>Ga0209201_1000517_pt1 | contig 53213 bp, 44 predicted proteins | sample AD_UKC055_MetaG_FD_184411 | JGI IMG/M metagenome (GOLD analysis project Ga0209201, IMG submission 184411) | Active sludge microbial communities of municipal wastewater-treating anaerobic digesters from USA - AD_UKC055_MetaG (SPAdes) (version 2) | ecosystem: Engineered > Bioreactor > Anaerobic >... | reverse complement strand
TCAAGGCGCGCAACTCCGTCAGATCATCGCCCGAGAGCGTGCGGCCCTGGAGGCAGATCGGTTCCACTGCCCTCAGGTTTTATGTCATCCAGGGACGTGAGTCCAGCAGAAAATGTCCAAACTCCAGCGCGGTGAGTGCTGACGCACTCACCGCTACGCTCCACCGCCCGAAGGGCACTCCCCCGCAGTGAGTTGACAGCGCTGGTAAGCTCTCCCTGAAACGTAACCCATCAGGGTAACAACCCTTTTGAGGCAACCGGAACACTTCCGAGCTTCGCTAGGGTAACAGTTACTTTTGAGGCGCGGCGGCTGGCTCCGGCCGACCCGGAGGGTGCCGCCGATGGCACGGGCGCGGTAATCCATGATGTGCAGCCCCATGCCGCCGTCTTTGCTCGGTTTGGCGGAGGAAAGGCCCCGGCCATCATCCTCGATGCTTAGCTCGATCTGGCCGTCGCGGTTGCAGAGTCGGATGCAGACACTCCGGGCCTGGCTGTGTTTGACGGCGTTGGCGACGGCTTCCTGGGCAATCCGGTAAAGGTGCGTGGCCATGGTGATATCCACCACGACCGCGGATGCCGGGGGCGAGAAGCGGCACTGGATTTGGAAGCGCCTGGCGGTGACATTCACCAACTCCTCCAATGCGGGCACCAGCCCCTCCGTCGCGAGGCGGACGGGGAATAGACCGCGCGCCAATTGCCGCGCTTCGGTAATGGCGTGGTCGAGATGAAGGGCGATGCGGCCCGCCCGATCGGCTTGCGCGGGGTGTTTGCGGGCCAGGTCACGGTGCAGCGAATTGGCGTCGAACGCCAGACTCACCAGGGATTGGCAGAGGCCGTCATGGATGTCCTGCCCGGTGCGGGCCTGCTGCCGGTCGCCAATCTCCAGGACCTGCCGCTCCAGCCGGCGACGGTCGGTTTCCGCCTTGATGCGCGCGATGGCGCCCGCCGCCTGGGCGGCGATTACCTCGAACACGATCTGGGTTTGTCTGGGGATTTCATCGGCCACGGTCGAGGCCAGCGCAAGCGCTCCGATCACTTTGGCGTCGTGGCAAAGGGGGACCACGGCAGTGGCCCGCAAACCCTCGTTCTGGCGCGGCTCCTCGTGCCGAATCGGCAGGTCCCGGAAAAGGCTGAAAACGGGCCGGCCTTGGAGCACTAATTGCGTCTCCGGGCTGTCGGGCGGCCAGTGCGCCATCGTTTTAAGGAAGGCTGGCGAACCGCCATGGTGCGCGACCAGATCCATCCCTCCGTTGGTCTCGTTGAGCAGGTGAACGCCGCCGCAGTCAACGGTGCCAATCCGCGTTACGATGTCGAGCAGGTGTTTCAGGGCTACGTCCAGATCGCTGGTCAGGCTGAAGTTGAGCCCCAAATCGCATTGAGCCTGGAGCAGGATGTCGGCTTGTTTCCGCTCCGTGACGTCTTGAACCACCACCAGGAGGTGAGTCTGGTTGCTGCTGACAAACAGATTCATTTGGCAATTCAGCCAGAGGCTCTTGCCGGGCCGGGTCCTCAAAAAGAACTCTCCTGACCGGGACTGCCGCTGACCAAGCACCTCCTCGGCTGTCTGGAGAAGCCCGGACTCTCGCCAGGACTCAATACGCCGGAAATTGGCCTGGAGAACGCGGGCGAGGCTTGTGCTCAGGATGCGAGCCAGAGCTTCGTTGGCAAAGAGGCATTCCCCGGAAGCCTTGAAGGCCGCAATTCCCGTTGTGGCGGCGGCGAGCATCTTGCGGTTCAAATCCAGCGCATCCGCAAGCTCCTGCTCGGCGTGTTTCCGCCTCGTGATGTCCCGCGAGACGCCCATGACGGCGGCCACCGCGCCCTGCGCATCCCGGATGGGCGTCAGGCGCGTCTCCAGCCATCGTTCGCCGCCGGGAAACGGGGTCCGCACATCGCGGCGCACCGCCCGGCCGTTCGCGAAGATTCCCGCCACGACCTGCGACTGGCGCTGGGCGATGGCCGGCGGGAAGATTTCCGTCTGGCTCCGCCCAATGATGTCCGCCGGCTGGCGGCCCCATAAATCCGCAGCCGCCGAATTGACAAACTCGACCCGGCTGTTGCGGTCGAGAATGAAAATGGCGTCGGGTGAGGTTTCGGCCAGCGTGCGGTAGCGCTCCTCGCTTTGGCTGAGGGCGGCGTTGGCCGCTTGCAGTTCTGCCGTCCGCTCCCGGACGCGCTGTTCGAGCTGGTCGTGCGCCTCGCGCAAGGCCCGCTCCGCCCGCCTGCGTTCGGTGATCTCCTCGATAACCACACTGACCCCGGTGACCTGGCCATCAGCCGCCTTGAGGGGCGCCCAGTGCGCGAGCGCGACTCGCGGCACGTCAGCCTGCTGCCCTTGAGTGGTTTCCTGCGACTCGAAGTTGAGCACCGGCTCACCGGTCGTGATGACCTGCCGGAAGACCTCCTCGGCGGGGCCGGCGAGGTCCGGCAAGACTTCGTGCATCGTCCGGCCCAGGTGCTGGTGGACCGGCAGTCTGTTCAAAGATGCCAGCCGGTCGTTGATGCGGACGTAGCGAAAGTCGGTGTCCAGCACGCATAAGCCGACCGGCGCAGTCTGGTAAATGCTTTCGATGTAGGCCAGTTGTGACTGCTGCTCGCGCAGCGCCGCCTGCAGCCGCGCCTGGCTTTCCTGCAGCGCGGCATTTGCGGTCTGCAGCTCCGCCGTGCGCTCCCGCACGCGCTGTTCGAGCGCGGTGTGCGCCTCGCGCACCGCCTGCTCGGCCCGGATGCGCTCCAGCGCGCCGCCGCACTGGTCGGCCAGCGCCTCGAGCGTGCGCAGGTCGGCCTCGGTAAAGGCGTTGGGGGTGTAGCTCTGGATCGAAAGCACGCCGACGGTTTTGCCCTTGCGGCGCAACGGGGCGTACATCAGGGAGGCGGACAAGTGCTGCACATCGCCGAAGGCCACCAACTCATTTGGTTGCAGCTCGGCTGGCGTGCGCAGAATCAACTCCGCGCCCTGCTCCATAATCCGGCGCATTTTGGGCGGCGGCGGGCTGTCAGGGGTGGGCGGAGAAACCTCGCAGCGCTTGCCGGCTATGGTGTCAATCAGCAGCACGGAGTCCAGGCAGTCCCGCTCGACGGAATAGAGCTGGAGCACGGCGGCGTCCCATTGCCAGAGCCGGTCCGCGGCGGCAACGATCGCCCGGCCTGCCGCCAACGGGCTGTCCACCTCGTTGAGCTCGGTCGCGAGGAACAAGAAGGCGTTCGTCATCAGCTCGGCCCGCTTGGTTTCCGTAATGTCCCTGGCCACTGCCAGGATACCCGGGCGCCCATCGGGCAGCAACAGCGGCTTCGCGTGGAGCGATACCAGGCAACGGCCGCCGTTCTTCCGGACGTTCCAGACCTCATGCAGAAGCGTTTGGCCGGCTCGCAGTGCAGCCAGGTGCGCTTGGACCTCCTCCTGCCGATCAGGCGGCGCAAAGCACCGCGCGTTGCGCCCCAGCAACTCCTTCCGCGAGTAGCCGAACGCCTGGCAGATGGCCTGGTTGGCGTCGAGGATGGTCCCGTTGGAGCCCTCCACCAGAATGCCATCGGGGCTCAGCTCGAAGAGCGTGCGGTAAAGCTCCTCTTTCCGGGCTAAGGCGTCTTCCGCCCTCTTGCGCTCCGTGAAGTCCAGAGCAAATATGGCCACGCGGCACACGTTGCCCACGTCATCGAGGACGGGGCTGAAGAAGTTGATGAAATGGCGGCCCCGGCGCTCGTCTTCGAACCGCATTGGTTTTCGGGTTCGGAGGACCTGGTCAAAGGCAGTTCTCCTGTTCTGGCTGGCAGTTGGCGTAAGGAGACCGAAGACGTTCTGGCCGGTGAGTTTGTTGTGGGGAATGCCCAACGCGGCACTCGCCGCCTGGTTGGCGAGGAGGATCGCGCCCTCGCGATCCAACAGCAGCGCCGGCTGGGGCAAGGCGTTGAGGAAGACCCGCAGGCTTTCTTCACTTTGCCTGAGTGCTTGTTCCGCCCGCTTGCGCTTGGTGATGTCCTGGCCGACGCTCACCGTGAAGAAACGGCCATCGAAAGTGAATCCGCTGCTGCTGCATTGGATCTCGATCACGGCTCCATCCTTGCGCCGCGCAAGGCGCTCGCCACAGGAAAGACCATGCGTCCTGACTTGTTCGAGGAGGCGGTTGAAAACCCGCCCTGGCTCCTCCGGATCGCCGACGGACAGGACCCCGATAGATTGCCCGAGCAACTCGCCGCGTTCATAGCCCATTATTGCATCCAGCGCGGGGTTGGTGAGCAGGATTTTGCCTTGCTCATCCGTCATGAGCACCGCCTCCGCCATGTTCCCCAGCACGCGCGCCTGCATTTGGAGTTGCTCCTGGATGCGCAGGCGCTCGGTCACCTCCTGCTCCACTGAGACAAACAGCGTGCGGCCCTGAGATTCCACCTGGCTGACCACGGCCTCGCAATGGATGACCTCACCATCCTTGCGCCGATCCTTGAACGTTCCCCGCCAGGCCCCGGCAGCCTGTAGCGCCGCCCGCGCCTCCTCCTGGAGCTTGCTGGTCCCAGGTTCGAGCAAAGCCCCCAACACCCTGCTCGGCTGGCCGAGCAGTTCGTTCTGCTGATAACCCCAAAGCTGTTCTGCCGCCGGATTCATTTGCATGGTCCGGCCCTGCTCGTCGCTGACCACTACCCCCTCCGCCATGCTCTGAAGAATCGCCGCCTGCGTCTCCAGCGCTTCGCGCGCCTGTTTCCGCTCGGTGATGTCGTCAGCAAGACCGGCGACGCGATAGACTTCACCCTGGGCATTGCGCACCGGGAATCCCCGGTCGCGCACCCAGCGGATTGTTCCGTCCGGCCGGACGATGCGGTATTCGGCATCGTAGTGGCCAGTGATTTGGTCGGTGTGGGCGCGACGGGCTACGGCGTCGCGGTCGGCTGGATGGATTGCGTCCAGCCAGGCCAGGGGCTCGCGGTAAAGCTCCTCGCACTTTCGGCCCCAGATGCGTTCATAGCCGGGGCTGACATACACCACCTGGCGCTTGGACACATCCGTCAGCCAGAAGACCTCGGTGATGTTGTTGATGACCTGTTCAAAACGCTCATTGGCTTCCGCCAGGCGGGCCGAGGTTGACTTGTGTTCCTGTGCCTCGGCTTTCCATTGCGCCGTCCGCTCCTCGACCAGATTGCTCAAGTGGCGCGTAAGCCGGACGACCTCCGCCATCAGCCAGCCGACGACGCTGAACACTACGAAACGCGTTGAATAATTCCAAAGGGCCAGTGTGGCGGACTGCGGAACGCCTCGACGCAAGTAATAATGCACAGTGAGCATCGTGAGTGCGGCCACAAGCGAGACAAACCACGCGTGCCACTTTCCCGCGCCCCACCCCGTGAAAACCACCGCAAGCAGGTAGAACAGCACAAAGCTCATTGCCCCCGGGGTGAGGTAGTCTATTACGCCGATGGCCAGCACCCAGCATAAACCGATGGCAGCGATGGTGAAGGGCGGCAGCCGCCGGAGCCTGCCCTCCAGCTCTTGAATCAGGGCCTTCATACGCGCTCAGCCTACCAGGCCGGCGGAAACCTGTTAAGGCCAAATTGACATCGCGCGCGCAGGCTGATCGGGACGGCAGCCTTGCATAATGCCGCCCCTGTCTGCACGGTCCATGCTTGTGTTCCTTGCCTGGCCGCGCGCCGCGCACTATGCTGCGCCCGTGATTGCTGTGATTGACTATGGCGCCGGCAACTTGCGCAGCGTCCACAAAGCCTTGCTCAAGGTCGGCGCGGACGTGCGGATCGCGCGCCAGCCCGAAGAACTGGCGGACGCGCGGGCGGTTGTGTTGCCGGGCGTCGGCGCATTTGATGACTGCATCCAGGCCCTTGCCAGGCAGGCGCTCCTGGAGGCTTCGCGCAAGTTCATTCAGACCGGCCGGCCCTTCCTGGGGATTTGTGTCGGCTACCAGGCCCTGTTCGAGAAGAGCGAGGAGTTCAACAGTTGCGCGGCGGGGCTGGGCATTTTCCAGGGCAAGGTCGTCCGGTTCGCGGGAAGAGACGGCCTGAAGGTGCCGCAGATCGGCTGGAATCAGATCGAGATCGTGAAACCCGACTGCCCGCTGTTCCGCGGCATTCCCGGCGGCAGCTATGTTTACTTTGTCCACAGCTTCTTTCCCGAACCGCTCGATCCGTCCATCGTCGCCACCCGCACGACCTACGGCGAGACCTTCGCGTCCTCGGTGTGGCGCGACAATGTCTTCGCCACCCAGTTTCACCCGGAGAAGAGCCAGAAGGTTGGCCTCCAGTTATTGGCGAACTTCGTCGGACTGGCCGGCCGGTAAGACGGCGGGGCCGATCAACCGCTTGGCGTTGCGCGGTCGGCTGCGTGCCGGGGCGCCGTTTTGTCCTTGCGCCCCTTGACTTTGGCCCAGACGTGCTATGTTGTGAGGAAGGCATTAGTGAAGAGATACAAAGGAATTAGTGTAACAAACGATAACAACGATAGGAGAAAGACTATGGCATACGAATTACCTCCACTCCCTTACGCCAAGGATGCGCTCGAACCGTACATTGACGCGCAGACCATGGAGATTCACCACGGCAAACACCACGCGGCCTACGTGGCCAATGTCAACAAGGCCCTCGCCGGCAAGCCGGACCTGGAGCGGAAGTCGGTCGAGGACTTGATCTGCGATTTGAATGCCGTGCCGGCCGAGATTCGCGGCGCGGTGCGCAACAACGGCGGAGGCCACGCCAACCATTCCCTGTTCTGGAAGATCCTAGGCCCCAGGGCCGGGGGCGCGCCCTCCGGCAAGCTGGGTGATGACATTAAGGCCGCCTTCGGCAGCTTCGAGGCCTTCAAGGAGAAGTTTGAGGCCGCGGGCGTGGGCCGGTTCGGCAGCGGTTGGGCCTGGCTGATTGTCAACGGGGGCAGGCTGGAAGTGGTTTCCACCGCCAACCAGGACAGCCCCCTGATGGGCAAGGAGGTGGCGGGGGTCGAAGGCAAGCCGGTCCTGGCGTGCGACGTTTGGGAGCACGCTTACTACTTGAAATACCAGAACCGCCGGGCGGAATACCTCAAGGCCTTCTGGAACGTCGTCAACTGGGCTGAGGTGGCCAACTACTACGAAGCGGCGAGGAAGTAACCTCGCCGTGAGACTTGGTGGCTCCGCCGAGACCGCGCCGAAATGCGCGGGCCAAAGACTGCACGCGGCCTGGCCCGGTGAACCTACCCGGGCCGTGGCGGCCCATTAACGCCGGCGGCCTGGCCTATTTCTTGGCGAGCGCCTTGGCGACCGCCTTTTCGAGTTCATCGCCGCGAAGGTCTTTGCCGATGATGACGCCTTGGCCGTCAAGCAGGTAGGTGGCCGGGATGCTCTGGACACCGTATTTCGCCGCCAGCTTGTTTTGCCAGCCTAGCCCGTCGAAATACTGCGGCCACGTCATCTTCCTGCCCTTGATGAAGTCCAAGAGCTTCTGTTTGTCCTTGTCGAGGCTGATGCCGATGATTTCGAAGCCCTTGGCGTGATGGGCTTCGTAAGTCTTGATCACGCTGGGCAATTCCCGGACGCAAGGACCGCACCAGGTTGCCCAGAAGTCCAACAGCACCACCTTGCCTTTGTAATTGGCGATGGAGAGCGGCTTGCCCGCGAGGTCCTTCTCGTTGAAGTCCGGGAACTTGGCGCCCTCCCGCAGGCCGCTGCGCACCTTTTCGGCCTCTTCCTGGCGTTTGACCATTTTGACCTGCTCGGAATCGGGAAAGTCCCGCTTGAGTTGCGCCATTAGCGCATCGGCCTTGGCCTTGTCCTTGAGGACCTCCTGGTAAAGGGTAGCTTTCATGAGAAGGATTTGCGCCACGCCGTCCGTCTTTTCGCCTTTGTGCTTTTCGAGCAAGGCATCAAACTCCTTGATTTCAGGCGTCAGGCTGGCCTCGGTGGCGTCGCCTTGCCGCAGCTTGCTTTGAATCTTTGACACCAGCGCCTGCAGTTCGGCGGCGGCGTCACTCTTTTCCTGCGCAATTCCGCCTGGAACGGACAGCAGCAGCGAGGCAATCGTAACAAGGGCCAGGAGTTTGGATTTCATTGCTGGAAGAGTCGTTCATTCGGCGGGCTACGGCAAGCGCCAATTGTTTTGCCGCAATAGCTGGTGCGCAGCCGTCTGTCGGGGGGCACCCTCGACAACCCGGGTTCTGCCAGCTATGCTGCCGGCCGCATAATTGCACTTGATCATGAGCTCGACCGCCGGAATTACCCGCCGTCATTTCCTGCAGCAGACCACTGCCGTCTTTGCCGCCGCCTGGGCCGCGCCGGCAATTGTCCCGGCCTCGGTGCTGGGGCGGGGCGGGGCGATGTCTCCGAGCGAGCGCATCACCATGGGCTTCATCGGCGTTGGCGGCCAGGGCGGCGGCCACCTGTTGGGGGGCGCCTGGACGTATGTGGCCGGCGGCTACGCGGGGCGCAAAGATGTCCAGGTGCTGGCCGTCTGCGATGTCTGGCGCGATCGCCGCGAGAAGGCCACCAAGAAAGTCAACGACCATTACGCCGAAACCTACGGCAAGGATAGTTACAAGTCCTGCGCCGCCTACGCCGACTTCCGCCAGGTGCTGGACCGCCCGGATATAGACGCCGTCCTGATTGCCTCTCCGGCCCACTGGCACGCCACCATGAGCGCCATGGCGGCCGAAGCGGGCAAAGACATCTACTGCGAAAAACCGACCGCGGTGACTGTGCGCGAAAGCCAGGCGATGCTGGCGGCGGTGCGGCGTTACGGGCGCGTCTACCAGGCCGGCACGCAGCAACGCAGCGAATACGACGGCAAGTTTCGGCGCGCCTGCGAGTTTGTCCGCAGCGGCCGCATTGGCAAGCTGCAGGCCATCTACGCCTACCGGGACGGAGGGACGGTGTTCTGGCCGAAACGGTTCGGTGCCGCCAAACCGGTGCCCGAAGATCTGGACTGGGACCTTTACCTCGGGCCCGCGCCCTGGATTCCCTACGACGGCAACACCGGCGCCCACCGCTTCGACATCGGGGAACTCAACTGGGGCCAGCACCACTACGACATCGTCCAATGGGCCGCGGGGGCGGATGACACCGGCCCGGTGGAAATCTTCATGGAGCAAGACTGCTCCTGCTACCGCTACGCCAGCGGGGTGGTCGTCTATGGCAGAGCCTACCCGGGAGAACCCGTCGGCAACGTGGGGGGGGCTTGCTTTGTCGGCACCGAAGGCCGCATCGCGGTGGACCGCGAAGCGTTGGTGTCCGATCCGCCGGACCTGGCGCGCGAGCCGCTCCAGCCGGACGAAGAGCACCTCCACCGCAGCAGCAGTCACGCGGGCAATTTCCTGGAATGTATCCGCACTCGCAAACGCCCCATCTGCGACGCGGACATCGCCCACCGGTCCGCCAGCGCGCTCTTGCTGGGCGGCGTGGCCAAACAGTTGCAGCGCACCCTCAAGTGGGATCCCAAGGCTGAGCGGTTCCTCAACGACGACGAGGCCGACCGCCTGCTGTCCATCGCCAAACGCCCGCCCTGGTGCATCTAAACGATTTGTCACCTCCTATCGGCTATTGACTATCCCTTTACCGGACCTTCGCATGAAACAATCCCTGCTCTTAACACTGGCGCTGGGCATTCTGCTTCCCGGCGCTCTGTCCGCCGGCGCTGCCGCTTCCTCCCACGAGGAACAGCGCCTGATTGCTGTCCTGCAGTCCAGCGCGGCGCCCGCGGAAAAGGATGACGCCTGCGCCCAGCTCAAACGCATCGGCACCGACCGCTCCATCCCGGCCCTTGCCGCCCTGCTCACTGATGAGCAACTCACCCATTCCGCCCGCTATGCCCTCGAATCCATGCGTTCCGACAAAGCTGGCCGGGCTTTGACCGACGCCCTGGACAAGACCAGCGGGCCGACTAAAACCGGCATCATCAATTCCATTGGAATCCGTGGCGAGAAGCGCGCCGTCTCCGCACTGACGACACTGCTCGCGGATCAGGATACCCACATCGCCGTCGCTGCCGCGAGAGCCTTGGGCCAGGTCGGCGGCACCAGAACACTCGAAGCTCTCCAGGCTGCTGCCGCAAACTCGACCGGCGCGGTCCACGAGGCTTGCGTGGACGGCTGCCTGCGCTGCGCCAACCGCCTGCTGGCGGCAGGCAGCCGCACCAAGGCCCTGGCAGCTTTTCAACGTCTTTATGAAACCGAGAAGAAGGACTCCGTCCGCACCGCCGCCTATCGGGGGATGATCCAGGCCTCGGGCAACAAAGCTCTCTCCCTGGTGACAAGTGCCATCAACGGCAAGGACCAGGCCAGCCAGACCGCCGCGCTCGAACTGGCGCGCCAGGTGTCGGCGCGAGGGGCGACCAGGGCCCTCGCAGCGCTCCTGCCATTCACCGCTCCTCCCGTGCAGGTCGCATTGATCGGAAGCCTAACTCAGCGCGGGGACGTGGCGGCGGCTCCCGCCATTACTCCTTTGGCCGGTAGCTCCACAGCGGAAGTGCGCGTGGCGGCTCTGAATGCGCTCGGCATCCTGGGCGATGCCTCGATGGCCCCGCTGCTGGCAGTTGCCGCCGCCGCGTCGAGCGGCGAGGAGCAGAAAACCGCCCGGCTGGCGCTGGTCCAGTTGCGGCGCGGCAATCCCACCGAAACGATGCTCCGCCTGCTGCCGGATACAAAGCCGGAGGTCCAGGCCGAATTCGCCCGCGCGCTGGGGGATCGCAGCGACCGGACCGCTATTCCCGGGCTGATGGAGCTGGCGCGGCAGGGCTCGGGTTCGGCCAGCAAGGCGGCGCTCCAGGCGCTGGCCGTGCTGGTGGAAGACTCCCAGTTGGGCGAGATGGTTCAGTTTGTCGCCGGGGCCGGAAGCGACAGTGCCCGGGCCAACGCGGCCGAGGCCGTCAATACCGCCTGCCACCAAATCCAAACTCGCCGGGGACGCGTGAACATTGAACCGCTGCTGCAGGCGCTGGCAAGCGGCACACCCGAGACCCGCATCGCCCTGCTGCCAGTCTGCGGCGGGCTGATTGATCCCAAGGTGCGCGCGGCGACGCGCGCGGCCATCGCCTCCCCCGATCCGCCGGTCCGTGCCGCGGCCATTCGCGCCCTTTGCGACACGTCGGACCCGGAACTTCTGCCCGATGCGCTGAAGATCGCCTGCGAAGCGCCGGAGGAGAACCTCCGCACCCTGGCGATTCGCGCGTGCGTTCGCCTCACGACTCAGGAGGAGACTATCAAGCTCCCTCGCAAAGAGCAGATCGAGCCGCTCAAAACGATTCTCGCCAAACCCTTGCGCCCGGAGCAGAAGCGGATCGTCCTGGCCGGCCTGGCGGAAATTCCCGACCTGGAAGCGCTCAAGCTGTCGGAGCCGATGCTCAACGAGGCGGCGACCCAGCTCGAAGCCGCGCGTGCGGTGACCAGGATTGCCGCGGCCCTTCCCTGCGCCCAGCGCGCCGAGGCGACCAATGCCTTAGCCAAAGTCCTGTCGGCGACCACCGACGCTGACGCGCGGAAGGAGGCCGAGACCGCCCTGAAGGACATCCAGGCCGCAGCCGATTACATCACCGCCTGGCAAGTCTCCGGCCCCTACTTCCAGGAAGGCAAAGACTACAAGGAGCTGTTTGACCTGGCATTCCCGCCGGAAGTCCCGGACGCTGCCGGGGTCAAATGGCAGGCGCTGCTGCCCGATTCCGACCCGAAGCGCCCCTGGGTGATGGATTTGCTTAAGGCCCTCGGCGGTGACCAGCGCGTGGCTTACGCGCGCACGTGGGCCTATTCCGAATCGGCGCAAACCGCCCGCCTAGACCTCGGCACCGATGACGGCGTAAAGGTCTGGCTGAACGGTCAGGTCGTGCATGCCAATAACCTCCTGCGCGGGCTGGAGCCCGACTCTGACAAGGTGAAGCTGAACTTGCAGGCAGGCTGGAATCCTCTGCTGCTGAAAGTCACGCAGCTTAACCAGGGCTGGGGCTTCTGCGCCCGCGTCCGCAAGCCCGATGGCACCCGGCTGGACGGCCTGAAATTCTCCCCTCAGCCGCCCGATCGCGCCGGCGCGAGTGCCGGAAAGTAACCCGGCCTCAATACACTACCTTGTTCAGGGGATACTCGATTATCCCCTCCGCCCCCGCCGCCTTCAGCGCCGGGATCAGCTCACGGACGATGTGCTCGTCAATGATCGTCTCGACGGCCACCCAGCCTTTCTGGCTGAGGCTGGAAATGGTCGGATTGCGCAGCGCGGGCAGGGCCTTGAGCAGCTTCGCCAGGTTCTTCTGCGCGATGTTCATCTTCAGGCCCACCTTCGTCTCGGCCTCCAGCGCGCCCTTGAGCAGCAGGGCCAGCGTCTGAATCTTCTGCCGCTTCCACGCGTTCTTCCACGCGCTGTGATTCACGATGAGCCGCGGCGTCGAGGTCAGCAGCGTGTCCACGATGCGCAGCTTGTTGGCCCGGAGCGAGGACCCCGTCTCGGTAACATCCACAATGGCGTCCACCAGCTCGTGCGCCTTCATCTCAGTTGCGCCCCACGAAAACTCGACCTCCGCCGTCACCTTGTGCTGGCGCAGATACCGCTTCGTGAGGCTTACGACTTCCGTGGCAATGCGTTTGCCTTGCAGGTCTTTCACCGACTTGATCGGCGACTGCTCCGGCACCGCCAACACCCACCGGGCGGGCTGCCGCGTCGCTTTGCTGAACTGGAACTCGCCCACCTCGTGGACCTTCGAGCCATTCTCCTGGATCCAGTCGTAACCGGTGATGCCGCAGTCCAGGTAGCCGTGCTCCACGTAGCGGCTGATCTCCTGCGCGCGAATCAGCCGGATCTCCAGCTCCTCGTCATCCACATAGGGGATGTAGGAGCGGCTGCTGACGGAAATATTAAACCCGGCCTTGCCCATCTTCTCGATGGTGGCCTCCTGCAAACTGCCTTTCGGCAGTCCAAACCGCAGAACCTGCTTCTTCTTCATCGTTCAATTTCTACTCGGGCGCTCGTGCCTGCGCACGACCTTGCACTCTTATCGAGTGATGATCGTGCCGCGCACCCTATTTGCCATCATCTACACTCCAAAGCTATCCTTTTCTTGCTATCCTGTTCGAGCGCCCACAAGTCGGTGGGGCGCCTCTGACGGGCGCCCCCATCCCGATAGGATGAGAATCGCTAAGCCCGGCAAGGAACGAGTTGCTGGGTTGCTGGGGCAAACCCGGCAGCGGACTTGGCCGCCAATCGGCTTGCCGACCTGGCACTCCGCGTGCAGCTTCTTCCTGGCATCTATGGACGAATTCTACTTGTCGGTGCGAATCGAACCTCTCGCGGAGGGTGGCTACTTGGCCACCAGCAACGACCTCCCGGGACTGGTCGCCCAGGGGCGGACTGTGGTCGAGACCCTGGAAATCGCCCAGGATGCCGCTCGCAAGCTGGTCGAGTCCTGCATCGAGCACGGCGACCCTCTCCCGCGAAAAATCCGCGCGGCGCTTAAAGCCGCCCAGCGCAAGGCCGTGGTCCGGATTCCGATCGGTCTCTCTCCTGTCGCGGCATGAGTCATCTGCCACCTCTCAAATACCGCGAGGTTATTGAGCGGCTCCGAGCACACGGTTTTCTCTTCGATCGCCAGGCCAAAGGCAGACACGAGATCTGTTACAATCCAGCCACCCGCCGCCGCAACACCGTTCCCCACCATCCGGGCATGCTCCCCCTCGGCACTCTCCGCGCCATCATCCGCCAGACTGGTTTGACCGTTGACCAGTTTCTCCGACGCGGACCATAACAATGCGCCACCGCCGGAGCGCCAGCTCGCTTGCCACTCCCCCCATCTGCTAATTTTGAATCCGGAGCGCTGATTTCCAACCGGCTTACGTCTTCCCCCACACCACCCTTCGCCCCTCCACCCGAATCTGCCCCCGCGCAATCGCCGCCACGCAGCGGGGATACAGCTCATGCTCCGCCGCTTGAATCCGCTGGTGGAGCGTCTCGGGCGTATCGTCATCCAACACCGGCACGGCCTGCTGCCCTATGATCGGGCCCGAATCCACCCCGGCGTCCACGAAATGCACGGTGCAACCGGTTACCTTCGCCCCATGCGCCAGCGCCTGTTTCCAGGCCTCCAGACCGGGGAACGCCGGCAGCAGCGAGGGATGAATGTTGATGATCCGTCCCGCGAAGGCGTTCAGGAACCGCTGCTTGAGCACCCGCATGAATCCCGCCAGCACGACCAGGTCCGCCCTGGCCGCGCGCAGGGCCTCGAGGTAAGCCTGCTCGGCTTCCTCGTCCAGCCGGGTGCGGAACTTACCGGGCGGAATGAACCGCGCCTGAATCCCCCGCTGGCGCGCCTGTTCCAGAATTCCCGCGTCCGCCACGTCGCTTAACACCAGCGCCACTTCCGCCGGCGCCGTGCCCGCCCGGCAGGCATCGGCCACGACCGCAAAGTTCGAGCCCTTGCCGGAGCCCAGCACACCAATGAGAAACTTGCGCTCACCCATCATGCGCATTTGTTATAGGCAGAGGATCGAGCTTCACAAGCCTCAAGTTTGCGCAGGCTTGTGTCAATCGCGCCTGTGTATTGGACATTGTCCGGCTCTCCTGCTATTCTCTGCCCCACACTTAATGAATATGGCTAACAAAGCTTCTGAACCCGCCGCCGCGGCCGGCGCTCCAAGCGCCCCGTCGGATTTCGTCCGCGATATCGTCGCCGCCCACGTCGCCGAAAAGAAATACCCCCAAATCCACACGCGCTTTCCGCCCGAGCCGAATGGCTACCTGCACATCGGCCATGCCAAGTCCATCTGCCTCAACTTCGGCATCGCCCGCGAGTTCGGCGGCATCTGCAACCTCCGCATGGACGACACCAACCCGACCAAGGAAGACGTCGAGTACGTGGATTCCATCACCGAGGACGTGAAATGGCTCATCAGCGCGTGGGCAGACCACCTGCTGGGTTTCAAGCCCAAGGGCAAGCTGCCTGAGGCCCAGACCGTCAATGGCAAGACCGACTTCTACCTGGCGCCCATCACGGGCGCAGCCAGCGTCCCGCTGGAACCCTTCTACGCCAGCGATTATTTCGACCAAACCTACGAATACGCCTTGCAGCTTATCAAGAAGGGCGTCGCCTACGTGGACGACCTGTCGGCGGAGGACACTGACAAGTATCGCGGCTCGCCCGACCGGCCCGGCCAGGAGAGTCCCTTCCGCACCCGCTCCGTCGAGGAGAACCTTGACCTGTTCATCCGGATGAAGAACGGCGAGTTCCCGGATGGCACGCGCACGCTGCGCGCGAAGATTGACATGGCCTCCCCGAACATCTGGATGCGCGACCCGGTCCTCTACCGCATCCGCCACTCCGAGCACCATCACACCGGCGCCAAGTGGGTCATCTACCCCATGTACGACTTCGCGCACTGCCTGAGCGATTACATCGAGGGCATTACCCATTCAATCTGCACCCTCGAGTTCGAGGTGCACCGCCCTCTTTACGACTGGATACTCGAACAACTTGATTTGCCCCGCCCGCTGCCCCATCAGTACGAGTTCGCCCGCCTGAGCCTGGGCTACACGGTTATGAGCAAGCGCAAGCTCATGCAGCTTGTGACTGAGAAGCACGTCTCGGGATGGGACGACCCGCGCATGCCGACCATCAGCGGCCTGCGCCGCCGCGGCGTCACGCCGGAGGCCCTGCGCGATTTCGCCTACAACATCGGCATCACCAAGTACAACGGCATCACCGATGTCTCCGTGCTGGAGTATTGCATCCGCCAGGACCTCAACCGCCGCGCCCAACGCCGGCTGGCCGTGCTGCGGCCAATTCGGGTTGTTATCACCAATTATCCCGCGGGCCAGGTCGAAGAACTCGAAGCGGTCAACAATCCTGAAGATCCGAACGCGGGCAAACGCAAGGTCCCCCTCAGCCGCGAGCTCTACATCGAGCGCGACGATTTCATGGAAACGCCGCCGCCCAAGTACTTCCGCCTGCGCCCCGGCGGCGAGGTCCGCCTTAAGTATGCCTACATCATCAAGTGCGACGACGTGATCAAGGACGCCGCCGGCCAGGTAGTCGAACTGCGCTGCACAGCCGACCTGGGCAGCAAGGCCGGCGGGCCAACCGCTGCGCGCAAGGTTAAGGGCACGATCCATTGGGTCAGTGCCGCCCACGCCATTGACGCCCAGGTGCGCCTCTACGACCGGCTCTTCACCGTGGCCGAGCCCGACGCCACCGGCGATTTCAAGCAGTACCTTAACCCCCATTCCCTGGATGTGGTTACGGCGAAATGCGAGCCGAGCCTGAAAGACGCCAAGCCTGAACTGCGCTACCAGTTCGAGCGCCTGGGCTATTTCACCCTCGATGAGGACAGCAAGCCGGGCAGTCTCGTGTTCAACCGCACCATCGCTCTCAAGGATACTTGGGCCAAGGAAGCGCGGAAACCAGCCTAACCGGGAGCGGCCTGATTTCCGGGTAACGCCCCAAGGATGGTGGGCGTGCGGTAGCGGTTTCTGGTGGCCCAGGAGCCGGTTGTGACATGGACTCTTGGGCCTTGGGAGCCTCCCGCAGCCCGACCCGGCCAGGCCCGGCCCGGTGCCAATCCGCGCCATTTCGCCCCCTACGTGGCCAACAGCCGGTCCGCGCGGTGTTTCCGCACCCTCCTTTCACCCGCGCCTCACCGTCTCCCCATCGTCCGCTCCCCGTCCCAATACCGTAGTACCTCTAACCCGGGGTTAGAGGTACTACGGTATTGGGACGGGGGAGGCAACGGACTGGGGCGGCAGAAATTGGGGGGCGCGTCAGTTCAAAACTCAGTGCTACTGCGCCTGGCGAGCCTTGTGGCCTTCCTGGGGCAGCCTACTACCCCTGGTGTAGTTGCTGCGAAAGGGCTCTCCGGCAGACAGAGCCGAATGGGTTCCTGGCCGTCCGGTGGCTGTCTAGACCGGACATTTGACACCTGCACGGCCGGCGCGCGGCCATCCTGCCCGCTTACAGCGTCCAAACGACCAAAGCGGGCAAGATGCCCGCGCGCCGGCCTGTTGGCATATCGTGCGGGGTATATTCGGGCTGGTGCCCGCCTGGTGGCCGTCCGGTGGCCGGGTGACTGGGCGCCTATGGTTTCCTGGCCAGCGCGGCGCAGGTGGCGTCGAAGAACTTCTTGCACTGAGCGATCTCGGGCATCGAGTTTTCCCAGTTGTATTCGTATTCGACGCAGTAGGCGCCGCGGAAACCCTGGCGCTTAAGCTCCGCCATCTGCGCTTTCACCCGGCCCACGCCGGTGCCCCAGGGCACATCGTGCATGGCCTTGGCCTCGCTCTTCTTTTTCTTCTTCGCAACGGCCTGGTCCTGCGCCTGGGCTTCTTCCGGCACCAGGTCCTTAAAGTGGAGGCAGATCACGCGGCCCTCGAGCTTCTTGAGACACTCCAGGGGATCGAGCCCGGAACGGAGCCAATGACCCGTGTCCGCGCAGCACCCCATCAGCGGGGTACGGCCTTTAACGGCCTCCAGCACGGTGTCCGGGTTCCAATAGCGCGAAGGTTTGGGATGGTTATGGATGGCCAGTTTGATGTGGTATTCCTCGCAAAGCTTCTCCACGAGGTCGAGCGCCGCCGGCTCCGGCTCGGCCACCAGCGTGTCAATCCCCATCTTCCTGGCGAACTCGAACACCTTCCGGCTTTCAGCCTCGTTGGGTGGAAGCTGCACCACGCCGATGTTGACCAGCTTGAGGCCCTTCGCCGCCGCCGCTTTCTTGATGGCCTCGGCGTCCTTGTCCTCGAGGTTCACCGTCTTGAGACTGTTCTTGCCATCCAGGCTCACGCTGCCGGACAGGCTCATGTGCTTCAGGCCGAGCGCGGCCGTCTTGTCAATGCACTCGAAGATGGAGAACTTGCGGAAGGTGTAGGCATGAATCGCCATCTGCCAGCCCAGTTTGTCGGCCGCGCTGGATGTCCTGGCGGCGTCCTGTCCCAGCAGCGAGGCACACGCGAGGAGGGTTAAGGGGAAGAATACCAGCTTTTTCATGTCAATGGTTCTCAGACTTCATTAAACGTCTGCACTAGTGATGCCCCTTGCCTGCCGCCTTTCAAGTCGAAAATGCGCCGCCGGTCTTCCGCGCGCGGTTGGCGCATCTTTTTCATGGTCGTTCTTTACCTGAGAGTGCAGAATGCCGCCCGAATATGGCGTTCTCTGCGGGAGTGTCGTGTTTTCGGAGATGGCTGGCCGGGATGATCGCCGGCGGGGCTGGTCTTTGCCTCGTGCTTGCCCAGCCGGCGGCCTGGGCACAATCGGCTTCCGTGCCTGAATTTGCCGCGGACCGGATTCTGGTTCAGCCGAAGGCCGCAACCAGCTTGAAAGCCATCGCCAGCTTACACGCCGGCCAGCGTGGCAAGGTGCTGAGAACGTTTGACGGCATGGGACGCCTGCAAGTTGTCGCCGTCCCGCCGGGCGAAACCGTGCCGGGCCTTGTGGCCAAGTACCGCAGCAGCGGCCTGGTCAAATTCGCGGAGCCGGATTATCTCGGTCATGTGGCCGCGGTGCCCAACGACCCCTATTACGCCAGCGGGGTGCTGTGGGGCCTTGACAAGATCCAAGCGCCGCCAGCCTGGGATGTGTTGACCTCGGCCAGCAACATTCTGGTGGCGGTGCTGGACACCGGCGTTCGCTACACCCATGAGGATCTGGCGGCAAACATGTGGGTCAACCCGGCTGACGGCGGTCATGGGTGGAACGCCCTGAGCGGCAATAACAACCCGGCTGACGACAGCGGTCACGGGACGATGGTGGCGGGGGTGCTGGGAGCCGTCGGCAACAATGGCAAAGGCCTGAGCGGCGTTGCCTGGCGCGTGCAGATCATGGCCTGCAAGTGCTTCAACAGCCTTGGCGTCGGCAGTGTCTCGGATGCGGTCACCTGCCTTGATTACGCCCGGACCAATGGCGCCCGCATCGTCAACGCGAGCTGGGGCTTCACCAATTCCCTGGCCCTGTCCAATGCGGTTCTGGCTCTCCGCGACGCCGGCGTCATTGTGGTCGCGGCTTGCGGCAACGGCGCCAGCGCGGTTGACATAGACGCCAATCCCATCTACCCCGCGGCCTGCCCGCTTGATAACGTCGTCTCGGTCGCTTACACAACGCGCGACGACACCCTCGCGGCCCTCTCCTATTATGGCGCCACGAACGTCCACCTCGCCGCGCCGGGTGAGCAAATCACCTCGACCTTTGGCGCGATGGACAGCGGCCCTTATGCCTATTCCACCCAGTCGGGCACGTCCTTTGCCGCCCCGTATGTCACCGGCGCCTGCGCGCTCATGCTGGCGGAGTACGCCGGCGAGAGTCACCCGCAGATCATCCACCGCCTCTTGAGCGCCACCGATCCGCTGCCGTCCCTGGCCGGCAAGTGCGTTACCGGTGGCCGCCTCAACTTGCGCAAGGCGCTCACGCCGATCCGCCTGGCGGCCATTGGGGCGGAGTCGAATGGCGCGTTGCGGTTTCGTGTGACCGGGACGACAAACCTCACCTGCGTTGTCCAGGCCTCCACCAACCTGGCGAGTTGGCTCCCCTTGCTCACCAACACCACCTCGGCGGAAGGCGCTTTTGAGTTTACCGACAGCCAGTCCGCCCTTTGGACGCAACGGTTTTATCGTGCGGTCACCTGGCCGTGACCACACCCCGAAACAGCACCCCTTAACCAGACAACCAGATACCTATACGTTATGAAGCTCGGATTCGTCACCGCCATCCTCCCTGAACTGAACCTGAACCAGGTCCTCGAATTCGCCGCCGCCGAGCGGTTCGCGTGCGTCGAGGTCATGTGCTGGCCGGTCGGCAAGGCCGAGCGCCGGTTTGCCGGTGTGACGCATATTGACGTGGCCGGCTTCACCCGGGCGCAGGCGCAGGAGGTCAACGCCCTTTGCGACCGCCACGGGGTGAGCATCTCGTCCCTGGGTTACTACCCCAACCCGCTCGATCCGGACCCCGTGGCTTCGCGAGTCGCCGTGAGCCATTTCCGGAAGGTCATTCTCGCCGCCGAGATGCTCGGCCTCAAGAATGCCAATACCTTCGTGGGGCGCGACTGGACCAAAACGGTGGACGAGAACTGGCCCCGCTTCCTGAAGACCTGGAAGCCGCTCATCACCTTCGCGGAGGACCACGGCATCAAAGTGGGCATCGAGAACTGCCCGATGTCCTTCTCCCGCGACGAGTGGCCCGGGGGCAAGAACCTGGCCACCACGCCCGTCATCTGGCGGCGCATGTTCAACGAGATTCCGTCGCGCTGCTTTGGCCTCAACTACGATCCTTCCCACTTTGTGCTGCAGCAAATGGACCCGCTGAGCCCGCTGCGGGAGTTCAAGTCCAAGTTGTTCCACCTCCATGCCAAGGACATGATGGTGCGGCCCGAGCGGCTCAACGAGGTGGGCATCTTCGCGTTCCCCAAAGAATGGCACACACCGCGCATCCCCGGCCTGGGCGACATCAACTGGGGCCGGTTCATGGCGGCCCTCTACGAGATTGGCTACGACGGACCGGTCTGCATTGAAGTCGAGGACGACACCTTCGGCAAGTCGCTGGCCGGGCGGAAGCAGGCGCTCCGGGTCGCCCGCAACGCGCTGGAACCGTACTTCTGAACCCCGACGGCGGCCGGCCCGAAGTTTGCGCGCTGCCGCGGCTGAGTCTATGCGCCCTCTAACGCTCCCCTTGCTGTTCCTGGCGGCTCTTTGCGCCTCCGCGCCCGGCGCGGGCGCCGGGGCCGTCGTTAAGGATTACGACCTTGCCTTCACCACTTACCCGTATTCTGACCCGGACCCGGTGCCGGCCATGTCCCGGTTCTATCCCTACTTCCGGTACGATGGCTTCACCGACCGACCGGTTCAAAAGAAGTGGAAGGTGGTCGAGCTGTCCAACAAGTATTTGCGGGTCTTGATCCTGCCCGAGATTGGCGGCAAGGTCTGGACGGCGATTGACCGGACCACCGGCCAGCCGTTCATCTACTTCAACCACGTGGTCAAGTTCCGCGACGTTTCGATGCGCGGGCCCTGGACCAGCGGCGGCATCGAGGCCAACTATGGCATCATCGGTCATACGCCCAACTGCTTCTCGCCGGTGGATTACCTGGTTCGCCGCAACGCCGACGGCAGCGCCAGTTGCATTATTGGCGCGCTCGACTTGCTCACGCGCACAACCTGGCGGCTGGAGATCAATCTGCCCGCGGCTGATGCTTGTTTCTCCACCCGCTCGTTCTGGCACAATGCCTCGGGGCTCGATCAGCCTTACTACACCTGGATGAACGTGGGCATCAAAGCCGCCGGCAACCTGCAGTTCATCCACCCCGGCACGCGCTACATCGGCCACGACGGCAGGGCGCACGACTGGCCCATTCACCCGGGCACCGGTCGTGATCTTTCATGGTATGAGCACAATGACTTCGGCAGCTACAAGTCCTACCATGTTGTGGGGCGGCTGGCGGAGTTCTTCGGCGGCTACTGGCATGACGACGATTTCGGGATGGCTCATTGTGCCGCCTACGGCGACAAGCCGGGCCGCAAGATCTGGATTTGGGGCCTGTCTCGCGAAGGCATGATCTGGGAGGACCTGCTGACCGATGCCGACGGCCAATACGTCGAGGTCCAGTCCGGCCGGCACTTCAACCAGGCCGACTCCTCCAGCTCGCGCACCCCGTTCAAACACACCGAGTTCCCCCCCTACGCCACCGACACTTGGATCGAGCATTGGCTGCCCGTCAAAGGCATCAAAGGCTTTGTCCGCGCCAGCCCGTGGGGGGCGCTGAATGTCACCACCGAGGGTGGCCGCCTCGTTATCCGCATCTCGCCGGCCCGGCCTTTGCGCGACCGGCTCGAAGTGTTCGATGGCGACCGCCTCCTGGCGGCACGGACCTTGACGCTCAAGCCGATGCGATGCGTCGAGGAAATCGTGCCCCTCGCGTCTCCGCCCAAAGCGCTGCGGGTCTGCGTTGGCGGAGACAAGCTCCAATACACCGCGGCGGAGGATGACGCGCTTGATCGGCCCACCACCGCGCCGCCGGGCTTCGACTGGACCTCCCTCTACGGCCATTACCTCCAGGGCAAGGAGGAAGCGCGCCAGCGCGACTACCAGAAGGCCACCGAAGCTTTCCGGGCCTGCCTGAAGCAGGAAACGAACTACCTGCCGGCGCTGGTCGAAATGGCCGCGCTGGCCAACCGCCGCGCCGACGCCGCCACCGCCCTCGAGTTCGCCCGGCACGCGCTGAGCATTGACACCTATGACCCGGGTGCCAACTACCAGTTCGGCCTGGCCAGCGCCGCGCTGAGCCGCCGGGCCGATGCCCAGGCCGCCTTCAGCCTGGCCGCCCTTTCCCCCGGCTGGCGCAGCGCCGCCCACACCGAGCTGGCCAAAGCCTGCTTGCGCGAGCAGCGCTACGACCCCGCCCTGGCCAGCGCCCGGGAAGCGCTGGACAGCAACCGCCGCAACCTCGACGCCTGGCTACTGTGCGCCTGCATCCAACGGTTGCGCGGCGACGCCGCCGGCGCCGATGCCGCCCTGGCTGCTCTGCGCGGGCTCGATCCGCTCAACCACGGCGCCCGCCTCGAGCAATACCTCCGGCGCAAGCTCACCGCCGAAGAGTTCACCTCGCTCATCCGCAACGAACTGCCGCACGAAACCTTCCTCGAACTGGCCGCCTGGTATCGCGGCGTGGGGCTGGAGGGCGACGCCGCCAAGGTCCTCGAACTGGCGCCCCCAACTGCCGAGGTGCTCTATTGGCTGGCTTATGTGCGCCGCAACTCGCCCGGCCGGGACGCGCTCCACCGCGCCGAGGCGGCCTCGCCCGAGTTTGTCTTCCCGTTTCGGCCTGAGGCTATTCCCGTATTTGAGTGGGCGATGCGGCAAAGCCCGGCCTGGCAGCCCAAATACTTCCTGGCGCTTATCCGCTGGCACCTCGGCCAATCATCCCAGGCGCGCGAATTGCTCGCCGCTGTCGGCGACGAGCCGCGCTTCGCGCCCTTTTATGCCGCGCGCGCGCAGCTTGCCGAGGATAACGCCGCGACGGATCTCAAACGAGCCGCCACGCTGGACGCCGCCCAATGGCGTTACGGCGCCATGCTCGCCCGTGACTATCTCAAGCGCGCCGACCCTGCCGCTGCCCTCGCCATCGCCACCGACTATGCCCAACGCTTCCCGGCCAACGATTCGCTGGCCTTGCTCCGTGCCAAGTCTCTACTCCTGACCGGCCAGCACCAGGCGGCGGCAGAACTCCTCAGCGCTCTGCGCGTTCTGCCGTCTGAAGGCACCACCGAGGCGCGCGCCCTCTTTCACGAAGCCAACCTTCTGGTGGCCGTCGAGCGCCGGCAGGCAGGCGCCTTCGACGACGCGTTGCGCCTGGTCAACACCGCGCGCCAATGGTCCGAGACTCTGGGTGCCGGCAAACCCTACCCTGCGGACGTTGACGAGCGGCTCGAGGACTGGTTCGCCGCCCAATGCCACTTCGCCCTCAAAGCTCCCGCCGCCGCCCGCCAAGCCCTCGAGCGCATCCTGGCCGTCCCGGCGCGTACGCAAGGGCAGGGGACCGGCGACCTCGTTCGCGCCCTGGCCCTCAAGCAATCGGGCCGCGCCGCCGAAGCTGAACAGTTCTTCAAGGACTGGCAGGCGCAAGCCCCCGACAGCGACCTGGCTAAGTGGGGCGCAGGACTCTTGGCTGGCCGTCCGGACCCTTTGCCGCCTTCACTTAAGAACCTTGCCTGCCGGGTTCTGGCTGGTATTGCTCGCGCCGTCCCGCATCGTGAGATGCTGTCGGACTAGCCGTTGGTAATCCAGGCATCCTCAGACGTGGGGCGCTTGCCCGGCTGCAAGACCAGCCGGTCGTTGGCCAGCTTGCGGGTCGGCAAGTAATTTCGGTCAATCCGGCCTTCGAGAGTCATCGCCAAATAGTGTTCCATAGCGAAGCAAGGTCCGGTTCATAGTTGGCCCGAGGTGAGGGCGTGGGTGGTTCATACGGCGAATGTAAACTGGTTCTGCTTCCCGCGCTCCCAATGCACGTCTCGGGTGAGAACCTGGCCGCCGGGCAGCTCAACGGCGACACGGTAGTTGCCGTAAAAGGCGCGGGCCTTGAACTCGCCCCGGGTATCGGTGCGCCCGGCGGCTTTGGTCCACCAGGCGTCCTTGATCAGCGACATCAGCCGGCCATAGACCGGTTTGGGGGACATATCTCGCCGCAGCCAGCCAGCCGGTGCGCGCTGCCACGCGCCAAGGTCGGAGAAATCCCACCACGTAATGGCGTGGACAGCGGGGTGCGCAAAAAGCGCCGTGTAGACCCTGGCTGCCAGCTCCGCCTGCCGGTCCTCGCACTCGGCGGTGGTCGTTCCCCAGTTCTCGCCCGGCCCCTTGCGCGGGCCGCTGACGATCGTGGTCTCGGTGAAGTGAATTGGCAGCCCGAGGTTGCCGTAGGCATCGCAGGTGCGCCAAACCTTGTGCAGCGGCCACACCTCATCGTGCATGTGGCTTTGGATGCCGACCGCGTCGAAGAGCGATTTCCCGCGGGACCGCACATCCACCAGGATGCGCCGGTAGGGTGGATCAATACGATAGTCGTTGACCAGGAGCGTCGCGCGCGGATTGGCGGCGCGAGCTGTTTCCAGGTGTTCGGCCACATAGTGGACCGGGCCGAGCTTCCGTGCCCAGCCGGCCATCCTGGTCTTGTTGGGTTTGTCCGGCAGATGCGTCGCTTCGTTTACCACGTCCCAGATGTCAACGCGGCCCTTGAAGCGGGCGATGATCTCACGGACGCGCGTGGTGGAAAGGCGCTCGATTTCCCTGGGATCCTCCGGCAGCCAGGCGGGCGAGCCGGCTGGGTGGTCCCAGACCAGCGGGTGGCCCTTGCAGGCAATGCCGTGCTCGCCGGCCCAGGCAGCAGCCTGGTCCGTGTATTCATAATTCGGTTTGCCGCGCTCGGGTTCATAGCCCGCCCAGTAGAAGCCGAGCGTGCAGTAGTTCAGCAGTTCTCTAAAGCGCCTGCGGTATTGTTCCTCCAGCTCCGGGTGGCCGCAGCGGCCGAACATGAAGAAGTTGCAGCCGAAGAGGAAGTCATGACGGAGTTGCTCCACTCTGACCGTTGCCCCCGATACACCCTGCCCGCGCGCATCCCGCACAAGAATCGCTCCATCGCCTTTGCGGTGCTTCTCAATGCGCTCCCCGCTCCGGGCAAGGATCTCCCCATCGGTCGGTTTGGGGCTGGATTTTTGGGCGCACCATGCGGGATGACTCAGGAGCAGAACAGAGCTGCTGGCTCCGGCCTTGAGGAACGCTCGACGGTTCACCACGACAGCAAACCGCAACCGGGCCCGCAGCTAAAGCGAAAAATCCTGCGACATGGATCCTGGCGCGCAAGACGGACGGCGAAGATAGCTTGCAAAACGTGCCGCTCTGACACATGCTCCTCTCGCTTCCGGCCTAGAGTCGGCTCAGACCCGAGGGCATAGCGTGTCGCTACGCCCCGATGTTCAGCGCAATGCAATTGATCAGATTGATTTCTATATGGTTGTGCCTTGCAAGCCTGGTGCTGCAAGGCCTGGCCAACGTGCCGCCGTCGGCAATCGAGGTGGACACAGCGGTTGCCCCCGCCGCCGTGGCCCACGGGCACGAGGAGGGTTTGCCTCCCGACGCCCCCAAGCTGGGCCCCGGCGGGTCCTCGTTCGTCAGCAGCTCGATGGTGGTGACGTGGGCAGTGGCGCTGATTCTAATCCTCCTTGCCCGGCGGGCCACCCGCCGCATGGAACTCGCGCCCGAGGGGGCGCAGAACTTCTGGGAGTGGCTGGTGGAAATGCTGCACGACTTCCTGGAGGGCATCATCGGCGGCAAGCTGGTGAAGAAGACGTTCTGGTTCTTTGCGACGCTGTTCATTTTCATCCTGTTCACGAATTGGTTCGGCCTCCTGCCGGGGGTGGGCAGCATCGGCTGGGGGACGCACACTTCGGAGGGATTCCACGTCGAGCACCCGCTGCTCCGTGGCGGCAATGCCGACCTGAATATGACCTTCGCGATGGCGATGATCTTTTTCGTCTGCTGGATTGTCTGGGCCCTGCAAGCGGTCGGCATCAAGGGGATGTTCCTCGATCTGTTTGGCCCAAAGGGGGATACCGGCGGCGCGTTGAAGTATCTGATGATCTTGGTGTTTTTCCTGGTCGGGTTCCTTGAGGTGCTGTCCATCCTGTTCCGGCCAATCTCGCTGAGCTTCCGTCTCTACGGCAACATTTTCGCCGGGGAAAACATGCTCGAAGCGATGAGCAAGCTGGTACCGGGCCTGGGCTGGCTGCTGCCCGTGCCGTTCTATTTCATGGAGTTGCTGGTGGGAATCGTGCAGGCGCTGGTGTTCATGCTGCTGACAGCGGTGTTTACGATGCTGATCTGCGTGCATGAGGAGTCGCCCGCAGGAAGCGGACACTGAGACAAGATTTCAGCGGTCGGACCGTGTTCACTCGCGGAGGCCGCTGAGCAACAGAAAGGTAAAGAGACATATGTTAACGCCAATGTTGGCAGAGGGACTGATGGGGAATTTGCACGTCGGTTTGGCGGCGCTCGGCGCGGCCATCGGCGTGGGATTCATCGGCATGAAGGCTTCCGAGGCGGTGGGACGCAATCCCGGCGCTTCGACCAAGATCCTGGTGCAGGCGATCCTGGCGATCGCCTTTGCGGAGGCCATCGTGTTCTACGCCATCTTCCTCGTGAAGTGACATCCCGGCGCGGAGCCTCTTGCGGCTCCGCGCCCGGCCTTCGCCCTGTTTGATTATGCAGTCGCCTTTTCTATTCGCTGGCATCGGCGGTGACCTCGCCCAGATGGGCCGGGATACCGCCTCGCGGTTCGGTGTGGACCTGCCGCATTTCATCTCGCAGTGCATCTGCTTCGCCATCGTGGCCTTTTTGCTCCAGCGTTACGCCTACAAGCCGATCCTGGCCGTGCTGGAAGAGCGCCGGAAACGCATCAAGGAAAGCCTGGACAACGCCGAGAAGATCAAGCAGGAGCTGGCCCATACTCAGGCCAAGGCGCGCGAAATGCTGGTCCAGGCCGGCCAGCAAGCCGCCAAACTGATTGATGAGGCCCGCGCCGCCGCCGGCAAAGTTCAGGAACAGGAAACCCAAAAAGCCATCGCCGCCGCCCAGTCCATCGTGGACAAGGCCCGGCAGGCAACCCAGGCCGAGCACGAACGGATGCTGGCCGAGCTGCGCCGCGAGGTAGGGCGGCTGGTGGTCGCCACCACGGCGAAGGTGACCGGCAAGGTCCTGACCACTGACGACCAGAAGCGCCTGGCGGAAGAAACCAACCGGGAACTGGCCGCCTGACCCGGGCGCCGCACTGAGCCTACACCGTGAAGATCTCCAAACAGGCCCGCCGCGACGCGAAGGAGCTGTATTGCTCCTGCCGCGTTGACGGGTTGCTGGACGAAGCCAGGGTGCGCCAGGTCGTCCAGCATGTGCTGGCCGCCAAGCCCCGCGGCTACCTCGCCATCCTCTCCCACTTCAGGCGCCTGGTGAAGCTGGAGCTCGACCGCCGCACCGCCCGCATCGAGAGCCCGGTGTCGCTGGCTGAGTCGCAACAGGCGGCTATTCGGGCCAACCTGACGCGCCGCTACGGCCAGGGCCTCGTCTTCGCTTTCAGCCAGAACCCCGGCCTCATTGGCGGCTTGCGGGTGCAGGTGGGCAGTGATGTGTTCGACGGCAGCATCCAGGCCAGGTTGCGCGAGCTGGAGGGCGCATTCCAGTTCCCTTTGTAATCCGACAATACAGATATGAGTTCAATCTTGCAGGAAATCGAAAGCCAGATCACCGGCGTAAAGGCAACGGTGATGAAGCAGAACGTGGGCATCGTCCGCGAAATCGGCGATGGTGTGGCCAAGGTCGAGGGCCTCGCAGACGCCATGTACAACGAAATGCTCGATTTTGGCGGCGGCGTCACCGGCCTGGTCCTGAACCTGGAAGAGACCGAGGTGGGGGCCATCGTGCTGGGCGACTACACTGACATCAAAGAAGGCCAGCAGGTGCGCACCACCGGCAAAGTGCTGCAGGTGCCCGTCGGCATGGAGTTGCTGGGCCGGGTCGTCAACACCCTTGGACAGCCCATGGACGACAAGGGCCCAATTCGTACCGCGAAGACCTATCCGGTGGAAAAAATCGCGCCCGGCATCATCCGCCGCAAGTCGGTCAGCCAGCCGGTCCAGACTGGCATCATGGCCATTGACGCGATGATCCCGATTGGCCGTGGCCAGCGCGAGCTGATCATCGGCGACCGCTCGACCGGCAAGACCACGCTGGGCATTGACACCATCATCAGCAACGCCCGCCTCAACAAGGCCGCCCAGGAGGCGGGCGACAAGACCTACCGCCCCCTTTACTCGATCTACGTGGCCATCGGCCAGAAGCAATCCAACGTCGCCAACGTCATTCGTGTCCTCGAAGAGGCGGACGCCCTGCCTTACACGATCCTCGTCGTTGCCTCCGCGTCGGACTCGGCCACCAACCAATACCTAGCGCCCTTCGCCGGCTGCGCGATGGGCGAGTGGTTCATGGACAACGGCATGGACGCGCTGATCATCTACGATGATCTGTCCAAGCATGCTGTGGCCTATCGTCAGGTGTCGCTCGTGCTCAAGCGCCCCTCCGGCCGCGAGGCGTATCCGGGGGACGTTTTCTACCTCCACAGCCGCCTGCTGGAGCGGGCTGCGCGTGTGGCGGAGAAGCACGGCAATGGGTCGCTGACGGCACTCCCGATCATTGAAACGCAGGCCGGCGATGTGTCGGCTTACATCCCCACTAACGTCATCTCGATCACCGACGGCCAGATCTTCCTGGAAACCGACTTGTTCTATCAGGGCGTCCGGCCTGCGGTTTCGGTTGGCATCTCGGTCTCGCGTGTCGGTTCGGCCGCGCAGGTCAAAGCCATGAAGCAAGTGGCCGGACGCCTCAAAGGCGAGCTTGCCCAATTCCGCGAACTGGCGGCGTTTGCCCAGTTCGGCTCCGACCTGGATGCCAAGACCCAAGCCCAGATCGAGCGGGGCAAGCGCATCATGGAAATCTTCAAACAGCCGCCCTATGATCCCCTCCCGGTGGAGATGCAGATTGCGGTCCTTTGGGTTGCCCAGCATGGTTTCGCCGACGACGTGCCGGTCGAGAAGGTCAAGGATTTCCAGAACAAGCTGGTGGAGTTCCTCGCGACGCGGCGGGCGCAAGTGCTGGCCAGGATCAAACAGGAACAGGCGCTCAGCGACGCGTTGACAGCCGAGTTGAAAACCGCGGCTACTGAGTTCAAGCAGACCTGCAAGTGAACCTCCGTCCTACATCCAACCCTCCCACGTCTGCTTCCGGCTTTTCGGGTCCGGGCTTTCGGCCGGCAGATCTCTAATCCATGCCCAGCACCCGCGACATTCGCCGCCGCATCAAATCGGTCCGGAGCACGGCCCAGATCACCAAGGCCATGCAGATGGTTGCGTCGTCGAAGATGCTCAAGGCCCAGCAGGGCGCGCTCAATTTCCGGCCCTTCGCTGCGATGGGCGCCGAACTCATGAGGCACCTGACGCTGGATACGGGCGACTACCGGCATCCGCTGATGGAACAACGAGAGGTGCGCAGGCGCGCGGTGGTCTTGCTCGGCACCGACAAGGGCCTCTGCGGCGCCCTCAACGCGAATCTGTTCCGCGAGGCGGCCAAGTACAATACCGCAACCACCCAGTTTATCGCGGTCGGCAAGAAGGCCGCGCAGTTCATCGCCCGCACCCGTCGCCGGCTGGTGGCCGAATTCACCTATCGCGACTCGCCCACTTACGCCGAGTGCGCGGTGATCTCGAAGTTCGCGCAGGGCCTGTTTTTAAAGGGCGAAGTCGAGGCGGTGGACGTGCTCTACACTCGTTTCATCAACACCCTTTCGCAACGGCCTGACGCGCGCGTGTTCCTGCCAATGTGTTCCGCCCAGGGGCTCCTGGCGGAGGCCGGCACCCATGAGGCCAGCCCGCCGGAGGAAGAAAAGCGCTTCAACTTCCTGTTCGAGCCGGACCCGGTAACCGTGATGGACCGGCTGGTGCTTTACTTCCTGGATTTTCGCGTGGCCCAGTTGCTCCTGGAGGCCAGGGCCAGCGAACACAGCGCGCGCATGGTGGCCATGAAGAACGCCACCGACAACGCCGACCAGCTCATCAAACACCTCACGCTGGAATATAACAAGATGCGCCAGGCCAGCATCACGAAGGAACTGCTGGAAATCTCCAGCGCCGCTATGGCCCTCGAATAAGCCCGCGCTCCATACCCTTTACGAATCAATCCAAACGCATGAATAAAGGCAGAATCGTTCAAGTCATCGGCCCGGTGGTGGATGTTGAGTTCCCTGACCAGCTCCCCGCCATCTACAACGCCCTGACCATCGAATACGAGCTACCACTCCAGGGGAAAACCACGCTTACCCTCGAAGTCCAGCAACACCTCGGCGATCACTGGGTGCGCACCGTTGCGATGTCCACGACCGACGGACTCAAGCGCGGCATGGAGGCGCTCGACACCGGCCGGCCTATCTCTATGCCCGTCGGCGACGGCGTCATGGGGCGCGTATTTGACGTCACCGGCAACCCGGTGGATGAGCAGGGACCGGTCGCGGCGGAAAAATACATGCCGATCCACCGGCCGGCCCCAAGTCTGACCGACCAATCCACTACGCCGCAGATCCTTACCACCGGTATCAAGGTCATTGATTTGGTCTGCCCATTCCTCAAGGGCGGCAAGGTCGGGGCGTTCGGGGGTGCTGGCGTGGGCAAGACGGTCGTGATCATGGAGCTGATCAACAACATCGCGAAGCTGCACGGTGGCGTATCTGTGTTCGCCGGGGTCGGCGAGCGCACCCGCGAGGGCAACGACCTTTACCACGAAATGTCCGAGGCCGGCGTCATCAACCGGAAGGACCTCAGCAAGTCCAAGATTGCGCTGGTCTACGGTCAAATGAACGAGCCGCCGGGCGCCCGCCTGCGGGTTGGCCTGTCCGGCCTGGCCATCACCGAGTATTTCCGCGACGACAAGAACCAGGACGTCCTCCTGTTCATTGACAACATCTTCCGCTTCTCCCAGGCGGGCTCCGAGGTGTCGGCGCTGCTCGGGCGAACGCCCAGTGCCGTCGGCTACCAGCCGACCCTCGCCGCCGAAATGGGCGACCTCCAGGAGCGCATCACCTCCACCAAGAAAGGCTCCATCACCAGTTTTCAGGCCGTCTATGTGCCGGCGGACGATCTCACCGACCCCGCGCCCGCCACCACCTTCGCGCACCTGGACGCGACCATCGTGCTGGAGCGTTCGATCATGGAGCTTGGCATATTCCCGGCCGTGGACCCGCTGTCTTCCACCTCCCGCGCGCTTACGCCCGACATCGTAGGCCGCGAACACTACGAAGTTGCCCGGGGCGTCCAAAAGGTGCTCCAGCGCTACAAAGATCTCCAGGACATCATCGCCATTCTGGGCATGGACGAGCTGTCCCCAGACGACAAGCAGACCGTGTTCCGAGCCCGCAAGATCCAGCGGTTCCTGAGCCAGCCCTTCTCGGTTGCCGAAGTTTTCACCGGCCGGCCCGGCAAGCAGGTGCCCGTGGCTGACACCGTCAAAGGCTTCAAGGAAATCCTCGATGGCAAGCATGACGAGGTTTCCGAAGGCAACTTCTACATGAAGGGCCGCATCGAGGAAATCAAGGATGCCGAGAGTTGATGTTCAATAGCCACCACCCGCCACACCATGATCCAGGCGTTCAGACTTGAAATAACCACCCCCACTGGCCGGGTTTACTCCAAGGCCGTGGACATGGTCACGCTTCCTGGCTTGGAAGGTGAGATGGGCATCCTGCCGCAACACGCGCCCTTAATCACGTTGCTGGGCGATGGTGAGATTCTCGCCCGGCGGGGTGACCACGAGGACCACCTGCTGGTTACTGGGGGGTGTGCCGAAATCACGCCCGAGCGGGTGGCGGTGCTCACCGTCTTCGCGACCCCTGAGGACGCGATTGATGAGGACAAGGCCAAAGCTGCTCGCGCCCGCGCCGAGGCCCGCCTCAAAGAGAAGATCTCTCCAGAAGAAGTCGCCCTGGTCCAGGCCTCGCTCACCCACTCTCTGGCCCAACTGAGGATCAAGCACCGCCGACCCCAGCCCTGACACGCCGTTGCTTTGGCGCCGACGGACAACGATGCGAACTGTCAACCTGCTTCCTGTCCGACGGGTGACAAGGGCAGGCCACGCACAAAAAAGGTTCATCAAAAGCCAATCTATGCACAGCGTATCCAGCCAGCGATGCTACTTTGACTGGTCAGAATTGATGGGAGCTCCTGCACCTGAACATTTGCGGCGAGCACTACATCAAGCCCGTTTAGCGATATGATTGCAACGCTTTCAAGCAAGAAGAAGAACCGGCTGCCCCAGGTCTTGGAGCACGCCAGCGGCGACAAGCGCTTCAAGATTCTGGAAGTGCACATCAAGAAGCACCAGTTCAAACAGGACGCCCTGATCGAGGTGCTGCACAAGGCGCAGGAGTTGTTCGGCTACCTTGAAGATGACCTGCTGCTCTTCATCGCCTATCGCCTGAAGCTGCCGACCAGCCGCGTTTACGGCGTCGCCACCTTCTACCATTTCTTCACACTCAAACCCAAAGGCAAGCACTCTTGCGTCGTGTGCATGGGTACCGCCTGCTATGTAAAAGGCGCCGACAAGGTGCTGGCCGCCGTGGAGGACAAGGCCGGGATCAAGGCGGGAGAAACCACGCCCGACGGCGAGCTGTCGCTGCTCACCGCGCGCTGCATCGGCGCGTGCGGCATCGCTCCGGCGGTGGTTTATGACGGCACGGTCACGCCGCGACAAACGCCTGAGAAGGCGCTGGAATATGTGAAAGGATGGATCGGCCATGGACATTGAGGACCTAGTCGAGATTGCGGAGAAGGAACGCACGTCGCGCAAGAAGCATGTCATCCGCTGCTGCATGGCGGCGGGATGCATGTCGTCTGACTCCAAGGGCGTCAAGGAAGCGCTGGACAAAGCGGTCAAGGACGCAGGCCTGGAGGACCGGGTCGAGGTGCGCGGGGTCGGCTGCATGAAGTTGTGCTGCCAGGGGCCGCTGGTGCAGGTGGACACCCACGAGCCGGGCGCCACGGTTCAGGTCGGCGGCGCCGGCCAGGGGCCGCTTTACCTGAAGGTCACTCCGGAATCTGCCCCCTCAGTGGTCGCTACCCTCAAAGGCGGCAAGGCCAAAGTCCAACGCGGCGACCCGAAAGCGCCGTTCTTTTCCGAGCAGGTTTCCATTGTGCTGGCTAATAGCGGCATCGTGGATCCGGAGCGGATCGAATCCTATATCGCGGCCGACGGTTACCAGGCCTTGCACGATGTGCTGCGCGAAATGACCCCCAAGGAAGTCGTGGACACGATGATCCAGAGCGGGCTGCGCGGCCGCGGCGGCGCGGGTTATCCGACCGGTCTCAAGTGGGCCACGGTCGCCAAGACGGCCAGCCAGCAGAAGTACATCATCTGCAATGCCGACGAGGGTGACCCCGGCGCATTCATGGACCGCAGCGTGCTGGAAAGCGACCCACACTGCGCGCTGGAAGGCATGGCCATCGCCGCCTACGCGGTGGGCGCCAACCAGGGTTTCATCTACGTGCGCGCCGAGTACCCGCTGGCCATCAGCCGCCTCCAGACCGCCATCAAACAGGCCAAGCAGCTTGGCCTGCTGGGCAGCGGCATCTTTGAATCGCCTTTTACCTTCAACATTGACCTGCGTATCGGTGCGGGCGCTTTTGTCTGCGGCGAGGAAACGGCGCTGATGGCCTCGGTGGAGGGTCTGCGCGGCGCGCCCCGCCCCCGCCCGCCCTTCCCGGCGGAAAGCGGATTGTGGACCTGCCCCACCCTCATCAACAACGTCGAGACGTTTGCGAACGTGGCGCCGATCATTCGCAAAGGCGCCGACTGGTTCGCGGGCATCGGCACCGAGAAGAGCAAGGGCACGAAAGTGTTCGCGCTGGCGGGCAAGATCACCAACACCGGCCTGATCGAGGTGCCGATGGGCACCCCGCTGCGCAAAATCGTTGAAACCATGGGCGGCGGCGCGCCCAACGGCGGCAAGATCAAAGCCGTGCAGACCGGCGGCCCCTCCGGCGGCTGCATCCCGGCTGACGCGCTCGACACTCCGGTGGATTACGACTCGCTTAGCAAGCTCGGCTCGATCATGGGCTCGGGCGGCATGATCGTGATGGACGAGGCTACGCAGATGGTGGACGTCGCCCGATTCTTCATGGAGTTCTGCATGGACGAATCCTGCGGCAAGTGCGTTCCCTGCCGGGCCGGCACCGTGCAAATGCACAACCTGCTCAAAAAGATTCTGGGCCGCGAGGCCACCGCCCGCGACCTGCAGAAACTCGAAGATCTCTGTGAGATGGTGCGCAGCACCAGCCTCTGCGGGTTGGGCCAGACCGCGCCCAACCCGGTCCTGAGCACCTTGCGGTTCTTCCGCAACGAATACACTGACCTGCTCAAAGTAGATGCTCACAGCGGCCCCAAAGGGAAGGGCAAGGCTTCAAAGCCGGCGCCTAACCCAGCCGCCTAAACCGCTTCCAGGAGCTGACTTATGGCTGCAAAAACCTTAAAGATTGACGGGAAACACGTCAGCGCTGACGAAAGCGCGACCATCCTGGACGCCGCGGTAGATGCCGGCATCTACATCCCAACGCTCTGCCACCTCGACGGCGTGTATGATGTGGGCGCCTGCCGGCTCTGCCTGGTGGAGGTGGCGGGCACGTCCAAACTGCTGCCCGCCTGCACCACCAAGGTGAGCGAGGGCATGGAGATACAGACAGACACCGATCGGCTGCGCCGATACCGGCGCATGACCCTCGAGCTGCTCTTCGCCGAGCGAAACCACATCTGCGCGGTCTGCGTGGCCAACGGGCATTGCGAACTCCAAACGCTGGCCTACCGCCAGGGCATGGACCACGTCCGCTACGACTACATCTTCCCGCGCTGGGAGGTGGACAACACGCACCCGCTGTTTGGCATGGACCATAACCGCTGCATCCTCTGCAGCCGCTGCGTGCGCGTCTGCTGGCATATCGAGGGCGCGGGCACCAAGAACGTCTCCGGCCGCGGCGGCAAGGCGCACATCATCACCGACCTCAACCAGCCCTGGGGCACTTCCGATACCTGTACCAAGTGCGGCAAGTGCGTCATGTCCTGTCCCACGGGGGCGCTCTTCAACAAGGGCTCAACGGTCGGCGAAATGGAGCGCGACCGCACGAAGCTCGAATTCATCGTCACGGCGCGGGAGAAAAAGCAATGGATTGCGGACTAGTATGCAAGCAAAGCAAGCATCAGAAACCAACCACACACCTGGCAAACCGGCCCTGCTGCGCCTGGCAACAATCTGGTTTGGCGGCTGCTCCGGCTGCCACATGTCCTTCCTGGACCTCGACGAGTTCCTGTTGGAACTGGCCGGGAAAGCCGAGATCGTTTACAGCCCGGTCATTGACGTGAAGGGATATCCTGAGAACGTGGATGTGTGCCTGATCGAGGGCGCCATTTGCAACCAGGACAATCTCGAGCTGCTCTACAAAGTCCGCCAACGCACCCGGCTGCTCGTCTCGTTCGGCGACTGCGCGGTCACTGCCAACGTGCCCGCCATCCGCAACCAGCTCGGCCTGGGCAATGCTGAAAGCGTCCTCCAGAAGGCCTACATCGAAACCGCGCAGGCCAACCCCAGCCTGCCCAATGAACCCGGCATCGTGCCGCTGCTCCTGCCCAAGGTCATGCCGGTCCATGAAGTGGTTGCGGTGGATTACTTTCTGCCCGGTTGCCCTCCGCCGGCGGACCGCATCAAGACCCTCCTGGCCCAGATCCTCGAAGGCCAGGAACCGGCCCTTGCGGGCAAAGACATCAAGTTTGGATGAGATTATGGCTCAACGTATTGTCATTGACCCCGTGACCCGTATCGAGGGCCACGCCAAGATCAGCATCTTCCTCGACGACGCCGGCAACGTTTCCGACGCCGAGTTCCACGTCGTCGAATTCCGCGGCTTCGAGAAGTTCTGCGAGGGCCGGCCCTACGCCGAGATGCCCGGCATCACCGCCCGCATCTGCGGCATCTGCCCGGCCAGCCATTTGCTGGCCTCCGCCAAGGCCGGGGACGCCATCATGGCCGTCAACATCCCCCCTGCGGCCGACAAGCTCCGCCGGCTCATGAACCTCGGCCAGATCATCCAGAGCCATGCGCTGAGCTTCTTCCATCTCAGCGCGCCGGATTTCCTCCTCGGCTGGGACGCCCCGCCCGCCCGGCGCAATGTCTTTGGATTGATCGCTTCCAATGCCGACCTGGCTCGCGCCGGCATTCGCCTGCGCCAGTTCGGCCAGGAGATCATCGCCGAGCTCGGCGGCCAGAAGATTCACCCCGCCTGGGCCGTGCCCGGCGGCGTGCGCAGCCCCCTAACCGAGGAGGGCCGAGACCGCATCCGCGCCTGGCTGCTGGAAGCCTACGCTACCACCAAAACCGCCTTCGAACTGTTCAAGAAGACGCTCGAAACCCATAAGAAGGAAGTCCAGATCTTCGGCAACTTCCCGTCCCTCTTCATGGGGTTGGTGGAGCCGGACGGCACCTGGGAACATCACGGCGGCAACCTCCGGTTCACCGACAGCAGCGGCAGCATCATCGCCGACCAACTCGACCCGCAGAAGTACTACGAATACATCAGCGAAGCAGTCCAGACCTCCTCCTATCTCAAGTCGCCATATTACACCTCCCTCGGTATCCCGGATGGCATGTACCGCGTTGGCCCGTTGGCCCGGCTCAATGTCGCCGAGCAAATGGGCACGCCCAAGGCCGACGCCGAGCTCAAGAAGTTCAAGAAGCTGACCCGCGGCGACAACGCCGTGATCTCCTCCTTCCATTATCACTACGCGCGGCTCATTGAAATTCTCACTTCCATCGAGCGGGTGGAAGCCGCCCTGGACGACCCCGACTTGCTCAGTGAAGACCTCCGCGCCGACGCCGGCATCAACAGCCTGCGCGGTGTGGGAGTCAGCGAGGCGCCGCGTGGCACGCTCTTCCACGATTACACCGTGGACCGCAACGGCCTCCTCAACAAGATCAACCTCATCGTCGCCACCGGCCAGAACAACCTGGCCATGAACCAGACCGTCGCCCAGATCGCCCGCCACTACGTGCGCGGCAACAAGATCACCGAGCCCATGCTCAACCGCGTCGAGCACGGCATCCGCTGCTACGACCCCTGCCTGAGCTGCTCCACCCACGCCGTCGGCCAGATGCCGCTTCACATCCGGCTCATCGGTCCCGGCGGCGCCGTTCTGCACGAAATCGCCCGCACCTGACCTGCAGCGGCGTTTCGCCGGAATGTAGGCGTTTGCGCGGCAGCAACCCCATCGACGGGGCGTCCCCGCCCATGGATCGGCAGGCTGGACGCACCCCGGTCAATTCCCGCGCGGCCTGTCGTTTTGCCTTTCCAATCCCCCCGCCGGCCCATTAAATGCCCGGATGCGCGAACAGTCACTTGCCTTTCTCCGAACCCTGGTTAATACCCCCAGCCCCGTCGGCTATGAAACCCGCGGCCAGCGCGTCTGGCTTGATTATGTCACGCCCTTCGCCGATGAGACCTTCTCCGACGCCTACGGGAACTGCGTCGCTGTCCTGAACAAAGGTGGTTCTCCGCGCCTCATGCTCGCCGGCCACGCCGATGAAATCGCCATGGCGGTCAGCTACATCAACGACGAGGGCTTCATCTATGTGCGCAAGATGGGCGGCGTGGACGCCGCCATCACCAAAGCCCAGCGCGTGGTCATTCACACCCGCAACGGCCCCGTCGCCGGCGTCGTCGGCAACGTCGCCCCGCACCTGATGAAGGGAGAGACAGACCTCAAGCCGCCCAAGATCCACGAGCTGTTCATTGACATCGGCGTCTTCAGCCGCAAAGAGGCCGAGAAACTGGTGCGCATCGGCGACCCGATCACCCTTAACGACGAGTTTGAACTGCTGCGCAACGATCTAGCCGTCGCGCGGGCCTTCGACAACCGGGTGGGCACCTTCGCCGTGGCCGAAACCCTCCGCCTCCTCAAGCAGGGCAGGGCCAGGCTCCGCGCCGAGGTCTGCGCCGTCTCCAATGTGCAGGAGGAAGTAGGCCTGCTCGGCGCGCGCCAGATCGCCTACTCCCTCAAACCGGATATCGCGCTCGTCGTGGACGTCACCCACGCCACTGACTACCCCACCGTCAGCAAAACGCAGCACGGCGACAACCGGGTCGGGCGAGGCCCCACCGTCACCCACGGCGGCTGCAACCACCCCGACGTCGTCGCGCGCATCGAAGCCGTCGCTCGCGCCAAGAACATCCCCCTCCAGCACGAGGCCATGTCATCCACCAGCGGCACGGACACCGACGCCATCTTCTGGACCCGCGGCGGCATTGCCAGCGCCCTGGTCAGCCTGCCCAACCGCTACATGCACTCCCCGGTCGAAGTGGTCAGCCTCAAAGACCTCGAGCGCATCCCCGAACTGCTCGCCGCCTTCGCCGTCTCACTCGCCCAGGACGAGCAGTTCAAAGTCAGAATCTGACCGGAGCCCAACCGGCCCTCTGCAGGCGCGTCGAGCAGGAGCGAGCGGGTGGGCCGCACCCAGCCCGCGCCCCGGTGCATCTGCCAGATGATGCTGCTCCCGTGCGCCAGCGCCAGCGCCAGCAAGCCCACGCCCGACCAATGCTCCATCCGCAGCAGCGTCTTCTCGCTCAGTTTGCCGTGCCCCAGCGAAACCGCCCAGCTCAAGCCGGCGAACCATGCCCCCGTCGCCACCGCCACCCCACCCACGCAGGCCAGCTTCCCCGGCCAATCCGGCGTCACCCATTCGCGCGAGATGAAGTTCGCCGACAGAATGATCCAAAAGACCAGCACCCCGACGTTGCCCATCACCCGCACCAGGCCCGTCATGAAGGCCGAGTGCGGATGCAGCCGCTCTTCCAGCCGTGCCTCGATGCGGTCCGCCGCCGCGCTCAGGTGCACCGGCGGATCGCGCACCGATTTTGACATCAGGAACTTGACCCCCAGGAACAGCATGAACACGAAGCTGAACAACTCCATCGCCGCCTTCACATACCCGCGCGTGAAAAACGACGCAAACCCGGTGAAGGCTATGAAACAGTAAATAACCTCCATGGTCGTCGCCCCCAGCCCGATCAGTGCCGCCCATCTAAAACCACGCCGGGCGCCCTCGTTCAATATCGTCAGGTTGATCGGCCCGATCGGAACCGAGAGCAGCAGCCCGCTGACCAGCCCAGTCAGCCCGGCAATCAGGATAGGCGAAAGCTCCTCCATCGGCCATTAAGCCGGCGCGGCCGGCCCCGGCGGTGGCTCCTCTTCCCCCTCCTCCTCATCTTCAATCTCGTGCCGCATCCTCCGCGAAATCCGCGGCCGGATGAAACCGTAAACCAAGTACGCCGTGAAAAACACCGGCAGCACAAAAACCACGATCTTCTCCCGCAAAATCACAATGCTGCCCAGAAACAGAATCGTCACCAGCGTCTTGGTAAACGTCCGCCTCGCCCGCAAATCCAGCGTCTTGAAGCTCGGATACCTCACGTTGCTCACCATCATCCACGACAAAAACAACAGCAGCACCGGCAAACAGTATCGCCACCGCCCGGTCGCGAACTCCTTCTCGTCCCACCACATCATGAACAGCGTCAGCGACGCCACCAACCCCGCCGCCGACGGGATCGGAAAGCCCAGAAACTCCTTGCCCCCGCCCTGGCCCATCGCTGCCAGACAGTTAAAACGCGCCAGCCGGAACGCCCCGCACAACAGGTAAATCGAAGCGATAAACCAGCCCCACTCCGCGTGCCCCTGGAACACATTGTTCAGCACCACCCGATGCACCAGAAAGGCCGGCGCCGCCCCGAACGAAATCAAATCCGCCAGCGAGTCAAACTCCCGCCCAAACGGGCTCTCCACGCCCCCCATCCGCGCCACCCGGCCGTCGAACAGGTCGAATATGCACGCCAGCAAAATAAACCCCAGCGCCACCTTCACCGGCCCAAAATCGCCCCCCTCAATGTCCGCCTCCACGATCTTCGTCAGCGCCACAAAACCGCAAAACAAGTTCCCCGCCGTCAGCAAGTTCGGCAAAAAGTAAATCCTCAGCCTCGGCTCCTCCGCCGCGGCCCGGACCGGCTGTTCTGAAATCGGCTTGCTCATCTCAAATCACTCCCACTCCGCCAGCACCGTTTCGCCCCCCACCACATGGTCGCCCAACGCCACCTTCACCTTCGCTCCCGCCGGCAAATAAACGTCCGCCCTCGAGCCGAACTGCACCAGGCTGATCCGTTCGCCCCGCGCCACCTCCTCCCCCGCCTGCACAAACGGCACAATCCGACGCGCGATCACCCCCGCAATCACCCGCACCGCCACCCGCCGCCCCGCGCCCTCGCCCGCCTCGAACCCCATCAGCACATTCTCGTTGTGCCGCGCCGACTCCGCCCGCATCGCGTTCAGAAACTGCCCCTCTGTGTACTTTAGCCACGCCACCTTCCCCGCCACCGGCGCGTTCTGAACGTGCACATCCAGCACCGACAAAAAGATCGAAACCCGCTGGCACTCGCCGCCCATAAACTCCGGCTCATGGCCCGCCTCAATCGCATCCACCTTCCCGTGCGCCGCCGCCAGAACCAGGTTCGCTCCAGCCGGCACCCGCGGCGTCGGATCCCGGAAAAAGTAGAGTGTGAAAATCGCGAACGCCACCCACGCCACCACCAGCACCGGCGTAACCGCCACCGCTACCGCCGCCACCACCGCTGCCGCCGCCGCGGTAAAGAAGCCCAACCCCCAAACCACCGCCAGCACCACCAGCGAAAGCGCGATCAGCTTGAGGCCAGCCTTCCTGGCTCTGCCCGAATGTTTCATCGGGCCCGAGGGTAAGGCCGCGTAAACCCCGGCGCAAACGCTAAAACCGGCGCCCGAGACATCCCCCGCCAAACCAGCCAGACCAACCCCGCCCCGGCGCCGCCTCGCCCGCCCGGCCCTCGCCTACAGCGCCCTGACCCAAGCGCAGCAGGAAGCCTGGATCGCCGCCGCCGCCGAAGTACGGAGCAAATCCAGCCTCGGCCAAAACGGCCCTCTCACCCCCGTCCGCCCATCCTCTGGCCGGTAGGTGGCCGCTACGTGGCCGCTACGTGGCCGCTACATGGCCGCTCCTCCTGGCAACCTGCCCTAACCAACCCTTGGCCCGACCATCTTCAGTTCGTTCAGCCAGCTAGGTCAGCAGCCAGGTCCCCTTTTGCCCCTGGCCTGCCTTCCGCTGCCCCTGCCGGGGCGCAACTATGCTGAAGCGATACTGGGCTTCATTTCGGCGGCGATGGCGCTCTGGAACGGCTACCTGCACCGGAGGATCCGTGTCCTAATCAAGCACGAAAACAACGCCGCCCCGCCGTGATTCCGCCCAGCAAGCAGGCGCGCGGGCATCCTGCCGGCTTGGCCGCTCCGAATGGCCAAAGCGGGCAGGATACCCGCGCGCCTGCAATGAATCGGGATGCGCCCGTCCGCTCGCCGCGTCAAAGTCTCACACCGTGATTGCGTCCGCCCCGGAAAACGTGCATGATTGGCAGCCAACAGCAAGAACACTTTATGATTGTTACTACAAAAGAACTGTTTCAGGTCGCCTACGGCAAGTACGCGATCGGAGCGTATAACATCAACAACGCCGAGCAGGCGATGGGCCTGTTCCGGGGCTGCCTCGCCAGCCAGGCGCCGTTCATCATCCAGATCTCCAAAGGCGCGCGGAAGTACACGGACAAGCGGATGCTGGAGGCGATTATCCGCGCCGCCCACGAGATTTTCCCTGAGGCGATCTTCGCCGTGCACCTGGACCACGGCGACGAGGAGACCTGCTACGACTGCATTGATTCGGGCTTCTACAGCTCGGTGATGATTGATGCTTCGCACGAGTCGTTCGAGCAGAATGTCGCCATCACCAAGCGCGTGGTGGCCCGCGCGCACGCCCGGGGCATCAGCGTCGAGGCTGAGTTGGGCAAGCTTGGCGGCGTCGAGGAGGACATCAAGGTGGAGGAAGGCAACGCTTGCCTGACCGATCCCGCCGAAGCCGAGCGTTTCGTCAAGGAAACGGGCTGTGATTCGCTGGCCTGCGCCATCGGCACCAGCCACGGCGCCTTCAAGTTCAAGGGCAAGCAGTCGCTGCACTTCGACGTCCTGGCGCAAATCAAGGCCCGGCTGCCGGGCTTCCCGCTGGTGATGCACGGCAGCTCCAGCGTGCCCAAGGCCGAGGTGGACCGCATCAACGACGCAGGTGGCAAGATCGCCGGCTCGATGGGCGTGGACCCCAACGAGTACCTGCCGGCCGCCAAGCTCGGCGTGACCAAGATCAACATTGACACCGACGGCCGCCTGGTCTGGACGCGCGTGCATCGCGAGTTCTTCCGCGACAAGCCGGAGGAGTTTGATTTTCGCCCGCCGGGCAAGGTGTTCATGGAGGAATACAACAAGTTCATCGTCAGCCGCAACGAGTTGCTCGGTTCAGCGGGACAGCTCGCCGCGGTTCGGGCGGCCGTGAAGAAGTAGGTCCCCCTGGCGCCCGCTGATTTTGCGGAGCGCCAAAGCCGGCGCGCGGGCATCTTGCCCGCCTACAACGTCCAAACGACCAAAGCGGGCAAGATGCCCGCGCGCTGGCCTGTTGGCATTCCGTGCGGGGTATGGAATGCCTCAGGCTAGTCCTTCACGCGCAGAAACTCGATGCGGTAGTTGGCTTCCGGGTGGCGGCGGGACGGTCCGGCCACCAGCATGGCCACCGGCGCGGGGAGGTGATGCTCGGCAAGCCACTGGCGGGCAAAGCCCCGCCAGTCTTGCGGGTCCTCAGCCAGGTGGACCGCCTGCACCCCGTAGGAAAAGGCCAACCCCTGGCAGACGGCGGTGTCTTGACTCACGGCCACCACCCACACCGCCGGGTTGAAGCGCGAGATCATGCGCGCCGTGGTGCCCGTCCGGGTGGGGACAAACACCGCGTCACACGGCACCGTCTCCAGCGCGTTTTCCACCACCGCGGCGATGGCCTCGGCCGCCGTCGCAGGCCGGCGCTGGCTTGACAACGCCTTCAGATCGTCGAGCCGGACAGGGGGGCGGTGCGTCTCGGTGAACGCGGCGATCTTCGCCAGCATGGCCACTGATTCCTCCGGATACTGGCCCATGGCCGATTCTCCGGAAAGCATCAGGCAGTCGGTGCCGTCGAGAATGGCGTTGGCCACATCGGTGGCCTCGGCGCGAGTCGGCAGGCGGTTGGACACCATGGATTCGAGCATTTGGGTGGCAGTGATCACCGGTTTGCCTGCCAGGCTCGCCTGGGCGATGAGCCGCTTCTGCCAGATCGCCATCTCCTCGATCGGCACTTCCACCCCGAGATCGCCCCGCGCCACCATGATTCCATCCGTCGCCTGCAGGATCTCGTCCAGGTGCCGGAGCGCGTCCGCGCGCTCGATCTTGGCGATGATGAACGGCTGCCGGCCCAGGGCGCGGGCGGCGGCGCGCACGGCCCGGATGTCAGCCGCGCTTTCGACAAACGACTGGCTGACCGCGTCCACGCCCGCCTGGAGGGCAAACTCCAGACAGGCCCGGTCGTGCGGGGTAAACGCGCTGATGCCCAGGTCAATGCCCGGCAGGTTGAGGCCCTTGCGGGAGCGCAGTTCGCCGCCGACGGCCACCTTGCAGCGGACCTCGGTCCCCGCCGCTTCTTCCACCACCAGTTGGACCAGCCCGTCGTTGAGAAAGAGCCGATCGCCCGGCTTCACCACCTCGGGCAGCGGCTCGAAGCTCATCGAAACCCGCTGCCGGTTGCCGATCACGTTCTGGCGGGTCAGCGTGAAGTGCTCGCCCGGGTGCAGTTGGATCGGCTCGGGCTCGATCTGGCCGAGGCGCATCTTGGGGCCCGGCAGGTCGGCCATGATGGCCACGCGCCGGCCCACGGCCCGTTCCGCGGCCCGCAGGCGCGCGATGCGCTTGCCATGGCTGGCCAGGTCGCCATGCGAGAAGTTCAGACGCGCCACGTCCAGTCCCGCGCGGATGAGGCGCTCCAGCATCTCGGGTGAATCCGAGGCCGGTCCGATGGTGGCGACGATCCTGGTCTTATGGCCGGGTAACATCCGGGTCAGTTGCCGCGGCGCAGCTTGGCAAAGCGGCCGGAGGCGTCTTCCCAGGCCGCGGCTTTGCCGGGCTTGAAGACGGCTACGTCGCTGGACCGGCGGATGACCTGGCGCATTTCGGCGAGGGACGAAAGTTCGCCGCTGGCGCGCACCTGGACGAGGAGGTTGCCCATCGCGGTGGCCTCGACCGGGCCGGTCACCACCGGGCGCTGGCAGGCGTCGGCGGTGAACTGGTTGAGGATGCGGCTCTGGGAGCCGCCGCCGACGATGTGGATCACCTCGATGCCCGTGCCGGTGAGCTCTTCGAGCCAGCCGAGCACTTCGCGGTACTTGAGCGCGAGGCTCTCGTAGGCACAGCGGACCAACTCGCCCTCGGTCCGGGGCACCGGCTGTTTGGTTTCACGGCAAAACGCCTGGATGGCCTTCGGCATGTCGGGCGGGTTAAGAAAACGCGCGTCGTCGGGGTTGACGATCGAGCGCAAGGCCGGAGCTTTGGCCGCCAGCCTGGCCAGCTCGCCATATTCGTATTTCCGGCCGCGGGCGTCGAAAGCGCGTTTGCATTGCTGCACGAGCCACAGGCCCATGATGTTCTTGAGCAGCCGATAGGTGCCGTCCAAACCGCCCTCGTTCGTCAGGTTCAGCTCCTGCGTGCGCGCGCCCAGGGAGGCTTGCTTCACCTCGACCCCCATGAGCGACCACGTGCCGGAGCTGAGGTACGCCCAGTTGGCTTTGCCCGTGTTGGCGGTGGGCACGCCGGCGACGGCGGAGGCGGTGTCATGTGTGGGCGGCGCCACCACGTTGACCTTGCTCAGGCCGGTGCGCTCGGCAAGGCCGGGCCGCAACACCCCCAGCCGGGTGCCGGGCGGCACGACTTTCGGGAAGATGCCCGTGGGCAGGCCAAACCGCTTGAGCAGGCCGGTGGCCCAGTTCCGGCTCAGCGGGTGCATGCATTGGGTGGTGGTGCCGTTGGTGAACTCGACCACGCGCGATCCGCACAGCGCCCAGTGGATGAAGTCCGGCATCAGGAGCAGCGCGTCCGCCTTTTCGAGCACCCCCGGGCAGGCCTGTTGGTGGGCCAGAAGTTGGTACAGCGTGTTGAACTGCATGAACTGCAGGCCGGTCTGGGCGAAGATCTTTGCCCGGGACACTTTCCGGAACGCCTTCTCCATCATGCCGTTGGTGCGGGCGTCGCGGTAGGCGAAAGGCTGCCCCAACATCTCGTCGGAGCGGTTCAGCAACACGTAGTCCACCCCCCATGTGTCGGCGCCGACCGACACGATCCCTTTGCCATACTTCCTGGCGGCCAGGCTCAGGCCGTTCTGGATCTCGGCCCAAAGCCGCACGACGTCCCAGCGGAGTGAATCGCCCAGGTACACGGGGCCGTTGGGGAAGCGGTGGATCTCTTCAAGGCGAATGGTCTTGCCGTTCCAGAGGCCGGCGACGACACGGCCGCTTTCGGCGCCGAGATCAATGGCGAGGTAGATGCGAGGCATGGGGGATGAGAGTTGAGGGTTGAGAGTTGAGAGTTGAGGGAAACGTGATGCGTGATGGCGGCGTGCAGTCCGATCAGGTGGTCTGGGCGACGGCGGGCTTCTGCTGGCTGAGTTTGCCGCTGTAACCCGCGATCACGCTTGAACCGAGCAGCAGCACCAGGCCGAGCGCGAGCAGGCCGCGCGTGCGGGTGCTGGTGCCCTTCCATTCCCCGAGGAGGATGCCCAGCAGCGTGCTGAATAATATGGCGCTGGCCATCAACACGGCCCAGCCGATGTAGGCCATCTTGCCCATCGCCGGCTCACCGGTCTTGAAACAGATGAACTGCGAGCACCAGATGGCACCCGCCAGGCCGGCAAACAGGAAGTTGCCAAGCAGCGGCGCGTCCTTCCGCGTGTAATCATGGGTGGTCTTGTTCTTGGCATTCAGGTAAAGGCACCAGATGCCGTTGACAAGAAAGCCGCCGAACAGGACAACGACGAGCACAGGCATGCCGCGCCAGGCGGTGGGCGTGGCGGGCATGATGCCCTCGGCGAGCTCTTCGAGCCTGGCCCCGCCTTGCAGGCCGAAGCTCATGGCCGAGCTCATCAGGCCGGAGAAGATGGCCACTGTGATGCCTTTCTTGAAGTTGTACTCGGCAACCGCTTTCTTCTTCTCGGCCTCAGGCAGCTCCTTTTCCTTGGACATGCCCGCCATGCCGACCAGCACAATGCCGGCCAGGGAGACGAGCACGCCGATCATGGAAGCGTTCGCCGAGGGCGTGCCCAGCAGGCTCCCGATCTTGCCCGCCAGGATGGGCGGGATCAGGGTGCCGGCGGCCGAACACAAGCCGCAGCCGATTGCCAGCCCGAGCCCGACGCCGAGATACCGGATCATCAAGCCCCAGGTTAGCCCGCCCACGCCCCACGCAGCGCCGCAAAGGCAGCAGTAGAGCAGCGTCCGGCCTGGCGCTTCCTGCAGCACCAAGAGAACATTGGGCGAGGTGATCATCGCCAACGCCCACGGCACCACCACCAGCCCAACCACCGCGTAGATGAACCAGTAGCTCTCCCACGCCCAGTTCTTGACCTTCTTGAACGGCAAATAAAACACCGCCCCGGCCAGCCCTCCCAGCGTGAAGATCATCACCCCGAGCCCGGGGTTCGTCGCAGCTTGCGTTGCGTCAATCATAGAGCCATTCCCCCTTTACTGGCGCTTGGACAGCACGTCCTTTTCGTAGCGCTTCACGTCGGCCAGCCAGTCGTTGCCGACCGGCACGTCCATCTTCTGGCAGTAGTAGTCCCACACCGCGCCGGCGGGCAGGAGCTTCGCATCCTCCATCAGCGCCAGGCGCGAGGTGTAGTCGCCCTCGGCCTCGAACTTCTTGAGCTGGGCCAGCGGGGTCACCAGCGCCAGCAACAGCGCCTTGACCATGTTGCGCGAGCCGATCACCCAGGCCGCGATGCGGTTGATGCTCGCGTCGAAGTAATCCAGGCCGATATGCACGCGGTTGGTGTAGCCGCCCCAGACGATTTCCTGCGCGATGGACTGCAGCTCGTCCGTGAGGGTGACGACGTGGTCGCTGTCCCAGCGCACCCCGCGGCTGACATGCAGCGCGATCTCGGGCAGGTAGTTCATCACCGAGGAAATCTTGTCGGCAATGCCCTCCGTCGGGTGGTAATGCCCGGCATCCAGGGTGAGCAGGATTTGGCGGCTGACGGCGTAGCCGACGTAAAACTCTGATGAGCCGGGCGTGTAGCTCTCGGCGCCGATCCCGAAGAGCTTGGGCTCGACGGAGTCCAGGTTGAGCTTCTTATCAATCTTCTTCTTGAAGACCGCGTCCAGAGACTGGACCAGGCGCTCGCGCGGGCCGCGGCGGTCGGCGGGCGTGTCTTTCATGCCGTCGGGTATCCAGAGGTTGGTGACGCAGGTCTTGCCCAGGGCCTTGCCGATCGCCGCGCCGATCTCGCGGCAGCGGATGCCGTGCTCGATCCAGAACTTGCGGATGCCCGCGTCGGTGCTGGTGAGCGTGAAGCCGCCAACGACCTTCGGGTGGGCGAAGTAGGTCTGGTTGAAGTCCATGCCGATCTTGATGGCTTTGGCCCAGGCGATCCAGTTCTTGAACTGCTCGGCGCTCAGCGCGTCGCGGTCCACCCTCTTGCCGCTCATCTCGGCATAGCAGGCGTGCAGATTGAACCGGTGGCTGCCGGGGATCACAGAGAGCGCCTTCTCGAAGTCACCACGCAACTCGTTGGCAGTGCGGGCCTTGCCGGGGTAGTTGCCGGTGACGGCCAGTCCGCCGCCCAACTCCTGGCCGGCGTTCTCGAAGCCGCCCACGTCGTCGCCTTGCCAGCAGTGGATCGAGATGGGTATCTGCGCCAGTTGTTTAAGGGCTTTGTCGGTGTCCACGCCCGCCTGGGCATAGCGTTCTTTGGCAAGTTGGTAGGATCGTTCTATGTTCTTTGTGTTGCTCATAAATAGTGCTTCCGTGGTTGACAGTGTCGGGCGGATAATAGGCCGACTGGCTGGCGCGTCAATAACCTTTTCCAGCCCGAGTACTGCTGGAAAGCTGCGCTGTGCTCGCCGCGGGCGAGGTTTGGCGAATGCTCGCGCCCCATGCTTTGACGCGCAATAGGGCCTTGCCCGGAAGGGGGGCGGTCTCGCAAATCCGCCAACTTTGTGCTTGCGGGGTGGAGGAAGACATCCTAGATTGGCCACAACAAGATACGAATTATGTTAGGAATGTTCAGTGCCGCACTCCGAGGCCGGAAGGAAACCAGAGCCTTCACCCTGATTGAACTGCTGGTGGTTATTGCCATCATTGCCATCCTGGCGGCGTTATTGCTGCCCGCCCTGGCGAAGGCCCAGCAAAAGGCCCTCCAGGCCCAATGCACCAGCAACCTCAAACAGATCGGGCTGGCCTGTTCTCTCTACACACAGGATTACAATGATTTCCTGCCCGGCCCCTGCTGGTCCGGCATGTTGTGTGTTTACAAGGACAACGACGTCGGTAAGACGGTCGCCGAGAACCCCAACAAGTATTATGGCGCGCTGGCGGCTTATATCGCCACCTATCTGGCAAGCCCGCCGCCGTCGGGCACCATCGCCTACACCTCGAAGGTCATGGTATGTCCCGCAGGTTGGAAGAGGATTCCCGACAAACAGAACTTGATCATCCCGAGTAGTGTTCCGGTTTTCTACTTCTCTCCAGACGTCATCTACACAGACCCGTACAACACCAACCATGTGGCTTTCTACTTCCCGTTTGGCCGCCCGAACACACCTTTTGCCGAACCCAGGAAGGTCACCAGCATTCCCAACCCCGCCGGCCAGTGGGCCATCACGGACGCCGACAAATTCAACGTTCCAACCGGGGCGACCTACTACAAGTGGCTGCCGAATGAGCCAGTGCATGGCACCATCAGGCCGGCATTGCGCCAAACCCTTTACTTCGACTGGCACGTGCAGTCGCGGAAGAGCATTCCCTGACAACGGTTCGATGGGCTAAGTGACGGCGGGCGCAGTCCGCCTGGGTGTAGACCCGCTTGCACCGCCCCGCACCTCGACGAGGTGGCCGAGGTATGGGTTCGTATCAAACTGCTCGACTTCCATCATCGCCCGCTTCCGGGCTTAATGACTTGCTCCAGGGCTTGAGTCTCTACCCCTGAGACCGCCGGCTGGCCAGCTTCTGCAGGCCGCAGCTTGAAGTCTATCCGAAATGGTTGTGCCGGCCTTGGGCGAGTCGTGGTAAGCGTCTGGAGCCGGGTTTCGTAGCCTGTCGCAGAGGCGGCCAGTGTGTGTTCCTCATACCAGGTGCGCAGCTCATAATGGCCCTGGGCGTCAGTCCACGCCTGCTGCGGTGGCTGGTTGGGGCGGGCACCGTAGGCATTGTCATCCACCCGCGCTCCGGCGATCGGTTGGCCGGTAACCGCGTCCGTCACGGTGCCTCGAACGAGGAACGTCGGCACCTGCTGGTTGATTTGCGCCTGAACCGCTCTAGCTTGCGCCCGGCTTCGGACAATCGCCGGCGCTATGATAGACACAAGGGTTAGGCCGACTGGGAGGGCGAGCACCAGCAGCACCGCCGCCACAATCACCGCTGTAACCTTCCAGGCGCCGCTGTTGCTCGCGGGGTGTGGCAGTGCAGGCGCGGGCAGGGTGGGCGCCGTGCGAAAGGCCTCGCGCACTTGGCGCTGGCTCAGCACTACCAACGCCCAGATTCCAATCGGCAGGCCAATCAGATTGCCGGGCGTGACCAGGATCGCCAGAATAGCTCCCGCGACGGCCAGGCTGTAAGCTTGGAGCCGCTTCATCTTCAAGCCCGCAACCAGAATGATGCTGCTCAGCACCAAAGCCGAGAGCGGCACCAGCAGCATCGGCGCTGCGGCGACTCCTTTGCCTCTCGCCACGGCAAACGCAATGAGCAGGACCAAGGGGATCGCAATCCAGTTAAGGATGGCGGTGATGATCAGTCCAATCGCCGGGCCTTTGACTTGTCGCAAGGCATCACCGATGCCGGAAGCCGCCGGAAGTGGCGGGGAGGTCGGTGCGGTTTGTGGGCCGTGGCTGCCGCTCCCGGCTTCAGACCTGGCGATGGTTTCCACGTCCGTCTTCACCTGGCTCGCCTGCTGGTAACGGCGTTCCGGTTCCTTCTCTAGGGCGTGCAGGACCACTTCGTCGAGCCTCACATCCACGTGCACCTTCTTCGAAGGCGGCGCGAATTTCCCCAGCGGCAGCTCGCCGGTGAGCATTTCGTACAACACCACGCCCAGGGAAAAGATGTCGGCGCGGTGATCTACGGTTGCGGGCCTCTCGACCTGCTCGGGAGCCATGTAATGGGGGGTCCCCACCGCTTGCTGCTCGGCAGTTAGCGGCTCGGCACGGCCTCCCGGAACCAGCAGCTTGGCTATCCCAAAGTCGGCGATTTTTACCCGGCCCTGGTTGTCCATCAGGATGTTCTCCGGCTTGATGTCCCGGTGAATGATGCCGTGCTGGTGGGCATACTGGAGCGCCTCGCAGATGGGGGGCACGATGGTCAGCGCCTCCTCCGGAGTGAGCTGCCGGCTTTGCAGCAACTGGCGCAGGTTCATGCCGTCAACAAACTCCATGAGCAGGTAATACATGCCGTTGGCCTCGCCGAAGTCATAGACGGTGACGATGTTGGGATGATTGAGCCGCGCCAGCGCCTGCGCCTCCCGTGTGAAGCGCTCGGCGAAGCGCGCATCCTTCTCTTTCTCGCGGGCCAGGATTTTGAGCGCTACGAAGCGGTTGAGGCGGGGCTGGCGCGCCTTGTAAACCACCCCCATGCCGCCCCGGCCCAGGCATTCGAGAAGTTCCAGTTGCGGAAAATGGGGGGCAATCTCCTCCAGCGGCGGCGGCGGCTCGGGTTTCGGCGGCACCACCTGCGTGCCGTCGGGTCCGGCTTCGTCGCCGGGCATCTCGGTTTGCGCCGACAGGTTTAGCGCCATCAGGCAGCGCGGGCAGAGGCCCTCGGGCGCGTCGGGCGCCAGCGGCGCTCCGCACTTCCCGCATTTCCTATCCATGTTTTCGTTCTTTGTCATCACTCCCTAATTAAGAATGCACGGGGGAATGTTACGCGAAATGTGATGCATGGTGCGGGGCGCGTGATGAAGGCCCGGGGCGCTCCAGCATTACCTACACGCAACACGCAACACGCCCCAGGCCTCACTCCGCCAGCACGCTGATCAGGTAGCGCACCTCCTCTTCGATGTCTTGCGGGCGTGAGACGGTATGGGCGATTTCTTCCCGAAAGACCTCCCGGAAGCGCTTGCGCAGCCGGTGCACCGCCACGCGCGCTGCCCCTTCGCTCACGGCCAGGCCGGCGGCAATTTCGGCGCATGCGATCTCGCCCCGCTCGGCGGTCAAACACGCCTTGAGCCGGTCAAATTCGGCGGCTTTGCCCGTGGCGGCAAACTCCTCCCGCAGCCGCGCCATGGTGCGATCGAGCAGCGTCAGCGCCCAGCGCCGCTCGAAAACCCGGTCCGCCGTAGCCCCCTCGATGGGTTCAACCCGATACCGCTGCTCAGCCAGTTCTGTATCCAGCGAGAGGCAGGGCTGGCCGCCGCCGCGTTTCTGGGCGCGAACGCGGTCCCACTCATTGGCCAGGAACCGCTTCAGCGCCACAACCAGAAATGTGCGAAACCGGCCCTTCTCCCGGGCCGCCGCCTTGAGGTAGTCCTTTTCCAGCAGCCGGGCGAAGAACTCCTGCGTCAGGTCCTGGGCGTCGGGCGGGGAATGTCCCTGGCGGCGAACGAAGGCATAGAGCGGATACCAATAGGTGCGGCAGAGCGTCTCCAGCGCTGCGGCGGATTGGGGCGAATCCGGCCTCCGAGCCGACAAGACCACGGACCAATGGGTCGTGACGAAGACCGGGGACCGCCCGCCGGTCTCCGCGGCGGGCGTCGCCGAGGTATGAGCCGTGGATGTCGCGGTTGTGCTCACCGGCCCGAGTTTAGCCGGGCGGCGCCGAAGAGCAAGACCCGGGCGCAGCCGGCGAAACCGGGGGGCGCATTTCAGCTCCTTGCAGGCGTCGAAGCCGGTGCAAGGGCCGCCGTATCCTGCCCGTTCTCTCCCCGTCCCAATACCGTAGTACCTCTAACCCCGGGTTAGAGCAACTTTTTACAATTAAGAAGGGCTTGTTCTTGGCGCTGGTTTGAGTAAGTAAACCAGCACCCCACCCCATAGCAAGGCAGAACCGGGGCAGCACGTAGCTGCCCTTTGTGCTGTACCGAATTGGGAGCGTTCCGCAACGAGCAAACCCCTGCAAACATTGGGCAACTCTACGCCGTTCCCCGCAGAAGTGGGAGCGTTCCCCCTCTTGTAGATGAACACGCGTTGTCTGAACGAATCGCGCCGCAGGCTGCCCCTGCCGGAGTGCTTTTATGCGCCGAGTTGTAGCGTCGCCCCTTTAGTAGATGATAACGCAACAACCGGCAGCAAACCCAGCAAACATTGGGCGATTCTACGCCACCCCCAAAGCCGACGTTATACCGTTCCCCCAATTATAGATGAACACGCGTTGTCTGAACGAATCGCGCCGCAGGCTGCCCCTGCCGGGGCAATTCTGCCCCGCAAAGTTATAGCGTCGTTCCTTTGATAGAGACTTATGTGCAAAACTACCGAACCCAAACGAACGGAGCCGCAGCCGATTGACGCTTGCGGCCTAGTGGACGGAAAGAGGCTGCTTGAAATCCTCTGGCCGCTGGAACAATGCCGCCCCTCGTGGCGCTGGCTGCAACAGTACTCGGGCAAGACAATCCCGTGCATCAGAATCGGGCACCTCGTGTATTTCGACCCCGTAGAGGTTCGCCGGTCGCTGCTTGCGCGGAGCAGCAGCACCACCGAAGGAGGAACCCCGACGTGAGCCGCAAATCAAAGGCAGTCGGCAAGTGCGTTTGGTGCGACCGTCGCATCCCACGGCCTAAAGGAATCTGCGAGCGTTGCGGGCCGTACCTCGTGCGCCAAGCACGCGAAGCACTAGCCAGAAAGCGGGGTGACGCGGCAGCTTCTATGCTTCCACCGGGGCAAACCGGACGCACCCCGTCTCTGGCAACAAAAGGGTGTTGCTCGCTTCGCTTAAGACCAGACCGAACCACCTACGCCCGCCAGTGTTCGCCCTCTGGCGGGCTTTCCTTTTCCCCCCATGTCAGGGCACCGGGGCAGTCATCAA
>Ga0209201_1000516_pt1 | contig 53310 bp, 45 predicted proteins | sample AD_UKC055_MetaG_FD_184411 | JGI IMG/M metagenome (GOLD analysis project Ga0209201, IMG submission 184411) | Active sludge microbial communities of municipal wastewater-treating anaerobic digesters from USA - AD_UKC055_MetaG (SPAdes) (version 2) | ecosystem: Engineered > Bioreactor > Anaerobic >... | reverse complement strand
TCCCCCAGCTTCAGCGAGCAGGGTCGCCCCCATTCGCTTTGGGGTTGGCTACATGACTCTCGACCAATTATCACGATTAACTCATCTCAGTTAACTAGAACCAGCCAAGCTTCGCTTGGCGCTTTCCTAAACACGCGAAATGACGCTAAAGCAAAGGCTGACCAAAGCTAGCGAGAACCGTGCTCACGCTCACAGATCAGTGAGGACGCCGCACAGTTCTACAGGGCCATATTCGCTACGCTTTTCGCGTATTTCGCGTGTTTAGCGGGTTCTGCTTCTGAATCGTTACGGCTTATCCATCCTGATTGAACTGCCAGTTGGGCGACTTCGCCCTTGCTATCTGCCCTTCCCTCGGCCTCACTGAGTCGTGAAAAGAGCGGCAAAGTGGAATGCGGCGCGCGGAATCCGGCTTGTTACCGCAGTAACACGTTTTGTGGACCTATACAGGGTGGAATGAAAACGAATATGAGACTCACCCGGGGCACCATTGTCCTTCTGGCACTGCTATGCTTGCCGGTGTGCGCCCGCGCGCGCGCACCCATACAGGTCCAGCCCGGGGTCGCGCAGCTCTTCGTGGATGATGAGTTGATCGAGCAGGCGAGCGGCCTGCGGCGCACGCTGCACCAACCGGCCAAAGACAACGGCGGCAACTCGCCGCTGATCGCCGCCCGGGCCGGAACCACGCTGCTGGCTTACGGAAGCATCGTGCGGGACACGCGCCTCAACCGCTACGTCATGTTCATGCAGGAGTTCCCCTCGCGGCAGATGTATCGGACGACCTCCGCCGACGGGCTGGCCTGGCAACCCGGCACCCACGCCGAGCTGGAGAAGGTCGCGCTGGACCTGTCCTTTGGGCCGCTGCCCAAAGACGCCCGCGGCCGGCCGGGCATTGACCTGTTCTCCTGCTATTACGACACAAACGACGCGGCGCGTCCCTACAAAGGCTGGGTCTGGGCGGCCAACGTAGGCTACGAATGGGAGGGCATCTGGTATGTGGACTCGGCCGACGGGCTGCGCTGGCAACAGGGCCGCCAAATCTTCAGCGGCTTCGCGGGCGAAGGCGACCCGAGCTGCCGCGCCATCACCCAGGAGGGCCGCACCCTCTATGGCCCGGGCGATGTGACGTTGTTTGCGCCGGATCCAGCCGGGCGCCGTTTCCTGGGCCTGTTCAAGTTCTACAGCCCGCGCGACCTCGGCCCGGGCTCCGGCTCGAGGGCCCGGGCCTATGCCTTCCTGGAGGGCCTGGACCGCCCGTTCGACCTCCAGAAACTGGAGCGCATCCAACTGATGCCGACGCTGGCCGCGCTCAATGGCGACTTCCCCTCCGACGAATACTACGCCAGCACGGCCTGGCGTTACGAGTCGCTCTGGCTGGGCGGCTTGAAGATTTTCCATGGCCGGGACAGCTACCCCTGGTCCTCGGCGGGCTGCGCGTTCCTCAAGCTGGTGGTCAGCCGCAACGGGCTCGACTGGCGGAAAGTGCCCTTCGCCAACAACACCGGCGTGGCGGAGGTCTTCATTCCCAACGGGGCGGAGGGCGGCAACGGCGGAGCCAACGACGGCGGGTATATCAGCGAGTTCAGCCAGGGCCCGCTGCGCGTGGGCGGCGAATTGATCTACTACTACTCGGCTTCGTCCCACGGGAAGAATGCCGCCGGCGCCCGCCGGATTACGGGCGGCGGCCTTTTCCGCGCCCGCCTGCGCCGGGACGGCTTCGTCTCCGTGGACGATGGCGTGCTGACCACTCGGCGCTTTCAGGTGGAAGGCCGGGACCTGCTGCTGAACGCCGTTGGCCCCGTCAACGTGCAGGTGCTGGACGACGCAGGCACAGCGCGCGCCTCGGCCGCTGTGAGCGGCGACGCGCTCCGTCACCAGGTCCGCTTCCAGGGCGAGTCGCTGCGGCAAGTGGCGTCAAACGGCCGGTGCCGCCTGCGCTTTGAAATCCGCCCGCCCGCACGGCTCTATTCCTTCACCGTGCAGTGAGGGTGAGGAGCTGGCCGTCCCGCGCCCTTCACACTTGCCCGCGTGCAACCTGGTTCCGTAGGCTCTTGAGCCATGATGAGACGGCCTCTTCACTTGGCGGCCATCGCAGGAATCCTGATCTGCCCGGCCAGCCAGGTGCGCAGTGACAACGCCGGCGGCGCGGGGGCGCCGCAGCTTGCGCCCACGATCACCATTCGGCCCGAGGACCACGGCCGGGCGCTGGTCAATCCCGAGATGGGCTGGGCACTGTATTTCTACTCCAACATCCCGGAGAACTACGGGTCGAAGCTGGAGGCGTCCGATACGGTGGAGGATTTTCCCGGCCTCTCGACTGTCTATCTGCGCGTGCCGTGGGCGTACCTGGAGCCCGAGGAAGGCAAGTTCAACTGGGCGTTGTTGGACACCCCGGCGCAGCGTTGGGTGGCAAGAGGCAAGCGGATCGCACTGCGGGTGACCTGCTCGGAGAATTGGATGGCGCGGGCGACTCCGGAGTGGGTGCAGAAGGCGGGCGCGAAAGCTCACGCGTATGAGTTTGGCAAGGGCCGCAGCCCAAAAGGGCAGACCTGGGACCCGGAATTCGGCGACCCGGTTTTCCTGGAGAAGCTCGACCGCTTCCTGGCCGCGCTGGCCGCGCGTTATGACGGCAACCCCAATGTGGCCTTCATTGACATCGGCAGCTATGGGCTGTGGGGCGAAGGCCACACCTTCATGAGCAGCCAGGTGCCGGAGGCGGAAGCGTTTGAAGTGGTCAAGAAGCACATTGACCTGCATGTGAAACATTTCAGCAAGACGCTGCTGTGCATCAGCGATGATGTGGCCGGGCATGACAGACCGGGCCGCCGCTTCCCCGAGACGGATTACGCGCTCTCCCGGGGAGTGACGCTGCGCGATGACAGCATCCTGGTGCAGCCGCCGCCCCGGGCCTGGTACCATGCCGAGCTGGCGCAAGCCTTCTGGCCGCGCTGGCCGGTGATCCTCGAGCACGAGCATTACGGCGGCTCCAAACAGCGCGGCGCCTGGCGCGACGGCGCCCTGTTGCTCAAGGCGGTGGAGGACTACCATGCCAGCTACCTTTCCATCCACTGGTGGCCCCGCGAGCTCCTGGCCGAGAACCGCTCGCTCGTTGACCGCATCAACCGGCGGCTGGGCTACCGGCTCCAGTTGCGCGAGGTTTCCTGGCCGCGCGAAGTCATCATTGGCGAGCCCTTTGCGGTGCGCAGCCTTTGGGCCAACGCGGGGGTGGCGCCCTGTTACCCCGGCGGGTTCATGGCCCTGACGCTCAAGGATGCCAAAGACGGCATCGTCGCCGTGCTGGTGGACGAAGGCTTCGACGTGCGCCAACTGCAGCCGGGCCCGGCGGAGGACATCCCGACCAGGGAACGGAAGGTGGAGTTTGCGGCGGGCCTGATCGCTCCAGTCACACTGCCGGGAGAATACGCGCTTTACCTCTCAGTCGGACAACGCGACGGCACCCCCAGGCTGGCGCTGCCGCTGGCTGCGGATGACGGCCAGCGCCGCTACAAGCTGGGGCGGATGATCCTGCGAAAGAAAGGCGGCTGAGTCGGTCAGGCAGAAGCCCCGCCCTTGCGGCCCCGTCCGGGCGCGTGGCGCGTTGCGTCAGTTTCGCCCCTCGCCGGGCGACGCGACGGGCTTGGCTCCCAGGCGCTCCTCGGGAAAGGGCGGCAGGTCGGGCACGAGTTTCGGACGAGCGCCCGCCGGCGGGCAGATCACCATGCCGACGCCGCCCTTGGTCTGCATCCACACCTTCTCGAAGTCCTCCTGGAACCACTGCAGGCGGTAGCCGCGGCCGCTTTTCCAGAGGGCCGAATCGGTCACCACCACCCGCCCGTCGTCGGTGACACCGTTCAGGGCGACGATATGGCCGCCCATTTGTGGGTAAGGCGGGGCCTTGTACTGGCCGGGCAGCATCTTAATCGAGCAGAGAATGACCTTGTTCTCAGCCACAGTCTTCCGGACGGAATCCCAGTCGCGGAACCGGTCAATGTAGGCCTCGAACCCGTGCTGAATGGCGGCGCCGATCGTGCGCGGCCAGATGCCCGGATAGTCATACTCGACATCGAAGGTGAGCGGGACGATGTCTTCCAGGCCAATGGGCTTTCCGAAGTACTCCATCGCGGTGGCCAGGGCGGCGGATTGGCAACGATCTGGAATGGCGTTGCCTTGGGAATCCGCCTGGCGGCGCAACGGCAGGTCGAGGATGCGCGCGGGAGCTGTGGCGGCCTTGCGCCGGGGGGCGTAACGCTTCGCCAGCGCGGGCGTGGGGGAATTGTCCGTGACCACTACCGAAAAGGCGGGCGGCTGGCTCAGCGGTGAATCCCCCTCGTCCACAACTCGGAACTGGAAGCTCGCGGTCTTGCGTTTGAGCAGCAGTTGGTCCATGGCCACCTTGCCCCACTCGAAGACCGGCTCGGTGCGTTTGGACGCCGGCTTGACCTTTCCCCAGCATCCGCCGTAGAGCCAGGGCGAGTAGTCGCCGTTCTCGCACCGGACCCGCAGGTAGAGCCGGAACCCCTCGCCAGGCGCAACCCGCAGGTGCCACGAGTAGATCAACTCGTCGAAAGCGAACTCCGGCGTCACCGCGCGGGTCTCCCAGCTTCCGTCGGCGGTTTTATGGAACTGCCGGGCGGAGATCTTCAGCCGGGAGTCAAGGGGGCGAAGGGGCCCGGTTTGGGCCGCAGCGTCGGGTGCGGAGGCCGCGTGACACCTGCACAAGGACAAGCCGAGAGCGGCGAGAGCGGACCAGACGACCGCAAGGTGAAGAACTCGATTCATAGGCTTTCGTGCTGTATGCGAGTAGATTTGACTCGTGGCGGCCCGCTAAAGCAAGCGGAATGGGACGGCTCTTGAAGAATCGGGGATGCGTCTGCGCCGCCCTTCTGCCGACTCGTGGAATTAGCTCGCGGGCCCGGCGCGAGGCCTTACACTCAGGCATTGCGATTATGAAAAAGCTATGCTCTTACCGCAGCTTCCTGCTGGCGGGCACCGCTCTTCTGTTAATGGCCTCGCCGGCCGCAGCGCGTCAGCCCAACATCCTGATCTTCCTCGCCGACGACCTGGGCTACGCTGACGTGGGGTTCACCGGTTCCAAAGACATCAAAACGCCGCACCTCGACAAGCTGGCCGCTGCCGGCGCGCGGCTGGAGCAGTTTTACGTGCAGCCACTTTGCTCCCCCACCCGCGCCTCGCTGATGACCGGACGTTACCCGATGCGCTACGGCATGCAGGTTGGCGTGATTCGGCCATGGGACAACCGCGGCCTGTCGTTGGAGGAACGGCTTCTGCCCAAGGCGCTCAAGGAAGCCGGCTACACGACCGCGATTGTCGGCAAGTGGCACCTGGGCGATTTTGATCGCGCTTACCTGCCCACCTCGCGCGGGTTCGACCATCAATACGGTCATTACTGCGGCGCGATTGATTACTTCACGCACGAGCGCGACGGCGGCTTTGACTGGCACCGCGACGACCGCGTCTGCCGCGACGAGGGCTACAGCACGCACCTGATTGCCCGGGAAGCCCAGCGTCTCCTGCGCGAGCAACCCGCTGATAAGCCTTTCTTTCTCTACGTCCCCTTCAACGCGGTGCATTCGCCCCACCAGGTGCCGGAGAATTACACCGTGCCTTATGCCAGTTTCCCCGAACCGCGCCGCACTTATGCCGGCATGGTTGCTGCGATGGACGAGGCCATCGGCCAGATTCTCTCCACGCTCGATACGCGCGGCTTCCGCACCAACACGCTCGTCTTCTTCTCCAGCGACAACGGCGGCCCCGGCCCGGGCCGCGTCACCAGCAACGGCCCGCTCCGCGCCGGCAAAGGGACCGTGTACGAGGGCGGCACCCGCGTCTGCGCCTGCGTCGCCTGGCCGGGCCGCATCAAGGCGGGCATTTCGATCGCGCAGCCGCTGCACATGGTGGATTGGTATCCCACGCTGCTCAAGCTGGCGGGCGCTTCGCTCGAACAGAAACTGCCGCTGGACGGCCGTGACATGCTTGGAGTGCTGACCCAGGGCAAGCCTTCGCCCCACGAAGAAATCCTGCTCAACACGACGCCGAATGGCGGGGCCATCCGCGTCGGCGATTGGAAGCTGATCCTCAACGGCGCCACCGGCATAGGTGAGGAGGAGCAGCAAAGCCCCGCGCCGGCCAAACGCAAGAAAGCCGCGCGCAAGAGCCCGCCCCCGCAGATTGAGATGTTCAACCTGGCGCGGGACATCTCTGAGAAGAACAACCTCGCCTCGCAACACCCGGAGAAAGTGAAGGAACTCCGCGCCCGCTACGACGCCCTCGCCAAACAGGCGGCCGAACCCGGCAACCGACCCAAGCCCGCCGACTACAAGGCGCCCAAGGTGTGGGGTGAAAAGGACTCATAATATGACCACCCCACGGCTTGATATCCGCGGCGCGAGCCTTCTCGCCGCCGCCAGCCTCGCTTTGTGGCTGTTCTGTCCCTCGCTGCTTCAGGCTGCCAAGCCTGCCCGGCAAGCTCCCGTCGTCCTGCTCGAAGCCGAGCAGTTCGCCAGCCTTGGCGGCTGGTTGCCGGACCAGCAGTTCATGGACCAGATGGGGTCACCCTACCTTCTGGCGCACGGACTGGGCGAGCCGGTCCGCGATGCCCTGACCACCGCGCGCTTTCCCACCGCAGGCCAATACCGCGTCTGGGTCCGCACCCGCGATTGGGTCGCGCCCTGGAAGGCTCCCGGCGCGCCCGGGCGGTTCCAGGTGCTCGTTGACGGCCAGCCGCTCGCCGCCACCTTCGGCACCGAAGGGGCGGCCTGGCATTGGCAGGACGGTGGCACCGTCAAGGTCGGGCGCGAGGCCAAAGTCGCGTTGCACGACCTGACCGGATTCGAGGGCCGCTGCGATGCCATCCTGTTCTGCCGCGATCCCAACTTCACGCCGCCCAACGAGCTGGCGGCTCTCACCGCCTTCCGGCGTCAGGCGTTGGGGCTGCCCGAGGCGCCCGAGGACGGCGGCCAATACGACCTGGTCGTCGTTGGGGGCGGCATCGCCGGGACCTGCGCGGCATTGTCGGCCGCGCGCCTGGGCCTGAAAGTGGCGCTGGTGCAAGACCGGCCGGTGCTGGGCGGCAACAACAGCTCGGAAGTGCGGGTATGGCTCGGCGGCGGCATTAACCTGCCTCCCTACCCGCGCATTGGCGACATCGTCGCCGAGCTCGAGCCCAAGGTGCGCGCGCATGTCGGAACCAATAACACCGCCGAGATTTACGAGGACGATCGCCGCCTGGAAATGGTCCGCAGCGAGCGCAACATCACTTTGCTTCTCGAACAGCGCGTGAACGCCGTCGAGGCCGTTAACGGGGTTCTTCGCGCTGTGGTGGCCCAGAATGTTCGCAACGCCAAATGCGCGCGCCTCTCCGCCCGCTGGTTCGCCGATTGCACCGGCGACGGCACGGTCGGGGCGCTGGCGGGCGCGGACTCGGACACTTCGCAAACCCGGCACATGGGCCCCAGCAACCTTTGGAACGTCCGAGATACCGGCCAGCCGGAACCATTCCCGGCTTGCCCCTGGGCGGTGGACCTACGCGACAAACCCTTCCCCGGCCGGCAACTGGCGAAGAACCCAGGGGGCAAGGACCCGCTGAGCAAACTCGGCGCCTGGTTCTGGGAGAGCGGCTTCGACCGCGACCCGATCTCTGAGGTCGAGTGGATGCGCGACCTGAACCTGCGCGCCATGTACGGCGCCTGGGACACCCTCAAGAACGTGGATAGGCTGTATCCGAACCACAAGCTGAACTGGGCCGCCTACATTGCCGGCAAACGCGAGTCGCGCCGCCTGCTGGGCGACATCGTGCTGTCCGGCGATGACGTCCGCACCAACCGCGTGTTCCCTGACGCCTGCTTCCCCTGCACATGGAGTATTGATCTACACCTGCCCGACCCGGCCTATGATAAAGGCCACGAGGGCGCGGAGTTCATATCCAGGGCGAGCTTCGGCAAGTACAAGACTCCTTACTGGGCGCCCTATCGCACTCTTTACAGCCGCAACATCACCAACCTCTTCATGGCCGGCCGGGACATCAGCGTCACCCATGAGGCGCTTGGCGCGGTGCGCGTCATGCGCACCTGCGGCAACATGGGCGAGATCGTTGGCATGGCGGCCTCCCTCTGCAAGCAGCACGACTGCAACCCCCGCGGCGTTTATGAACGGCACCTCGACGAGTTGAAGCGGCTCATGGACCGGGGGGTCGGCAAGCACGCCAGCCAGACGGTGCCGTAAGCTGCCCGGTGGAGCCAGGCGAGCTCCTCCATCACAGCCCGGTGGGCAGGGCGTTGATCTCGATGGCCTTGCCGCTCCCAATTACCGCCTTTCCGGTGATGCGCGAATTGAACACCGGCAGGGCATTCTGCTGAACAGAGCCTGCGCGGGATTCCTCCAGAAGGGTCCCCAAAACCGCCGGGGCGCCTGTCGGCTGCGGCCTGACCGGGCTGGACGTTGCCACCAGGTTGCCCGAGAATACCACCTTCTTGCGCAGAGTCCGGTTGGTGCCGACAACGCGGAAGGTGTAGTTCTGCAGGGCCGGCTGAGCGCCACGGAGTCGGACTGCAGTGGCTTCTCCGCGCAGCGTCCCGCCGGTTGCTTTGGATGCCCGGGCAGCCGCCGGCGCTTCCAATTTGATCTCCCGCGCGGGTTGGGCAGTGTCGGCGGCCCGCACATAGCCCTCATACACCGATCCGTCGGCATCGGTGATCCGCAGCTTGCGGTCGGTTTGTTCGACGAGGAAAGAAGCCAGTACGGCTTGCGCGGACTTGGCCTCATCCGCAGGCGGGGCTGTTGCAGCGCTCCCCGGCGCCACTTGCACGAAGCGTTGGATGAGACTGGCGCCCCCGGCTTTCCCTAAGGCCGCCGGCGGGGAGGATACCAACAAGTCGTCCGCCGCGTCCAAAGCGACTACTTGCCGGCTGGCCGACCTGTCCTCCTCGGCCCGGGACTTGCGCGCCGTGCTGGAGGCAACGGATTTCTCGCGCGCCAGGCTCACTGGCGCATCCGCAACCGCCTCATCGTATGCCATGCGAGGCTCGGTAGCGGACGGAGACGAAGCAGGCATAACCGGCACGCGGGCCGCGGGGATCGAGGCAGTAGCGAACTTGTCTTTGTCCGAATCCGCCACAGCCTGAAGTTTTGCCTCAGCGGCGGCTTCGGGTTGAATGGGGGGCGCCGTCAGCGCGGCGGGTGCCGGCCGGACGGGTTTATCCACTCGCGGCGCCTGCTTAATGGGGTCGTTACTGGCCAGCAGGGCGGCTTTGTTGTTCTTAGCGGGCAGCGGAACCAGCAGCCACACGGCCACCCCGAGGACAGCCAGTATGGCTAGTGCCCAGGCAAATCGCGGCCATAGTCTGCCCAGGGTCGCAAAGAGCGAGGGACTGCCAGACTGAGCCGGGGGGAACTTCCGCGCGGCTTCACCCTGCAACAGGCGGCGGGTGGCCGGGTGCAGCTCGAACGGCGGGCCCGCCTCGTCGCGGCGCTTCTTCGCCGCGGCGCGCAGCAGGTTCTCAATCGGGCGTTCCGGTTCGCTGGCCATATCAGTTATCAGTTAGACGGGGAAACGGCGGTTTTCCCCCCGCGCAAAGAGCTTGCGCGCAATCCCTTCCAGGCGGTCCAGGCATTTGCTCAGGCGCGAGCTAACCGTCTTGGGGTTCAGTTCGAGGGAACGGCTGAGCTCGTCGTAGCTCAAATCGCCGAAATAGCGCAGTTGGATGATCTCACGGCAAGGTTCATCGAGTTGGCCGAGGGCCTGGTGTAACAGGGCGACCTGCTCGGTGTTCATCAGCGCGAGGTCGGGTGCCGGGGCGGAGCTGGGCGGGTCAAGGGTCAAACCGCTCTCGGGGTGCTCGGCCTCGAGCGAAATGGGCGTCTGTCCGCCGCCGCGTTTGGCCGCGCGCAGGCGTTCGCGGTAATCGCGGGCCTTGTTGGCGGCAATGCGGAATAGCCAGGTCTGGAACCGGCTGCTGCCGTGAAAAGACCCGAGGTTGCGTATGACAGACAGGAAGACCTCCTGGCAGATCTCCTCCACATCTTCGCGTGAGAAATCGTGCCCGAGCTGAAAGACAAAGCGCCCCGCCGCCGCGTAATGCCGGTCGAACAGCTCGTCCCATGCCTCCCTTTCGCCCCGGCGGCAGCGCGCAAGCAATTCTGCTTCAGCGTCGAGCCCCATGCTGGTTCAGACAATAACCGGGCCTGCGCCGTTTGAACAGGATTCTCTCGGGGCGAGGCGGGCTGGGGCCTTAATCCGCGCCTGGAACTCCGGGGTCTGCTGCCCGAACTGAGCCGGGATCCGCGCCGTCAGCGAGGCTGGGGGCGGGATGCCCCTGAAGCGGCGATTGCACCCCTGGTTCCAGCGGCAGTTGTTCCTGATTGGCGCGAGCTTCTTCTGCTGTGGCGGGACCAGCCGGCGCGGGGCTCCCTTGCAGGCGCACCAGCGCGGGCCGAATGAGCCTCCCCTGGAAGGTGTAGCCGGTTGCGATTGTCTCGGCGACAGCGGCGTCCGCAGGCGGTGGGGCATCGCCGGGGACCAACTGGTGGCGCTGGGCGTCGAAGGGTTCGGCCTCGCCGGCCTCGAACGGGGTCAGGCCGACGCGCCGGGCGGCATCCCGGCAGGCGTTCTGGAAATTGGACAGTTGCTCGATCAGGTTCGGCTGGCCGGAACGGCGGGCACCGGCGTTGAGGGCATACACATGGTCGAGCACCCGAGCCAGCACCTCCACCCAGTCGCCTTCTGCCCGGCGGAGCTTCTCGACTTCGAGCCGCAGGTTAGCCCGTTCGCTGTTGTTGGCCTTCTGCATGAACTCTGTAAAGGCCTGCACTTCACCGCTCATGCGGTCGGCGATTTCCTTGGCCGCGCGCGCGGTCTGGTCGGCCGCGTCCTGGGCGTCCTGCCAGCGGCCGGTGGCGCCGCTGATCTGCGCGGCAATGCCCTCGATGTCTTTGAGTTGGGAGACCACTGTGGTCAGGGCGCCCGCCTCGGTTACCTTGACCAGCGCGCGGTACTCGATGAGGAAGGGCGCGACGCCCAGGAGCGCGGCGCCCGCGACGCACAGAACCACGAAACATATTTCCCAATGCCCCAGCGGGAGCTTGCATTGCCAGACAATGAAACAGGCCATGCCTGCCAGCAGAGCATCCCCGAGGAAGAAAGGCCACTTGGTCAGCTTTGGCGCAATTGAATCGCTCATTGTCGCATGATGTAGACCAAGCCGGTCTGGAGTTCAAGCCCGGGATGGCTGCCGCAACGGCTGCTTTGGGCTCGACTCCATGTGGGATGAGCCAAGAATGGAGCCGTGCGGACCTGTGTCATCTTCAATCCGGCGGCGCAGGGCGAAAAGGCCCGGCGCTTTCGCCGTCACCTTGATGCCATTGGACGCGAGAGCTCGCTCAAACAGACTGCCGGCGCCGGGGATGCGCGCCGCCTGGCCGCCGAGGCTGTCGCTGAAGGCTTTGAGACCATTGTTGCGGCCGGCGGCGATGGCACGCTCAACGAGACGCTCAATGGAATCGGCGACGCGCCGAACGGTTTCGAGCGAGCACGGCTGGGTGTGCTGCCGCTCGGCACGGTCAACGTTTTCGCCCGCGAGTTGGCCCTGCCGACGCGGATGGATGCGGCGTGGGCCGCCATCCGCCAGGGGCGTGACACGCGCATTGACTTGCCGGTTGTGGAGTTCCGCGCCGGCGGAGCGTCGCAGCGCCGCTGGTTCGCGCAGTTGGCCGGGGCCGGCCTCGACGCGCGGGCCATCGAGTTGGTCCATTGGCCTTTGAAGAAGAAGATCGGGCCGCTGGCTTACGTCGTGGCCGGGCTGAAGGCGTTGATGGGCGCGCAGTCGAAGATCACGGTTGACGGGGGCGGGCGCACAGCGACGGGCGAGCTGGTGCTGATCGGCAATGGGCGCTTGTATGGCGGGGCCTACCAGGTCTTTCCGCAGGCTGATCTGCGCGACGGATTGCTGGAAGTGTGCGTTTTCCCGCGGGTGAACTGGTTCACCCTCGCCCACTGCGGTCCCACCCTGCTCCTGCGCAAGAGGCTGCCGGCTTCGAGCGTGGCGACTTTCCAGGCCGAATCCCTTTCCCTCACCAGCCCCTCCCCGGCCCCGCTGGAAGCGGACGGCGAGCTTATTGGCCATCTGCCCGCCGTCTGTTCCCTCCGCCATCGCGGCCTGCGCGTGATCGTGCCGTGACCGGGCGCATGCGGCGGCGACTTTTTGCGTGCTTTTGGCGCGTCCGGCCATACAGTCCTGTCGCATGAGCGGCACACGACTCAAGGATCAACCTGCCAGTGAACGCCCGCGCGAGCGCTTGGCCGAGAAGGGCGCCGACGCCCTCAGCCATGCCGAGCTGGTCGCCATTCTGCTGCGCACGGGGCTCAAAGGCCGTAATGCCGTGGAGATCGGGAAGGAGTTGCTCGCCAGACACGGTTCCCTGCACGCGTTGGCTCGGGCTTCGCTGGAGGACCTGCAGCAGGTCAAAGGCATCGGCCGCGACAAGGCAGTGACGCTGGCCGCCGCGTTCACCCTGGCGCGCAAGATGGCCGAGGAGTTGCGCAGCGAATCTCCCCTCCTCGACACGCCGGAAGCCGTCGCCGCGCTCATGCGCGAGGATGTCCGCCTGCGCAACGTCGAGGCCTTTCAGGTTCTCCTGCTCAACACGCGGCGCCGCCTGATCAGCGTGGTGAAAATCTCCGACGGCACGCTCGACACCATTCTGGTCCACCCCCGGGACGTGTTCAAACCGGCCATCGCCGCCAACGCCGCCGCCGTGGTTCTACTCCACAATCATCCTTCCGGAGAATCCACCCCTTCGGAAGCGGACATCAAGGTCACCCGCGACCTTATTCGCGCCGGCCAATTGCTGAAGATCGAGGTGCTGGACCACGTCATCCTCGGCCGCGCCACCCAGGAGCGGCCCAAAGATTACATGTCCCTGCGCGAGTTGGGCTATTTCGCAGGCTGCTGAAGCGTCGCCGTTACACCTTCCACGGGCCGCGGTGGTGGTGGTCGAGCCAACGGTTGGCCTCGCGGTCGCCGATGAACTTCTCCTTGGCCGGGTCCCAGCGCAGGCGCCGATGGTTCCAGTAGGCCAGGTTGCCCAGGTGGCAGACGGTGACAGAACGGCAGCCGATCTCCACGTCGCAGATCGGGCGTTTGCGGCTGCGCATGCAGTCCAGGAAATCCTTGGTGTGGCTGTAACTCTTGTAGAGGCGAATCGCGTTGTCACCCAGCGGTTCCTCGGCCAGGGACGCGGGCGTGGCCTCGAACTTGCCGCGGTTGACGAGAATCCTGCCTTCGGTGCCGATGAAGAGCACCCCGCCGCTGTCGCCGTGGATCATCTCGACGCCGTTGGCGTAGAGGTAGCGCACGCCGCGATTGGCTTTAGGGTCCGCCGGCGGGATGATTTCCACCGGGCCACTCTCGTCCATGCCCAGGCCCCACTGGGCGATGTCAAAGTGGTGCGCCCCCCAGTCGGTCATCATGCCGCCCGAGTATTCCCGGTAGTTCCGCCAGTTGGGGAAGTGCGTATGGACACCGCGGGGGCTGAGCACGGAGTTGTAAGGGCGCAGCGGTGCGGGCCCAAGCCACAGGTCCCAGTTGAGGCCGGGCTCCATCGCTTCCTCCGGCAGGTCGCATGGCACAGAAGGCGGCCCCACGTCCACAATCACCTGTTTGACCTTGCCAATGCGCCCGTTGCGGATCAGCTCGCAGGCCTTGCGAAACTCGCTCGACGAGCGCTGCATCGAGCCGGTCTGAAATACCCGGTCATACTTCCGGGCCGCCTTCACCATGGCGCGCGCCTCGCCAATGGTCAGGGAGAGCGGCTTTTCACAATAGATATCCTTGCCGGCTTTGCAGGCGGCTACGGCCATGTAGGCATGCCAATGGTCCGGGGAGGCAATCACAACCGCGTCTATATCTTTGCGCGCGAGCACGTCGCGGAAATCCTTGTAGCCGGTGCAGCCCTGGTACTCTGTGTTGCCTTTGATGCTGTAAAACTCATCCACCATGCGGCGATGATGATCTCTGCGGGTGGTGTCCACATCGCACACCGCCACGACCTGCGTGTCGGGCATGGCCAGGAAGTTATTCATGAGGCCGCGGCCCTGGGTGCCGGTGCCAATGACGCCCAGCGTGATGCGGTCGTTGGGGCCTTTTCGGACGGAAGCGGCCGCGTGAAGCAGCAGCGGCGCGCCGAGCGCGGCGGTTGAGGTTGCTTTGAGGAATTGACGCCGATTCAACTTATCTTGCATAGCTGCGGGAATTGTTTGCCGCATTTGCCGACTCGGCAACAGAATTCGTTCCGGGCCGGATGGCCCCCGGGAATGCCCGGCATGTTCGGCCTGGCGCCGCCACCCGCGATTGAGCGGGCCGCAACTGCTAAGGATTGGTGGGCGCCGGAGTTGCCGGCACGGGCACGGACGGACTTGCGCTTTCCGCCGGGACCGGTGCAGCAGTCTGACCTTGGGCGGCCGGAGTTGCGGCCGGTGGTGTAACCGAGGACTGCGGCTTAGTCGCGGGACTGGCCGGCGCGGGCGCCGCGGGAGCAGTCTGGGCGGGCGGAGTTTGCTTCAGGCCCTCTTCAAAGGCGCTGGTTGTCCGGTTCTGATAAGCGCGTTGCAGCACCGAAAGCCCGATAGCCAGAATAAAGAAGATTGCAGCCGCGTACTTGGTAATCTTGGTCAGGACGTTGCCGGACCCGGCGCCAAACAGGGCATCGGTCGCCGCGCCGCCGAACGCCAGGCCGGCGCCCGCATCCTTCTTCGGAAGCTGAATCAGCACCAGGAACATCAGGACGACGCAGTCCAGCACCAGAATCACTGTCAACAGGCCAATTAGGAAACCCATATGCTCTTTCTAGATCGAATTCTTGATTATGTCGGCGAAGCTGCGCGCCTCCAGCGAGGCGCCGCCCACCAGCGCGCCATCCACATCGGGCTGGCTCATCAGCTCGCGCGCGTTGGACGGCTTGACGCTGCCACCATATTGGATGCGCACGTGCCGGGCAACTGTTTCATTGTACATCTTCACCAGCAGGCCCCGGATAAACGCATGGGCCTCCTGCGCCTGCGCAGTAGTGGCCGTCTTGCCGGTGCCGATCGCCCAGACCGGCTCATACGCGACGATGGTCTCCTCCATTTGCTCACGGGTCAACCCCGCGAGGCTGCCGCGCACCTGGGTTTCAAGCACCTTCTGCATCTCCCCGGCTTCCCGCTCGGCCAACGTCTCACCAACGCAGACAATCGGCTTGAGCGACGCGGCGTGCACGGCGGCGGCTTTCCGCGCAATCAGCGCGTCCGGTTCCTTCTGGTATTGCCGCCGTTCGGAATGGCCAAGGATGACATAGCGGACCGAGAATTCCTTGAGCATGACGGCGGCGACCTCGCCGGTGTGGGCGCCCACGTTGTGCTCGCTCATGTTCTGCGCGCCAAGCCGGATGTTGGAATCGAGCACCGCCTTGCCCACGGATTCCAGGGCAGTGAAGGGCGGGCATACGACTACGTCCACCTCCTTGACGTTGGCCAGCTCGATCTTGAGCCCGCGCATCAGGTCGAGCGCCTCGGCCACCGTCTTGTTCATCTTCCAGTTGCCGGCAATAATCAGTTTCCGTTCTTTATTCATTTGTCAGTAAACCGTAGTCCGTGGTCCGCACTCTCTACTTGTCGCTCAGGGCCGCTACACCGGGCAGGACCTTGCCTTCGAGAAACTCGAGGCTGGCGCCGCCGCCGGTGCTCATGAAGGTGACTTTGTCGCCCAGCTTGGCTTTGTTCAACGCCTTCACGCTGTCGCCGCCGCCGATAATGCTCTTGGCGCCGGCCTTTTGCGTCACGTCCGCCACCGCGCGGGCAACCGCGAATGTGCCCTCGGCAAAGCGCTTGTCCTCGAACAGCCCCATCGGGCCGTTCCAGAGGATGGTTTTGGCCTTGGCGACTTCGTCGGAGTAGGCCTTCGCCGTGGCCGGGCCGATGTCGAGGCCGGCGGCGTCCTCTGGGCAGTTCAGGCTCGTGTTGACGCGCACGTTTTGATAATCAATGACCGGCTTGCCTTTCTTGTCCAGCTTGTCGGTCTTCACCGGCACCGCCACCACGTCATCGGTCGGCAGCAGGAACTTGATCCCGCGCTGTTTGGCCTTGGCCAGCGCCGACTTGGCAACATCGGTCTTGTCGGCCTCCACGAGCGACTTGCCTGTCTGGCTCCCCTGCGCCAGGCGGAACGTGTAAGCCATCGCCCCGCCGATCAGCAGGGCGTCGGCCTTCTCCAGCAGCCGGTCAATGACCAGAATCTTGTCTGAGACCTTCGCCCCGCCGAGAATGACGACGAAGGGGCGGGCGGGCTTCTCGAGTTCATCGCCCAGGAACTTCAACTCGCGCTCCATCAGCAGGCCGGCGGCACACTGCCCGCCGCGCCTGGCCACCAGGCGGGCCACGCCCTCGGTCGAGGCGTGCGCGCGGTGCGCCGCCCCGAACGCATCGTTGACATAGACGTCGGCCACTTTGGCCAGCTTTTCGGCGAAGGCCGGGTCGTTGGCCTCCTCCTCGCTGTAATAGCGGACGTTTTCCAGCAACAGCACGTCGCCGGATTTCAGGGCGCTGACCATCTGTTCGACCTTCGGGCCGATGCAGTCGTCTGCGAATTCCACCTTGGCGCCCAGCAGCTTGGCTAGGCTGTCCGCGACGGGCCGCAACGACATTGACGGCTCCCGTTTGCCCTTGGGCCGGCCCAGGTGGGCGGCCAGGATCAACTTGCCGCCCTGCTGGACAAGCAACCGGAGGGTCGGCAGGGTGGCCTCGATGCGCGTCGCATCCGTAATGACCATCTGCCCGTCCTTTTCTTCCAGTGGCACGTTGTAATCCACGCGCACAAACACGCGCTTGCCGCGCACGTTCAAATCTCTGACTGTCAGTTTTGCCATAAGTTCTGGTCTTCCCAACTAGGGCCGCATAGCATACCCCAGCCTTGGGCTGAGTCAAATCCATTCCCTGCCTGATTTTCGCGCGTCAGCGCCGGCAAGGACCGCGGCAGCATGGCGCAGCACGCTTTTGGGCGTCATTGATCGCCGCCTGCCCCTGCCGTCGGAAGTGCCGTTGGGGGCGTCGCCGGGCCTGTTCTCCGTTCCCCCGCGCAGCGCTCAGGGCATGCCCCGCGCGAAAGCAAGTTGCTATGAGTAATTAGCGCCCCACATGCGGGCGTAGCGCTCCAGCTCGGCCTTGCGGGTTTCCGCCGACCAGCCAAGCAGTTCGCCCATCCAGTCTGCGACCTGCTTCGCCTTGCTGGCGGCGTCGCGGTAGAACCAGTGCCAGCTCGTGCGGCGTACCATAACGTCGTCCAGGTGCACGGCCCATTCGCGCTTCACGTAATGCTCGACCGGGCCGCGGCCAAATGGCGGCGGTGTAATCGCGCTTACGCCGGCCGTCTCACCGGGCGGCAGCAGCGGCTCCTGCGCGGTGCGGCACGGCGCCACAGCCACATCCGCCCCTTTCAGCTTCTTGAGCTTCTTAACGATCTGATCCACCGTTTGCTCGCCCATCAACCGGTAGGTCGTGAGCTTGCCGCCCGCCACATCCCACCAGCCCGGCTCCGGGTTGTGGATCTCGTGCGCGCGCGACACGTCGGACGGCTTGCCGTTCGGGTCGGCCACCAGCGGCCGCAGCCCCGCCCACGCGCTGATGACATCTTTGGTCGTCAGCTTCGCGTTCGGGAAGAACTGGTTGGTCACCTTCAACACATAGGCGACGTCCTCGGCATCGGCCCGCACGTCGTCCAGCGAGCCCTTGTAGTCGGTATCCGTGGTGCCAATAATGGTTCGCTCGCCCCACGGGATCACAAAGAGAATGCGCTTGCCTTCGGTCATGACCACCGTCTCGGTCACCGGCGCCCGCGAATGCTCGACAACCAGGTGAATACCCTTCGTGGCGCGGAGCTTGACGGTGCTGTGTGGCAGTCCGTCCGCCCAGGGGCCGGTGGCATTGACCACCGCATAGGCGCTCACTTTGAAGGCCCGGCCGGTCAGGACATCCTCAACCTCGCACTCCCAGCGCCCGTTCCGGCTGGCATTCCGGTAACGGCAGTAGTTAATCACCGTGGCGCCCTTCGCCGCGGCGGAGCGCAGGGTGTCCAGCGCCAGCCGCGAGTCATTGGTGAAACCGTCGTAGTAGCGCACGCCGCCGGTAAGGTTGGTGGCGACGAGGCCCGGCACCATGCGCAGCATGTCCTGCTGGTTGTGCCAGGTGGACTTGCCCAAATTGCGCCCGCCGCACAGCAGATCGTAAATCTTCACGCCGATCTTGAGCTGCCAAAGCACCCAGTCCTTGTTGCCGCGGTAGGTGGGAAAGATGAACGGCAGCGGGTCCGCCAGGTGCGGCGCGATGTGGTGCACCACCTTCTTCTCGACGCTCGCCTCGTGCACCAACCCGACGCGCCCCTGCGCCAGGTAGCGCAGACCGCCGTGCAGCAAACGGCTGGAGCGGCTGCTGGTGCCAAACGAGAAGTCATGCTGCTCGACCAGCGCAACCCGCAGGCCGCGCATCGCCGCGTCCCGGGCCACCCCGGTGCCGACAATGCCGCCGCCAATTACCAGGACGTCAAACTGATCTTGTTCCAATGCCTGAATGGCCGCCCGCCGCTGCGCGGCCGGGTCCACCTTGGCGGCTGTGTTCTCGTTATTCACTTCAAACCTTTCTCTTGTTGCTTATCGGGCCGCGCGCAAACGCTCGCCCAGTTCCGCCAGCCCGGATAACACCAGGTCCGGCGGGGGTGTATGTCTGGCGGCCTGCTCCGCGGTCGCCTCGCCGGTCAACACCAGGACGCCCAGCGCGCCGGCTTTGCGCGCCATCGCCATGTCTGTGTACAGTCGGTCGCCCACCATCGCCAGTTGCTCCGGCACCAGCGCGTGCCGGTGCAGGATGCCGCGCAGCATGCACGGGTCCGGCTTGCCCAACACCACATCCGGCCCCCGCCCGGCGGCCTGCTCCAGCGCGGCGCAGACCGCGCCGCAATCCACCAACACGGTGGGCTGGTCCGTCGGACAAATCCGGTCCGGGTGTGTGGCGATGAAGGGTTTGCCCTCCTTAATCCAGTAGGCGGTGCGGCACAGCCGCGCATAGGTCAACTCCGTGTCGAATCCCACGACTACCGCCTCCGGTTCATCGGTGGCGCTGTCGGCCGTCAAGACAAAGCCGGCGCCCTCCATTTCCAGCCGCATGCTGGCCGTGCCCAGCACAAACAGTCGCCTTGCCTGCGGCATCTTCTCGCGCAGGTACTCGATCGTCGCCAGCGTGGAGGTATAAAGCTGGTCCGAACTCGCATTGATGCCTATCCTGCCCAGGCGCGCGAGATAGTCCCTGGAACTCTTGGAAGAGTTGTTGGTCAGGAACGTGTGTCCGATGCCCAGCCTGGCCATCAATGCCAGAAACGGCTGGGTAGACGCAAAAAGCGTGCCGCCGCTGTAAATGGTGCCATCCATGTCCAGCGCCACGTGGCGAATATTCTTCAACCGCTTGTTCATCAATTCACTATGCTCTTCTGTCGAATCCAAAGCCTTATGTCGTCGAGCGTTAACGCACTAAGTATCATCCGCGCAAAACCTTGTCAATACTCAACATTTCCAAGGGAAACGCAGCCCGGCGGGTTGGGCGGCGGTCATCTGAGGAGCATGATAGCGCATGGTTTCAGGGCGATGCGGAAGGCGTGATGCCTGTTGCGCTCGGATCAGCAGGGCTTGCGTCCAGAACGTTGCCGGTGTTCCGGGTGTTGCAGCGGAACTTGGGCCAGGGCGTGCGGGCCAGAGCCGTGCCGGCTCGCAACGATGAGAAACCGCCATAAGGAACCGAGTTGTCGGCCGTATAAATCTGCCCCGTCGGCCCGACGGTCGGCGAACCGTAGCCGTAACCGTGTAGATAGTACTTCCCCTGCACCCCGCCTTCCGGAGTCATATAGCACAGCAACCCGGATCGAGACACACAGCAGATGAACCCATTGCCCAGCACGACCGCCGAGGCCACAAACGGGTAAAGCTCGTCCCCGAATCGTTGCCACAGCTTCTTGCCCTCGGGGCTGATGGCGCAGAAGTGCGCATAGACCCCCAGGTAAATGGTGCCGTCCGGGCCAATGACGGGCGATGATTCGGTGATGCCGCCCGTGCGCAGCTTCCAACGCACGCTGCCATCGAAATTGAGCGCATACAGCCAACCGTCCACCGAGGTGATGTAGAGGCATTGATCTTCATTCAGTGCCGGCGAGGAGATAATGGGACCGCCGGTCGCAAATTCCCATTTCTTCTGCCCGTCGGCTGCCAGGGCGTAGAGTTTCTTGTCATGCGACCCGAAATAGATGGTGCCGTCCGCGTCAATTGCCGGCGATGAAACAACCTCGCCGGCAGTCTTGAATTCCCATTGTTTGACGCCGTTTGTATTCAGGGCGTAGAAACTCTTGTCCCACGAGCCGAAATACACCGTGCCATCGCATCCCAAGGCGGGCGACGAATCCACCCAGCCGCCGGTCCGGAACTCCCATCGCTTTTTGCCGTCGGCGCGCACGGCGTAGAATTTACGATCCCGGCTGCCGAAATAGACCGTCCCATCCGCCCCAACGGCGGGCGCGGACTTGATTTCATTCCCCGACTGGAAGCCCCACTTGCGCGTTCCATCCGGATTGAGCGCCCAGAGCATGCCTTTCCACGTGCCGAAGTAGATCGTTCCATCACTTCCGATTGCCGGCGCTGAATCGCTGATGCTGTTAAGGGGCACCGACCAGTCGTTTGTAAGCCGGCTCGCCGCCGGCGCGGCGGTCACAGCCGGCAGCCACGCCAGGCCGATGGCGAGGGTAGCCGCGCAACCAGTTGCTCTCAGGGAAAACCCCCTTCTGCGGCACGGGCTGCTGGTTGCTTCGTTGACCGGGGCTGAACTCATCCGGGACATGGGATTGTGATCTTCCTGCCGTCGCGTTCCGCAGTCAAGGTCGTAACCCATGACTCATTTCCGCGCGAATCTGAATCAGGCGGCGACGCGGGGTTTCTACTTCGCTTCCGCATCCGTCCGGAACGGCGTAGCCGGCAACCCCTCCCGGTTGAACAGGTTCACGTCCGGCGTGTTGGCCCAGCCGTAGCGCACCGCTGCGGGCTTCGCCACCGCGGGACTGGAGACGACTACTTTCTCGCCCTCGATCCGGGCTGTTGCGGGGACAAAGTTCCCGTCCGCGCCGGCGATCGTGAAGCCCTTCAGTTCGCCGCCTTTGGCCAGCAGCCCGCGGCCAATGTGCTTGAAGCTCAGGATTGCGTCGCCGTCCTTGATACTCATCCCTTTATACACCGGACCGGAAAAGGTGATCGGCTCGCCGTAAGCCACAACCCGCGCCGCCAGCGCCAGCCGGGCGCCCACCGGCTCTTTCTGGGTCGGATGGATGTCGGTTTCGTTGCCGACGTCCGTCGTGACCGCCATCCCGGTGCGCGGCACCTTCTGCCAGGTCAACCATTGCGCCTCGCGAATCTCCGGCATCATCCGTTGATGCGGCGCGATCTGCACAAACAGGAAAGGAAAACGGCCCTGCCCCCAGGCCCGCCGCCAGTCCTCAATCATCGCCGGAAACAGCTTCTGATACTCGGCGGCGCGGCCCGCGTTGGCCTCCCCCTGGTACCAGATGGCGCCTGCAATCGCATAAGGCTGCAAGGGCGCAATCATGCCGTTGTAAAGCCCGCAGGGACGGCGCTGCGTGGTGCGCGGATCAGCCGCGGCGCGCGGCGCCTTCTTGGATCGCTTCGCGGCGGGGGCCGGAGCGTAATTCCTGATGCTCGCCTCGTGTCGTTCCAGAATCGCCTTCAGCGCGGGGTCTCGCTCCAGCCCCGCCCGCGAAGTCCATGCCTCCGCGGGCGTCCCGCCCACCGAAGAGTGGATCAAGCCCACCGGCACTCCCAGCGCCCGGCGCAGGTCGCGGCCAAAGAACCAGGCGACAGCGGAGAACTTCGCCGCTGTGTCAGGCGCGGACTCCTGCCACCCGCCCTCGGTGTCGGACAGGGGCGAGTCCGTCGCGCGGCGCGGCACGCTAAACAGGCGCAGTTGGGAATCGCGCGCGCCGGCGATAGCCTCAGCCGCGTTGGCAGCGCGCTCCAGCATGAAGGCCATATTCGACTGCCCGCTGCACAGCCACACTTCGCCCACCAGAACATTCGAAACCACCAGGGTGTTGCTCTGGCCGGCCACGCTCAGCGTGTAGGGCCCGCCGGCCTTCAATCGCTTGAGCCGCACCAGCCAGCGGCCGTTTCGGGCAGTGGCGGACACCGTTTGCCCCTGAAATTTCACCGTCACCCGCTCCCCGTCGCTGGCCGTGCCCCACACCGGCACGACAACACCCCGCTGCAACACGGCGCCCTCCGAAAACAGGCTGTTGAGTTGCACCTCGGCGCGCGCGCCGGATGCCGCGGCGCTCAACAGGACGGAGATCCAGAGAGCCGACCAAGCGCGGTTTGGAACCGAAATCTTCATATATGGGGGGCATAGTCTAGCGGCGGCGGCGGCCGGGCAAGAGCGGAAATGCAAGTCCACCGCGGCCGCCAATGCCTGATCCCGGGAAGGCCGCGCCCCTACAACGTCGCCAATGTCTGTTCCAAATACTCCCGGTTCTTCCGCGCGTTGGCCGTCACGATTTCCGGCGTGTCGCCCGGGGCGCAACATTCGACCATCAGCGGCCCGTTGAACCCGGCCTGCTTCAGCTCGGCCAACACCGCCCGGAAATCCACCTTGCCCGTGCCGAATTGCAGCATGACCGAGCCGCGCTGCCCGTCGCAATCCTTTGCGCAAAAGCCCGTAACCTGCCGCGCGACGGGCTTGAGCTGCTCCACCGGGTCCTTGCCCGTGTAGTAAAGGATATTCCCCGCGTCGAACCATATTGTGAAATTGGGATGCTTGACCTTTTCCAGACAGCGCAGAATCTCCTCCGACGCCCCGCTCGCGCCTCCGTGCGGCTTCATGACCACCTTCAAATCCCGCTCCTGAGCATAGGCCGCCGCATCCCGCATCAACTGGTAGTAATCCTCGTATTGCTGCGGCTTGTTGGCCCCGAAGGTCAGCAGGAATTCCACCCCCACGGTCTTCCCGTTGTCAATCTGCCGCCGGGTGTCCTTGATCTGGTCCTCGAGCGGCAGCTCACTCTTGATCCGCAGCGCGCCGATATTCACCGCCAGACCCCGCGCGGCGATTCGCTTCTTGAGGCCCGCAAGGTACTCCGGAGTGGCGTCAGACCCGAGCAAAGGCTCGTCCTTCCCCGGCCGCGTGAGAAGGCCGGTCAGCCGGTAGCCCGCGGCTTTGATCCCATCCAGCGCGGTGTCATAGCCCCAGGGCTTGTCCTTGCCGCCAATCCACGGCCGGTTAAAACAGCCAATGCGCCAATTCACGCCCTTCGGCTTCTCGGCGGCGGGCAGGGTGCTGAGCGGAAGCCCAGCGCCCGCCGCAGTTGCCAGTGCGGTAGCATGCAGAAATTGCCGGCGATTCATCCCTGCATTGGGCGTCATCCCGCCGCCTGGCACAAGCAGATTCGACAGAAAGAACAAACAGCCGGCAGGGCGCTGCACGACGCTTCGGGTAATTGGCAACGTCCCAAAGATGGAGCTCATGCGGCAACGGTTCTCGGCGCCCCCGGACGCCCTTCCCCAGCCTAAGCCTTTGCAGCAGGTCTGCTACCGGGTGGGGCCGATCAAGGTTTCGACGGCTGCGGGGAGGCTGGCGCACAAGCCGTCGAAGACGGCGCGGCATTGGTGCTCGGAGAGCTGCAGGCTGCGGGCGGCGGAGTAGATGAAGCCGCGCGTGGTCTGGTGGGCGTAGCCAAGCAGGCCCTGCCGCAACGGCAGCGAATACACGGACAGCGTCAGGCCATAGACCAGCGTGTGCCAGCCGTTGGCCCGGCCGCTTTCGACCGCTTGCAGGTAGCGCTGGACGACGCGCTCGTCGCGCAGGGGCCGGAGCTTGCGCAATTCGTGTTGCCCCACCCGGTGGCTGGCGGAGGCGAAGCGGTGCAGGAGAGGCTCGACGGCCAGGCGGCTATCGAACGCGACAAGTTCCCGCACCTCGTGGCGGGTCGTGTGGGCGTGGGCGCATTGGATGGCCGGGAGCTCGAAGGGAAGGAGGATGTGGGCCTGGTACTCTCGCAGGAAATGCCGGAGCGCCGGCAGGCTATACACCGGCGGCAGGCGCAAGGTAGCGGAAACCGAACCGAGCGTGACGAGGCCACTGGCGGAGCCAAGCTGGTCGGCCAGCGGATGCCAGTCGCCCAGCCACTCGGCTGCGTCGTTCAGCGCCAATTGCGTTCGGTTGACCATGCTGCAGGTCGGCAAGTCCGGTCCACAGGATCTGGATGCTCGCCATATCGGTTTCACGTTGGACCCGGCGGATTAGGAATGCCAGCAGGAAATGCCGCGTCAGCGCTGCAAGGCAGCCAGGGCCCCGACGATGCGTCGCCAATGGGTGCCGTGCCAGAAGAGCTTGTCGCAGCGGGCACAGACAAAGTAATCGTCGCGCCAGCGGTAGGTCCGGGGCGGAATTCGCTCGCGCAGGGCTTCCTTGTCGCCCGGGTGCAGCTCGCCGCCGCAGCTCATGCACCGCGGCCCGCGCAGGGTGAGGTTGAATTCACGGAACACGAGTGCCAGTTGCTCCGCAATGCTCAGCGTGGGCGGCAGCCAAAAGGACGGAATGATCCCGTCGCGCAGCAAGCGGCGCTCCATCAGCATGCAGTCGGTCGTCAGGACGGTGGCTGAGATGGTGCGCGCCTGGCGGAGCAATTCGTCGTCCGCGATGTAGGGCTGCCAGTCGGCTTCGTAGCCAGCAGCCCGCAACCACCGGGCCAGGCCGCCTAACCCGCCGTCACACAGGAATCGGACGGCGGACGGCGCGGAGTCCGATTTCCGGACAGGCCTGCGGGCGGCGAGATGATCATAGATGCGGGACAACGCCTCGGCCACGGGGATGCCGTCCTGCGCGCTGAGCCCACGCGCCTTCGCGACCAGCCACTGAACACCTTGTTCCAGCCGCCGCGCCCGCGCCTGGCGCAGCACAGCGCGGAATCGGGCCTCATAGCCTCTGCCAATGCGGCTCACAACAGCAGTGTAGCAATCAACCTGCGGGAGGGCGAGCGTCCACGCGAGCCCTGACTGTCTTCCGTTGCCAGAGAAGTCAGGGCTCGCGTGGACGCTCGCCCTCCCGGGGGATGGTATGGTAAAAGTTGCGCATGAAGCTCTCTTTGGGTGCGATGGTTGTTCTGGCGGCGTCCGCGCTGTTCGCGGCGGATTGGCCGCAGTGGCGCGGGCCGGCGCGCGATGGTGTTTCGGCGGAGCAGGTCAGCGCGGCCTGGCCGGCCGACGGGCCAAAGCTGCTGTGGCGCGCGGCGGTGGGCACGGGCTTCTCGTCCATCTCGGTCAGCGAGGGCCGGGCTTACACCCTCGGCAACACGAACAAAGAGGACACGGTCTGGTGCTTCGAGGCGAGCAGCGGCAAGCCGCTCTGGCAGCATAGCTATGCCTCAGAGCTTGGCCCGCAGCATTACGAAGGCGGCCCGGGCTCGACCCCCACCGTTCATCGCGGGCGCGTCTTCACAATCAGCAAGTGGGGCGACGTGTTCTGCCTCGACGCGGCTAAAGGCACCGTCATTTGGCAGCGCGACTTGCGTCAGGAAGGCGTCAAGCCCAACCGCTGGGGCTTCGCCGGGTCGCCGCTTATCTGGGGCGACAAGGTGATTCTCAACGCCGGCGCGGCCGGCATCGCGCTGAATCGCGACACAGGTCGCATCGTTTGGTCCAGCGGCACCAATGTCGCCGGTTATGCCAGCCCGACCCGTTTCGCTTCCGGCGGGCGCGAGTGTGTGCTGATGTTTGCCGCCAAACACCTCGTCGCCCTGGACCCGCAGAACGGACGCGAGCTCTGGCGCCAGTTCTGGGAGACGGGCTGGGACACCAACAACGCGGACCCGCTGGTGCACGGCGGGCGCATCTTTCTCTCCAGCTTCAGCCGCGGCTGCGGCCTGTTTTCCGTGCGCCAGGATGCGCCGGAAGTGGTTTACACCAACAACGCTATGCACATTCACCTTAGCCCCGGGGTGGTGATCGGGGATTATCTCTATGCCTTCAACGGCGAGGCCAAGCGGGATACGGACCTGCGCTGCCTCCATTTGCCGAGCGGCGAATTGAAATGGGCGCGCAAGGACCCCGACTTCGGCTCTCTGATCCGGGCGGGGGACACGCTGATTATTCTCTCGCACAAAGGCGAGCTGCTGTTAGCCGAGGCTTCGCCGGCAGACTTCAAACCGCTGGCCCGCGCCAAGGTGCTGAGCGGTCTTTGCTGGACTCCACCCGCACTGGCCAACGGGCGGCTCTACGTGCGCAATGCGCGCGGGGAACTGCGCTGCCTAGAAGTCCCCTCACGGTAACTTGGAGTTGGGCACCCGGGGCAGAACAAGCCTACTTCGGACGTGTCCGAGAGCGGCAAAGCCGGCGCGCGGGCATCTTGCCCGCTTACACCATCCGAACGACCTAAGCGGGGCTAGATGCCCGCGCGCCTTCATGCATATGCGGTGGCACCGTTGGTCATTCCCGGCGCAGGCCTGCTTCAAGAACGCCGCCCGCGCCTCCGGCGTCGGCAATCCCATCGCCTGGTTGAACACTGTTTCTTCGCGATTACCTGTCTCATTCATGCGGCACCTCCAGCCTCCCAGCCCGCCTCACCGCGCTAACCCCCTGTATACCCCTTGTATACCCCCTCTATACCCCCTCTATTGCAATAGAGGGGGTATACAGGGGGATATGGCGTTGATAAGCAGGTGGCAGCGGAATCAGCTTCCCGCCAAACATGCGAAACGACGCTAAAGCAAAGGCTGGCCAACGCCAGTGAGAACCGTGCTCAAGCTCACGGATCAGTGCAATTCAATTGCTCCTATGAGAAACACCCGTACAGTTAGCAGCCTGTTCCTGGGCCTTGCGGCCTTGGCTTTCACCCCCAACCTCTTCGCCCAGCGCTCGGGAGCAGGGGCACCCCGGACGGCCGGAGCAGCTACCTGGGGTTCCGCGTGGCCCTGGCTGAGGTCAAGGCCGGATGGCCGCAAGGAACTGAACCGGCCGCCGTCCCGTCCCGCGACAGGCTGTTGCGGGCAAAGGCAAAGAACCGAGTCCCGGTGCTGGTAGCGGAACGGAGTTCCGCGAAGGCTCCGGGGCTCAATTGGGCACCCGGGGCAGAATCAGCTTGGACGCATGCGCCGCGCCGTGGTGGATGGTTTGGTGGGCGATGACCAACTCGGCGTCGGCGTTCGGGTCGGCGGCGGTGTTGTGGTTGCGGTCGTAGTTCGGGAAGTCGGAGCTGGTGACATCCAGGCGGATGCGGTGGCCGGGCAGGAAGGCATTCGCGGTCGGGCCTAGCTGGATCACATACTTCAGCACTTTGCCCGGCGGGATGAGCCGGGGCTTGCCGAGGCCGTCGCGGTAGCGGGCCCGCACCAGCCCCATGCACACATCGCGAGCCAGTCCGTCCGGCGCCACGTCAATCAACCTTGCCACCCAGTCGGTATCGGGGGCCGAAGAGGCGGCGTAGAGTTCGACCCGCGGCAGGCCCGTCACCTCGACGCGCTCGGCCAGAGGCTCGGTTTGGTAAACGAGGATGTCAGCGCGGTTCGAGAGCGCTCGTTGATCTGTGGCGCAGGTGAAGTTGCCGGGCCCAAAGAGCGTCGGGACCGGGTTGCGCGGGTCGTAGGCGTAGTGATCGCGGCCGTCGGAGGCGGGACGCTGCCAGACCAACTGGCCGTCACCCGCCGGCGTATTGGCCCGGCCGCCGCTGGTCAGGAAAAGCGCCCTTGACCGCGCGCGCTTGGGCGGCCAGGAGGTTTCGTCGCGCCACTGGTTGTCGCCCATGACGAAGATGCGCACCGGGGCGTCATGGTCCACGCCGTTGGTCAGGCCTTTGAGCCAGTAGTCGAACCAGCGGACATCCAGCCCCGCCAGGTCCAGATCGGCGGCGGGGCCGAAGTCAATGTTGCCGAACTTCCGTCCGCCGGGCGGGAAATGCGCCCACGGCCCGACGACCAGCCGCGAGCCCTTGCGCGCTTCGCGCGTCTTGCCCTTTTTGACCAGTGTCTGGTGCAGCAGCATGTCGCCCTTGGCGTGGTCATACCAGCCCACCACCTCGAGGTTGGGCACGGTGATTTGCCGGCAGGCGAGGTCCAACTGCCAGGGATCGGTTTGAGGGTGCCGCAGCCAGTTGCGCAGGTAAGGCATGTCGTCCTCGAAGACCTCCTGCGGCAAGTCCAGCCACGGGAGGAAGTAGAGCCACTTCTGGCCCTGGCCGGCATCCCAGAGGGCCGCCGCCTCGGCTTCGGTGTGTGTGCCGAGCCGATTGGCGCGCCGCCGGACTTCGGGCATCATGGTCACGATAGACCAGCGCAGCCGCCGCCCCGGGCGAATCGTTCCGGGGCCTTCAAGGTCCGGGTAGCGGGCGGGGATGCTATGCGCCGACATGGCAACCAGCGCCGGGGGCCGCCGCGCCGCCAGCTTCCATTGGTAAAACGCGCCATAGGAGAACCCGATCGTCCCCACCTTGCCGCTGGCGCCGGGCAACCGGGCCGCCCATTGCACGGTGTCGTAACCGTCCTCGGCGTCGTGGGTCTGCGGCCGCAGCCAGGATTCCCAGGTTCCGTCCGACGCATACCGCCCGCGCACATCCTGACAGACGACGATGTAGCCGCCCTTCACATACTGCTCGTAGCGCTGTTTGTGCTTGCCGTATGGGGTTCGTGACACCAGCACAGGATACGGCCCTCCGCCGTCGGGCCGATGCACGTCGGCGCGCAGCACGACCCCATCGCGCATGATGGCCGGGACGTTGGTCTCGATGATGACGCCCGGCTCGCCGGCCACCGCACCGAACACGGCGAGCGAGCACAGCCAGGCACCTATCGCACGCAGGGCCTTCATAATGCCCGGCCACACTCCCAACCCGCGCGGCCCTTGTCAACCCGCCGCTGCTCGGAGCGGGCGGCTCAAACCGTGCCGCGCTCGATGAACACCAACTGCTCGTCCATGCCGTCAACCGTCGTGAGCGTGCCATCGTCGTCGCAGACCGTCACCCCGCGCTCGACTCCGGCATAATCTTCGTAGCCGATCGCGGTCTGGCAGGTCTCGCCGTCGCTCACGACCACGACGTTGGCATAGGTGCCGGCATACTGGACGCGGTCGCCAACCTGAATCTCCTCGCCGGATGTGTAGTATAGCGTTTCAGCATCCATAGTTGCTTGTTGTTTGGCCCGCCCGAACTTGCCGCAGCGGGCCGGTTCGTTCTGTCGCAGACTCCACCCGATTCCAGTTCTCTTCCCCCGTCTCCAGTTTAGACGCGTGTCCCGGGCCGGGTTCAAGAAGTAATCGCAGTCCGTTTTCCGGTTTGCAGAGTCACAGAACCTTTTGTCACCGCCGCGCCGGTTCACTGCGGGGCGGCCAGGAGCGTCGCATAAAGCGCCTTGAGCTGTTTGGCCACCTCAAGCCACGACAACGGCCTGGGCGGGACGGGCAATCCCGGAGCCGCGTCGTAGAACTGGCGCAGGACCCGGGCCGTAAGCCGCGTCGAGCCGGACACCGGGCAGTAGGTGGCGCGGTCTTTGAAGGTGGTCGTGGCCCAGGGCAGGTCCGACAGGAGCAAAGGACATTCGCACGCCGCCGCTTCCAGCGCCGAGAGGCTCAGGCTCTCGCAGGCGCTCAGCAGGACAAAGCCCCGGCTCTCACGGTAGGCGCGCGCCAGCGCGGCTCGGTCCGCGATGGGCCCCTCGAAGCGCAGGCTCTGCGGATGTGCCCGGGCCAATTCAACGAACTCCCGGGCGTAGGCATCCGACTCGGCAAAAGCCTGGCCGATGACCCACAGGGGTGTCTGCGCCTGGACCGCCGCCCGGGCTAGTTCCAGGACGCGCTTGCGCTCGGTAATGATGGCAGTGCAAATGAGCCATTGTCCCCGTTTGGCCGGGAGGCTCTCGAGAAAGACGCCTTCAACGCCATTGGGAATGACGTGAATCCTCTCCTTCGGCGCGTCGAACAGGTAGTTCAACAAACGCGCCTCCCAGGCCGTCAGCGCCACACTGGCATCGGCCAGCCGATGGCTTTCCCAGCGAAGGGATTGTGTCAGTCGCGCCGGCGCCAGCGCCCGCAGCAGGCGCATGGTCTGGCGCTGGCCCCACAACTGCCACGCGGGACGCGAGCCCTGCCCGGTTAACAGTTCTCCCAGAACGACCTTGATGCCCTTGGCGCGCGCAATGCGCAGCAGATGGGTCGGCAGGCGCCCAAAGTAGTGGAGAATGTCAGCGCGCTGGGTTTCATCCCACCAGCGCACATAATCCACCTGGCACCCCAGCGCCTCGAGCGCCGCCCTGGTCTGCTTGATTTGGATGAGCATTCCGCCGTGCGCCAGCAGTGCCGGTTCCGGGTGATCAAACAGAATGGTCATGCGCTTAGAGCTGCTCGATCTCAGGCCAGAGCGGCTGCAAATCCGGATCGCCCAGCGCCATGCGCTTGATGCGCTCTTTGCCGCCGATTCCCGCCGCCCGCTTCAGCCAGTTCCGGGCGGCATCCAATTGCCGCATCTGGCAGGCGTAACAGGAGAGGTTAAAGGGGATGATGGCTTCCCTGGGAAACTTGGCGGACGCCGGGAGCAGCGCTTCCCAGGCCCTTTGCAGGCCGCCGTTGGGAACGCGCCGCAGGGCATAGGCCTGATGCAGCCAGCCCGACGAGCGCTCCGGGGCGCGGCGGAGCAGGGCTTGCGCGGCCTGCAGCCCATCCTCCCACCGCTGCTGCGCCGCTGAAATGGCCCAACGCAACTCCAGCACATCGGGATGCTCCTGCTGCGCCGGGCTAACCTGGTCCAACTCGGCTTTGGCTTCCGCAGGGTTGCCCAACTCCAGCCATCCTGTGGCGGCCAGCGCAAAATGGGTGTCAGGCGGTTCAAGTTTCTGCATCGCTGGTAATAGAATTAACCCTCCCGGCCGCCTGTCAAGCGCCGTGGCAACAGGCTTGCTGGAATCTTCAGCTTCCTCACGCCTGCGCGCCCGCTCATCCGCCGCCGCGCGGCGCCGGCGCAGAATCTCGTTCCCACCCGCGGTGTTTTCCGCTATAAGCAGCTCCCACATGCTTAAAGCAATGATCGGCTCGCTCTGGGATTGGTACGCCGGAGCATTGAAGGGGGGCGGCTATTGGGTCGTCGCCCTGATGATGGCCATTGAAAGCTCGATTGTCCCGCTGCCCAGCGAAGTCGTCATCCCTCCGGCGGCGCACCTGGCATGGAATGACGGGCTTCCCTTTCTCGGCATGCATCTTACCGGCTGGACCGCGCAGGTGGGGCTTGTCATAGCCGGGACCGTGGGATCGTGGCTCGGGGCGACCGCAATGTACTGGGGGTCGCGGCTTGCGGGGCGGCCGCTGGTGATGCGCTACGGCAAATACGTCTTCATTCCGCCCGACAAGGTTGAGGGGGCGGAACGCTGGGCCGCCGCCTACGGCTCCTTTGGCGTATTCGCATCGCGGTTGCTGCCCGTGGTGCGGCATCTTATCGGCATCCCGGCCGGCATTGTGCGCATGGATTACCTGAAATTCTCCATCTACACCCTGTTCGGTTCGGCGATCTGGTCGGCGATCCTGTGCTGGCTCGGGGTGAAAGTCGGCGCCAACATCAGCCACGGCGAGATGCACAAGGTCACCTTCTGGCTGGTGGGCTTTCTGGTGGTGGTCGGCGTGATGTATTACTTCTTCGTGCACCGCCACATGAAGAAAGCGAATGCGCCGTCGCCGACGGCGCGGGCCGACGGCAGGTGATCAGGGGTGGGTGATGCCAAACGCCCGCTCGAATTCGGCCGAGAACTTCCGCAGCGACGCCGCGATCCGCGTCGGCTGCTCGGCCACGTTGGTCATCATTCGCTCGGCCGTCTCCGGCCGGTAGCGAATCAATTCCAGCGAGGCGACAATCAGCGACAGGTGGTTGTTGATGTCGTGGCGCATCTCAATCAACTTGCCATTCAACTCGTTGACTTGCCTGGTGGTCAGGAAAACTGGTTGATCGGGCAAACGCATACCCCAGAATGGCACGGAAACAAGCCCGCAGGCAAGCCCGTTTCGGGGTGTCCCGGTTGACAATTGCCCGCGCCGCGATATGCTTGGCGGCCTGACCGAACGGGAATTGCGGCCGTGAAGGCCCGGCATGTTCCAGGTCTGTGGAAAGGACGCGATCGAGTTTTGACCGAGATGATGCATAATGCGGGCGAGTGGGGAGAGACAGGATGGCCGCGGCGGGGCAGCGCGGGCCGGGGAGCCGACGCCCTGAACTCCCGCCCTTCTCCTGGCCCTCGCCCTTCGTAACCCGATTCCCGGCCCGGTTCTATGTACTCCCTTTCCACCTGCTGGAATTCGCATCGGCACACCGACGGCCGTCTTATGCTGCGCGAGATTCGCGACCTGGGCTTCGACTACGCTGAACTGGGCCACAGCACCCGCATCAGCCTTCTGCCCGGCATCCTCGAAGCCATCGAGGCGGGAGAGATCAGGATCTCGAGCGTGCACAATTTCTGCCCGCTCCCCATGGGCGTCAACTACGCCGCGCCCAACCTCTACCAGTTCTCCGCCGAGCGCCCCCGCGAGCGCGAGCTGGCGCTGCGCTACACGCTCAAGACGATCGAGTTCGCCGCGCGCGTCAAAGCCGCCGCCGTCGTGCTCCACAGCGGCAGCCTCGACATGAAGAATTACACCGGCAAGCTGCTCGAACTGGTCACGCGCCGGGAGAAGGTTGTGGACAAGTATGCCAGGCTCTGCGAGGAGGTGGATACCAAACGCGAGGCCAAGAAGGGGCCGTATGTCGAGCGGCTCACCGAACTCCTGAAGCAACTCCGGCCGGCTGCCGAGGCCGGCGGGGTGAAGCTGGGCATCGAAAACCGCCAGGCGCTGGAGGAACTCCCGATTGACAGCGACCTCCCCTTCCTGTTCCGCGAACTGGCCAGCCCCACCTTCGTCTATTGGCATGATACCGGCCATGCCCAGATCAAGGAAAACCTCGGCTTTATTCACCACGCGATGCACGTCGAGTCGCTGCGCGACCACCTCTTCGGGATCCACATCCATGACGTCCAGTTCCCCGGCGGCGACCATTGCGCGCCCGGCTCGGGCACGCTTGACTTCGCCGCGCTCAAGCCCTTCATCAAGCCGGAGCACATCAAAGTATTCGAGCTGGGCCCCAGCCTGAAGGCCGAAGAAGTCAGGCACGGCGTCGAGCACATCAAGGGGATTTGGGGAGAGGACCCGCCCGGAACCTGAGCGCCTCGAAGGAGCGAACGGCCATGACCGCGCAGCCCGCCAACCTCCCACGAACCGCTGCGCTCGACATTGTCCGGCGGCTTCAGAAAGCAGGGTTCCCGGCGTTCTGGGTGGGCGGCTGCGTCCGTGATTTCCTGCTGGGGCGCGATCCGGGCGATTACGACATTGCCACCGCCGCCCTGCCCGAACAGGTCGAGCGCCTCTTCAAACGCACCATTGCCGTCGGTCGCAAGTTTGGCGTCATGGTGGTCGTGGAAAAAGGGTGCCAGTTCCAGCTTGCCACCTTCCGCGCCGAAGCCGATTACCAGGATGGCCGGCACCCGGGCCGGGTCGCGTTCGGTGACGCCAGGGCTGACGCCCTCCGGCGCGACTTCACGGTCAACGGCCTGTTCTACGACCCCGTGCGCCGGCAGTTGCACGATTGGGTCGGCGGCGAGGCGGACCTGCGCGCCAAGGTCGTCCGCACCATCGGCTCGCCGGATGAGCGCTTCGCCGAAGACCATTTGCGGCTGCTGCGGGCGGTGCGCTTTGCCGCGCAACTGGACTTCACCATCGAAGCCGGAACCTTCGCCGCCCTGCAAGCCAACGCTCCCCGGCTCAAGGGCATCAGCGCCGAGCGCATTCGCGAGGAGCTGGTCAAACTGTTCCAGCCGCCGCATGCGTCGCGCGGCTTGGAGTTGCTGCGGCAAAGCGGGCTGCTCGAACAAGTCCTCCCGGAAATTGCGGCGACCGTCGCCTGCCTCCAATCGCCCGATTTCCATCCCGAAGGCGCCGTCTTCGACCACCTCCGCCTGATGCTGCAACATCTGCCGCCCCATCCCGACCCCGCCCTGCCTTGGGCGGTCCTGCTGCATGATGTCGCCAAGCCGCTCACCGCCTCGACGGACCCGAAGACGGGCAGCATCCACTTCTACGGCCACGAGAAGCTCGGGGCGGAGATGGCCGGCGCGATTCTTGAACGCCTCCGATTCCCCCGCAAACAGATCGAGGCGGTTGTCAAGGCGACGCGCTACCACATGCAGTTCAAGGACGTCCGGCAGATGCGCAAATCCACCCTGCGCCGCCTGCTGTTGCGCCCCACCTTCCCGCTCGAACTGGCACTTCACCGGCTCGATTGTCTTGGCTCGCACGGCCTGTTGGACGTCTATGATTTCCTGGTGGCGCAAGCCGGGGAACTGGAGCAGAAACCCCAAATCCGACCGCCGCTGCTGACCGGCCACGACTTGATCGCCCTGGGCATGCAGCCCGGCCCGGCCCTGGGAGCTCTGCTCGCCGAGATTCGGGAGATGCAGTTGCAGGACGAGCTCACCACCAAAGCCGCCGCCCGCAAATGGGCCAAAACGCGCATTGCCAAAGGCCCGCCTGCCGTTCAGTGAAGAGTTCTTGCTGTGTTGCGTCTAAGCTGTGCTATCGTTAAACATCTTAAGAACGCACCATGATTAAACGTCTTGCCGCCAGCAGCCTGCTGCTGGCCTTGGGTCTTTATCTGCCCTGGCCGCTGCACTCGGCCGAACCCGTGACGGGTAGTGGCCCCGCCGAGTTGCCCGCGCGGGCGACCAACGCGCCGCCCGTCATACAACCCGGGCCGGTTGACGGCCAGATTGCGTGCGTCACGGCCCAGATGTTGCAGCGCTACCACTATTTGCGCCAGCCCTTCGACGAGGCGGTCTCCAGCAGGTTTTTCGACCGCTATCTCGAGACGCTTGACCCGATGCACCTGCATTTCACCCAGGCCGACCTGGCGGAGTTTGAACCCTACCGCACGAACCTGGCTCGCCTGACGCTGGAGGGGAAGCGCCGCGGGATTGCCGACACCACACCGGCCTGCGAAATCTACAACCGCTACATCGAGCGGGTCGCCCAGAGGGTGACTTACTCGGAAGACCTGCTCAAGCATGAGAAATTCACCTTCGATACCGATGAGCGGGTCACGTTGAACCGCAAGGAAATGCCTTACCCGGCGGATCTGGACGAGGCCCGGAAGCTCTGGCGCGAGCGGGTGCGCTTCGATTATCTGCAGGAATTGCTCGGCAAGATCGGCGCCCGAAAGAAGAAGCTGGCTGCCGCCGCGAAGAAGGAGGCGTCGCAGGTTGAAACCAACGCGCCGGGGAAAACCACTTCCCCGCTACCGGCCGCGGGCACAAACACCGACAGCAGCAGTGGGAGTGCCTCAACCGTCGCCGCCGCGCCTCCCAAGAAGACTGATGAGGAGGAAATCCTCGAAACGCTCAGTCACCGTTATCAACGCAACCTGCGCTTCTTTACCGATTGGAACCACGACGATGTGCTCCAGCTCTATCTGACCGCGCTGGCCCGCACCTACGATCCGCATTCGGACTACCTCGGCCACGCGCAACTCGAGCAGTTTTCCATCAGCATGAGCCTAAGCCTGTTTGGCATCGGCGCTGAACTGCAGTCCGATGACGGCTACTGCAAGATTCGCCGGCTGCTGCCGGGCGGGCCGGCGATCAAGAGCAAACTCATCAAGGTCAATGACCGGATTGTCGCCGTTGCGCAGAGCAACCAGCCGCCCGTGGACATCGTGGACATGAGCCTGACCAAAGCCGTGCAGCTTATTCGCGGGCCCAAGGGCACCGAAGTGCGCCTCACCATCATTCCCGAGGGAGCGGATTCCGCCACGCGCAACGTCGTGAGCATGATCCGGGATGAAATCCCGCTGACTGAATCCGCGGCCAAAGCCAAGATCATCGAATGGCCGGACGCCCGGGGCGGAAACCTCCGGCTGGGCGTGATTGACCTGCCGTCCTTCTATGCCACGTTTGACGCCTCCAGCTCGAAGGACAAGCCGGAGCCGAAAAGCACCACCGCGGACGTGGTCAAGCTCCTGGACAAGCTGAAGCAGGAAAACGTCGCCGGGATCATTCTCGACCTGCGCAACAATGGGGGCGGCTCCCTGGAAGAAGCCATCAAGCTGACCGGCCTGTTCGTCAAAACCAACTCGGTGGTGCAGGTCCGCGAGACCGACGGCGCGGTCCAGGAGGCCGTGGATACCGATTTGGCAGTGGCTTACGAAGGGCCGCTGGTGGTGTTGACCAGCCGCCACAGCGCCTCCGCCTCGGAGATTGTGGCCGGCGCCTTGCAGGACTACGGCCGGGCTTTGGTTGTCGGCGAGTCCTCGACTCATGGCAAAGGCACGGTCCAAAGCGTCAACCAGTTGCGCCCGTTTGTTCGGTATCCCGACCAGTCGCTGACGAACGATCCCGGCGCCTTGAAGCTGACCATCAAGAAGTTCTTTCGCCCCAGCGGCATGTCCACCCAGTTGAAAGGCGTCGTGCCGGACATCATCCTGCCTTCCGTTGCCAACGAGTCAAAGGACATCGGCGAAGGCGCGCTCGATAACCCGCTGCCCTGGGACACCATTCGCAACGCCCAGTACGAGCGCTTCAACCTCGTCGAGCCCTATTTGCCGGAACTCCGCAAACGCTCCACCGAGCGGATTGCCGCGGACAAGGATTATGCTTACGTGCGCGAGGACATTGGCCTGTTCAGGAAACAGCAGGCGGACAAGACCCTCTCGCTCAATATGAAGCAGCGCCTCAAGGAACAGGACGAAGCTGAAGCCCGCCAAAAGGCGCGGGACCGCGAACGCCTGGCCCGGCAGGAACCGGTCGAGAAGGTCTATGAACTGACCCTCAAACAGGCCGCGCTGCCCGGCCTGCCGCCGCCCGTCGCCAGGACCAACGCGACGACGGCCGCCTCCTCCGATCCGTCCGGCGCGGGCACAAACGCCATAGCCGCCGCCCCCGCAAGCGGCCATGACGGGCTGGACGACGATGCGCAAGAGGAGCAGCCGCCGGCGACAGATGCGCCGCTGGTGGAAGTGCAGCATATTCTCATGGATTACCTTTCCTTGCTGCCGAAGGGCAATTCGCTCACCGCCGGCCATTGAACCGCCAGGCGCGAGCGATTGGAGCGCACGGCGCCGGAGCGCCGGCTTGCAGCCGGCTTGGCGTGTCCTGACAGCCGCGCGCGCACGGCTCGATCCCAATCGCGCAAAGCCGCCTGCAAGGCGGCTTCGAATACACCCCCCGCCTCCCGCCGCGGAGGCGAGATTGACAAAGCCCCCGACGCGGCGCAGGTTTGCTTGCACTGCCGATCAACTTATGAAAACAGCCTTCGCCCTGATTGCCATGGTCGGACTGCTGGCTGGAAACGCCAGCGCCGGCCCCGAAAGCGTCCTCAAGCGCGCCAGGGAAACGCGCGATCAGAGTAACGTCCGGCAGGACGTCCCCGCCCAAAAACCGCCGACCCCGCCGAGCCAACCGAGCCGCCCCGCTGCGGCGGCCCCCTCACCGCTCCTGCAGCAAAGCCTCGCCAGGGTGCGGGCCGATCTGGCCGCCATCCAGGCCAATTCTCCGGTCACCTCCACACAAAAGCAGCAACTCGCCAGGGACCTGCTCGCCAGCGCGCAAGGCCCCAGCAAGCCGTCGGCGGCCACCGTTGCCGCCCTGGCCGACAGCCTCGCCTCGGCCTTTGCCAAAAAGCCGCTGCCCGAATCGAGCCGCAATCGGCTGGTGTCGGACCTCGCCGCGGTGCTTAACCCGGCAAACATGCAACCCGCCCAAATGCAGGCCATTTACAACGACATCCAGGCCATCTTTCAAGCCAACGGCATGGCGCGCAGTGACGCGGTGAAACTCGTGGACCAAGTTAAAGCCGTCGCCGCCGAAACCCGCAGATAGGCCCGTTGCCTGTAACGGGAGGGCGAGCGTCCCCGTAAGCCCTGACTTTTTCCCCTTCCCCACGGGATTCGGGTCCGCCGTGACACTCGCCCTCCCGCGTATTCTGTGCGAAGTTGCCCTTGTTGATGAAGAGAAGAACCTTGCATCCGCGCGGCATGTCTTTCGGCCTTGGACATTTGGCCATCGGACCTGCGGCCATGGTGGCCCTGAGTTGGCTGCTCGCCAGTGCGAACCCGGCTTTGGCGCAAACAAAGGATATGACTAACCCGACCAATCACATTGAACTCGCCACGCTCGGCGGCGGCTGTTTCTGGTGCACCGAAGCGGTGTTTCAGATGCTCCCCGGCGTCAAATCCGTCACCAGCGGCTATGCCGGCGGCCGCAAAGCCAACCCGACGTACAAGGAAGTCTGCACCGGCGACACCGGCCATGCCGAGGTGATCCAGGTCGAATACGACCCCCGGCAGATTTCCTATGAAACGCTGCTGGCGACCTTCTGGGAAGCGCACGACCCCACCACGTGGAACCGCCAGGGCGCCGACCACGGCACCCAATACCGCTCCATCATTCTCTACCGCAACGAAGAGCAGAAGCGAGCCGCGGAGAAATCAAAGGCCGACGCGCAAAAGCACTTCCGCCAGCCGATTGTTACAGAGATTGTGCCACTCGATCGGTTCTACCCCGCCGAGGCCCACCACCAGGATTATTACCGCGCCAATCCGAACCAGCCCTACTGCCGGATGGTTATCCGCCCGAAGGTGGATAAGTTCGAGCGAAAGCTCAAAACGACAAAGCCTTAGCCGCCCTGACCTGATGGAAACGACGTGAGCATGATTCCCCGCTGACCACACCCCCTCCTTTGGCCGTAGCACCCCCGTCACTCCTCCGTCCTTCCTCCGTTGCTCCTCCGTTCCACCTCCGACCAGCGGTGGGAGGTGGAACGGAGGAGGGACGGAGGAGCAACGGAGGAGCGATGGGGGTGCTATGGTGGCAACTGCGTGCCACTGCGGCAATGGCAGCTATTTGCCAAGTCAGGGAACCAGCCGGATGCGGTAGAAGCGGGCGGGCCAGGTGCTAATGGCCCCCGGATCGAGCCAGTTCGTGGTCGGGTCGCCCGTGCCGAGACAAAAATAAGAACGGCGGCCCGCTGCCGGGCCGCCGTTGAACACCAAACTCAAACCTGGGGTCAGATGCCTTTCTGGATCATGTACTTCACCAAGTCCGACACGCGGCAGCTATAGCCCCATTCGTTGTCGTACCAGCTCACCAGCTTGAAGAAGCGCTTGTTCAGCTCGATGCCGGCGCCCTTATCGAAGATGGAGGAGGCTTTGCAGTGGATGAAGTCCGAGCTGACCACTTCGTCCTCGGTGTATTCGAGGATGCCCTTGAGATAGGTCTCGCTGGCCTTCTTCATCGCCGCGCAGATCTCAGCGTAGCTGGTCTCTTTGACCGTCCGCACCGTCAGGTCCACGACCGAGACGGTGGGGGTTGGCACGCGGAAGGCCATGCCGGTCAGTTTGCCTTTGACCTCGGGCAGCACCAGGCCCACGGCCTTGGCGGCGCCGGTCGTCGAGGGGATCAGGTTCAGCGCCGCGGTGCGGCCGCCTTTCCAGTCCTTCTTGCTGGGGCCGTCCACGGTCTTCTGCGTGGCGGTATAGGAGTGCACGGTGGTCATGAGCCCTTCCTCGACGCCGAAACCTTCCTTGAGCAGCACATGGACGATGGGGGCCAGGCAGTTGGTGGTGCAGGAGGCGTTGGACAGGACATGGTGGACCTTAGGGTCGTATTTGCCTTCGTTGACGCCCATGACGATGGTCGGGCATTCGCCCTTGGCGGGGGCGGTAATGATGACCTTCTTGGCCCCGGCGGCGAGGTGGCCCTTGGCCTTTTCGACGTCGGTGAACAGGCCGGTGGACTCGATCACCACGTCCACGCCGAGCTCTTTCCAGGGCAACTGGGAGGGATCCTTGGCGCTGACCACCTTCATCTTCTGGCCGTTGACGACGAGCACATCAGCGTCCGGCTTGTCCGCGGCGGACTTTTCCGAACCGACGGTGCCGTTGAAGCGGCCCTGGATGGAATCATATTTCAGGAGGTAGGCCAGGTTGTCAGCCGGCACGATATCGCCGACGGCGACCACCTGGACATCTTTCCCGACCAGACCTTGTTCGACCATCGCCCGGAACACCAGGCGACCAATGCGGCCGAACCCATTAATTGCTACTTTGACTGCCATAATTCGATTTCAGATAATAGTTGAAATTGAGCGGCATATAATACCGGCGGCTGCCGGGACGTCAATAAGGAACCAAGAGTCATATGAGCAAGATAGCACTGGTCATCATGTTCGGTCTGACAATTCTCTGCGCCGGGGTATCGGCTGAGGAGCAGGCGCCCGCGCCCAAAGACTGGAAGCTGGTCTGGCGGGATGAGTTCAACGGCCGGAAACTCAACGCGAAGAAGTGGAACATCCTCCTGCGCGAACACAGCAAGCACAACGAACTCCAATATTATCTGCCGGACGAGGCCTTTCTCCAGGACGGCTGCCTGCGGCTGCGGAGCCGGGTCCGGGATTACGGCCCCATGCACTACACCAGCGGGCGGGTGGACACCCGGGGCAAGCTCGCGCCCGTCTATGGGCGGTTCGAGATCCGCGCCCGCCTGCCCGTCGGAAAGGGCATCTGGCCGGCCCATTGGCTCTACCCCCAGGACCGCGACTGGCCAATGGAGCGCCTCATGGCCGACGCCGTCGCCAACGGCAAGGAACGCATCATCCCCGAGCACAGGCCCTGGTACACCGAGATAGACATCATGGAGTTCCTGGGGCACGAGCCGAATATCGTCTATGGCACGCTCCACTACCACACCTTCGACGGCCAGAAGAAGACCAGTTCGGTGACGTGGAAGGGCGACTGCGATTACTCGCGGGATTTCCACGTTTACGCCCTCGAGTGGGAGCCCGATGCGATTCGCTGGTTCATTGACCGCCAACTCATCCACACTACCACCAACGGCATCCCGCATACGCCGCATTACCTGATCCTGAACACGGCCGTCGGCGGCCAATGGCCCGGCAACCCGGACTCCAGCACCACCTTCCCCCAGTTCCACGACATTGACTACGTCCGCGTCTATCAGCGCGCGGGATACTTTGGCCGCTGAGTTGGGCGGCGCTCCGCCACGGTCGCCGCGCCAGGGTCTGTCCCCCTAAGGCGCCTGCGCCTTTGACAACGCGCCCCCCCGGGGGAACATTGGCTTATGTTCGTGTTCGGTCTATGCAAGGCGTGACCCCCAAACGGGGGCCAACATCGGTTGACGCCCGGGCCGCTGCGACAGCCAGGCCCTGCTCGCCCGGTGAAACCCTGGCGGATCTGCTGGCACGGCACACTGCCACCGGGCAACTCCGCCGGATCGAGGGGGACCGCATTCGTTGCGTCGCCTGCGGACACCGCTGTCTGATCGGCCCCGGGCGGCACGGCGTGTGCCGCGTTCGCTTCAATCAGGACGGACAATTGCGCGTCCCCTTCGGCTATGTGGCCGGGGCGCAATGCGACCCGGTCGAGAAGAAGCCTTTCTACCACCTTTATCCAGGCAGCGACGCGCTGACCTTCGGAATGCTGGGCTGCGACTTTCATTGTTCCTATTGCCAGAACTGGGTCACCAGCCAGGCGCTGCGCGACGATGCCGCGCTGGCCCCCATCCAGCCGGTCACAGCCCGCCAACTGGTCGCCACCGGCCTGCGCGCAGGCGCCCGCCTGGTCGTGTCGAGCTACAACGAGCCGCTCATCACCGCCGAATGGGCCGCGGCGGTCTTTCAGGAGGCCCAAGCCGCCGGCCTCGCCTGCGCCTTCGTGTCGAATGGCAACGCCACCCCTGAAGTGCTGGATTTCCTGCGCCCTTGGATGGCCGCCTGCAAGATTGACCTGAAAGGCTTTGACGAAAAGCGCTACCGCACCCTCGGCGGCACGCTCGGACGGGTCACCGAAGGCATCCGCATGGTTCACCAGCGCGGGCTGTGGCTCGAAGTGGTTACGCTGGTCGTGCCCGGCTTCAACGACAGCGAAACCGAGTTGCGCCAGATCGCGCGCTTCCTCGCCTCCGTCAGTTGCGACATCCCCTGGCACGTCACCGCCTTTCACAAGAACTACAAGATGACCGGCCCGCCGGCCACCAGCGCGGCCCAGATCATCCGCGCCGCCGAGATCGGCGCCGAGGAGGGCTTGCGCTTCGTCTATGCCGGCAACGCCCCGGGCCGTGTTGGACCGTGGGAGAATACCTACTGTCCGCATTGCCGCGAGAAACTGATTGATCGGCTTGGCTATCATGTGCGCGAATACCGGTTGACCCCCGACGGCAAATGCCCGGGGTGCGGCGCTGCCATTCCCGGTCTATGGCCCGCTGACGGGGCCGGGGCAGGGCCGGCCGGCGGCCACCGCCGGTTCCCGCGCAGCCTGGAAGTGAATTAAATGGCCAGAGTTGACACGCCGCCGTCCGGCAAAGTTCGTCCGCCCGCTTTCGCGGGCCGTTTCTATCCGGACCGTCCCGCCGAACTGGCCCGGCTGGTCCGCGCCTTGCTCGCCCAGGTGCCCCCGGCCAACGGCCAGGTGCCCAAAGCCCTCATTGCCCCCCATGCCGGTTACATCTTCTCCGGCCCCATAGCGGCCTCGGCCTACGCCCAATTCATCCCGGCCTGCCAGCTTATCCAGCGCATCATTCTCCTTGGACCGTCGCATCACATCGCGCTCGACGGCATGGCCACGTCCTCCGCCCATGCCTTTGCCACCCCGCTTGGCCTCGTGCCGCTGGACCTCGATACTACCCGTCAGATCATCTCCCTGCCGCAAGTCCAGCAACTGGACGAAGCCCACGCCTGCGAACATTCCCTGGAAGTCCAACTGCCTTTTCTCCAGGCCGTGCTGGGCGACTTCACCCTCGTCCCGCTGGCCGTCGGCGACGCCGCGCCGCAGGATGTCGCGGACGTGCTGGATGCCATCTGGGGCGGCCCCGAGACCCGCATCGTCATCAGCTCGGACCTGAGCCACTACCAGGACCATCAGACCGCGCGGCGGCTGGACCGCGCCACCGCCCAGGCCATTGAAGCCCTCAACCCCAACGGCATCGGCGACGAGCGCGCCTGCGGCCGCATCCCCATTCGCGGCCTGCTGCAAATCGCCCGCCAGCGGAACTTGCGCGCGCGCACCCTGGACCTCCGCACCTCCGGCGACACCGCCGGCCCCCGCGACCAGGTCGTCGGCTACGGCGCCTTCGCCTTCCTGGAATGAGGCGCGTGCCCGCCCGGCCTGCGAAGCCTGCCTGACTGCAGGCGGGGCAAAGGCAAGCCGCGCATCACGCGTAGCAGCGTATCTCGAAGACGCGCGCCGTGTCGGCGCCGTTCGTGGCCGTGATGCGCAGGCGGAGCGACTTGGCCTCGACGGGCGTGAACTTGTGGCGGGTCAGGCGCTGGTAATTCCCGGTTACTTTCGCGAGCGGGCGGGTCTGGCCGGCGGCGTCGGTGCAGAGCAGTTCGTAGTCGCGCACGGTTTCCGGCTGGGGACCGCGAATGATCTTCTTGTCGTAACTGGCCTGGGCGGTCAGGCGGAGCAGCCGCTGGAACCCGGTGTCGAACGTGATCTGGACCTGGCGGAGCTTTTGCGGCGCGGGCCAGGTCAACTCGATCCAGGCGCCGGCTTCAGACATCTTCGCGGCCCAGACGTGCTCGGTCTGGTCTGGCAGGTCGCGCACGCAGCCGTCCAGGACGTGTTTGGCCCCCGCGCCCGGCAACGCGCCCGAGGCCGAGACGGCGGCTTGGCGCGCCAGGTCGTTGGGGTCGGTGTTGAGCGCGCCCACAATGGTTTGGTCATCCCGCAGGAGCAGGTGCTGGAGTTCGGCCAGGCGCGCCTTGTCCTGCGCGAGTTGGCGGGGCGTGAGGGCCGCGCGGGCGCAGAGCGCCGCCGCCGTGCCCGCCGCCTGGCCCATCACGGCGCAGGTGGACATCACGCGGGTGGAGGAGAAGGCGACGTGGCTGGCGCTGATGTTGCGCCCGGCCATCATCAGGTTGCCAATGTTCCGACTGTAAAGCGCGCGGAGCGGAATGTTGTAGGGCTGGTCGGGGTAGATTTGGACGCCCGGCTTTTCGTCTGAGCGGTCAAAGCCGCTCGGGGGATGATCGTCCAGGGGCCAGCCTCCCATGCAAACGGCATCGTCGAAGCGCGCGCTGGCGTCGGTCAGGTCGCGCTGGGTGAGGATGTGGTCGCCCATGACGCGGCGGGACTCGCGCTTGCCCGGGATCATCCCCACAAAGTCCAGGCCCCAGTTGGCGCTGTTGGGCTTGTCGCCGGAGTTCTTTATGTAATCCCACACGCCCATAACGATGCGCAGCAGCTCGAAGCGGATGCGCTCGTTGTCGCGGATGGTATCGAGCTGGCCGCCCCATTCGATCCACCAGTAGCCGTATTCCCAGGATTTGACCGGGCGGAGCCGGAGCTGGGCCCGGGTGACTTTGCGGGCCCACCTGGGCGGGGTGAAGGAGATCGGCTTGCCGTAATCGCGCGCGGTGAAGAGGATGCTTGATCCCTGCGTCTGGCGGTCCGCGGTGTCGTAGGCGAGCGATTCGTTAAACTCGCTCTTGGCCTCGCGCCCCCAGCGCATCTCCGCGCCGGCCTCGAGCGCGAGCCGGCTGTCGCCGGTGCAATCGAGGTAAAGCCGGGCCTGGATGCGGTAAAGATGCTCCGTCTTGTCGCAGCGCACCATGACCCGCTGGACTTGCCCGTCCTTCGTCTCGGCCGCGAACAGCGGGGCATCCAGTAGCAGGGTGATGTTGGGCTCGCTGCGGACCTTGTCGTAGAGCAGCAGGTCCCACAGCTCGAAGCAACGGTGCGGATTATTAACCGCGTCGTCCAGCCGCAGCTCTTCGATCAACCCGCCTTCCCGCCATCCCAAACGCTTGCCGCTGCAATCCGCCCCGACGATGTGCATCCGCACTTCGCTCGAAGCGTTTCCGCCGAGACGGGAGCGGTCCTGCGCCAGGATCACCTTGGCGCCATGGCGCGCCGCCGAGATGGCTGCGCACACGCCGGACATGCCGCCGCCGGCCACGAACACGTCGCAAGCCAGGTCCACCAGCGTCATGTGCGGCTCGCCGGCAAAGCGGGCGGCGGCGGGCGCGGCCGGGGCGATGGCGTCGAAACCTCGGGAGATTTCTTCGGGCGAAGGCGGGCCGGCGGGCGCGGCGCCCACGAAATCGGCGCGGACCAGGACAGTGTAACCGGCAGTGGCACCGGCGAGGGTGAGAAAGTTCCTGCGGGTCATGATTTGCCGCGACGATAGCAAGGCAGCGGCCCCGCGCAACGCTGGATTCAAGCCCGCGTGGTCTTGCCGGCACGACAGCAAGCCCGGGGTGGCGGCATCGGGCCGAGGCTACTGCGCGCCTCCGCGCTACTTGAGCAGCGTCAACTCGACTGACCGCACGTCCATGACCTGCCTGCCGGGGATGGCTAGTGCCCGCAGAGTCAACTGGCCGCGGCCTTTGTCCAATTGGACGGCGCCGAGGCGGAGTGGCTTGAAGTCCTTGATGTAAGACTCGCCTCGCCGTGGGACGCGGTCGTGCTCGGCGCCGCGCAAAGGAGGGTCGTGCGCCGCCGACACCTGCGCTTCGAGGCGGCTGCCGCGGAAGCTCAGCTCGATGGTCGAGCCGGTGTCTGCGGCCGGGCAGGTGTAGTAGATGACGGCGTCGTATTTGCCGACGGTGGCCACTTCCACGTCCCAGGTGATCCGGTCATCGGGACTGGTCCAGTTCTTGAAGTAAGAGCAGTTGGGCGCATTGGCGCTGCGTTGGACGTTGCCGCGCGGCACGCCATCCCGCGCGGGCAAGAGGGTTATGGGGAACCGGGGATAGCCAACCGGAAACGGGCGGGAGTCGTCGTTGAGGCCGCGCAAGAGGTCGGCCTTCCACCGCGTGCGGGCTCTGGACAGGCGAGAACTGACCTCGGGGTTGGCGGCGGAAACGTCGTGGTCCTGGCCCGGGTCAGATTCCATGTCGAACAGGCGATTGTCATCGTCGAGGCGGTAACGCTGGGTGCGCACGCTGACTTTGCCGTTCCAGTGGGAGAAGATCATGCGGTCGGGCCAATCCTTGGCGGCGTCGAGGTCCGCCCGCGCAGCGGCCCCTGCCAGCAGCGGTTTGAGGCTAAGGCCGTCGAGGGGCTTATTGCCGGCGACCGGGATGCCGGCCAGGTCCGCAAGGGTCGGCAGCAGGTCAATGGCGCCGGCAATCTGCGGGATGCGCGCCCCGGCGGGGATGTGGCCGGGCCAGCGGATGAGGAACGGCGAGCGCACGCCGCCTTCGTCAGTGGAGCCCTTGCGGCCCTTCATGCCGCCGTTCCAGCGCCAGCCATTCGGGCCGTTGTCGCTGAAGTAGATCACGATGGTCTGCTGAGCGAGCTTCAGCTCCTCGAGCCGGTCGAGGATGCGGCCCACGTTCCGGTCAATGTTCTCGCACATCGCCAGCGCGGCGCGGGTATGGGCCAGATCCTCCTGCCTCGGATTGCGCGCGCGCAGCCGAAGCCGCGCGTCCGCGAACTTGCGGTAGAAGCGATCGGGCACCTGCATGGGCGAGTGCGGCGTGTTGAACGGCAGGTAGCAGAAGAACGGGCGGCTCCTGTTCTCCGCGATGAACCGCAGCGCGTGATCGGTGAGGTCGTCGGTGATGAAGCCTTTGCCCCGGACCGGCTTGCCGTTGTGGTCCAGCGGCGGGTCGAAATAATCGCCCCAGTGGCCGGAGGTGAACCCGTAATACTCGTCGAACCCGCGCGCGTTGGGGTGGTAGGGATACTGCGTGCCGTTGTGCCACTTGCCAAAGGCGCCCGTGGCGTAGCCGGCGGCCTTGAAGGTGTCGCCGATGGTCTGCTCGTCGAGGTTCAACCGCTCGCCGCCAGTTGAAACGCCGCGCACACCGCCGCGCGCATGGTAACGCCCGGTGAGGAACTCGGCGCGGGTGGGCGAGCAGACGGGGCACACGAAGAAGCGTTCGAGGAGCGCGCCGTCTTTGGCCAGCGAATCAATTCTGGGGGTGGCAAGATTGGAGTTGCCGTTCACGCTCAAGTCGCCCCAGCCCTGGTCGTCGGCGAGGAAGACAACGACGTTGGGGCGGGCACCGGAGGCCGCCGGCGCAGGCAGCGCGAGCAGGAAGAACCCCAGAACCCCGGCCGCCAGTCGGGGCAGCGCGCGAATCGGCGTGCCATGCCCGGCGGACGCCGCTCTGCGGGGGGCGCCGCCATTGTTGGGCTGCGGATTTGGAGGTTTGCGTCCCAGGAGGGTTGTCATGCGGCCCGCCCCCAGCCCCGGCTCAGGTTTCCCGGGTGGTTCGGACCTGGCCCTGGCGGCGTTGGCGCAGCAGTTCGACATCGGCATCCACCATCAGCTTCACCAGGTCCGGGAACCGGGTTCTCGGCTCCCAGCCGAGCTGGCGCTTTGCTTTGCTGTAGTCACCAATCAACAAGTCCACCTCGGCGGGCCGATAGTAGCGCGGGTCAATCTGCACGTGCTTCTTCTGGTCCAGCCCGGCGTAGGCAAAGGCAGCCTCCAGGAACTCCCCAACCGAATGCGTCTCGCCCGTGGCAATCACGTAATCGTCCGGCTTGTCCTGCTGGAGCATCAGCCACATCGCCTCGACGTACTCCTTCGCGTAGCCCCAGTCGCGCCTGGCGTCCAGGTTGCCCAGGAACAGCTTGTCCTGCAGGCCGGCCAGAATGTGCGCCACCGCCCGGGTGATTTTCCGCGTCACAAAGGTCTCCCCGCGCCGAGGCGATTCGTGGTTGAACAGGATGCCGTTGCTGGCATGGAGCCCGTAGGACTCCCGGTAATTGACGGTGATCCAATAGGAGAACACCTTGGCGCAGCCATAAGGGCTGCGGGGGTAGAAGGGCGTGCGCTCTGTTTGCGGCACTTCCCGCACCATGCCGAACATCTCGCTCGAAGACGCCTGGTAGAAACGCGGCCGTATGCCCGTCTCGCGAATGGCCTCCAGCAGCCGCACCGTGCCGGTCGCCGTAATGTCCGCCGTGTACTCGGGGCTGTCGAAGCTCACCCGGACATGGCTTTGCGCCGCCAGGTTGTACACCTCCTCCGGCTGAATCTTGCCAATCAGCCGCGCCAGCGCGCTGGCGTCGCTTAGATCGCCATAGTGCAGGAACATCCGGCTCTTGCCCGAGTGGGGATCATCGTAGATGGGGTCCAGCCGCCCGGTGTTGAACGTGCTCGCCCGCCGGATCAGGCCGTGCACCTCGTAGCCCTTGGATAAGAGCAGTTCTGCCAGGTAAGAGCCATCCTGTCCGGTGATGCCTGTAATCAAAGCTTTCTTGGCCATAACTTGCGGCGGACAGATTCAGGCCCTCCAGGCCCCAAAGCAAGCCCGGAGCTCGAAAAATGCCTTGAGCCGGGCTGCAAACTGCGCTAATAGGAGGGAACAAAAGCGCCGGGTAACAACTTAGCGAGGCATTGTATGAACAATGGAAAGATTCAATTCGTGGATCTGGCAGCGCAGTATCAGGAGATTAGGACGGAGGTTGACGCCGGGATGGCAGCGGTGTGCGCGCGCGGTGACTTCGTCATGGGCCAGGACGTAAAGCTCTTCGAGCAGGAGTTTGCGGCTTTCTGCAAGACACCTCATTGCGTGACCGTGGCCAACGGAACCGAGGCGCTGAAACTCGCGTTGCTGGCGTGCGGCATTGGCGCCGGGGACGAGGTCATCACCTGCACCCACACCTTCATCGCCACGGTGGCTGCAATTGACCAGGCGGGCGCCCGGCCCGTGCTGGTGGATTGTGATCCCCAGTATTACACGATAGACCCGGCGCAGGCGGAACGGGCGATTACCCCGCGCACCAAGGCGATCATCCCGGTGCACCTTTACGGGCAGCCGGCGGATATGGACCCGATCCTGGAGATCGCGCGCCGGCGCAAGCTCTATGTGATCGAGGACGCCTGCCAGGCGCACGGCGCCGAATACAAAGGCCGGCGATGCGGAACGATGGGAGACATTGCGGCGTTCAGCTTTTATCCGGGCAAGAACCTGGGAGCCTACGGCGACGGCGGAGCGGTGACCACAACGCGGGCCGACCTGGCGGAGCGCGTCTGGGTGCTGCGCAACCATGGTCAGAAGGTGAAGTACGAACACATGGTAAAAGGGTTCAACAGCCGGCTTGACACCCTGCAAGCGGTTGTGCTGCGCGTGAAGCTTCGCCGGTTGGAACAATGGAATGAAGCGCGCCGGCAGGCGGCGGCAAAGTATGACCAGTTGCTGGCCGGCACTGGCCTGACCACGCCCAAGGTGGCACCGTATTCCAAGCCGGTCTTCCACCTCTATGTCGTGCAAGTGCCCGATCGGGAGAAACAGCAAGCCGCGTTCGACGCCGCGAATGTGTCGCACGGGATTCACTATCCGATTCCCGTGCATTTGCAGCCCGCCTTTGCCGATTTGGGTTACAGGCCGGGCAGTTTCCCCATCACCGAGGCGCTGGTAGGCAAGATCATTTCCCTGCCGATGTTCCCGGAGCTGACCGACAACCAGATAGAGCGGGTGACCGGGGCGTGCCTGAAGGCTTGAAGCCGGAGGGCCTACTGAATTGGGGCCAGGACAACCCGGAAGCCAAGGAAGTTATAACTGTAGGACGGGGCGAGGGAATAGCGGGACGCTGAGCGGCAGTATCTGCCCCAATAATCCCAACTGCCGCCACGGAACACGCGCCCGGAGCCTGAAGCCGGGCCCTGGTAATCGGTCACGCTCCCCGCCGGGTATGCCCCGAGCCAATCCTGACACCACTCGTGCACATTTCCATGCAGGTCATGCAATCCCCACGCATTCGGCGGGTAGCTGCCCACCGCCGTGGTGCGCGCCAGCCACGGAATTGGGGGGTTGGGAATGTGGATGTCGCCGATGTCCGCGTCATACTCGTGTTCGTCCTGGAAGTTTGCCATTCCACCGTGAATGGCGTTCCCGAAATGGAAGGCGCCCGCCGTCCCCGCCCGGCACGCATACTCCCATTCTGACTCGGTCGGCAGGCGATACGCCCAGCCGGCCGGCAAACGCCCGGCTGACTGTTCCTGGCTTGTCAACTGCCCGCAATAGTTCGTCGCGTCAATCCAACTCACCAACTCGACGGGCCGGCTCAAGTCCGGGCTAATGGGGTTTCCATAATAATCCTGGGTGGTGAAACGGCTTGGGTTGCTCCCGATCAGCGCCAGGTACTCTGCCTGCGTCACCTCGTGCTTGCTCATGTAGAAGCCCCGAGTTAGCGTCACGGTGTGCTGGGTTTCATTCGCGATTCGGAGCACCTCGCTCGCCGGGCTGCCCATGACAAACGTGCCCGGCGCAATCCAAACCATGTTCGAGCGCGGAGTCACGTTCGTCGGTAGGTGGTAGGAGAAAGCCCGGTAGAAACGCACGGCGCTGAGGGCGCCCGTTTCTGCCACCTGACAGGGGGTGGCGGACAGTGACGCAAGGTTGGTCAGGAACTGCCAGGTGTTCGTGGCTGCAAGGCCGGTGCGGTATTGAATCGTGCCGCCGCTGCCGGGAGCGCCGGTGATACTCAGGCTCACGCCCCCGTTGGACACTTGCACCGTCAGCCCTGGCGGCGACTGGGCGGGAACACGCGGAACCGCAAGCCAAAGCGCAGCCCCGAGCACGAGAAGGACCCCGAGGAATCCGCGGAATGTGGTTTTCATGTTCACGGTCACGGATCAGGCGGGGTGACGCTCAGGAACAAGACGGCGGAATCAGGGCTTGCCGGTTTCCTTGGTGTAGGCATTGACGACCTTGAGGTTGGCCTCCTTGGCAACGTCCATCACCTTGATGATCTGGCCGAAGGGGGCCATCTTGTCGGCGCTGAGGGCGAGCCTGGTGTCCGGCGCGTTGGCGACGGCAAAGAGGAGTTCCTGTTTGAGGCGCTCGATGGTGACGGGCAGGGCGTCGGCGCCGAGGCGCAGGTTGCCTTTGGGGTCTATGCTGACGACCAGCGGCGGGGCTTCGTTGGCGCCGGTCTTCTGGGCCTGGGAAGATTCGGGCAGGGCGAGCTTGAGGGCGGGCTGCTGCTTGAAGGTGGTGGTCACCATCAGGAAGATCACCAGGACAATGAGGATGTCAATCAGCGCGACAATGATCACGGTGGGAGCCTGCCGCCGTTTGCGTGTGTGAAACCGCATTGCCATATAGCGTGTCGTGGGTTGCGCGAGTGCCGGACGTTATCCTTTGGACTTCGGGCTCCGCACTTCCTCGCGATACTGGCGGCGGAGGAACTCGTCGCACAACGATTCCATCTCGAGGGCGATGGACTCCACCTTCTTGGTGTAATAACTCCAGAAGACGAGGGCGGGGATGGCAATGAGCAGGCCGAGGAGCGTCGCGCGCAGGATCAGCGAGATGCCCTTGGCCAGCTCGGCCGGGTCAATCTGCCCGGCCTGGCCGACGTTGCCGAAAGCGGTCATCATGCCCAGGATGGTGCCCACCAGGCCAAGCAGCGGAGCGATGCCGACAATGATCTCCAGCACCACCAGCCCGCGTTCGAGCCGGGCGATTTCGTTGCGAGCGCGGGTCTGGACCGCGTCCGCGGTCTCAACCCTGGGCCAGTCCAGGTGCTCGGCCCCAATCAGCAGCAGCCGGCTGGTGGGGGACTTGTGCTGCTGGCAGATACGCCGCAGGCTCGGCACGTCCGCGGGCGATTGGCAGGCTTCGACGGCGGCTTCGACTTCCGCCGGCACGACCCGTCGCCAGCGCAAGGCAATGCCGCGCTCGACAATAAAAGTCAGCCCCACCACCGAGGTGGCAAAGAGCATCACGTAAACGATTGGTTCCATAGGCAATCAATTGTAATAGAAAGTGAACTGGATATTGCGGATGTCCCCCAGCGTGCGGCGCATGTCGCTTGGCCAGCTCGCAAAGGGCGCCGGGTCGAGCACCGCCTTCTGGCAAATGAGCCCCAGCACCTCGCCAACGGTGTTTTCGGCCATGTTCATGCCCGTTACGCGCCCATTGTGATGCAGGCGGAACTGGAGCACCACCTTGCCGCGACGATCGGAGGCGTACTCGCGCTGGTCGAGCAGAGTGAACCAGCGCTGAGAAATGGCCTCTACCAGCGCGGCATCATAGGCTCCGAAGGGAGTGGCCTTGGTGTCCAGCGAAGCGATTGCGTGGCGGCGGTTGACCCCGCCGTCCTGTTTCATCCTCTCGCCAGGCACCCGCGAGTCCTGAAGCCGCGCCAGGGCCTCTTTGATGGTCCGCGGCCGGGCGGGTTTGGCCTCCTCCGCGTTGCCGTCATCGTGGCGGAGTTGCGGGGACGGCTTGGCCAGGGTCAGGTCGCCGGGAGTATAGGTGGGTTTGGGCCGCGCCTCCTGCTGAGCTTCCTGAGGCTGCCGCACGACCGGGGAAGGCTGCAAGGGGACAAACTTCTGGCGCGGGATATCCTCTGTCCTGGGAACCTGGGTCTGCCTACCGTTGATTTTGGGGATTTCCGTGATCTTATTCGCCTCCGGATTGGCCGCGCGCGCGTTCTTGTCGGAGTAGTATTTCGCCTCCTTCGGCGGGTCGGCAGCGGCCTGGGCGGGGTTGACATGGACGAACATGAGCGGGGCATCCTGCGCCCGCGCCTGGGCGGGGCTTTCTTTCTTCTTGATGAGCTCAGTGAGTATCCTGGGCGGCTGCAGCCAGGCAGGCAAATGAAGCCTCTGCCACAAATGGTGCTTCTGGCCGGTCCGGTAACCGGCGAAAACCGCCAAGTGGAGGACCAGCGAGAGGGCAAACGCCCATGCCAGGCGCGAGACTTCGGCCTGTTCCAGGCGCAAGGACCATCTGGGCATCCTGGCGATAGACATCCACTGGCAGTCTGCCGCAGGGCGGCGGCAGCGGCAACTGTTTAGACAAGCCCTTGGCGCCAGAGGTTCACCCGCGAAGGCCCCCGCGCCCCACCCTCCGCTCCCCGTCCGCTCCCCGTCCCAATACCGTAGTACCTCTAACCCGGGGTTAGAGGTACTACGGTAGCGGGACGGGGAGGCAACGGTGTGCCTGCCGGTCCACTCCTGGCGCTGGCAGCGCCTTGAAACCGCCGTCGGGAGGTGTCAATGCCACAGCGCCGTTGCTCAACCGCTTCTCTGGCGCGCTTGCCACCGAGAAGGCCGAACACTAACTGCGATGCGCCCCACGGCTGATTCAAGAAAAGCAGTAAGCCTTAATGCGGGTTGGAAGGAGCGTTAGAAAAAGCTGGACAACCTTTGCCCGCCATGCTGTTTTTGGAGCATGGCACAGCCGATTCGACTACCCAACGCC
>Ga0209201_1000514_pt1 | contig 53465 bp, 47 predicted proteins | sample AD_UKC055_MetaG_FD_184411 | JGI IMG/M metagenome (GOLD analysis project Ga0209201, IMG submission 184411) | Active sludge microbial communities of municipal wastewater-treating anaerobic digesters from USA - AD_UKC055_MetaG (SPAdes) (version 2) | ecosystem: Engineered > Bioreactor > Anaerobic >... | reverse complement strand
CATCAGTTCTTTATCAGGAGGGGGTACTATGTCCAGGAGGAGGTTTGCCTATCCGTTTCTAAGCGTCCTTTTCGTTCTTTTCCTTTCCACATCCGCGTTCGGCGCCGGCTTCGGTCTCTATGAAGGCAGCGCCCGCGGCAACGTCCTCGGCGCGGGCCTCACGGCAACCGCCGACGACCCGTCCGCCGTCTTCTACAACCCGGCGGGCATCACCCAGCTCAAGGGCACCCAGGTCATGGGCGGCGCGACGTTCATCTATCCCAAGACGGACGTGCTGACCACCGGTTCGATCACATGGTCGGGCGCACCCGGGGCCGCGGTTCCGGGCACGACCGGCTCGGGAACCAACGACACGGGCTCGACCGACAACTGGTGGATCCCCATCCACGCCTACATCACGCAGCAGATCAACGACAAATGGTGGGCCGGGTTCGGCATCTTCTCCCGCTTCGGCCTCGGGACCCAGTTCGACCCGAACTGGCCCGGACGCTACAACAGCTACTACGCCCGCATCCGCTCGCTCGAGCTCAACCCCAACATCGCCTACAAGGTCAACGAGAAATTCTCCGTGGCCGGCGGTCTCAATCTCATGTATTTCGACCTGAAGCTCGAGCAGAAGATCAATGCAGGGACGTTCGGCGGGGCGGCCTTGACATACCCGACTCTCGCCGATGCCAATTCCACCCTCGAAGGCGATTCCTGGGGGTGGGGGTTCAACCTGGCGATGCACTACAAGCCCACGCAGGACTGGATGCTGGGCATCTCCTACCGCAGCCGCGTGAGCCAGAAAATCACGGAAGGTGACGCCGACTTCACGAAGCCCGCCTCCTGGGCAGCCTTTGGCGCGACCAACGCGCTGCTCCTGCGCGACACGAAGGCCGCCGGCGGACTCCATCTTCCCGACGAGGTCTTCGCGGGTATCGCCTGGAAGGCAACCCCCACCGTGACGCTGGGCGGCGGCGTCTACTGGACGCGCTGGAGCAGCTACGACAAGCTCCAGATCACGTACAAGCTTCCCATCGCCCCGGGGACCGACACGGTGACGAAGACGAAGAACTGGGAGGACGTCTACCGCTTCATGATCGGCGGCGAGTGGAAGTTCATGCCCAACTGGAGGGCGAGCGTCAGCTATGCCTACGACCAGGAGCCGATCAATGACCAGTACGCGGATTACCTGGTGCCCGCCAGCGACCGGAACATGCTGAGCGCCGGACTCGGATGGGATTACAAGAACTGGACGACGGACTTCTCCTACACGCTCATCTTGATCAACGCAAGGACGATCCCGGCCCGTCCGGCCGACGGGGTGCTGGCCTCGGAATTCCGCAACGGCATCGCCCATCTCTTCGGCTTCAGCATCGGCTACAAGTTCTAAGAAGAGTTCAAAAGAAAGCCCGGAGAAATCCGGGCTTTCTTTTGAACGGCATAGGGCTGAAGGCTAATGGCTAAAGGAAAAGGGGGGACCGAATCCTCTTCCAGCCGAATCCTTTTGTCTTTCTTTACGTTTTTCCCGTTCCTTGACCCTCAGCCCTTCGCCCTAAGCCTTAAGCCACTTTCATGAGGTGCCCCATGGCCTACGAAGACTCCATCTACTACAAGAAGCCCTGGCTCAGGTCCTACGAGCCGGGAGTGCCGGCCACGATCAACTACGAAGAGATCACCATGCCCGACATCCTGGACCGGACGGCCGCCAAATACCCCGACAAGGCCGCCCTCATCTTCCAGGGCTACTCGATCACGTACCGCCAGATGAAGGACATGGTGGACCGTTTCGCCACCTGCCTGACCGATTTCGGGGTGAAGCAGGGAGACGCCGTGGCGATCCTGCTGCCCAACACGATCCCGCAGGTCATCTCCTACTACGCGACGCTGCGCATCGGGGCGATCACGGTGCTCAACAACCCGCTTTACTCCGACAGGGAACTGGAACACCAGTTCAACGACTCGGGCTCCAAGGTGCTCGTCACGCTGGACCTGCTGGGCAACCGCATGATCGACCTGCGGCCGAAGACGAAGATCAAGCAGATCGTCTACACCTCCATCGGCGACTACCTGCCCTTCCCGAAGAACCTGCTCTTCCCGCTGGTGGCCAAAAAGAAGAAGATGGCCGCCGACGTGAAGGCGGCGCCCGACGTCTACAGGTGGAAGGACTGCATCGCCAAATACAGCCCCAGCCCGCCGCGGCCGAAGATCGGCTTCGAGGACGTGGCCATGTACCAGTACACGGGCGGCACCACGGGCGTCTCGAAGGGCTGCATGCTCACCCACGCCAACCTCAGCAAGCAGATCCAGCAGGCCGAGGCCTGGTTCCGGCAGTTCAAGAAGGGTGACGAGATCTGCCTCGGGGCGCTGCCCATCTTCCACGTCTTCGGCATGACGGGGGCCATGAACATCTCCGTTCACATGGGCTGGACGGACGTCCTCATCCCCCGGCCCCAGCCGCCGCAGCTGCTCGAGGCGATCCGGAAGTTCCGGCCCACCTTCGCGGCGCTCGTGCCCACGATGTACATCGGGATGCTCAACCACCCGGACCTCAAGAAGACCGACATGTCCTGCATCAAGGGGGCCTTCTCGGGAAGCGCGCCGCTGCCCGTCGAGGTCATCCACGAGTTCGAGCGGATCACGGGGGCCGTCATCGTCGAGGGCTTCGGGATGACGGAGACCACGCCCGTCACCCACGTGAACCCCTTCGCGGGCGGCGCCCGGAAGGTGGGCAGCGTCGGCGTGCCCCTCTGCGACACGGAGGCTCGCATCGTGGACCTCGAGACGGGTCTCATCGACATGCCCGTCAACACGCCGGGCGAGCTCATCGTCCGGGGCCCCCAGGTCATGAAGGGCTACCTCAACAAGCCCGAGGAGACGGCCTACACGCTGCGCGATGGATGGTGCTACACGGGGGACATCGCCAAGATGGACGAGGACGGCTACTTCTACATCGTGGACCGCAAGAAGGACATGATCATCTCGGGCGGCTTCAACATCTACCCGAGGGACGTGGACGAGGTCTTCTACGAGCACCCCAAGATCCAGGAGGCCTGCGCCATCGGCATCCCCGACCCCAAGCGCGGCGAGAACGTGAAGCTCTTCGTCGTGCTCAAGGAAGGCGAGACGGCGACCCAGGAAGAGCTCATCGAGTACGCGAAGACGAAGCTCGCCACCTACAAGCTCCCCACGGAGATCGAGTTCCGCAAGGAGCTGCCCAAGAGCACCGTGGGCAAGGTCCTGCGCAAGGAGCTCAAGGCCGAGGAGATGGCGAAGCGCAAGAAGTCGTAACACGCGGGTAGCCGCGCATGGAACCAAAACGGGGAGAATCCTCTTTATCGGATTCTCCCCGTTTCATTCCTGCCAGTCTTCTTCCCCCTGCGCGAAGGTAGGAGGGTAAGAAGGTGAGAGGTTGAGAAAGAACGTTTTTCTTACCCTCTCACCTTCTCACCCTCACACCTTCTTGTCTTTCTCCTCCTCGATCCGCTTGATCTCTTCCGGGTCGTGCCGGTCCCGGAAGGAGATGACGATCTCGTAGGCCCCCTCGGAGACGACGGCGCGAAGAGGGAAGGGGGTCTTCTCGAAGACCCGCAGCATCGCCTTGTTGTCGAGCAGCACGTCGGCCCTGAACCCCTCGATGCCCCCCTGTTCGCGGGCGATCCGGATGAGCATGTTCAGCAGGCAGGTCGAGATCCCCTTGCCCTGGTAGGCCTCGTCGACGAGGAAGGCCGTGTCGGCGTAGGGCCTGTCCGGAAGGCGGACGTAACGGCCCTCGGCGATGATTTGCTCCACGCCCTCTTCCTGAACGATCCCCACGATGGACATGGTCCTGCGGTAGTCCACGTTGACGTATTCCTGCATCTTCCCGTGCGGCATCGCCTTGATGCGGCAGAAGTAGCGGTAGTAGACGGCCTGGTCGGAGAACCGGTAGAAGAGCCGGCGCATCCCGTCCTCGTCGGAAGGCTTGATGGGCCGGAAATGGACCTTGAGGTTGTCCTTGAGGGTCTCCGTGCGGGCGAGATGCTCCGGGTAGAAGTGTCCCGACTCGGCCAGGAAGATCTGGTCCCGGTAGAGGAGCTTCGCCTCCTTGGCCTGCTCCACGAGCATGGCGCGGTCGTCGGGGTGCGCGATGTCGATCATGGCCTGGGCCCGCTCCCGGATCGTTCGGCCCGTGAGGCAGGCGATCCCGTACTCCGTCACGACCATGTCGAGGGATTCCTGGTTGGTGAACTGGTTGGGATAGTCGGCGACGGAGACAAGGATGTTGGACTCGCCCTTGCGGTTGCGGCAGGGCAGGGCGAAGATCGTGCGCCCGCCCCGGGAGAAGGCCGCACCGGCGAAGAGCTCCGCCACGGCCCCCGCGCCGGCCGTCACGTTGCCCTTGCCGACGTGCAGGGCGATGCCGCCCGTGAGGTCGGCCTTGCGGGCCGGCAGGATGGCCATGAAACGGTCGTTGATCCCGATATTGCGGGGGTTCATGACGATGTCGATGGGCTGGAAGTCGACGAGCGCGTTTCCGTCGAGCCACCGCATCAGGGCCTGAGTCCCCAGCACATAAGCGGCCACCGACTTTCCCTGGAAGAACCGCTTGCGGCGGTTCGTGACGGCACCGGAGTTCACGAGGTCCATGAGGGCGTCGGTGAAGAAGGGCGTGTGGATGCCGAGGTGCTTTTTCTTCCAGAGGTGGCAGGCCAGGGCCTCGTAGAGGGGCCCGATGGAGAAGGACAGGCAGCTGCCGTCCTCCACGATGGAGGCGATGTGACCGGCGATCCGGTCATAGGCCTCCGGGACGGGCCATCGGGGCAGGTAGATCGGGGGCTCCTTGGCCTCCACGAAAAAGTCGAAATCGTCGACGTGCACGAAGGTGTCCCCGATCGTCCGGGGGACGCCGGGGTTGATCTCCGCCACGACGAGCGACGCCTGTTCCATGGCGTGGCGGGCCACGTCGACCCCCAGCCCGAGACTGGCGTGGCCCTGCTCGTCGGGCGGCGTGATCTGGATGACGGCCGCGTCGATATGGACGGCGCCCGACTGGAAGAGCCAGGGGATCCGGGAGAAGCGGCTCGGGATGAGGTCCACCCGGCCCGCCGTGACGGCGTCGCTGGCCACCCATCCGGAGTAGAAGGTCTTGAGGCGGTACTTCTTCGAGTAGCGCTCGTCGATGGAGACCGTGTCGCCCAGGCTCACGAGCTGGATCAGCTCGAGATCCTGCAGATTCCCGCGCTCCGAGGCCATGAGATGCCTGACGAAGGTGCGCGGCTCGGCCATCCCCGTGCCGAGGAAGATGGTCATGCCGGGCCTGATCCTCTCCAGCACCTCCTCGGGCTTGACGATCCGGTCTTTCCAGAAGGGCGGGTCCTTGGGGCCGTGGAGCACGGGGCGTTCCTCCTCTCGATACGCGATCATTATGAAGCCAGGAGCGCCCCGAGTCAACCACGGGAAGTTGGGAAGATCCCGAATCCAGCGATAAGAAGCAGAAACGCCGTTTGAACGGGCCATTGCAAGCAACAAACCCAGACTTCACCCGGGGTGATCGTTGGAAGAAATACCCTCTCCCCTTCGCGGGAGAGGGCAGGGGTGAGGGGGTCTTGCAATCACTCACCCTCCCCTTGATCCCCTCCCGTCGAGGGAGGGGAAACCAGAACGCGGTTTCGCAGGAGCACCCGCAGGGTGCGCGGCAATCTCATGGAAACGGCGAGATCGCCACGCTTCGCTCGCGATGACGTGGTTTATCGCTGGATTCAGGAAGTTTTGAAGTTATGAAACTCGGAGAAGCCGGTGGCCATGCGTTCGGCTTCCGGTCTGTCCAAGCTTCCCAACTTCTCAGCTTCCCAGCTTCGTCTGCGAGTCAGTCTTTCCAGAACAGCTTCAGCGGCTCGATGTATTTCGGGTCTTCCCTGTCGATCACCTCGACGATCCCCGCGTGGAGCCTGCGCTTCATCTCGCCGAAGACGCCCCGCTTCTTCTGGAAGGTCTTCGCGAAGGCCATCGTCTCGGCGATGAGGGCCTCCTCGCTGTCGCAGGCCTTCACGAGGACGCCGCACGCGGCCATCTCCCCGGCCGTGCAGCGCTTTCCGGTCAGGGCCATCTCGTTGAACGTGTCGTATGGGATGGCCTTCTTCAGGAAGGCGATCATCCCGGGCAGGAAGGGGATGCCGATGTCGATCTCGGGGAAGAAGAAAAACCCCTTGTCGGCCCGCATGAGGCGGAAGTCGCAGGCGCAGGCCAGGATGGCCCCGTTGGCCGCCGCGTGGCCGTTGAGGCAGGCGATCACGGGCATGGGGTAGAGCAGCACCCGCTTGAAGACGTTGTTGATCCCGTACATGAAATCGCGGATCGCCGGGATGTCCTTCTGCTGCATCCTGCCCATGATCCAGTTGAGGTCGATGCCCTGGGACCAGCTCTTCGCGTCGTTCGACACGATGACGACGGAAAAGACCGCCGGGTCCTTCTCGATCTCGTCGAGCGCCCCCAGGAAGGCCGCGACGAACTCGGGGTTGTGCCTGTTCTCGCCGTTGGTCAGGGTGATGACGGCGACGCTGTCCTCTTTCTTCCACTCCAGAACGGACATGTTCTCTCTCCTCCTGAATGTCTTTGGAATGCGTTGAATCGCCGCGTATCGTGCGGCACCTGCCGGAGCCCCGTGAAGTTAGGAAGTTCGGAAGTTAGGAAGCTCGGACAAAAACAAAGAACGAACGGCGACGGGCATCAATAAACGTTTCCCCTTCCGCTCTGCTCTTCGCGTGCTTGACGGGTTTCAGCCTGGACGGCCCTTATGCCGAAATTGCCCGGTCGAGACGTTCGCGTACCCGCGATGCCTCGGCCACCATCCGCTCCATCAGCTCGGCCACGGTCGGGACGTCGCGGACGAGTCCCGTCACCTGTCCCACCGTGAGGACGCCCTTTTCGGTGTCGCCGTTTTCCGTGGCGATGCGGATGGCCTTGAAGGCGTTGGCCATGAAGGCCATCTGTTTCGCGTTCTTCCAGCCCGAGGCCAGGACACCGGCGAAGAGCTTTGCATAGGGGAGCCTGAGCTGGCGGGCGATGTCCTGCGATGTGAAGAACGCCGCTGGGAGGTCAAGGCCTTTCTTGATGGCCCTCCGGGCCGCCGGCGTGTCGAGCACCCGGCAGGGCAGGCCGTCGAAGCGGACCGAATACAGGGTGTCCGTCACGTCCTTCTCGACGGAGAGCCTCTTGAAGGTCTCGTGCAGGGGGCTCTCCTTCGTCGTCATGAAGCGCGTGCCCATGGCGATCCCCTCGGCCCCGAGGGCGAGCGCCGCCGCGAGACCCCGGCCGTCCGCGAAGCCCCCGGCCGCGATCACGGGGATCTTCACGGCATCGGCGATGCTCGGGACGAGCACCAGGCTCGTCACGTCGCCGCCGTGGGCCGCCGCCTCGTGGCCCGTGACGAGGAGCGCATCGGTCCCGTACTCCGCCGCCCGCATGGCGTGGCGGCGATTGACGACGGTGGCGACCACCTTGCCCCCGTACTCGTGGGCCGCCTTGACGAGCCAGTCCCCCTTTCCGAGGGAGAAGTTGATGACGGGGACCTTTTCCTCCAGGAGGACCTTCGCGTTGCGGGCCGCCCCGGGGAAGAGCAGGGTGGCGTTGGCCCCGAAGGGCTTGTCCGTGAGCCTGCGGATCTCGCGGATGGCTGCCCGCGTCTCGTCGGGGTGCAGGGGCCCCGTGGCGAGGATGCCCAGGCCGCCCGCGTTGGAGACAGCGGCCACCATGCTCGGGACGCTGATCCAGCTCATGCCGGACAGGACGATCGGGTACCGGATGCCGAACAGTTCCGTGATCCTGGTCTTCATGAATCCCCCCTCCTGCGGCCGCGGTATGACCGCGGGTCGATCGCTGACCGCCGGTCATAGTTTTCATGAAACAGGCCCCCTGTCAAGGGAAAATTGAGGCGGGCGGGGACGCCCGGCCCCCGGGGTCATGGGGGTTGCAGATTTTGTTTGCGCGGCGCGCGGCAGGTGTGGCAAGGAAAAGACGGAAGAGCGGAAGTGAAGAAGATCGGAAGCGCGGAGATTAAAATGAAGACGGGCGGGACGCCCGTCCCCCGTTTATCTTATGTAGGACAGGCGTCTCGCCTGTCGTCAAGGAGAGGGCACCGATGGCAAGGATCCTGATCGTCTACCACTCCCAGACGGGCAACACGGAGCGGATGGCGAGGGCCGTGGCCGAGGGGGCGGCCTCAATCGAGGGGGCGGAGGTCGTCCTGAAGCGGGCCGGCGATGCCACCCTGCAGGATCTCCTGGATTGCCAGGGACTGGCCATTGGAACGCCGGAGAACTTCGGTTACATGTCCGGGATGATCAAGGACTTCTTCGACCGGACCTACGAGCAGGCCCGGGGCAAGGTGTTCCGCAAGCCCTACGTGGTCTTCATCAGCGCCGGCAACGACGGCACGGGGGCCCTGCGCAACATCGAGCGCATCGCCCTGGGCTACCAGTTCAAGAAGGTCTACGAGCCCGTGATCTCGAAGGGGAGGCTCACGGAGGAGACCCTGGAGAAGTGCCGGGAGCTGGGGCAGACGTTAGCGGGCGGCTGCGTGGAAGGGATTTATTAGATGGGGACGGCGGAAAAAGAAAGAGGGCCGGGGGCAACCCCCGACCCTCTCCTGTCAGGCCTGTTGAGAGCCTGCGCTCAGTGGACTACCGGGCGCCGAGCAGCTTGCGGGCGATGACCACGCGCTGGATCTCGTTGGTGCCCTCGTAGATCTGGCAGATCTTGGCGTCCCGCATATGGCGCTCCGCGGGGTACTCCTTGCAGTAGCCGTAGCCGCCGAAGATCTGGACGCCCTCGATGGCGGCCCGCATGGCCACGTCCGAGGCGTACATCTTCGCCATGGCGGATTCCTTCTCGTAGTCCATCTTGTTGTCTTCCATCCAGGCCGCCCGCAGCAGCATCAGCTCCGCCGCCTCGAGCTCCGTCGCCATGTCGGCGAGCTTGAACTGGATCGCCTGGAAGGTCGCGATGGGCTTGCCGAACTGCACGCGCTCCTTCGCGTAGTTCAGCGCGTCCTCGAGGGCCGCCTTGCCGATGCCGCAGGCCTGGGAGCCGATGCCGATGCGGCCGCAGTCGAGGCCCATCATCATCTGCTTGAACCCCTGGCCGACCTTGCCCAGCAGGTTCTCCGCCGGGACCTCGGCATCCTCGAACACGAGCTCCGCCGTGCCCGAGGCCAGGATGCCCATCTTCTCCTCGATCTTGCCCAGCGAGAAGCCCTTCGTGTTCTTCAGATCGACGATGAGGTTGATGACGCCCTTGTACCCGAGGGCGGGGTCGGTCGTGCAGGCCAGCACGCAGTAGTTGGCCACGTTGCCGTTGGTGATGAAGCGCTTCGTGCCGTTGACGATGTACTTGTCGCCCTTCAAAACCGCCCGGCAGGCCAGGGACGCCGCGTCGGAGCCCGCGTTGGCCTCCGTCAGGGCGTAGCAGCCCTCGACCTTGCCGCTGGCCACGGGGGTGAGGTACTTCAGCTTCTGCTCATGGGTCCCGAAGCTGTTGACCGGGAAGCCGTAGAGCGAGTTGTTGACGGAGACGATGACGCCGCAGCTCGCGCAGGCCTTGGAGATCGCGATCATGGCGTGGACGTAGGTCACGTTGTCCATGCCCGCCCCGCCGTACTCCGTGGGGATCGCAACACCCATGACGCCCATCTCGCCCAGGGCCCGGCAGATCTCTTCCGGGTGCCGGTGGGTCTTGTCCAGCTCGGCCGCGATGGGCTTGATCCTCGTTTCGGCAAACTTCGTTACCTGGTCCTTCACCATCTGTTGTTCTTCGGTCAACGCGAAATTCATAAAAATCCCCCCTTGATGTATTTTTTTGGGTCGTTCAAACTTGAACTTTCCATGCCCTGACAGGATTTGATTCTCCGGGCCGCATCACTTGCCCTTGAAAACCGGTTTCCTCTTCTCGAGGAACGCCTTCATGCCTTCCTTCTGGTCGTCGGTGCTGAAGCACTGCGAGCAGCACTCCGTCTCGAGCCGCATGGCGTTGTCGAGCGCCAGGTCGTAGCCGAAGTTGATGGCGTGCTTGGCCATCTTCAGGGCGAAGCCGGGCAGCCCCGCCAGCTTCGCGGCCATTTTCTTCGCCTCCGGCATGAGCTGGTCCAGCGGGAAGACCTGGTTCACGAGGCCGATCTCGTAGGCCCGCTTGGCGTCGATCTGCCCGCCGAGCATGATGTACTCCTTGGCGCGGCCCATGCCCACGAGGCGGGCCAGGCGCTGCGTGCCGCCCCAGCCGGGGATGAGCCCGATGAGGATCTCGGGCTGGCCGAAGCGGGCGTTCTCCGAGGCCAGGCGGATGTCGCAGGACATGGCCAGCTCCACGCCGCCGCCCAGGGCAAAGCCGTTGACCGCCGCGATGACGGGCTTGGGCAGCGTCTCGTACATCCGGAAGGTCTCGATGCCCGCCTCCATGAACTCCATGGCCTGCTGGGGCCTCAGCTCGGCCATCTGCGCGATGTCGGCGCCGGCCACGAAGGACTTCTCGCCCGCGCCCGTGATGATGACGGCCTTGATCGCCTCGTCGGTCTTGCACTTGACGGCCGCGTCGTAGAGCTCGCACATCACCTCCGAGTTCAGGGCGTTGAGCGCCTTGGGCCGGTTGATGGTGATGGTGGCGACCCCGTCGGCCACCTCGAACAGGATGTGTTTGTATTCCATATCCGTACCGCCCTCCTTTCTGTTGAAGATCCCGTGGGGTGCGGGGCAGGGGCCGGGAGCGCCCCTGCCGCCGTTTCATCGCCGGTTACTTCTGCTGACTGTAGTCGTAGACGCCGCGGCCGGTCTTCCGCCCGAGGAGCCCCGCGTCGACGTACTTCTTCAGCAGCGGGCAGGGACGGTACTTCGAGTCGCCGAAGCCCTTGTAGAGGACGTCCATGATGGCCCAGCAGGTGTCGAGACCGATGAGGTCGGCCAGCGTGAGGGGCCCCATGGGGTGGTTCATGCCGAGGCGCATGATGTCGTCGATCGCCTTGGGCGAGCCGACGCCCTCCATCAGCGTGTAGAACGCCTCGTTGATCATGGGCATGAGCACGCGGTTGGAGACGAAGCCCGGGAAGTCGTTGCACTCGACGGGGATCTTGCCGAACTGCTTCGACAGGGCCTCGACGGTGTTGTAGGTTTCCTGCGACGTCACGAGCCCGCGGATGATCTCGACGAGCTGCATGACCGGCACGGGGTTCATGAAGTGCATGCCGATGACGAGAGGGGCGCGCTTGGTGGCCGCCGCGATCCGGGTGATGGGGATCGACGAGGTGTTCGACGCGAGGATCACCCCGGGCTTGCAGACCTCGTCGAGCTTCTTGAAGATCCCGAGCTTGAGGTCTTCACGCTCCGTGGCCGCCTCGACGACGAAGTCCGCATCCTTCATGTCCTCGAGGTTGGTGCTCTTCTTGATGCGGCCGAGGATCTCCGCCTTCTGGTCCGCCTTGATCTTGTCCTTGGCGACCAGCCGATCCAGGTTCTTGGAGATCGTGTCGTACCCCCGGTTGACGAACTGGTCGGCGATGTCGTTCATGATGACATTGAGCCCGCCCGGGTACGCCGCGACCTGGGCGATCCCATTGCCCATCTGACCAGCTCCTACGACGCCGATAGTCTTGATTGCCATCTTCCTTGCCCTCCTTGTCCGTAAATTTTATGGGTCATGAGTCCAGCCGGGACCGGCGCCCCGCCCGCGTGGGTGTCCTCTCTCCAGGGTGCGGGCGTGAGGCGCGGAACGGCGAATCTCCAAAACCGGCGGATCGGTCCCCGGCGGGAGACGGGTGCTCCCGCCGGGGCCGGGCCGTGTGCGAAGTGATGAAGCCCGAGGGGCTTCCGTTGACTGAGAGGATGACGGGTTACGCCTTCTCGAGAACCATGGCCATGCCCTGGCCGCCGCCGATGCACAGTGACGCCAGGCCGTACTTGTGGCCGGCCTTCTTCATCTGCATGGCCAGCGTGTAGGTGATGCGGGCGCCGGTGCAGCCGATGGGGTGGCCGATGGAGATCCCGCTGCCGTTGAGGTTGCACTTGTTCAGGTCGATGCCCAGCTCCTTGATGCAGCCCAGGGCCTGGACGGCGAAGGCTTCGTTCAGCTCGATCACCCCCATGTCTTTCATGGTGAGGTTGAGCCGCTTGAAGAGCTTCCGGACCGCCGGGACGGGGCCGAGGCCCATGTAGGCCGGGTCGAGGCCGCCCGAGGACCAGCCCACGATCTTGGCCAGAGGCTTCAGGCCCAGTTCCTTCACCTTGTCGGCGCTCGCGACGACCACGGCGCAGGCCCCGTCGTTGATGCCCGAGGCGTTGCCGGCCGTGACGGTCCCGGTCTTGCTGAACACGGGGGGCAGCTTGGCCATCTTCTCGAGGCTCGTCTCCATGGGCCGCTCGTCCACCTTGAAGACCTTGGGGTCGCCCTTCTTCTGGGGGATCACGACGGGGACGATCTCGTCGGCCACGGCGCCGCTGGCGATGGCCGCGCGGGCCCTGCGGTGGCTCTCGTAGGCGAGCTGGTCCTGTTCCTCCCGCGAAATCTTCATCTTTGCCGCGATGTTTTCCGCCGTGAAGCCCATGTGGTAGCCGTTGAAGATCTCCCACAGGCCGTCATGCACCATGAGGTCCGTGATCTTGCCGAAGGGCATGTTCATGCGGTAGCCCCACCGGGCGTCGGCCAGGGCGTAGGGGACATTGCTCATGTTCTCCATGCCGCCCGCCACGATGATGTCCGCCTCGCCCGCCATGATGGCCTGGGCCGCCAGGGCGATGGCCTTCATCCCCGAGGCGCAGACCTTCTGGACGGTGAAGACGTTGGTCTCTTCGGGAAGGCCCGCGAAGATGGATGCCTGCCGGGGGGGGTTCTGCCCCACGCCCGCATTGAGGACGTTGCCCATGATGACCTCGTCGAAGTAGACGGGCTTCAGGGCCTTGTCGTAGTCGTAGTGCTTCTTCTGGATCTCCGTCATGTCGAACTCGCCGAACACGGAGGGACGGGCCGCCTTGACGAAGTCGCTGATCGCCGGCCTCAGGCCCGCACGCACGATGGCTTCCTTGATGCAGAGCCTGCCCATCTCGACGACGGATACGCCTTTCAAAGAGCCGCCGAATTCCCCGACGGCCGTCCTCGCTCCACTGACAATGAATACCTCTTTCATCCTCTCTGCTCCTTTCATCAATATTGGAAATGAGTTTTCACTGGACTTCGCGTTAAGGGCCCGCAGCAAAGGGGCCGCAAAGAGCCTCTCGCCCTATGCCTCGACTTTAATCAGCATCGCATCGCCCTGGGCATGGCCCGAGCAGATGCCGCAGACCCCGAGGCCGCCGCCGCGGCGGCGCAGCTCGTAGGCCAGGGTCATGAGGATCCGGGCGCCCGTGGCGCCGATGGGGTGGCCGTAGGCGATGGCGCTGCCGTTGACGTTGACCTTCTTGAACATCTCCTCCTTGCTCATGCCGAGGATCGAGCGGGCGCTGATGATGGCCACTGCCGCGAAGGCCTCGTTGATCTCGATGAGGTCGATGTCCTTGAGCGTCAGGTCGTTCTGCTCGAGGACCTTCTTGATCGACAGGCCGGGCACCGTGGCGATGTCCTTGGTCTGCTGGGAGACCTCGGCGTAGTCGAGTACGGTGAACAGGGGCTTCATGCCCAGCTCCTTGGCCTTCTCGGCGCTCATCATGAGGCAGACGTCGCCGCCGTCGTTGACGCCGGGGGCGTTGCCCGCCGTGACGCCGCCGGGCTCGCCGGTGACGGTGCTCTTGTGGTTGAACACGGGGGGCAGCTTGGCGAGCCCTTCCATCGTCGTCGCCGGCCGCGGCCCCTCGTCCTTGTCGAAGATCACGACGTCCTTGCCCTTCTTGATCTCCACGGGGAAGATCTCGTCGTCGAGCCTGCCGGCCTTCATGGCCTCGACGGCCCGCATCTGCGACTGGTAGGCCCACTCGTCCTGGTCCTGGCGCGTGAAGCCGAACTCGTCCGCCGTCTCGGATCCGTGGATGGCCATGTGACGGTTGTAGAAGGCGTCCCACAGGCCGTCGTAGACCATGAGGTCCACCACGCGGCCGTTGGGCAGTCCCATGCGGCTGCCCCAGCGCATGTCGGGCAGCGAGTAGGGGCAGTTCGACATGCTCTCCTGCCCGCCGGCGATCACGATCTCGGCGCGGCCCGTCTGGATCATCTGCACGGCCAGGTCGATCGTCTTGATGCCCGACGAGCAGACCTTGTTGACGGTGATGGACGGGACGGACTCGGGGAGGCCCGCCAGCAGCGTGGCCTGGCGGCTGGGCACCTGGCCGCAGCCCGCCGGGACGACCTGCCCCATGATGACGTAGTCCACGTCCTCTCCCTTCACCTTGCCGTTCGTCCTCCGCAGGCACTCCTTGATGGCCAGCGCGCCCAGCTGGGGGGCGTCGAAGCCCTTCAGGGCGCCGCCGAAGACGCCGTAGGGTGTCCGGCAGGCTTCCACGCAGACGACCTGGCGGAGGTTCTTGTACGTGTTCTTTGTTTTTCTCCCCATCCCCTTGTAGTCCGGCTTCCTTTCCCCGAACTTCGCGATGGGGGCGCCCTTGTAGTATTCGGCCCTCGTCTTGTCCAACTTCTGCGGTACCTTCGACATGTCTACCTCCTCTTCTCCTTTGAGGGATGCCCGAGCGGCCTTCTCGCGCCTCCGCCCGTCCCTCCTTGTTGTTCCCTCTGTGCCGCCCGCCCGTGCGAGGCCGGCAGGAGACGGCCCCTGCGCACGGCGCAAGTCCGGCGCGGCGGTCTCCCGGCTTCCCGCGCCCGCGGCCGGGCGCCGGAAGCCGGGGTTAACTCAAGCGGTCAACGAACTCGATTTCTCTCGGGATCTTATACGAGGACAGGTAGGTTCTGCAGTGCTTCAGAATGGCCTTTTCATCTGCAGAGGCCCCCTCCTTCTTCACGACGAGCGCCTTGACGACCTCCCCGCGCATGAGGTCCGACTTCCCGATCACCTTCGACTCCGCCACGGCGGGGTGCATGTTCAGGACGATCTCCACTTCCCGGGGGTAGACGTTGAAGCCGCTGGTGATGATCATCCGCTTCTTGCGTCCCTTGAGGAAGATGTGGCCGTCGCCGTCGATGAGCGCGAGGTCCCCAGTGTGCAGCCAGCCGTTGCGCAGCACCTGGGCCGTGGCCTCCTCGTCCTTGTAGTAGCCCTTCATGACGTTCGGGCCCCGGACGACGAGCTCCCCGATTTCCCCCCGAGGCAGGTCCCGCCCGGTATCGTCGACGATGCGGGCCTCGACGCCCGGGATGGGGACGCCGATGGAGCCCGGCTTCTGGACCATGTGGAGCCGCGTGACGGAGCACACGGGCGAGGCCTCGGTGAGGCCGTACCCCTCCCGCAGCGGCACCTTGAACTTCTTCTCGAACTGGGGCATGTAGGCCGGCGGCATGGTGGAGCCGCCCGTGACGCAGTATTTCAGGGAACTCAGGTCGTAATTCTCGGTGCCCTCCTGGAGCAGCATGCCGAGGTAGACGCGCGGCACGGCGGTCATGTAGGTGATCTTCTCGGTCTCGATGGCCTTGAAGATGCTGTCGATGCTGAAGGCGTCGAGCATGACGACGCAGGCGCCCATCAGGATGGGGTTGAGCATGTTGGCCACGGCGCCGAAGGAGTGGAAGAGCGGGATGAGGCTCAGCCCCGTGTCCCGCTGCGACCCCTCGAACAGGTCCGCCAGCAGCCGGGACTGGGAGATGAGGTTGCCGTGGGTGAGAACGGCGCCCAGGGGCTTTCCCGTGAGGCCCGAGGTGTAGATCATCACGGCCGGGTCGTCCTCGGAGGCGTCGGAGGCCTCAAACTCGAAGGGCCCGTCTTCCATGGCCTTCTTCATGGACAGCGGGCCCTCGTTCACTTCCGTCAGCAGGAGGTGCCGGCAGGTGGCAAGCCGGTCCTTGATCTCCTCGAAGCGGCGGGCCGACTGGGCCGCCGTGACGAGCACCTTCGCATCGCTGTTGTCGAGGAGGTACTGCAGCTCGTGGGCGGTGGACATGACGTTGAGGGTCACGGCCACGGCGCCGAGCTTCTGGCAGGCGAAGTAGGTGATGGGGAATTCGGGGGTGTTGGGCAGCATCAGGGCCACCTTGTCGCCCTTGCCGACGCCCATCGATTTCAGCCGGTTGGCCAGGGAGTTGACGGCCCTGTCCATGGCCTGGTAGGTGATCCGCGAATTCTCATAGACGAGGGCCCTGTTGTCCTTGTAGCTGCTGCAGGATTCTGCGAACAATTTCCCAAGGTTCATAAGGCCTTCGGACCCCCGAAAATTTACGGGCGAACCATATCACAACGGGGTCAAGTTCTCAACAGAAAACATCAGAAAAATGGGCATTCCGGGGCTTTTGGCCGGCGGGCAAACGTTCAGCGGCAATGCCTCCGGACGGCGGGCCGGACCGGCCCTGCCGCAGCCCTTTCCTTGACAATTCGGGCTGCCTGCGGTACAAGCAGAAACCTCTTGGAATATTGAAATGTTGGAAGGATGAAGGGACGGGGTGGACGATGGCCGAAGTGATCGACGGAAACCGGATCGCCCAGGCGGTGCGGGACGAGGTAAGGACACAAGCCTTTGAATTGAAAGAGAAAAAAGGAATCACGCCGGGCCTTGCCGTGATCCTCGTGGGCGATGACCCCGCCTCGAAGATCTACGTGGGCCGCAAGGAGAAGGCCGCCGCAGAGGCCGGGTTCCTGTCGCGCGAGTTCCGGTTGCCCGCCGAGACGACGGAGGATCGACTCCGGGAGATCGTCGCCGGTCTCAATGCCGACTCCTCGATCCACGGCATCCTCGTTCAGCTGCCCCTTCCGAAGCACATCAACCCCGACGTGGTCATCGAGACGATCGACCCCCGCAAGGACGTCGACGGGTTCCACCCCGTCAACATCGGCGGGCTCTTCACGGGGCGCCCCGGCCACCGGGCCTGCACCCCGCTGGGGGTCATCGAGCTGCTCGACCGCACGGGGATCCCCATCGAGGGAAAGGAGGCCGTCATCGTGGGCCGCAGCAACATCGTGGGCAAGCCCCTGGCGCTGATGCTCCTGAACCGCCACGCCACGGTGACGGTGTGCCACACGCGGACGAGGGACCTGCCGGCCGTGACAAGGCGCGCAGACATCCTCGTGGCCGCGGCGGGCAAGGCGGAGATGATCCGGGGGGACATGGTAAAGGAAGGCGCCGTGGTCATCGACGTGGGAATCAACCGCGGGGCCGACGGGAAGCTCACGGGGGACGTGGCCTTCGCCGAGGCGGCCGCCCGGGCCTCCTACATCACGCCTGTGCCGGGCGGCGTGGGGCCCATGACGATCGCCATGCTGCTGCGCAATACCCTGAACAGCGCTGTGGCAGCAGGCTAGAGGCAGCAGGACAGAAAAGCCAACAGCCAACAGAAAGAAGACAAAAAACCCTCTCCCTTGAGAGACTGTGTCGTAATCATGAAAAATGCTGACATCCTGTCATTCCCACGAAAGTGGGAATCCAGAACTCATTGAAAATCCTGGATTCCGCATCGCGCTTCGCTTGTGCGGAATGACAAAATCGGGATTGCGACACAGGCTCTGATGGGAGAGGGAAGGGTGAGGGTGAAAAAGGTGCGGGGATTATTCCCCCTCACCTCTATCCTCTCCCGCCGGGGGAGAGGAGGAATAAGGACCGCGATTTTTATCGGTGGGGATGAAAGGGGGATTTTAATTCAGAGTGTGTTAAATTCTCCGAAGCTCGCTTCGTATTGTCATTCCCGCGAAAGCGGGAATCCATCGTAAAGACTGGATTCCGGATCAAGTCCGGAATGACAGTTGATACGTCTTAGCTTGCCGCGGGGCAGTTCATCTTTAACAGATTTCTACTCTTCCAGCAACCCGATCAGCCTGAAGACCTTCTCGAACCGCATCTCCCATGTGTGCTCCGAGCGCGCCCGCTCGTAGCCCGCCCTGCGGATCCTCTCTGCCTCCTCGGGGTTAGCCAGCAACCGGCGGATCTTTTCCACCAGCTCGTCGAAATCCCTGTAGGTGACCACCTCCTCGCCGGGACGGAAGAACCTCTCGAGCTCGGCGCAGGGTTCGGTGACGTAGAGACCGCCGCTCATGGGGATCTCGAAATCCCTCCCCTTGAGGCAGTAGGTGTCGTCGTGCCCCGCCACGCCCCCGAAGCCCAGGTTGATCCGGCTCCGGGAGTACATCTTCACCATTTCCTCCGTTGCGAGCGGCCCGTTGGGCCAGCCGAACCCGAAGGCCTCCACCCGGATGCCGGCCTGTCTCAGGCGCTCGATGACGGCGGGACGGTTCCCGTAGCACTGCCCCACGAAGGACACGTCGAATTCCCGTTCCACATCGTAGGGCCTGTGAACGGCGGGGTTGGCCCCTTCCGGCAGGTACAGGGGGATCGCCCCCTCGACGCAGTACTTGACCAGGGCATCTTCGGTGCTCGTCCAGCACAGGTCGAAGTAGCGGCAGATGTCCCGCATGCCGAAGGCCTGCCCCCCCCGGATTTTCCCCACGAAGTGCTCCTTGTCGTTGAGGGCGAGATTGACGATGGGAACGCCATGCGAACGAAGCGCCTCGACCGTCTGCGGATAGACCAGCTCCCCCGAGAGGTAGGTGAAGAGGAGATCCGGCCGCTCTTCCCGGCACCAGCGGCCGACGAGATCGACGAGGGACCGGTTCATCCGGGGCTTGATCGCGTCTCTCCAGTCCTTGCGGCTATGGTCGAACTCCTCGAACCAGTCGTAGAGCCGGACCGGCCCGAAGCGCTCGAGAGACGGCTTCAGGGCATCCGTCTCCCAGTTGTAGTTGTGCCAGACGGCGAGCGTCCGGATCGTCCCCTTCGGTTTCGGCCGGATCGCGGGAAAGCGCCGCCGCAGGGCATCCCGGATTGCCGCCTCGTCGGGCACGGCCATGCCCCGGCCCCGGAAGGCCGCCTGGTAGTGGGTCCTCTCCGCCTCGAGCCGGCGGCGGTTCCGCCAGGCCCGGAAGCGTTTCCGGGCGTTCCGCAGGGGGCCGCTCATGCCTGCCTGTCCTTCCAAAGCGTGTAGAGCCGGGGACCGCCGGACTTGTCCACGCGGCCGTTCATCATGTTCATCACGTGCCCGGCGTCGACGGCGACCGTGGAGAAACGCTCAGCGATGTCGACGCAGACCTGCAGCGCCCCGATGCCCGCACCGACGATGCAGAAGTCGACCCCCGGCGGGACGGCCGCGAGTACGCCCTCCCGCATCGAATCCCAGCGGGTGGCCACGTACTCGGCGGCGATGGGCGCGTGGGAGATCCGGGGCTCGCTCGAGAACCGCCGGAACCAGGACCGGCAGGCGGCCTCGTCGAAGTCGGAGTTGACGACGCAGACCGATTTGCCGTCGAGGAGCGTCGCAAAGCGCCCGCTCACCAGGTATGCATAGACGGCGTAGAAGGGGATGTAGTTGTCGCCCGTCAGCTCGATGCCGTTTGCGGCGAGGAAATCGAGGAACCGGATCGCCGTGTCGTCGTTCTTGGATTTGCGCAGGAAGGAGAAGAAGCCCCGCTCCTTCTTGCGCGTGTTTCCCGGGAAGACGAGGGGGGCGATGCGGCCGCGGCGGGCAAGCGTCCGCAGGGCCTCGACATGCCCGGGCATGGCCCTCCGGATCGCGGCCGCGTCTTCCGCCTGCCGGTACAGGCCATTGCAGTCCAGGGAGTGCCGGTAGAAGGCATATTCGCCGTCGGCAAACCGGACGATGGGTGCCGATGACCGGTTCGCGATTCCCTGGTTAATAAACTCATGCAGCAGATCGATGTACTGATCCCCCGCAATGATGTCCCGGTGAAACAGGCACGTCTCCTCCTCAACGATCTTGGGTCCGTGAGAGCGAACCACCGTTTCATTATCGATTCCGTCGAGGGATAGGCGCTCGAATCGGAAGGAACCGCTTTTCAATAAACGCTCAAGATAGGATTCTTTTTTCACAAAACCCTCACAGGACGTTCTTCTTCGCCACTACTGCATAACTTCCCCCGGAGTATGCCTTGGCAATCAACCTCGCAAACAGGCCGACAACCGGGATCCTCGCCAGTCTTTCCTTTACAACTTCCGAGTGGTAATGCTTGGTTCGCAGAATATCGAAACCGTGTAGTGAAAGCAGGCGGACAAGCGTTTTTGGCGTGAAATGGTAAAGGTGGTAGGGTAGATCCCAGTCTCTCCACCCTGCGCCCCTCATACGAGCATCCGTTCCCTCGTGATTCGGGACATCCACGACCAGGATCCCGTCCCCTTTCAGCCACTTCCAAGCACTAGACAGGTAGTCGCGCGGGTCGGGGCTGTGCTCCAGGAAATGCCACATGGTGACAATGTCGAAGGAACCTTCCTCGAAATCGACTGTGCCCGCCACGCCGGTTTTCACCTGCAGGCCGAGCTCGCTGCGGATATAGGCGGTCGAGACGTCGGAGATGTCCATCCCCTCCGCTTCATAGCCCTTCAGGCTGCAGGCGTAGAGGAAGTATCCCATGCCGCAGCCGATATCGAGGATGCGTCCGCGGGGCTTGAGCGGCCGGAAGAAGGATATGCGGTGCTTCTCCTGGGAGAGGCGTTTCCTCATCTCTGCGGAATCTCTCCTCAGGCCCTTGTCGTAGTGGCTGTCGAAGTAGGTTCTTTCGTAGTAGCGGCCCAGTTCATCCGCGGTCGGCCGGGGGTCTAGAAAGCCGAGGTCGCATCCAGAGCACTTGAACACCGTCCACTCATCCTGCCGGAACAGCAGTGTCCTGTCCGCAGAGCCGCAGAGGATGCACGCTTCAGGTGCGCGTGCCATCGGTGCATTTCCTTCCGTGCAGAGTCATGATTGCTCCTCCTGTGCCCGAAGGACGGCCCTGTACTTCACGAGCTTTTCCCTTGCCGTGTAGGCGTCCCGCAGGAAGGGCAGAGAGAGGGGGATCGTCAAAATCCTCCACCACGCCTTGAGCCGTTCTTCCCGGGCGATCCTGCGGATTGTCTCCGGCCGGTAGTGCTTGCGGTAGAAGATGTACTCTGCCCGCGCCTTTCGTCCCCACTTGTCGGCAGCCGCCGCGTTCGTCTCGCTGTGGCCCCCGATGTGATACACCGTTGCCTCGGCGATGTAACCGATTTCGAACCCCCGGCGCCGGACCTGGAGGCACAGCTCCTGGTCCTCGCCGTAGAGGAAATAGTCCTCGTCGAAGCCCCCGATTTCACGGATCAGCTCCGCCCGGGCGATCATGCTCGCGCCAAGCACGCAGGCGATGCCTCCCGGAAGCCCCTTGAGCTCCTCGGCGGCATGCTTCTGGCCCGGGTAGCGCAGGGAGATCGTCTCCTGCGGTGACCCGTCGGGGTAGACCACCCTCGTGCCCGCCAGGCCGACCTCGGGGTGCCCGTCCATGTATTGCAGGGCCGTCTCGAGGCAGGGCCCGTCGAGCACGGCATCGGGGTTCAGGAAAAAGAGGTAGCGTCCCCTGCACAGCGGGATCGCCTGGTTGTTGGCGGCGGCAAAGCCCCGGTTCTCCGCGTTGGCGATGAGGCGCACCTCGCGGAACCGTGTGCGGACGATCTCCGCCGTGCCGTCCGCGGAGGCGTTGTCGACGACGAAGACCTCCCGGCTCACCCCGCCCGCCGCGGCGACAGAATCCAGGCAGGCGCCGATGACATCGGCAGAGTGATAGGTGACGATGATGACGGAGATTTCCGGCCTCGAGTCAGGATTCATGGGCTTGCAGGGAATTACCGTGCAACACAGATTTCAAGACAGGACTTTGTGGCCGAAGAGATAGTAATTCCCCGGCATGTGGGCAATCTCGCTTTGCACCCAGCGGATGTCCGGCTTGCTTTTGAGCCATGCATCGAAGAAGTGCGTGTTGTCGATTCCCTCGAAGTCGTTCTGGTAGGCGATGAGGTAAGCAGCGGCGCTGTCCACGGCGGGAAGCTTGACGATATGCTGCCGCAGGGACTCTTCCGTTTCACTTAGGGACCATGTGGCGATAAAAAGCCCATGTGTTGCTTCCTTTTGTGTCGTGAAACCGAGTTCGGGCAGTTCGGACATGCAGTAGATACCCGAATCCCCGGAGACAGCATCCTTTTCACGGACCACCGGCATGCCAAGCAACCCAAGGTAGAACTTCTGCAGCGCAGTGAATTCGGGAAGATCGAAAATGACGTACCGGCCCTGAAATCCGAGCTTGTGGATGATTCGGCACAGGCTGCCGTAGCCTCCGCCGAACTCCACGATCAGAGGGAACCGGTTCACCGGCATTCCCGCTTCTTGCTCGAAACGAGCTAAATGATAAGCTTGGTGTATGCGGTTACCAGAGCTGCGCCGATACCCTTTGTAGGGCTTCGGGTCGCCGACCGGGTCTTCCACAAGAATACCTTCCCAAATTCGTTTCCAATCCGGCAGTTTCGTCAGGTAACGGAGTTCGATGTCGATGAAGGGCCTGTTGCCCACGAACATGCTTCCCGTCACCACGTCCCAGTTCAGGAACCGCAGAGGATTTCCCTCAAGAACCTGCCGTCTCAATTCCATGCGGGCGTTGAGCCAGGCTGTACTTGACCCGTCTCTGGCACACCCATCGATAACCGGCAATGCAAGGACTTCTTCACGAAATGCTAAAACATGCTCTCTTTGGGCCTGTTTGACATGCTTCAAGCGCATTATATCCTACCCTCTCAATACTCACAGCCTACTTTCGCAGAGCCCGCATCAAAAGAAAGTCCACCTTTGCGCTCCATGTTGCTTTCCATAGAATCGTGTCTCGGTGCCATTTAGAACCCGATGCCCGGCGCCACGAGGGATAAGACAAGAAAGGACAGGATCCGCAGGAGCCGCCCATGTCGCGAATGGCATTCACGGCGGTGCTTCCGCGTGGATAGTCGCTGCGAGGATTTATTCCTCTGGGCCCTCCGTTGGGAAACTGCTGTACTCGCCGATCGCGTTCCAGATGGCTTGTGCGATAAACTGAGATAACGATTGAGCGCTATCCTTTTCCATATGGCTTCCGTCGTAACTATGATAATAATTCTGATTAACGGTAATCCAACTCCCACCCGCTTTTTCGAATCTCTCCCGAAAGATCTTTTCATCGAAGCCGCTTTTTCGGTTCTCCAGTTGGATCATTTCCTGCGTCGCAGGAAGTCTGAAAGCAAAAACATGGATTCCATCATAGGTCCACTTTCCCGTTTGTAGAATGACATTGTCAATGATAGTTGTCGACACTCTATTCTCGGCGAAAGCATGCTCGTAACTCGTGAGGGCTTCCGTCGGATTCGGTCGATCACGCCATGTAGCAACCCATCCGCTTTCGTAGAATTCTTCCTTTGACTCCGTTGGCGATCTTTTGAAGCCAGTGGCAAGCTTGACCGGAGTCGTTGGATCGAAATGTCTCAGGAGGGGGGCAAGATACATGTTCTCTATGATCTCCGCCGCAGCCCGATTCTTTTCCTGAAGGTAATGCTCATCCTTCGCTGCCTTTGGGGTAAGTGCATAAGGTGTAACGCCGAGGACGATAATTCGCTTGCCACTTCTATCTAGTCGCTTTTCCGCCTCGGCTAGCATCAGAGGACTGAGACTGCCAGACGAGTAGCCCATGTTGAGGATACGATATCCTATAAGAACCTTTCTCATCGACTCCGGCGAGATGCCGCGGTAGACGCGGGAATCGCCGACTAACACCACATCGTTTAGGTTTCTTGAATGTGTTTTCCATGTCCAAAACCACTTTTCCCGGGACGTGGTCCTCATGGCGTCGGGCCGGAGAAACCCGATGAGGCCGATCAGGGTTGCAGCGATTCCAAGGGCGCATAAGACACGATTTCGCATCAAATTTCAGAACTGGAAGTAAATGAATTGCATGCCCGTTCCACGCAGGAACACGCTGAGTGTGATCAGGACGGCAACAGACACCACCTCTACGGACCTGTAGACACCCGGGGAGAACCATTTCCGGACATCCAGCCTTGAAAAGTGGTACAGCTCCATCGCCAGCCCGAGGGACAGATACAGGATACCTACCTTGAATGTTTCGGTGGTCGGGATGTCCATCCGGCCGTTGAATTCCAGCATCATCCTGAGAATGGAGAGGGCCTGCGTCAGGTCCTGGGCCCTGAAAAAGACCCAGGCGATAAGAACCTGGAACATGACAGCGGCAAGCGAAAGAACGGACCCGAAGGACAGGCGTTTGAGCCGCTCGGGCCAAGCGCTGAGTCTCTCGACGCTTAGGAATAAGGCATGAACGGCGCCCCAAGCAAGAAAGTGAAACGCGGCGCCATGCCACAGCCCGGAGATCACCATGGTCAGCCACATGTTGATATGGCCCCGGACCTCACCTTTCTTCGAGCCCCCAAGGGGGATGTAGACGTAATCCCGAAACCAGGTCGAGAGCGAGATGTGCCAACGGGACCAGAACTCCCGCAGGGAGGTCGAGGTGTAAGGATGGTCGAAGTTCACAAGGAAATCGTACCCCATCCATTTTGCCAGGCCTCTCGCGATGTCGGAATATCCGGCGAAATCGAAGAAGATCTGGAACGCAAAGGCGCCGATGACGAGCCACCAGTAGAGCGAGGACTCCGATGCTGGTACGGCCGCGAACGCCGTGTTGACGAATGGCGCCAGGTTGTCCGCGATCACCACCTTCTTGAAGTATCCTGTCAACAAGCATGCAAAAATGACCCCCTGTAGGCACCGAAAAATGACCCCCCCGAACAACCGAAAGGGGGTACGACACGATGCAACACGAGGTATGCTTGCTCCCGATGAACCCATCGGGAGGCGAGGAAATGGTCAACGGGAGTCTTTGGCACGAGATCCACAGCCGATTCAAACGCAAGGAAACGAAGAAGTCAATTGCCCGTTCGCTGGGGCTGGATGTCCGCACCGTGCGGAAGATCCTGCGTCAGCACGAGCCGGCGCCGTATCATCGAGAAGGCCCTGCGATGACTCTGCTGACGCCGCATGAGGAGCACATCCGTCAGCGGCTTCCCGCCGTGGGCTGGTGCGCCCAGTCGGTCTTCGAGGAACTTCGCCTACTGGGCTACACGGGAAGCTACGACACGGTGCGGCGCTTCGTTCAGCCTCTGCGGGAAGAGGCCCAACGGGAGGCCACGGTGCGCTTCGAGACGGAGCCCGGCCGGCAGGGCCAGGTCGACTGGGGTCACTGCTGGTCGACGATCGCGGGCCGCAGCGTCAAAGTGCACCTGTTCGTGATGACCCTGGGCTACAGCCGCAGGCTCTTTGCCCAGGCCACCCTGGACGAGAAGCTGCCGACGTTCATTCGGTGTCACGAGGAGGCCTTCGAGCACTTCGGGGGCATCGCCCACGAGTTGCTCTACGACAACCCCAAGACGGTGGTGCTGGCCCGCAACTTCGAGGGCAGCCGGATCGAGTGGAACCCCGTCTTCTGGGACTTCAGCGCCTGCCGGGGCTTTCGGCCGAGGCTGTGCCGGCCCTACCGGGCCCAGACCAAGGGCAAGGTCGAAGCGGGTGTGAAGTACGTCAAGCGCTTCCTGCGGGGCAAGGCCTTCGACTCGTTGGACCATCTCAACGAGTGCCTGATGCACTGGATCATAACCGTTGCCGACGAGCGCATCCACGGGACGACCCATCGGAAGCCCTCCGAGATGTTCCTCGAGGAGAAGGGACTGCTGCTGGATCATCGTCAGCGGCCGCCCTACGTCCTGCAGGACCGCGCCCTGCGGCACGTGGCCAAGGACTGTCTGGTGAGCTTCGAGACCAACCGCTACTCCGTGCCCTTCCGCTACGTGGGGAAGCCTGTCGAGGTCCAGGGCGAGGCCGACCGGGTTCTGATCTACCATGACGGCAAGCTCATCGTGACCCACCCCCGCTGCGAGGGGCGGCACCAGTGCATAAGCGACCGGATGCATTATGCAGGGATCCATCATCGTCCGGCTCCGGGCGCCAGCACCCTTCGGTATCCTCCGCTTCCAGCGGACCTGGACGTTCAAGTCCGTGACCTCGGCGTCTACGAGCGCCTGGTGGAAGGAGGTGCCCGATGAGCAGCGCCCAGATCGAACGCATGCAGGAGCACCTCAGGCACCTGAGGCTGCACCGGATCGGAAGCCTGCTGGAGTCGAGCCTCGAGGAGGCCGCCAAACACAGCCTCTCCTACAGCGACTTCCTCGACGGGCTGCTGACCCAGGAGGTGGCCTCCAAGACCGAGAAGAACGTCGCCATGCGCACCGCCATGGCCCGCTTCCCCTTCGTCAAGACCCTGGAGAGCTTCGACTTCGGCTTCCAGCCCTCCATCGACAAGAAGAAGATCAAGGAGCTGGCGACCTGCCGCTACATCGCCAACGGGGAGAACGTCATCCTGCTGGGGCCCCCTGGGGTGGGCAAGACCCATCTGGCCGTCGCCCTGGGCATCAAGGCCGTCACCGAGGGCTATAGGACCTGCTTCACCCAGGCCATGCCGCTCATTGCCTCGCTGACCAAGGCCTATGCCGAGAACCGCATCGAGGAGCGGCTCAAGTTTTACTGCCAGGCCAAGCTCCTGATCATCGACGAGATCGGCTACATCCCCATCGACCGGCACGGCGCCCATCTGTTCTTCCAGCTCATCTCGCGGCGCTACGAGAAGGGGGCGCTGATCCTGACCTCGAACCGCAGCTTCAGCCAGTGGAACGAGATCTTCGGCGACCCGGTGATCGCCACGGCCATCCTGGACCGGATCCTTCACCACTCGACGACGATCAACATCAAGGGCAACTCTTACCGGCTCAAGGAAAAGGTCAAGGCCGGGCTGATCCGGGAGCCCGAAATCGAACCGTCATGAACAGGTGGGGGTCATTTTTCAATGCCGGAAAGGGGTCAATTTTAGCTGCCTGTTGACAAGTATCCGCCCGCGATGAGCTTCATCCCTTCCCATCGCCCCTCCTCCGTCGTACTCCGGCAAACGGCAAGCTGCGGGATGAGGTCCTTGGCGCGGACGATGGGCCCTGCGACCAGCTGGGGGAACATGGACAGAAAGGCGTAAAAGTGAAACAGGTTGGTCACTGGTTTCATACGACCGCGGTAGACGTCGATGGTATAGCTCATCGACTGGAAGGTGAAGAAGCTAAGCCCGACGGGGAGGATGAGCGTGAATTCGGGCAGATGTGCCTTCAGGTCGCCTGGATATCCTGTTGCGCTCATCATCAGGCCGATGTTTTCAGCGATGAAACCCGCATACTTGAAAACAGACAGAGCCCCAAGGTTTCCGGCTAGAGATGCAAGCAGGAAATATCGGTTGTGCGCAGGCCAGGCGGCCATGGCCCTGCCCGCAGTGTAGTCAATCAGGCCGACGCCGAGCAGCAGGAAGATGAAGCGCCAATCCCACCAACCGTAGAAGACCAAGGATGCGGCGGTGATATAGATCCAGCGCCTACTGTCCGTCTTCTTCGCCAGCGGCCAGAGGGCGAAGAACAGGGTACCGAAGATCAGAAAGACGATGGAGTTGAAGGGCATGTCAAAACGAACATTTGGGTCAGTTGGGGTGATTGATCCGCACGGCGTTCTCGCCGGATGCATCTATGGATAATTACACGGAGAAAAAATCGGTATTCAGCATGATTCCCATCAGCGACCTCTGAATGAACAGGAGAATAAAGAGTTCTCCATTGTTTATGACTTACTCGCAGGCGCTAAAATATTTCTTTGTATTCAGGCCCCGATGTCTCTTGCTCTGCTTTCGACACACAACATGTTTCTATTCTCTTCTTCTTTCCATAAAATCGTTATCATTGCCAGTTGGACATAAAACACAATAGCCGGCGGGCCGCTGTGGACGTTTTCAAACATCCCCTGGATCAGGAACGCAACGAGGGCGGCAAAAAAAATAAATCCCCAACCCCTCCGTTCATCGTTCCGATTATCTTTTATAATCACGATGATCATTCCGAAAGCCCTATACAGAAGGTAGAGATAAAGAGCCAAGCCTATAATTCCCAATCTTACGAGGATGTCGACCACGAAGTTATGGGGTGCTGCATAGATGAACGCAGTCCTACGATTGGGATCAACTCGCTCGTGATAGACCTTCATAAATGCTTCATCTGCGTATGATTGCAAACCAAAACCTATTCCCTGCAACGGAAAATCCTTTACAACTTCGATAAAGGTGTATGCAATTCGAATTCTGTCGTCAGACCTGATTTTTTCTATGACAGCGGATGGTGCCAGACGGCTCTTTACGGGCAGGACCATTATCAGGACTATCACGACGATGATAAAAATAAGCATTTTCCTGTGACGGAAAGAGAGAATGAGCAATGAAACAAAAATGGCTAGGGTGGCTCCTCGTGTCTGCGTCAAGAGTGTCGTCACTGTCATGACAATGATTATCGCAATAAGAGCACCCTTTAACCATCCTGTCGTTTCTTCTTGGAGCTTTCCCAGACAGAGCAGAATCCCGAAAACGGTCACGATGCCTATGACATTAGTCGGGATCTCCTTAAAGACAACGCCCATCTGTGCGCTGAGAGAAAACCCCAGGAATACGTAATAGTAAAGGCTGCCCCAAATGCAAAAACAGGCAATCGAAGCAATGAGACTCCAGACGAGCGCATTTTGCTTTGCTCTGGAATCGAAATAATTTACGACGATAAAATAAACGGCGTAATACTTGATTAAATGTGCGTAGATGTCACTTATGGTGTTGGGTTTGTTGACGGCATGCAGGATACTGACGCAAGACCACAAAAGAATGCATGCAAATGCCGGGGTGAGAGGTGTGTCGAAGGAAAATCGACTCAGCCTCAATGAGGTAGCAAGAAAAACGAATCCAACGGCCGTGTAAAAGAAAATTTCCTTCAAGGCCGTTATATGGGGGAACGGATTGAGAAAAAGAAACCCGATGATCAGAATGATGACGCACGACGTTAAGTCGGCACTCTTGACAAAGTTAAATGATTTACCCATGAGGGATTACTAAGAACGAGAGGATTCTTTCCGTTGGATGATCAGAAATAAGGCTTGTATTCAGGCACGATTTCCTGGAGTTTCTGTTTGATTACCTCGTGATTTCCCACTCGGGCTGCGGTCAGTAGCGCTTCCACCTTCGTTCGCAAATCCTCTGTATCCTGTGGATCACCGCGCAGCACCATGATCTTCTTGTGATCGGTCGGAACGATGCCTTCCCCTTCCGTGATCAGCTCCTCGAAGAGCTTTTCTCCGGGTCTCAGGCCAGTGAACTGAACGGGGATGTCTTTCTCCGGCTCCAGGCCGTTCAGACGGATCAGGTCCCGGGCGATGTCCACGATCCGAACGGGCTTGCCCATGTCCAGGATGAAGATCTCCCCGCCCGTGCCCATGGCACCAGCCTGAAGGATCAATTGCGCCGCTTCCGGGATTGACATGAAGTAGCGGATGACCTCGGGGTGCGTCACCGTCACGGGCCCCCCGCGGGCGATCTGTTCCTGAAAGAGGGGAATCACCGAACCCGAGCTTCCGATAACGTTTCCGAATCGGACGGCCAAAAACCGGGTGTGATTTCTTTCGTTGAGGCCCTGGATCAGCATCTCGGCGATGCGCTTGGTGGCGCCCATGACGTTGGTGGGCCGGACGGCCTTGTCCGTGGACACCAGGATAAAATAGTCCACCCCGCCAGCGATGGCCGCCTCGCTGACGTTCTTCGTTCCGATGACATTCGTGTGGACGGCTTCCTGAGGGTGCAGCTCCTGCATGGGGACGTGCTTGTAGGCCGCTGCGTGGAAGACGATCTGCGGGGCAAAGGCGGCAAACACCCTCTCCAGGGCATCGGAATGGCGGATATCCGTTAGAAAGGTTTGAATCTCCGTCCCATCGGTTCGGCTCCGGCTGTCGAGATCAATACGGTAGAGGTTGTATTCGCTGTTGTCCAGCAACCCGATAGCCGCGGGGGCGTATCGCTGAATCTGGCGGACCAACTCGGCGCCGATGGATCCTCCGGCACCAGTAATCAGGATCCGCTTGCCGCTGATGAATCGCCGAATCCGATTCTGGTCGAGGTTGACTTCCTCGCGGCCTAGGAGATCTTCCAGTGTCACCTCGCGGATAGTATTGACGGAAACCCGCCCCTCGATCAGTTCTCCCAGGCTGGGCAGTGTCCGGAACTTCTTGCCCGTCTTCTCGCAGACATCCACGATCCGGCGCATCGTGCTGCCCTTGGCCGAGGGGATGGCGATCAGGATTTCGTCAAAGTCCACCCGGAGGGTAGTGGCATCTTCGATCATGCCCAGAACGGGGATGCCGTGGATCATCTTTCCATGCTTTTCCCGGGCGTCATCGAGGAATCCCACGGGCTCTAAATCGACGCCGGGATTGTCGCGGATCTCGCGGAGCACCTTCTCGCCGCCGCTACCGGCCCCGATGATGAGCAGCTTTTTCGATGTGGGGTCTTTCGAGGGGAGACGAAATCGCAGCAGGGTGTCAATTTGCTCGGTCATCACGATGCGGACGATCATACGGGCGCCGCCGATGAATAGGACCGTGACCCCCCAGTCGATGATAAAGACTGAACGGGCAAAGCCGATAAAGTGGGTGCTCAGGAGGATCCCCAGCATGATGAGCGCCGTTGAACCGGTGCTGGCCTTTATCACATTGACGAGATCGAGCAGGCTGGTGTATCGCCACATGCCCCGGTAAAGGTTGAAGAAAAAGAAGACTCCGATCTTGACGGGAATGATCCAGGGGAGAGTACTTTTAATATTGTCCCACTCCTCGGGAGGGATTGCGCCTTCGAAGCGAAGCCCGTATGCCGAAAGGTAAGAGGCGGCGACCAGCAGCGAGTCCGCGAGGATCATGAAGTAGAAATTTCGATTGCGCAGCAGGAATTTCATGGTTTCCCCGCCCTTCCCACGGCGAAAAGTACCCGATGTGTTTCGTCCGGCCTGTCGGCCGGAATGGGTGTCGGCGGGCGGTAGGGGTACTGGTTCTCGTTGAGTTCCGCCGGGATGGGCATGAGCGCTCCGTAAACCAGCCGCTTGAGGATCTCACGGCCCCTGAGGGTCCTGGGCATGAGATTGAGCTTGACGATGGCGGTCTTGAGAAGGGAGACAAGGTGCCCCCGGAACGAGTTGTAGTGAACGGGGGTATCTCCGTAGAATTCGACGTGAAATCCTGCGGGCGCCATCCGGCAAACCAGTTCCGGAGGGGTGAAGTAGCCGACGCTTAGCGGGCTGGGGTGGAAATCGGGGAGGGACTTGTTCGGCAGCGAGAGAAGTACCAATCCTTCCGGACGAAGCACCCGGCGCACCTCTCGGAATACCTCGTCGGGGTCTCGCATGTAGTAAATGGCTTCGTATAGGATGACGACATCGAAGGAGCCGCCCCGAAACGGCAATCGATGGGCGTCGAGGCGGTAAAGGGGAAAGCGGGTTCCGTAATGCTGCCGCGCAAGTCGCACCAGGCTCTCCGTGTAATCGCCACCCTGGACCGTTCGGGCGCTGTGGGCCAGCAGCCCCAACCCTTGGCCGGCGCCGCAGGCGATCTCGAGAACGTCCTTCCCGGCACAGAACCCGGCGGCAAAGCGGTAGCGCGTGAACATCCGGCAGAGTTGCTCGGGTGAGCCCTGTCCCCCGGGGATTTCCGTTAAATCATGAAACGTCTGCGGCATGGGTCGATGGATGTCCGGGTGTGTGAGGGGGTCAGCGAATCAGCCGCTCGATCCGCCTGCACGCCTCCTCCAGGTCTTCGTCTTTCTTGGCGAAACAGAATCGGGCCAGGTTCTCACCCCCCGTTCCGTTGAAAAATGCTTCGCCCGGCACGGCCGCGACACCCGTCCTGCGAAGCAGCTCCATGGCCCGTTCCTTGCTATTTGCCCCGGGGAGGCGGGACATGTCGGCAAGCACGTAATACGCGCCCTCGGGGACATACGGCGCAAGTCCCGCCCCGGCGAGGACGGCGCAGAGACGGTCGCGCTTTCGCCGGTACTCCTCCGCTATTTTCCGGTAGTAGTCGGTCCCGAGAGCCCGAACCCCCCGAGCCACGCCCGCCTGCAGCGGTGCAGGAGCGCAGACGTAGACGAGATCGTTGAAGTATCCGATCGTCTGGGCCCAGCGGGAATTGCAGATGCAGTAGCCGATCCGCCAACCCGTGATGCTGAAGGTCTTTGAGAACCCCGAAATCGTGATCGTACGCCCTGCCATGCCCGGAAGGGAGGCCGGGGTGACGTGGGTGCGGCCGTCGTAGAGAAAGTGCTCGTAGATCTCGTCGGTCAGTACGAATAGGTCATGGCGCACGGCGATGCGGGCAATCGTTTCGAGCTCAGCTCGGGTCAGGACCTTTCCCGTGGGATTGGCCGGCGTGTTCACCATGATCGCACGCGTTCGAGGGGTCACGCAGGCTTCGAGGGACTCTTCCGTGAAGCGCCAATTTGGGGGCTCCGTCTTGACGAACCGGGGCACGGCCAGCGTGGCGACAACGGTGCTCAAGTGATAGCCGTAGAAGGGCTCGAAGAGAATGACCTCGTCACCGGGATCCAGGAGCGCGAGGCAGGCGCAGTACAGGGCGCCTGTCGCACCGGCGCTCACAACGATCTCCCTCTCGGCATCCACGTCCAGCCCGTAGAACTTCTTTTGCTTCCAGGCGATGGCTTCCCGCAACTCGTCGATGCCGTCGTAGCGGGTGTAAATGTTCATGCCCTCCTCGATTGCGCGCTTTGCGCCCTCGCGCACCTCGAGAGGCACTTCGGTATCACAGACACCCTGAGAAAGGTTGATGCCGCCGACCCGGTCGCACTCGATGGACATGTTGCGGATTTCCGATTGCAGGACCCACTCATGGCGGGTGCTCAGGCGGAGTGCCATGCTGGGCTTACCTCGAAGGGTTCTCGGTCACGACGATCATTTCCCGTAAAAGGTACGAATCACCGAGATCACGGTGTCGACCTCGTCGTTGGTGATTTCCACGTTCATCGGCAGGGAACAGACCTCCCGGCTCAAGACCTCCGTCTCCGGGAAGCCGCGGTCTTCGAGCTTGAGCGCTTCGTGCCGGTAGTAAGGCTTACGGAACTGGATCAGAACCTCGATCCCGTTTTTCTTCAGATGGTCCGAGAAAGCGTCCCCCTGCCTGGATCGGACGACGTAATTCTGGTAGACGTGATCCCGCCTCGGGTCGTCGTAATGGGGGAGCGTCAAATCAGTGAACTCCGAAAGCCCCGCCCGGTAACGGGCGGCGATTTCCCGCCTCCGGACGATCCAGGCTGGCAAGTGCCTGAGCTTTACGTCGAGAAACGCAGCCTGCAGGTTGTCCAGCAGGCAGGTGAATCCGTGTCCGTGGTATTCCCCGGTTTCCCGGTCTTCGCCGTTGAAACGCATTCTCCGGGCGAAGAGGGCGACGTTGGGGTCGTTGGTCGTGATAGCTCCCCCGTCACCGTAGCCGCCCAGAATCTTGAACGGATAGAAGCTCCAGCATCCCGTCAGCCCCCAGCTTCCGGCCCGCCGGCCCAGCATGCTCGCCCCGAGGCTCTGGCAGGCATCCTCCACGACGACAAGCCCGTGTTTCGAGGCGATCTCCATGATGCGCACCATGTCGGCCATGTAGCCGTTCAGATGCACGGCCATGATCGCCCGGGTCCGGGGCGTCAAGGCCTCTTCGATCTTATCTGTATCTATGTTGAAGTCGCGCCCCACGTCAACCAGGACCGGTTTGGCCCCAACGTTGACCACTGCGGATGCCGAGGCCACGAAGGTGTGCGACGGCACGATGACTTCGTCCCCCGCTCCTATGCCTGCCGCCCGCAGCGACATGTGGAGGGCATCGTAGCCGCTGTTCAGCCCGACGGCGTATTTGGTTCCCACGAAAGCGGCCAGGTTTTCCTCGAACCGCTTGAGGTGGCCACGGTCGATCAGGTCGCCGCGGGTCATGACATCGTAATACGCCGCGTCAAGCTCCTCCCGGATCATTTGGTAGTTTCGAGAGGGATCCACGAATTTAACTTTGTACGACATCGATTTCTTCTCCTGGTCAGGTGGCCTGAACGGCCTGCCGGACAGCCGATGCGATGTCCGCGCTCGTCGGATAGTACACACGTTCCAGCGACGAGCTGGCAGGGGCTGGGCAGTCGGGCAACGTCACGCGGCGGATCGGTGCCTGCAGCGAATCAAAGGCCTTCTCCGAGGCGACGGCGGCCACCTCGGCGGCCACGCCGAAGCTTCGCCATCCGCCGTCGGCGATGACCAGGCGGCCCGTTTTCCGAATGGACGCCACGATCGTCTCCTCATCCAGGGGCTTGATCGTTCGCAGGTCGATCAGCTCGATGTCGATGCCTTCCCGGCTCAGCGTCTCCGCGGCCTTTGCGGCCTCAAAGGCCATGTATGAAGCTGCGACGAGCGTCGCGTCCCGGCCCGCCCGTCGAACTGACGCCCGTCCGATTTCCACCTCGTAGATCTCCCGGGGTACGGGGCCCTCGAGCCGGTATAACCAGCGCTCGTCGATGAACACGACGGGGTTCGGGTCCCTGATGGCGGCGATCATGAGCCCCTTGGCGTCGTAGGGCGTCGAGGGCATGACCACCTTGAGCCCTGGGACGTGTGCGAAGGTTGCCTGCAGGGCCTGCGAGTGCTGGGCAGCCTGTTCCCCCCCGCGGTTGATGATTCCCCAGAACACGACGGGCACCGGCAGCCGGCCACCGTTCATGTAATGCCAGTTGGCAGCCTCGTTGATGATTGGATCGAAGGCATAAAACATGAAGTCCATGCGAGGGTGGACGGCGACGGGCCGCATTCCGGCCAGCGCTGCCCCTACGGCCGCTCCCGTCATGGCGTTTTCTGAAACCGGGGTGTCGATCACCCGGGCCTCGCCGAACCGTTCCAGGAGACCCTGAGCCGTGTTACCCACGTACCAGGGGCTCTTCACACCCTGTCCGATGAGAAAGACTGATGGATCCGACTCCATCATCTGGTGCAGCGCCTCGTTGATGGCGAGGCTGAAAGCAAGGATCCTATCGGTAGACATAGTCGGTCAGCTCCTCCGGGGCCGGCAGCGGGCTTGCCTGGGCAAAGGCGTGTGCCGCTTCGACTTCCGCCTGGGCCTCATCGCGTATGGCGTGCAGGGTCCGGGCATCAAGGATGCCGTTTCTTGTGAGATAACGCTCGAAGCGCTTGATCGGGTCCTTCTGTAACCAGCGCCGTACTTCCGATTGGGGCCGAATGTCCGTATGGGAGCCCTGGATATTGTCGTCTGGCCCCACATGTCCCCGGAACCGGTAGGTCCTGAACTCGAGAAAGACGGGGCCCTGTCCTTTCCTGCAGCGGCCGACGGCCCAACGAGCAGTCTCGTATACCTTGAGAACATCGTTTCCGTCCACGACGCGGCTCTCGACGCAGAACGGCGCTGCAACGCGGTGAATCGCCGATGCAACCCGGCATTCGCCGATGGGCATGTGGGTGGCATAAAGGTTGTTCTCGCAGGCGAAGAGAAGGGGGAGTTTTTTCAGGGCTGCGAAGTTGAGGGATTCATACAGGACGCCCTCGCCCGTCGCCCCGTCACCGAAAAAGCTAACCGTGACCCGGCGTTCACGCCGGATCTTCGTCGCCAGGGCTGCCCCGAGGGCCAGGGAGATCGTGCCGGCCACAATCGGTGCCGCACCCAGCATCCCGACCTCTGGGTCGATGAGGTGCATGGACCCACCCCTGCCCCGTGCGCTTCCCGTCTGCCGGCAGAAGATCTCGGCGATGAGTTCATTCATGCCCCCGCCCTTGGCCAGAAAGTGTCCGTGGGATCTGTGGTTGCCGAAGACGTAGTCCCGCTCGTTGAGGCAGGCGCCGAGGCCCGCGGCGATGGCCTCCTGTCCTGAGTAGAGGTGGCATGGGCAGCGGATCTCGCCGCGCAGGATGGGGTCTACGAGGCTCTCCTCGGCCAGACGGATCCGGACCATGGACCGGTACAGACTGCGCAGAAGCGATTTGGAAACCTTCAACGCCCCACTCCTTGTTTCATGTTACCCGCCGCCGTCGCCGGAAGTTCCCTACGGAGGTCCTTGATGGCCCGGCTGCCCGGGCGGACGACGGCCAACGCGGTGAGAAAGAGGATTTTCACGTCCGTGAGGAAGGACCTCTCCCGGACATACTTCATCTGCAGTCGAAGCTTGGTGGGCCGGATCTGCGTGGCATAGACCTGCTCGGGATTCTCGGTGCCGGCGAGCAGGGCGCCTTCGTCTGCGTTCCAGATCGACGCCCAGTCCGTGATGCCCGGCCTAACAGAGAGGATCGCCTTTTCATCTTCCGTGAACTGGTCCGTGTAGTGCCGCACCTCCGGGCGGGGGCCCACGAGGCTCATCTCTCCCTTCAGAACGTTGATCAGCTGTGGGAGTTCATCGAGCTTGTAGCGGCGAAGCGTCCTGCCGATTCGCGTGATTCGTGGGTCGTTGTCGGAGGCCGACGGTCCGCCGAGCCGGTCGGCGTGGACGACCATCGTTCTGAATTTGAAGATCCGGAATCCAGTGCCGTGCCTGCCGACACGTTCGCCCCGGTAAAAAAGGGGACCACCATCTTCCATTTTGATGAGAATTGCAAGCAAAATCAGAACCGGCCCCAGGGCGAGGAGGCCCAGACTTGAAACTGCAATATCGAAGATGCGTTTCATCGACCGTGACTTGATACTCTTCTAGGTAAGGCGATATTGGATAAGGTCTTCGATGTGACGGGAGAATGCATCGTAAATGATGTCTGCATCGCCTCTCCGTCGGAAAAAATCGGCTGCGTTCTCAGCCATTGTGTTTCGGAGTCCTTCATCGTTTAGAAGCGTTCGAAGGGCTTTCACCAAGCTCTCAAGATCGCCGGCACGGTAATTAACCCCCAAATGATTGCGGGCAATGGCTTCCTTCATTTCACCCTCCAGGGAGGATACGACAGGCAAACCTGCTGAGAAATATTCGAAAACCTTATTGGGCAAAGCGCCTGGTACGCTCCTGCAGGGAATTACCCCGACCCATGCTGTCTCGAGGATCCTTATAATTTCGCCTGCGTTGAGCCATCCGGGCATGAGCACGTTGGGCAGGGCCTCGGCTTGGCGTCGCAATGCTGCTTCCTGTTCTCCGGTACCCGCAAGGATAAATTGCACATCTTTTCTGCCCTCGCCTTGCAGGATCCTCGCCGCCTTGAGAAGCAAACCCAGTTCGTAGGAACGGCCAAATGTACCCACGTAAACAATCGTTTTGTGATGCGGCTCTGTTACGTTGTCGTGTAAGTTCGTCGCACTTTGATTGGGAATTAGTTTCTTGTAGCCCATATAGAATATCCGGTCCCGGGGACCTGGTTCTCTGGAAATTTTGCTGAATGACCACTGAAACAGACCTTCCGACATGGCGACAATCCCGTCTGCATTTTGCAGTAGCCATTCCAACTTCCGGAAATCAAGCGTTAAGAGGACCTTGGCGAGAATTCTAAGGGTTCCCCTGGGCAAAGCCTCGACGAATATGTCGGGCCACTCGTCCCTCACGTCGACGAGAATAGGAATTTGCCGGGCCTTCGCATACCGAACGGCTTCCCACGCCAAATGGTAATCCGGCATGGACGCGACGATTATGTCCGGTGACGGAAGAGACGGGGCCCGGGCGCGAAACTTTTTGGCCACAAGGCGGTGATCCAGGTACCGCCGCAAAGAGACATTCCTCCGGTACCCGCAGCCCTTCAGGATCTGCAGTGCAAGGCCGTCCCGCAGGGGGTGCTCCGCGTCATGTTCGAACATCATCACCTTTCTCTGGTGCTCGAAGGCGCTGGCCCACCAGCGCACCTCGTGACCCCTGTCGACAAGCCGGTCAGCCAGGAGGCCCGTTCTCATCTTCCGGACCGCCGGGTCAAGGGGTAGGGGCTCACCGATCTGGATCAGCCAGATGCGCGACATGATGATCCAAAAGGGACATGGATGGCCGTCATACGGTTTCGTCCACCGCGATGCCGGCTTCCGTCTTTGAGCCATGGGTCCGGTGAGTCCAGAAAAAAAGGCTCATGGCAAGAACTTGGATGCACATTTCCCGGCCCACCCAAAGCCATAGAAACGTTATGATATCGTCACGCAGGTACAAAAAGCCGATCAGAAAGGTCCCGATCAGGGTCGTCATGTTCAGAATCTGCCATCCGAGGAGGATGTCGAGACGCTCCAGGGCCGTGATGCCCATCGTGCATGGAACAGCAACAAAGTAGGCCACAAGCCCGATCACCATCACTTGAGCGAATTGTCCTGCTTCGCGCCATTGGGTACCGAGAAGAAGGGCAAACAGATCCGGCCCGAAGAAAAAGAAAGCCAGAGCCGGCGGGGCGATGATCAACAGAAGGCGTAACCAGATCTTGAAAATGAGCCGCTCCCGCTGGCGGGGGTGCCCTCGTAACTCCGTCAAGCGACGGAAGAAAACTTGTGCCACGGGGTTGCCGAGCAGACCCATGGGCACCCGCAGTATGCGGTCCGCGATTGCATATAGGCCTCCAGCGGCAGGGCTGAATATGGATGATATAGCGATAACGGGCAACTGGGCAGCCGCCGTTTCCAGGAATGCTGCTACACTGGAGAACTGCGGGAAATTCCGGTAACGGCGAGCCATCTCGTGTAGCGTCTTCCCAGCGGCGAGTGAGCGGGCCGCGCCTCCGCCCGCCCCTCGAAGCAGCAGCAAAACCCCGGGGACCTGCCCCACGAGAAATCCGAAGACAAGACCGGTTGCTCCGCCTGGCCAGACGGCGGCACCGGCAATCTGGCAGATCACCATGACGATCGTCTGTGACATTCTCGCTGCCGAAATAAGCCTGAATGACTTGGCGCGACAGGACCAGTATACGAGGATGTTGTACATGCAAGTGAGGAAGATGCCCACCGGTACATACAACAGCCAAGGGGAAAGCTTGGAGAGGTTCAGCAGGCTGAGAATCCCGGGTCCTGCGATCGCGAGGATGAAGAACAGTACACCCGAGAAGGCCGCCGATACGAGAAGGGACAGCCTGAGCAGGGTACGCGCCTCAGTCTGCCGCTCGGGCAGGACGATGGCAAGTTCGTAACGCCCGGTGGCAACGACGGAGAGCATGGCTACCATGCCGCCAAAGATAGAAAGGATTCCAAAACTTTCAGGGCTATATAACCGTGAGAGAAACGGCAACGCGATCAACGTCACGGCATATGCGGCAGCGGTCCCGGTTGAGAGCGTGATGACATGGACGGCGAAGGAATCCGTCCCGTTGAAGTGATTCCGGATTTTCGCGATCCATAGGGCGTGAGCCCTCTCGCGCCGGTTGGGTTTCATGAGCGCACTGCCTGCACCGGAAGGTCCCTCTGACCGAGGGTCCGGTAGGCTTTGATGAGAACGTCCGCCTCCATTTGCCATCCGATGGAATCTCGATAACCGGACATCGCCTCACGCTTGTCCAAGATGTCCTGCGGGGTGATTTCCAAGATCGTTTTCTTGAGCGCGGATGGGCTGACGGGAATGACCCAACCACAACCGCTCTCCTCGACAACCCGTTTCATTTCAGGAAAGTCACTTGCAATAACCGGGATTCCGGCCGCGATGCACTCGAACAGCTTGTTTGGAAGCGACAGGTAATAACTCAGGCACACGTTTTCGATGAGGCAGAGGCCGACATCGGCATCGCCCACGTAGTCAAGTACTTGTCCGGGCTGCACCGCAGGATGGAAATGAATGTTCGGCGAAACGGCGCTCCTCGCCTTGACCTCGTTTTCGAGCTTCCCGTAGCCTAAAAAGACGATATGTCGGGACGGATCTAGCTGCTGAAACGCGTCCAACAGGACCTCGATTCCCCTGCCATGGTCGATCAGACCGTGATACAGGAAGAGAAGATCGTCATCACGGATTCCGAAGGGTTCTCTCAGAAGACGGTTAGCACTCTTCGGCCGCGGAGGCTGCACCCGATGGGGGATGTTCCGGACGACGAAAACTCTGCTACGCGGGTAGGCATCCCGGTACCAATTGCCGATGGACTCGTTCACCGTTACCACGAAATCCACTTGCGGGATACAAGCGCGCTCCACCGCCTTCATGGCGGGTCTTCGGATGCCACGGCATCCCTGTGTTTCCGTCTCCAGTTCGTGTGTCTCGTAAACGATCCGGGACCCGAAGAGAATTTTGCACAAAACCCCAAGGGGAAGCACGGACAGCGAGTGGCAGCTCACGACGGCCACCGCCGTCGAGCGAAATGCCGCCAGCACGCGGTACATCCACTCCAGTAGTCGCAGGCTCTTTACCCACAAGCCGGCATCGACGCCCTGCATCTGGGTACGAAACCGCCTGACCTCCCGCACGTCGTCGATCGCTTCCCTCTCCGGCAGACCTTCTTCCCAGAAGGCGGCGATGGCAATCCGGTCAAAAAGCCCCGCCTCTGCAAGACTTGCGGTCTCTCGAAGGATGCGGGTCTCATGACGGAACTGGCTCGGATAGACATGGAGATTCAACCGGGATGTCTCAATCATGGCGGATAGCGCGACTCCTGCCGAGCTTGACGAGAAACGATAACGTCCTGCGCCAGCTCAGATTGTTTGGGTAATCGGACACGGATCTGACGCGCTCTCCCAAGATCCTGTCGAAGTCTTCTTGGGACAGGCACAGCTTCCTGATGACATAGTCCTTGTCGCTTTCCGCTAGATCCGGAGCTAAAGGAGGCTCCTGCAGCCGCTGCAGGGCTTCTTCTCTTGTCATCTGGCCGGAAAGGATCAGCGTGGAGTAGTGGGCCCTGCGCTTGTCGATTCCGAACTTCCGGGGCAGGAGATACGTTTGGAAAAAGCGCGTATAAATCGATTCATAATGCTTCTCTCCATAGTCCTGCCAACCGAACTCTTCCTGAAGTATCCTCTTTGCATCCCTTCTGTTGTAGGAGACGTAATTCAGAATGGGGAAAAAGCGGATTCCCTTCAAGAAAATATAGTAAGCGAAGTCGATCAGCCGTATGTACGGGAAATGCTTTAACGGTCTCGTGCCGTGCCGGCGCTGAATGGCCTTGATGAGGCGCCAATCGGTCGCGTCATACATCCAGGTTTCAGGCATGATAGCTTCCGTTACGATATTGCTTCCTGTTATAATGTTAGATAAGTTATGTTGGACCGCAGTACGGAACAGCGTTGCAACGACGGCGTGATCCGTCGGGATCTCTGCATTAGCGATCGACGCGCGTAGAAAGGAAACCTGAAGATCCTTGAATTCGTCCCAATCCAGGACCTCCGTTACAAGATCGATCTGGAGCGTCTTGAGAACCTTCTGGATGTTTTTCACGGACACGTCGGCGTTCCAGCCATTGTCTACGTGAAGGGCTAGAGGCCTGAGATTGTATCTGCGCTTCAGGAGGTACGCGACATAGGTGCTGTCAACGCCACCGCTCATCCCGATCAGACAATCATAGGGACGACCGGCGCCCCGCTGCCGGATTCGTTGTAAGAACTGTTCGAGTTGCTTCTGCCCGCTCTCGCCAACGAAAAGTTCTCGCGCGACCCGCTTATCGTATTGCCGACAGAATTGGCAGACGCCAGCCGCGTCGAAGCTGATCCCGTCTACACTGGTGTCCATGACGCAACGGCGGCAAATTTGATAGGTCATCCTCCTGCTCCTTCATTCGTTCAATATTTCTGCACTGCATCAGGTAATGAGCGAAATTTACCCTCAATATAAGAAAGAATTGCTAAAAGGATGAGGCCTGCAACTGCTCCATGGGTTAGTAGAACTGTTCCAAAATCACTCAACATGAAATTAACGCACGTGATGGCGAGGAGGGCGATACCAAAGATACGGAGATGGGAAGAGACAAGGGCTAGAATGCTGCATGCAACGAGATCAAAGACAAGGACAGCAAAGAGTGAAAGGACAATACCGAAGAATCCGAGATATGCCGGGTATGCAAGCAGAAAGCTGGTTGGCACTGTCCCTGTTGCTGTCCGGTCATCGCCTGAATAAATGTGGTGGTATTGCTCTTGAATTCGAAGGGGCATATCAACCCGATTGCCACATAATCTCGATGTGAATGGGAAGGCGCATAAGCCCGGTGATCCGTGCTCGGCAACATAAAGATGGTACCATCCGGCGACTTGGACTGGAACAACGAAGATACGGTATAAAACAGCCTGAAAATATCGTTGATTAGAAATGACGTCAGTATCTCTATGGACAACCGTTTCCGAATCTCTATGGACAACCGTTTCCGATAAGTTCGGTGCTTCGTATCGATTGTTTCTGCACCTTCTGGATTCGTAGGAGTGTGGGTCCGAACAAGCAACACTGAGGTCTCTCTCAATTTCGTCGACCGTGTGGATCGAGAGGCCGAGTGAGAGATCGCGATATCTCAAAGACTGTATAAGATTTTTCGATGTCTGGCATTTACCTTGTGACGATACGCATGCGGCGAAGTCATAACAACCGGTTCCCGCCTGCTTCAGGATCACCTGCAATGCAGTCATTAATACGAGTCCCAAACCAATTGCCAATGTAGCAAAAACGATACGCTTTACCCATGTGTTTTCTCTGGCCATATACACGATGCCGGAGAAGATAAAAATTGGTTGAATAGCCCCCTTGGCGCCGGGCAACAGGGCAGAGAGGAATGAGATCACTAAGATTAGCATCCAAGCAATCATAACGAATACGCGTTTCTTAATAAGTGCGTCGGATATGTGCGCGAGGGATATGTAAAATACGAAGGGACAGACAACATTAACCAAAATGCCATGTCCATAGGCTGCAAGCCCGGTACCCAGTATCTTGCCGCTGGTCTCTCTCGCAAGAAGGGTCATCTCCGGATCGAATATGAGAGCATATAATCCCGTACACTTCCATCCGACTTTACCTATGTAAAATAGGGCAAGGCTTATCAAGAGGGCAACTAGGACTGCCTCGCTCTTGAAAGTAATCGTTCGATGCCCTTGGATTGACCTTCCACCGGGGTTCACGAGTTTTATGGTGAGTCTTCTCGTTACTGCCAGCCATATGATCAACGTTAATACAGTAATATGCACCGAGGCTGCAAAAAACCAGAGTTCCGGTAATGATCTTTCGACGGCAAGAGAGAATATCGCGAGCGGCCATTGAAACAGTATGTGCAAGAGCACAGCTATCATGAATGCGGGGCGGACTATCAGTCTGCCATCTCGTATCATGACTGCCAAAATACAAAAAAAAGAAAACCCCGCAAGAGCGATGTTTACCGCCCAAAATAAAGACCAATAGAACCCTCCTAGCTTAAGAGGGAAAAGAATTTCTCTTGAGAGAGACGCTTCCACCGCTCGCTCTGCTTTAGATTATCTTCCCCAAAATCGATCCCTGTCAGGTTCGGCAAGTCATTTTATGACGTTCGAGTAATGGCATCCGCAAGATAGACAATCGTGTTCCCTAGATAGTTTCTGTCCACATTTGCAGACCCAGCCGATCTGTTTCGCCGGGTTCCCCACAACAAGAGCGTGGTCGGGCACGTCCTTTGTCACGACCGCCCCGGCCCCGACGAAGGCGTAGGCGCCGACGGTGACCCCGCAGACGATCGTCGCGTTGGCCCCGATCGTGGCGCCCTTCTTCACGAGGGTCGGCCGGACCTGGTCCATCTTGGAGATCTCCGCACGGGGGTTGACGATGTTGGTGAAGACCATGGAGGGGCCGCAGAAGACTCCGTCCTCCAGGGTGACGCCTTTGTAGACGCTCACGTTGTTCTGGATCTTGCACCCCCTGCCGATCGTCACGTCGGGCCCGATGACCACGTTCTGGCCGATGTTGCAGCTCTCTCCGATGCGGCTTCCCTTCAGCACGTGGGAGAAGTGCCAGATTTTCGTGCCCGCCCCGATTTCGCAGCCCTCGTCGATGACGGCCGTTTCGTGGACGAAGTGCGCGGCGGGCGCCGCGGCTTGGAATCCCTCCCCGGGGGTGCGTCCCCGCAGGGTGATCTGCGCGCCGTTGCGGTCGAGGGAGTGCTGGCTGGCGTTGAGGACTCGTAGAACGCGCAGGCCTTCCCGTCCGTCCGTGACCGGCGTGGCCCCGTTCGCGATGCAGTGGAGGAAGTGCTCGCACTCGAGGCGCAGGGGCTCCTGCTCGGGGATGCCGGCGACCCGCTCGGGCTCGCCCTTGGCGGGGACGGGGGCGTTGTTCTTCCAGACGATCTCGTGGTGGTATAGAAGAAGCTTGTCGGGCCAGGACACGGTGTCGTCGAAAACGGCCATCTTGCGGTCGCCCACGACGACCAACTTCTGGTCCTTGAAGGGGTGCAGCCACGAGACGAAGACGTGCGCCCGGATGCCCGACGGGAAGGCCAGGTGCGTCGTGGTCACGTCGGCGATCCGGCGGTGCAGGTAGTTGCCGCCTGTGGCTTGGACGGTCTCAGGCTCCTCGCCCGTCAGCGCGAGGATCATGGAGATGTCGTGGGGGGCGAAGGACCACAGGGCATTCTCCTCGCGGCGGATCTTGCCGAGGTTCAGCCGGTGGGAGTAGATGTAGTTGATGCGGCCTAGGCACCCCGAGACGGCGAGTTCCTTGAGCCGCACGAAGACGGGGTGGTACTGCAACAGGTGCCCCACCATGAGGGTCAGGCCCTTCTCCCCGGCCAGGGCGATCAGCTCCTCCCCCTCCCGGTCGCTCAGGGCGAGCGGCTTTTCCACGTAGATGTGCTTGCCGGAAAGCAGCGCCTCCCGGGCCAGTCTGAAATGGGTCTCGGCCGGTGTTGAGATCACGACGCCCTGTACAGCGGGGTTGGACAGCACGTCGGCGTAGGCCAGGCAGGTTTGGGATCCGGGGTACTGCTTCTCGAGTTGGGCAAGAACTGCCTCGTCGGCGTCGCATACCATATGCAGCGCCCCGAGCTGATGATAGTTCCGGACGAGGTTGCGGCCCCAGGCCCCGGCGCCGATCACGGCGATTTTCGGCATGCTCTCGTGAACCATGGAAGGATCTCCGGATGATCTGTTTTTCGGATGGGTGTGCGTTCAGGTCCCTGCGGCAGCGAGCAGCACCGCAACGATCCGGTCTTGATCCGCCTCGCCCAGATAGGGGTGCATGGGGAGGCTGAAAATTCGCCTCGCGCATTCCTCACTGACGGGGAAGTCTCCTGCATGGTATCCGAGAAAGGCGAATGCCCCCTGGAGGTGCAGCGGCCTGGGGTAGTATATGACCGTCGGGATGCCCGCCGCCTGCATTTTCTTCATGATGGCGTCCCGCCGTGCCTCATCCCGTGCCAGCAGAGAGTACTGGGCCCAAACGCTCTGATATCCTGCCGGGACGTGGGGCGTCACGAGCTCCCCGCAAGAGCGCAGCCTCTCGGTGTAGCGGCCGGCCACGGCCTGTCGAAGTCCGACCTCCTCCTCGAAGAGACTGAACTTGGCCAGCAGAATAGCCGCCTGGATCGTGTCCATACGCCCGTTGATGCCGATCCGGATGTTCTCGTACTTGTGATCTCCCTTGCCGTGCAGGCGTATGGAGCGCATGATCTCCGCCAGGCCCCCGTCATCGCAGAAGCACATCCCCCCGTCGCCGTAGCAGCCCAGCGGCTTGGCAGGGAAGAAAGACGTGCAGCCGATGTCCCCGAACGCACAGGCCTTCCTGCCGTTGAGCTCGGCCCCGAAGGACTGGCAAGCATCCTCGATCAGAAAAAGCCCGCTGCGCCTTGCGATGTCCTCCAGGCGGCCGTAGTCGGCGGGAAGGCCGAAGAGATCGACGGCGATGATGGCCTTGGGCGAGAGGGTCTCGAGCCCCCCGGCGCGCGGCAGGGGATACAGGCCTGCATCGCGGCCTCGGAGGGCGGCCAGGCACCGTTCGAGATGATAGGGGTCGATGTTGTAGGTCTTCGGGTCGATATCGACAAAGACAGGGGTGGCGCCCAGCAGACTGATCACCTCCGCCGTCGCGATGAACGTGAAGGGCGTCGTCAGCACGGCGTCCCCGGGCCCGATGCCTCGGGCCATCAGGGCCATGAGCAGGGCGTCCGTGCCCGAGGCGCAGGAGATGGCATGCTTGACGCCGGTGTACCGGGCCAGTTCACTTTCAATGGCTGCAATCTCGGGCCCCATGATGTACTGGCCGTGGTTCAGCACCGTCGCGATGCCCCGGTCGATCTTCTCTCGGATTCTCTTCTGCTGTGATGCCAGGTCGATGAAATCCATGGATCGCCTTTCGTTTCAAAAATTTTACAAAGCTCCGCCTTTTCGATTACATCATCGAGAAAAGGATTACAGCACCCATATGCATTGAACCCCTTCGTGTGTTCGAAGGGGTTGTAAATACGGCACTTGACAGGGATGAAGGGTAGCCCACGGGGGAAGTCAAGTCAAGACAAAATGTCACAATGGTTGCAGAGGGTGAACGGGGTGAATGTCATTTAATCACTAGAGCTTAACGATAATATGATGATCGTTCGCCGGGCGTTTCCGGTGTTGCCGTGCATCCGTGCGACAGGCAGGCGGCCGTCAGGTCCCGAGAAGCTCCTCGTAGATTCCGATCTGCCTTCGGGCCACTTCATCCCAGCTCTGTCCGCTAGCCGTCCGGAAGGCCTCCTTCCCTATCCGCTCCCTGATGCCGGAATCGAGAAGCCGGGCAAGCCTCTCCGCCACGGCCCCCGCGTCGGCGGGGTTGTCCACGACAAACCCGTTGACCCCGTCGTGAACCAGGTCCTTCGCACCCACGTTGCCGCTGAGCACGACGGGCAGCGATGCCGCCATGGCGTCGAGCGCGGCCATGCCGAAGGTGTCGAAGCGGGAGAGCATGGCGAACAGGTCGCTGCCCGCATAGAGGGAATCGAGGTTCTCACGTCCCGTGACCCCCGAGAAGCGCACGTGCTCACCGATCCCAAGCCCCTCGGCCATCCGCCTGTAGTGCCCCTCGTTACCCCTCCCCACGACAAACAGCAGGGGCACCTGGGATCCTCTGGTGCGCTTGAGTGCTGCGAGCCCCTGCATGACGTAGTCGAGCCCCTTCACCTCGAAGTTCATGGACACGAAAAGAAGGATCAGCGTCGACGGATCGGCGCCCAGCGACCGGCGCAGTTCGGCCCGGCAGCGCTCCCGGTCGAGCCCTGTGAATCGCGAAACGTCCGTGCCCGGAGGCAGGACGAGCACCCGGCCCTCATCGACACCGTGCTCGGCGATGAATTTTTCCTTCGTGATCGAGGAGACGGCGAGGAACCTGCGGCAGCGGGGGTTCGCGACGAGGCGGGCTTCCACGGCGCAGGTGGCGCGGTCGAAGAGGCTCATGCGTTTCTGCCGCACGTCATGGACCCAGAGCCGGTGGGGGATGCCGTGCATGGTGAACAGATCGGCCTCGAAGATGCGGTCGTGGGCGTGGATGAGGTCGGCGCCCTCCTTCGCGACGGCGCGGTTGGCGAACCAGGCGAAGCCCGGCGTGACGAGGGTGCGGGGGAACCGGATGACGGGGACATGGTGGAACGTGATGCCCGGGTCGTGCTCGCGCCAGCGGTTGGCGAAGACGTGAACGTCGAAGCGCGGGTCCGCCGCCGTCCGGACCGTCAGCTCGGCTGCAAAATTCTCCGCGCCCCCCACGAGTCCGAACCTGGGGATGACGACGGCGATCTTCTTCTTTTTTATTTTCATCGGTCGAGCGAGGCGGCGGCCTCGGAAATCGGGCGAACTGTGCACCCGGCGGACTCTCAGATCGTGGGGGCAGGAACCCCCTGCCTTGCCGCCGCCGCTTTCAGCCTGGTGTCCAGGGTGATCAGCTTGGCCTGCATCTTGAGGGCAAGCCACAGGTAGCTCGCGTCGTAGGCGGAAAGCCCGGTTTTTTGTGCCAGGGGGATGACATCCCGGTGATCCACGTCGGAGAGCCGTATCGCGATTCTTTCGGCAAGGGCATGCGCCTCGAGCAGCTGCTTCTCGAGGGCAGGGTGGGCCTTGATCTTCTTGAGGCAGATGTTTGCCAGCTCGAACCGGACGAGGACGGGAGCGGCCAGGGGCCCGCTGCCCAGGCGCGACGCAACCGCATCGGCCCCCGGTTCCCCGAAAACGAGCGCTCCCAGGGCCGAGGCATCAACGACGTGCGCGGTCATCACGGTCCTCCCGCACGAAACGGGCCGATTCGGCAGGGGTCCTGAGGCCCATTTTCTTCACTTCGGCCAAAAGTTCTCCCGCCGTCAAGAAGGATTCTTTCGCGACGCTCTCCTCCAGGATGACGAGGAGTTCCCCCTGAAGGGACCGGCGATGTCTCGCGGCCCTCTCCCGGAGTCTGTCGGCGATCCGGTCGGGCACGTTCTTGATGGAAAGATTGACAGGCATAAGAAATCCCCTCTGGTTTCAATATGCATCCATAATAGAACTTCCCGGGGAACTGTCAATGGGAAAAATCCCATGGGCATCCACCGGACGGTCGGGACGGCCATCCGGTCTCTTTACCGTTCGCCTTCAGCCCTTTGCCTTTCGCCTGCCCTTAGCACAAACTCGGAATCATTTCATCGTTTTAATCCGTCCGGCATCTGTGGTATGGTGGCCGCGACCGGCGCGATGGGGCCGGTCCAGGAACCGACGATGGAAGAAAAGATCCCGCTGTCCGTTGCGATCATCACGAAGAACGAGGCCGCCAACCTCCCCGGCTGTTTGGAGAGCGTCGCGTTCGCGAACCAGATCGTCGTGGTCGACTCGGGCAGCGATGACGGGACCCCCGAGATCGCCCGGGAGTTCGGCTGTGAGGTGTTCCTTGAGCCCTGGGAAGGTTTCGGGGCCCAGAAGCAGGCGGCCATCGACCGCTGCCGCGAGCCCTGGGTGCTCGTCCTCGACGCCGACGAGCGGATCCCGCCGGAGACGCAGGCCGCCATCCGGTCGGTGATCGCGGCAGGCGAGGGGGCCGCCCCGGGATACAGCTTCCCCCGCAAGAATTTCTTCCAGGGCCGCTGGATCCGGCACATGGGGTGGTGGCCCGACCGGATCACGCGGCTCTTCCGCAGAGGCATGGGCCGGATGACGGAGGCCAGGGTGCACGAGGCCGTGACCGTCACGGGGCCGGTCGTTGCCCTGGATAGCCCCATCGTGCACTGCACGGAGAGCCGGCTGAGCGAAATCCTGAAGAAGATCGACCGGTATTCCACCCTGGCGGCGGAGGAAGCCTTTCGGGAGGGGCGCCGCTCGTCGGTCTGGGGGGCTCTCGCGCGGGCGGAAATCACCTTTCTCCAGAACTACATCCTTCGACGGGGTTTTCTCGACGGCCGGCAGGGCCTCGTCCTCTCTGTTACCGATGCGGTGAACAAGTTCTTCAAGTACGCCAAGCTCAGCGAGATGAACCGCCGGGCGCAGGCCGGGGAAGAAGGTAAGAAGGTAAGAAGGTAAGAAGGTTGGTTACGTCCCGGCAGAATGCGAAGTTAGGAAGTTGAGCAGCTTGGATAAACTTCGGGCAACTCGCCGGTCTCCGGCTTTTCCAAGCTTCTGAGCTTCAAAACTTCTCAACTTCTATTTTCACGGGTTGTGGAAACGGCGATTCCGCTGACTGAGGAGTCGTAAACGAATCACGACATGGATCTTTCCGTCATCATTGTCAACTGGAACACCGAGGAGCTTCTCCGCAACTGCCTTCGCTCCGTGTACGGGACGATCGAGGGTTTGGATTTCGAGGTCATCGTCGTCGACAACGCCTCGGCGGACGGCAGCGTGGCCATGCTGAAGGTCGAATTCCCGCAGGTGCGGAGGATCGAGAATTACGAGAACCGGGGCTTTGCCGTCGCAAACAACCAGGCCTTCCGGGTCATGACAGGCCGCTACGCGCTGCTGCTCAACTCGGATGCGGTCCTCACCGAGGGGGCCGCCCGGGCGCTCTATGCTTTCATGGAGGAACACCCCGAGGCGGTCATGGCCTGCGGGCAGCTCCTGAACGCCGACGGCAGCAAGCAGAACTCCTTCGCCCGGTTCCCCACGATCCCGTCGCTCCTGCTCAACATGCCCCTTCTCGAAACCCTTTTCCCCGGGCGGTATCCCAGCAAGCGACGGGACTACTCGCACCCGATCGAGGTGGACTCCTGCATCGGGGCGTGCATGATCGTGCGGAAAAGCGCCATCGACGGCGTGGGGGGCTTCGACGAGCGCTACTTCTTCTTTTTCGAGGAGACGGACTGGGCCCGGACGATGAAAGAGGCGGGCGGCAAGATCTACCACGTCCCGTCGGCCCGGGTCTACCATCTGCAGGGGCGGAGCGTCGGCACCAGCGTCCGCTCGCGGATGCACTTCTACCGCTCGCGGTATCTCTACTTCATGAAGTGGGAAAGCCCGCCCTACTCGCTCCTCGCGGCGATCCTCGTCGTGCTGCGGCTCGTCGTCAACTGGGTGCTCACCGGGGCCGGGGTCGTGCTGACCCTCGGGTTGAACCCGGGCCTGCGGGAGAAGTGGGGGGTCTATTCGCAGCTCATCGTGTGGCATCTGAGGGGATGCAATTAGGAAGTACTCATATGAAAAAGTGGGTCTTCCGGGTTTGTTGTGCATAAATCAGTTTGATTTCGGCTCTTTGATAAACGACGTAATGACCTTGAGCATGAGGTACTCTTGATCCTTGATGCCGTAGGCCCTGCGCTGGATGACGCGGATCTTGTTGTTGACGCCTTCCATGAAGCCCAGGGAGACCTTGTGGTCCGGGTGGCAGTAGCTGACGATCCCGTCCCAGTGGCGTTCGATCATGGCGGTAAACTTCTCGAAGGGCTTGAGCCGCTGCCAGCGCAACTGGCTCTTCCAGCTCTCGAAGAACTTCCGGGCCCAGAGCGGGTTCTTGTAGTCCCAGAGCTGCCCGAAGGACTCCTTGAGCAGATACGCCTTGTGGAGCCGCTTGTTGGCCTTCAGCAGCGCACGCAGGGCCCGCCGGCCCTCGAGATCCAGGTTGGCCTGGTGGGACAGCAGCGTATAGCGCTGGCCCTTGATGAACTTGCGCTCTTTGTCATTGACGCTCTGGTACTCGCTGCGCCGGACCTGATCCAGCGCATCCGAGAGATGACGCATGACGTGGAACTTGTCATAGACGATCTGTGCCGCGGGGGCATTCTTGAGTGGACTGCACCCCTTGAGTTGGACAAAATATGTTAGAGTACCGGGCAGGACCCCAGATCCCCACGAGGGGGAGAAAGGATCTTGCCATGAAGAGTCGAAGAACGTTCAGCAACGAGTTCAAGCGCCAGGTGATTGAAGAGTACCTGAGCGGGGTCAGTACGGCGGCGCAGCTGATGCGCCGTCACGAGATCTCGTCGGGGCTGCTGTATCACTGGAAGGATCAGTACACCAAGGGGCGTTTTGACAATCCTCCCACGCACGAAGCGGCCCTGGAGGAGCGCGTCCGACAGCTCGAGCAGCTGGTGGGCCGGCTCACCCTGGAGAACGAGTTTTTAAAAAAAGCCGTGCAGCGAAGCCTCGCACCCCCGAAGAGAAGCGGCGGTTCATCGCTGAGCATCGTGGCCTCGTCAAAAGCATCGAAAGGGGGTGCGAGCTGATGAACCTGCCCCGCAGCACGTACTACCATCAGTCAAAGAGCCAACCCGACGGGGAGAAGGCGCTCATCGCCCGCATCGAGGCCGTCATCGAGGAGTTCCCCGGCTACGGGTATCGCCGGGTGACCAAGGAGTTGCATCGTCGAGGGTTCCGGGACAACCACAAGAAGGTGCTTCGCGTCATGCGCGAGCAGGGATTGACGCGCAAGCCCAAGCGCCGCTGGGTCCGCACCACCAACAGCGAGCATCCCCATCGGGTCTATCCCAACCTCGCGCAGAACCTGCTGGTCACGGGCCCCAACCAGCTCTGGGTGGCCGACATCACCTACATTGCCATCCGGAGCGGCTTTGTGTATCTGGCGGTCATCCTGGATCTGTTTGCCCGCAGGGTCGTGGGGTATGCCCTGTCACGCAACATCGACACGGCCTTGTGCCTGGAGGCCCTCCGGATGGCCCTGGCGCGTCGCAGACCCCCGGCAGGGGTCGTCCACCACTCGGATCGCGGGGTCCAGTATGCCTCCCGAGACTACGTGGACACCTTGCTTGCAAACGGCTTCCGGATCAGCATGGCCCGCAAAGGCAACCCCTACGACAATGCGGCAGCCGAGAGCTTCATTAAGACCCTGAAGTCCGAGGAGGTCTACCTCTGGGAGTACCGGACGATGGCCGATGTCCAGAATCGTCTTCCCTACTTCATCGAAGACGTTTATAATCGCAAGCGGCTGCACTCCTCGCTCGGTTATGTGCCGCCCATGGAGTTCGAGGAAATGTTCAACAACGCCAAGTCCTGTCCGGTTACCCTAACCGCAGCTGTCTAACCGCAGGGGGGCACTCCAAATATGCTAAAGAAAGGAAATAAAATAGCAAAGAGTGAGTTACAAAAAATTCTTGTAATACAATTGGGTGACATTGGAGATGTAGTGTGGACAACGCCGAATCTGAATGCGATCAAGCAGACCCTCCCTTCAGCTGACTTGTATTTGCTAACCAGAGAGGGCATGGCTGATTTGCTAAAAGATGAAAAATCCATAAAAAAAATCTTTGAAGTGCACCGCCATGCTTACAACAAGATAAAAGATCTCTTATTGCAGATAGAACTAATTAGAACTCTACGTAATGAAAATTTCGATATTGCGATCGACCTTCGCTCTGACGATCGAGGCGCCATCATGTCTTACCTATCAGGAGCAAAGTACAGGGCTTCATGGTATTACGAGACATCCGTTCCCTTTTGGCGTAATTATCTATTCACTCATCTGTCGTATTCAAGTCATGAAAATGGAAGGGTGATCAATGCTGCGGATCAGTCTCATCGAATCCTCTCTGATTTCCATATCGAGATGAAAGAGAGGATACCCAAAATATTCATAGCCCATAAAGTGAAGGAAATAATGCTTGCAAGGTTAAGGGAGCACGATATTTCAATGGCCACTGCTGTCACGCTGAATCCGTTTTCAAAAAAATATTTTAGGGAATGGTCCTACGACAAATGGGTTGAGATCATTAACTGGTTATGGGATACGTATCATATCTCAACCATTCTTGTTGGATCAATAATAGAAAGAGAAAAGTCTGAATATATAGCTGCTCAATGCAAAGGCAAACTCATCAATATGACTGGGAGGACCACTTTGTATGAGTTGGCAGCACTATTGAGTTTGAGCGAATTACACATAGGAATGAATAGTGCCCCGCCCATTATCGCTGTAGCTGTAGGCACGCCAACAATTACGATATTTGGACCCAATCCTCCCTCACACTGGATACCTCAAGATGAGATGCATATCGTGATCACACCCGAGCTGGAGTGTGCGCCTTGCGGCAAGGCAGGTTGCAATCACACAGGCATCAGCAAATGCCTTGAAGACTTAAAAGTTAGTAGAGTTCGGGAAATTATTCGTTTTGTAATAGAGAAGAGAAGAGGGAGTAATTGCAGTAAAAAGCCTGACTTCAATTGACCCTATGGCTGCCGCCATCTACGTATAATGACCAAATACCATCTATGAGTTGTAAAAGTTAGGATCTTCCCAAACAGGTTCAGTTAAAAAAAGTGGCAGTCAGCCTCCTCTTCGGATAAGGAGTTTTTGGAGTGCCCCCCTGCGGTTAGACAGCTGCGGTTAGGGTAACCGGACAGGACTTGGCGTTGTTGAACATTTCCTCGAACTCCATGGGCGGCACATAACCGAGCGAGGAGTGCAGCCGCTT
>Ga0209201_1000512_pt1 | contig 53509 bp, 68 predicted proteins | sample AD_UKC055_MetaG_FD_184411 | JGI IMG/M metagenome (GOLD analysis project Ga0209201, IMG submission 184411) | Active sludge microbial communities of municipal wastewater-treating anaerobic digesters from USA - AD_UKC055_MetaG (SPAdes) (version 2) | ecosystem: Engineered > Bioreactor > Anaerobic >... | reverse complement strand
CGCATTTTCACCCCCTCTCGCACTTTAGTATATCTTGTGAAACACACCCGGCTCGCTGACTACGAAGATTTGTCAGAGACCAGACCGGGGGGATTCCAAGCTTATGACATCTCTCGCTGAAACAGTCATAGCATAGGACACCACCAGAATCGCCCCATACCTGTTGCCATGCCCAATCCGGGGCATCGAAATCGTGAACATTCCTGCCGCAGTCTCGACAGTAGGAGGATATTGCACCCATCGCTAGATGGTCTCGGAGAAAGGTTTTCACCAGTACCCTCAGACGATAAAAGGGGTGGAGAACACAACACCCCCACACCGCTGTGAAGCGTGGCTGAATCCACCACGCTATTTGTTGCCTAAATCGAAACATGTACATCCACCCTCCTCGGTGTCGGGTTTGTCAACGGAATAGATCCGATGATGTTTTGTCGGCGTCGTTATCGCAATCAGCCCGTTCTCTCGTGTAGGCAGTTTCGCGCCGCGCGACAGCCCTTACCCCCGGACACCCTAAAGGCTTTACGCAATCACTTTTAAGGTATTCGCTCATGCGCTCCTCCTCGGTTTAAGACTAACACGCGCATCGCCATATTTATAACGCATAAACACCCGTCTTGTCAAGTGGAAAATAAAAAACCACCGGAGCCCCCAATCGGGTCGGTGGTTTCCCCCTCCTACTCCATTACGGAGCGGAGGGTTGTGCTCTCACTTCGGCGCGTTGTTTATTTCGTTGGTGGCCCAGTCGATCCCCGCCATCGCCTGGCCGGTCCGCCAGTACCTCTCCTCCGACACCCTGTCTCTGCAGGGCTCATCGGAATCTTTCTTAGGACACTTGCTTCGGTCTACAAATTGGGACCAAACGCAGAAACCGTCGCCACACTTCATTTCTCTCCTCCTTTAAAGAACACCCTTAACAGTATCGGTGGTTTCCCCCTCCTACTCCATTACGGATTGGAGAGTGCAAGGGCTTGCTGAGTGCCCTCCTTCTCTCCATTATATTTATAACACAATCGCGGTATGGTTTAGTAGAAAAATACACTAGTGGGTGCAAGCACTCGGGCTCCTCTATGCTGGTCCGCAGCATTAGATCCACGAACCCTATTTGCGAATCCGGAAGTTCCCCTACCATTCTTATGAAAGGCGTTGTCCACACCCCAGATTGCAACACACTCGTGCCAGTACCGAGCTCTGGTATGAATTTGAGCAGGATCTCCTTGCACACATCGTGATAAGCGCGTAGCGCTTTGGCAGGCCGCTCTCTCAACACCTCCAGCGTCGACCCCCTAAGTCGATCGCGCTCCGCTTGCAGCAATGTCCTTTGCGTCATGATTCCTACTCTCTAGGCGTTAGCCCGTTTTCGCTGAGCAGCTCACATACCGCTCCGATGAAGTCCGCCCCGAGCTCCTTGTCGGGGTCCCAGCATTTCTTATCGCTATCCCAATAGGCCAACTCGCGCAGGCCCATGGTCACCCTTCTCGCTACCTCGGGGGAGATGTATTCCCCTTCGCCGTTGAGCTTGATTAGTAACGCATCTGCCAGGCTGGTTGCGTTGTTGACCACGAAATCCAGGGAGCCGTATCGGTTAGATCTACTCTCCGTGAGGATTCCGTTCATGGCCATACCAGCCAGCCAGGTGCGAACGTCAAGCATAGCGCTCGTCATGAGATCCTGCGCGTAAAGCGCGAATAGCTCATCGCGCTCTATGTCGAGGGCGTTAGAAAGCGCGGCTAGCGTATGAGCGGACACCGCAGGCGCGCGGCCGGTCTCGATTTCCTTGAGTCGGCTCCGATGCACGCCCGTTCTCCTTTCGAGCTCTGCGTAGCCGTACCCCTTTGCCTCCCGAGCGCTAGCTACCCTTTTCCCCAACAGATTCTTTGCCATGTTTATTCACATCCTTCGCATAGTTATACCGTTGGGCTTTGGCTCGTCCACCAAGACCCATATACGGTCATCTTTGGGATCTTTGCCATAGCATGGGACGCGCCAGCAGGCGTCGTGCATTCGATGTTCGCAGAAGTAACACTCCCGACAAGAAGAGCCGTTGGCCGGTATTGCCGTGAACGTCTGCTCGCCGATTGAAACAGTGCTTTCCGAGAAATCCATTGCTATTTCACCTCCAGAAGGTAGGCTACCTCTATGCACGCGCTCATAGCTTATGTGCGCGCTCATTTAAGCGATCACCTCGTTATATTTATAACAGTACCAGGCGGGGATTAGCCACTAAAAAAGCAAGGGGGCCGAAGCCCCCTGCTGTTAGCGCGACCACCCCAGATCGGGGCAGACGCGGAAGCCGGTGTCGGGGAACAGGTCAAAGGTATTAACGGTGGTGTACTTGACATCCACCACTGCGATACTGAAGTTGACGTTCCCCGCACGGGATGCAACGTACACTTGATCGCCCACGCGCAACTCGGGGTGTCCCCCAGTGTGGACGACGCGGTACATCACGCCCGGCTTCATGAGGTGAGTGGGGAGCTCCATCGTGGGGAGCTCGGTCATTGGTCCTCCTCTACGAGCGACGCAATCAGCTCATCGAGCTTGTCAGCCTGCTCCACTACTTGCTCTATGACCTTCTCGGCAGCAAGCATGGCCGCGTAGGGGGTGCCGAACCCGGATTTGGACAGGTATCCATGCACCGAATAGTCGTAGCGACCGCCAAGCACGCTCGGTGAGACGCTGATTTCTAGTGATGTTGCCTTACAAAACCACCGCTGCCGTTTCTGGTACCAGTTGTACTTCAGCTTGAGCCTCTTGCCATCCTCGCTTAGCCCAAAACGCTCTGTGGGGATCCTCATGGCGCTCAGAATGAGAGCAGCTTCTTTGCCCGTGAGCTCTGTAGTCTCTTGTTTGGAAAGGATCGCGACACATTTGCCGTCGTCCATCGCCTGGCATAAATCGCGCAAGCCGACCGAGGAACGCAGTTCCCTCTCTGAAAGGACAGCGAACGTTATCTCTTGGTGGTAGAACTTATCGGACATCACAACCTCACCTTCTTGAACTCTGCGCTGATGGCCTTGGCCATCCTCTTCAGGGCGGATTCAGCGGCTACCATGGCTTCGTAGGGCGTGTCGTAGGATCCTAACCCGACTTCACCGTTGAAGCCGTAAACATACCGCTTGTCATCATCTTCGCCGACTTCATCGTCATAGTCGATAGGGCGAACACGAATCTGAAGAGTGTCCCCATCGACTAGTCCAGCGAATGCCACCCAGTTGCACTCCGCCGGTGAGCCCACTATATGCCAGTCAAGCCCCAGCACTGAGTTCAGGTCTGCCCCATCCTTAGTGAGGCCGACAACCTCAGGCGAGATGTCGGCGTCCTTGAGTAGCTTTGCCGCCTGCTTTGCATCGACATCAGAGTATAAGTTCTCACCGGGTAACCTGATCACGACGCCGTTCTCAACCGCACGCATCAGGTCCGCCACGCTGTGGTAGAGTAACTGCTCGCTCGACAACAGGTCGAGCTGGATCTTCGCGCGGTGAAACTTACGGTCACTGGACATTTCGCCCTCCTAGTGTGTTCGCTAAGGCACTGACTGCGGCGCGGATCTTTGATTCTGCAGCGAACATGGCCTCTTCCTTGCTGTGGTAAATCGGGGCTGACTCCCCATTGTTCATGTAGATCTTGTAGCGTATGTCGTCGCCCATTAGCCACCGGCCAACTATCGCTAACGGCTTATTCTCATAGGACTGTGCCGTTTGCCACATATCGGTGCGACATGGCATCTGTCTCCAATCCAGCCTCAGACCGTCTGCTATTAGACTTCCATCCGAGCAGAGCCCGGCGCGCGCGGGATCTATCTTGGCAAGCTTCAGCTCCTTGAGGGCCTGCTGCGTGCTGATCTCCTTCGTCTCGCTGTCTTTCTTCAGGTGGATCCACTTCCGATTGAGAACTATGTCCCGCGCATCCGTTCCCTCGGGAAGAGGACCCTCCGTCAACACCTCTACGGTGAGCGTTGTTTTGTAGAACTTAGTTGACATTCCAACCCTCCCTCAAGTCATCGGCGTCCATTACCTCATCAAGATCGCTGCACGCCTCACCGAGGGTATCGAGCGCGTCTACGAAATCAGCCCGGATTCTCTCAATAGCCTCCGAAGCCATCACCACGCGCTCACCCTCGAAGACCTCAGGCCACTGCGCTCCACATTCCTTGCACGTGAAGATGACTATGGCCTCTCTTAGCCCAGGATGATACTTTATATACGGATCCGCATCGTCAGGCACGTATTCACCACAGTTCGGACACGGCATATCCGCAATTGCATCATTGTCTTCCATCGGATGCCACCGGAGAACTTCCTCCCACTCATTCCCGCACACATCGCAACGCACGAACCTGTGGATACGGTGACCTTTACTCCTTAGCTCCATATCGGCCCTCGTGGCGTCACTCTTGCACTTGTTACAGATGCTAGACATCGCTCCCCTCCAGCTCCTCAATGGCTGCTGCAGCCGCCTCCTTGAGCTTTTCTAAGACCTTGACGAGGTTATCCGGCTGCACTCGCTGGAGAAGCTCGCCTAGAGCCGCCAACGCTATGAAGTCGGTGTTACTCATACAGGCGGCAAAGACGAACGCCATGCCGGTGTCGAACTCCTCCTGATCATCCAACGGCCAAGCCTGCACTACGGAATCAGCCGCGCTGGCTAACTCCAGAGTCGAAGCTCCACTCGATATCAGATCCACGAGGTGTAACACGCTGTCCATGAACATGTACGGACCTCCCTAAAGCCCGGGGTAATTCCTCTTGAGGTAAGTGATCTGCTTTTTGAGCGAAGCCAACTTGTCTTTCGCCCAATCTGTGTCAAGGGTAACTGTCATACCCTCGGCAGCTTCTTCGAGATCTTCACCGTCTATCCACCCCTGCGCCTCACGGCAAGAGATGCCATACTGCGAACGCGTTCCCTGCCACCACTCTACGTGGTCACCCTTCCGAAAAGTCTTGTCCTTGCTCGGCTTCACCACCACATAGTGACGGCCCGGTTTCATGTCTTTCCACGAAATTTCCTCCACTGGAGTCCTCCTTCTGTGTAAATGACTATGCACCATCGAGTTATTTATACCTCAAGAATGGAGGGTTTGGGAGAGGGATGCCATTTGTCGAAATTTCCCGTCATTCCTCCGCCGCGTTTTTGTCGAGAAAATTTCAGAATTTTTCTCGATTTTTCACGATTGGGTATCTTATGGATTACAAACTAGTTACAAGCCCGCCCCGCCCAGCATCGTCTCGACAAGCGTTTTTCTGGACCGGCGACGCCCCAAAATCCGTTTTGTAACATGTCAACTGACAACACATTGCAAATGCGAAATCCGTATTTTTAAAACCCTCAACACGCTACGAGAATGCAATTTGCAAATGCATAATCAACAATGAGTTAACCTCTAAAATCGCGTATTTTTAAAACCCTCAACACGATACGCGATTGCAAATTCTTATCTTCAACTGCCGCAACATGTTCAAGCATCGAAAAACGTATCTTTGAAACCCTCAACACGATACGCGCGCGGCCTCTAAAAATTGCTCCAAAAAGTGATTTTTCTCGATCGCGTATCTTTGAAACCCTCAAGGCGTTACGAAGACGCAAATCCGTATCTTTGAAACCCTCAAGGCGTTACGCGTTTTGACCAATTTTGGCATTTTGAGAATTGTCGAGATTCTTGTAAGTGGATAAAACGCAATCTGTTATGCGGAAAACGCGAAGCTCGAAAAAACGACCGACTTTTTCTTATTAAGAATTATTCTTATTTTCCTCCCGAAAAACGACGCCATTTTTGCGTACAGCCGATTTCGTAATTTTGAAACCCTCAAGACGATACATTTTAGGGGTGCTTTGCTAAAAGAGAAAGGAGAATGAAATAGGAAATAGGAAATAGGAAACGCTTCCGGACCTAGCAACAGCTTTGAAAAGGGAAAAAGAACAGATACCCCCTTGACACCTCCAGGAACCTTTTGCATTATCGAGGCGCTGGGGCAGGTGGACATAAGTCACCCACCTATGCTGGGCATGGGTTTCCCCTCTCATGCCCAGCGCCCCTAACCAGACTAAGGGGAATGGGGAAACGAGGGCAGATAGATGACACCACGGCTTAGAGGAGTAGATAGATGGGATTGGTTCCCGCTTTATCATAACGATTGGATGAGTGACGATAAATTGGCGATTTGCGGTTTAGAAGCGCAGGGGCTGTTGATGCGCCTTATGTGTAAGGCGTGGAAACACGGTGGACGTCTTAACATAAGCGTGGATGAGTTAAGCGTAATCGCCAGTGGTGATGCAGAAGGCGCGCAGCGCGGGTTAGCTGAATTAGCTAAGCGTAATAGAATCGAGCTGAAGACGAAAAAGACATCTGACGGCTTGATGTACAACATCGTCATAACCAGACTTGCTGCTATATATGACCAGCAGTTGGCTAGGCATAATCGTCTTGTTGAATTCGGCAAGGCGGGTGCTAGAGCCAAGAAAGCTAAGGAAGCCGCGAGAGCGGCTGAAGAGGCTGAACGCGCTGCTCTGTTAAAGGAGCTGATTGACAATGAAGACGAGGCGAATAACGTGATAGTATCCGGTCCTGACGTTATGCCGGCGATAACACACCGCACGACTAAGAAGGAGAAGGAGATACTCGAGAAGCATGGCGGTGGTGGTTTAACTGAGCAGAATGCTGAAGACATAGCCGTGGTATCTAGGGCTATGCGTGCTCTAACGAGTACGGGCAAGGCTTTAGGATTATCTCTAGCTGGTGGCTTAAAAGACCGCTGGTCGCGCACGTTGCTTGAAGTATTCGGTGTGGCGGCTAAAGAGCACAACGTATCAATGGACAAGATTTCGCGTTCTTTTATACTAAGGCTGAAGGACGAGGAAGTACGGGACAAGTTGCGGCGTGTCACGTGGGTGCGTCCGGAGTTTTTGCGTACGGATTGGCCGCAATACATAGATGGTCAGATAACGCGTGAGGAAGAGATGAGGCGTAAGGTGATACAGAATCGTGTTGACCAATTCTATGGTGGCATGATTAATTGGGACAAAGAGCATGGTGAGGATGATGCGGAGCATCGTGCGACGGTGATACAGACCTTTTGGTCTAACCTTGCGCATGAGTACAACCTCACGGATGCTAAGCTGAAGGAGTTTGGATATGAGCCGCCTATCTGAGATGCTGAAGGTTGCCGTAGTGGGGGCGATGTCTCCGCTCAATGCTGTTGGGGGGAGTTTTACTACGCCGTACTCGGCGATGTACATGCAGAATCAGCGGCTGCAGCAGTTATTGTTGGAGCGTGCTGCTCAGCAGCGTCAGGCGATGATACAGCGATCCGCGGGTGGTCCTAACAGCATACTGGCGCAATCGAGTCCATTGCAGCAGCCTCAGAAGCAGCCGGAGCAGGCGGGCAAGCTTGACGCGTTGCGAGACACCTTGAGGCCGTTTACTGCATCTAGTGTTGGCGTGCCTGGGCCGAGGAGCCTGGGTTAATCACTTTAACGGGGGTTGACATGATTAAACTCGTAGACACGGCGTCTGATGGTGAGTCGAGGATTCCTGGCTCTGACCATCTCTATTTCATTGCTGACAATTTGCTGCACAAGCTATGTGCTCCGTTGTCGTTGTTGCACAAGCCGGAGTATGAGTTGATGCGCACGCGTGACGTGGAGACTGACCGTGATGCCGTAGTAGTTCAGCATTTCGACGAGTACAGTGATGCTCGTGAGGACTTCATGCCGAAGTTGTCCATAGAGTTGGACGAGTACGCATCGCGTTATTCGTGTAACGTGAAGGACTTGCCGCCGATTAGTCTAGATGACGTGATGCGTGGCAAGATTTACCGCGACATTATCTATCCAGCTAATACTAGGTTCTTGGAGAAGTTGGATGCTGCGGTGTTAGCCAATGGTGGTTATGAGGATGATGGAGATGAGGGGCCGGGTTACAACTCGATGATTTTGCACAAAGCCGTGACGCGTCGTCATCGGTCTGGGCTGTTCATCAAGAGTGGTTACTATCAGGAGGATCTCAGCATCAAGGAGCCCGTATCGGGTCGCGACAGGCTTGTCACCATGCGTGGTTATCCGATGTTAGACAAGAGGATGTTTGCCCTGGCGGGTGATGGTATAGGTTACGTGGTGAGTGAAGACCCGGTGGTGAGGGTTGAGAAGGAGTCCTCCAATCTTGACATCGTGGTTTCGTGGAGGATGGGCATGGTGATTTACCCGACGCACAGTGTAGCCGGGTTGGCCATGGACTAGGGTATTGACATTAGTCGAGTGTTGTGGTATGATGCCCTCTGCGAAGGGGGCGTCATGCTTTAGGGGGTAAGTCATGGATGATGCTGATACCAGATTCAGGCGGATGAGGCGTGATTGCGGCAGCCAGGATGGCCATGGTGACGATGGTGGCCCGCGTCGGGATGCGATTCCCCATAGAAATTGCGCCAGGGGACGCCGGGCTTTAGCCCGGTGGGGAATGGCGCTTGCCTCCTTTCCCTTCCCGTGATATAATTAGATTGCTATGAGCAAACAAACTCGGCACGCAACCTACAACATCAACTACCACCTCGTCTGGTGTCCGAAATACCGGCGTCCAGTCCTGGCGGGGAATGTTGGCGTGCGCCTGGCCGAATTGCTGCCCGAATACGTCCAGGAGCTTGACGGTGAGGTGCTTGACCTGGTTGTGATGCCGGACCACGTTCACCTGTTCGCTTCGTTCCCGCCGACGCTGGCAATTAGCCAGATTATGTACAGGCTGAAAGGTTCGACCAGCCACCAACTGCGGAAAGAGTTTCCGCACCTCAAGAGTCGCTTGCCCTCGCTCTGGACTCGCTCGTACTATGTTGGTACAGCCGGGCACGTCAGCGCCGCGACAATCAAGCGGTACATTGACGAGCAGAAAGGACAATAGCGCGTGATTCGCACCTACCGCTATCGGCTGTATCCGGCGAAGGCGCAAGCGCGGACGCTCGACTTCCTGTTGTGGCAGGGGCGCACGCTCTACAACGCCGCGCTGGAACAGCGCATCACCGTCTACAAAGAGACGGGTAAGGGCGTGAGCTACTACCAGCAGTGGGCGTACTTCCGCGACCTTCGCAACGCCAATCCCGACACGCTCGGCCAGCTCAACGCAACCAGCGTGCAACAGATGCTTCGCCGCCTCGATAAGGCGTTCGTCGCATTCTTCCGCCGCTTGAAAGCGGGTGAAACGCCGGGCTTTCCGCGCTTCAAGGGGCGCGACCGCTTCCACAGCCTGGAATACCGGCACGGAGACGGGTGCAAGCTGCGGATGGGCGAGCGCGTGATGCTCTACATCCAGAACGTGGGCGAGGTCAAGGTCAAGTATCACCGCCCGCTGCCTGATGATGCGGCGATTAAGCACGTGGTCATCAAGCGCCGGGCGCATCGCTGGTACGCCTGCCTGATGCTCGACCTGCCCGACCCGGTAATCCTGGAACACACCGGCCCGGCGGTTGGGATTGACATGGGATTGAGCCACTTGCTGGCGCTCAGCGACGGGACGCTGGTCGAAAACCCGCGCTGGTTGCGCCAGAGCCTTGCCCAACTGCGTGTTGCCCAGCGCCGCCTTGCTCGCAGGCAGAGGGGCAGCGCCCGCCGCCGAAAAGCCGCCGCGCAGGTTGCCCGGCTGCATGAGCGCGTCGCCAACCAGCGCCGCGACTTCTGGCACAAGCTCACGCGCCAGCTGGCCGACACCTACTCGCTGATTGCCCTCGAAGACCTCACGCTCGCCTTTATGACGGCCAATCACCACCTCGCCCTCAGCGCGCATGACGCGGGGCTGGCAGAGTTCCAACAACTGCTTGCGTACAAAGCGGAAGAAGCTGGTACGCAGGTCGTGACCGTGAACCCTGCCTACACCTCGCAGGCGTGCTCCGGGTGTGGTGTGGTCGTCAAGAAGGATTTGAGCGTTCGCGTACATGTGTGTCCTGACTGCGGTCTCACGCTTGACCGTGACGTGAATGCCGCTCGGAATATCCTGATGCTTGCGGTCAACCCGGCCCGGACGGGGCCGCCAGAGCGTAACGTGGCCGGTTGCGGCGAGCGTGCTCTGGGAAGCTCCCCGCTTTAGCGGGGAGAGTCGTCACTGGCGATTTCTGTATTGACCGGAAGATTGACGAGGAGTAGCTGATATGTCAGGCGAGGCTCTTGATGCTAGGCTAGAAACCCTCACGGGGGTATTGCATCGCATTGAGGGCCTCGTCGCTCATCAAGCGGAAGCGTTAGCCATGTTTGAGGATAGTCTAAGCCCGCTGCTGAATAATCCTGCGAACGAGGGTTCTGTTGACATAGCGCCGCGTCATCATGAGTCAGAGTTAGTTGGCGCGTTACTGGGAGTAGAGGCGGGTCTTTACTCCAACTTAGGCAAGATGGACCAGCTGCTTTTGCGGTTGGCGATAGGGGGAGACAATGTTCGGCAAGAAGTTAGTTGACGCGCGGGCTTATAATGCGATGGTGAAGGAGCTAGCGGTGTTGAGGGCGGATGGTCTCGATGAGGCCACGGAGCTAGCGTCGTTTGAGTGGCATGCTCGTAAAGTTAATGATTTTATGCAGAGGAATAGTGATAAGGTGACACTCTACAGCGACTGAAGTCGCGTAGCTTCTTGGGGCACGCTCGTCGCAGCCGACCACGTTTCTCCCCAAAGGCGCTGTCCGCGCCCAAGGATATTCAGCGCGGCGTTGTGATCCCTGTCGAGGGATGCTCCGCACGCGCAGTCTACCCACCTGTCGGCAAGCGTGAGGTTTTCGAAGATGCCTCCGCAAGCCGAGCAAGTTTTCGACGTGTAGGCGGGTTCTACAAAGCACACTGTTCGTCCAGCTTCTGCCGCTTTGGCGACCAGTCTCTGTGCCAGATAGTTCCAGCCTGCGTCTAAAATGCTCTTGGAAAGGTGCCGGTTATGCACCATGTTGCGGATCCGCAAGTCCTCCAGGGCGATCCGGTCGTTCTCCACGATCAGCCGGTGCGCCAGCTTGTTGAGGTAGTCCTTGCGCTTGTTCTTGATCCGCTCGTGCTGCCGCTGAAGTGCCTTGACCGCTTTGCGCCGGTTGCGGCCGCCCTTCTTGCGGCGGGAAACACGGCGCTGAAGGACGCGCAGCTTCTTTTGTTCCTCGCGATACCAGCACGGGTTCTCCACCTTCTCGCCGTCGCTCGTGGTGATCAGGCTGTTGATGCCCACGTCGATCCCGACTTCTTTGCCCGTAGCGGGCAGCGGCTCCGGTGCCACTTCGCAGGAGAAGCAGGCATACCACTTGCCCGCGTTGCGGGTGATCCGCACCGTCTTGATCTTGCCGTCTACCGGGCGGTGCCAGCGAACGGAGATTCTGCCAATGCCCGACAGTTTCAGCTTGCGCCCGTCGATCTTGAAGCCGTTGCCGTACTCCTTGAACCCGAAGGAGTCGAAGCGATCCAGGCTCTTGAAGCGTGGGTAGCCCGGTCTCTCCCCGGCTTTCACCCTCCGAAAGAAGGCGTCGAAGGCTTTGTTGAGGTCTTGAACGACCACCTGCAAGACGTGGCTGTGGATGCCGGAGGCGTAGGGATTCTCCCGCTTCAGACCCTTGACCTTGGCGAGTTGAGCGTAAACGCTGACACTCTCGCCGCGTTCCTGGTAGGCGTTGCGGCGCTCCTCCAAGCAAGCGTTGTACCACAGGCGACAGGTTTCGAGCGTAGCGTTCAACCGCGCTTCCTGCGCCTTGGTGGGATACAGCCGATACTTGAAGGTCTTTTGCACCTACAAACCCCTCTGCGCTTCGATGTAGCGTTGGATGATGTCGCTGGAGACGTTGCCCGCCGTTGAAGCGAAGTAGCTTCTCGTCCAGAGCGAGGGCAGCTTCAGTAGCACCGGGTATTTGGCCCGTAGTTCGTGCGAGGTGACTCCCTTGCACTCCTTTACCACTTCGGCGGCGGAGGTGGTCGGGAACACGCGCACGAACAGGTGGATGTGATCCAGGTTGATCGCCAACTCCAGGATCTGCCAACCGCGCTCCGCACACTTCTCCTCGATCAGCTTACGGCAGTCGGCAGCGATGCTGCCTTCGAGGATACGCTTTCGGCGCTTCGGCGTCCAAACGAGGTGGTAGACGATAAGGTGGACGCGGTGCTCGTCGCGTTGATATTCAAGGCTTCGCCCCGGCTTCTTGTCGTTTTTCATGTCTATATTATACCACAAAACGACAGATACAGCAAGGGCTTGCGCGGAGGAAAGTCGGCTGAAGCCGAGGAGAAACCCGCCTATCCGCACGGGCTAAAGCCCGGCGGCTTGCGGCGGGTTCAGGAATCTGTCAAGGAGTTTTCTGATACAATGGGCTGGACTCGACGCCAGACCTACATTACACTGATGTATGAGAGCAAGAGATTGGCTGATAACGGATTTGGTCATGGCCCCTGTCGCTATGGCTATGATTATGATTTGCGCTGGGACAATTACATGTCTAGACACCTAGGCTGGCTAGTTTTTGTCCACAAGAGCGCTACGCTGGTTCGTCCCGAGGCCGGTGATGTGGGCGCCAAGCTGCCTCCCAAAACATTGGGTGACATTTTTGTAGGCCATTCGGACGGCCTGGCAGCGGGCGTGATGGCCTCTCCAGAAGGGATGGCTCGGCTTAGGGAGATCCTCAGTAAGCCTGTTTCTGATAAGATTGATGAAGATCCACCCTGTCAGTGCTGATCAGTGATAAAAAAGAAAGGGGCCGGATTTCTCCGGCCCCGATCTTTGTCAGTAGACATGCTCCTTGTCTGTGTAGCGCAGGAGAAGCTCGGCAATCTCTCTTGCGTGCTGCTCCGCCGCCCTGTACTGCTCGGTTGCCTTCTTCGCGTCTGATACTAGGCGGTCACGCTTCTCCTCGGTGACGTACAGATCGCGGCATAGCTTTTGTACGCTAGCCGCCAGCTCCCCGCTAGTCAGTGCCCTAGCAAGGTCGGCACGTTCTATTGACACCGTGGCTTTGGCTGCCCCCACTAATATCCAGCGACACACTAGCGGAGAGCGAGTTTTGTACGCATCGGCACCGAACTGTTCTTCGTATAGCTCGATGGCTATACTGGATAGGGTTTCTCGGGCTCGCGATAACCACTTGATCTCCTCCTGCAGCTTGCGCTGTATCGACTCCTTTAGCTCTGGTGGCCCTCCCATCTCTTCGTATTTACACCAGACCACCCCTGGGGTCTCGCTGAATTTTGTGTTGTCGCCAAAGAGCTCCCGTGGAGAGAAGTCTAACATTAGGTCATAGAGCGCCACCCAGTGCCTTACCAAGCCGAGCTTATTGTTGCCCAGCAAGGTCATGGGCAGCTCGCCTCGTTTGATGTACTCCCAACCTAGATCGCGGTTCCGTATGGTGTACTCTATTGATCCGTCGGGTTCCGCCTCGACCCGCATTATCACGCCACATTCGTTTTCCCCGTTGCCCCCCAGCTGACGAAATCGCCGATCTGGAATTCCTGTGTCATCTCATATCCTCCCTCGCGCGTCGGGGCGCACCCATATGATGCGTCTCCCGTCGCTGCGGTTGCCGTGTCTGCAGTCCGGCCCGCAGCGTGTGCTGGGGCAGGAGACCTCTCTTTCGGGGTCGAAGTAGAAGCACCCCACGCAGGTGCCATCGCCCCGGGTGGCCACGACATCTACCCCTGCTATGTGGTCGCGCCACCAGTCTTCCTCGCTAGGGGTCCATTCCTTGTCTCCCCATTTGGGGTTTATGACCCTGAGGGGGTACATGTCTCCATCTCCTTTCCTGATCTTCACCAGTATCCCTCCTCTTCCGGAGCCTCATCGAGGAGTTCGGTGAGGTTGGCTTGTATATTGAGCCTAATGCCGTAGCTCTTCCACGGCAAAAGGCTGGCGTTTACCACGTGGTGCCCTCCCGGTATGCAGATGAGGATCATGAGCAGGGAGCCCATGACCCAGAGGATAAACCGGTCAGGCGGATTGGAATATACCGGCATCATCATGAGATGGGCGAAGCCGGCGAATGTAGCGCACGCGAGGAAGACCGCGATCCCGTTGGTGAGCTTGAGGGATTCCGCGACGCTCTTCGGCCAATGGGATGCCTCCTCGCAAGCCCGTGTGACCTGCTTGCAGGACTCCATCACCACCCCAGGCAGGATGGTGTAGAGGCCCGCGTCTACGATGAGTGCTACGCTGGCCACCCAGAGGGCGACGTGCGCCCAGGTCGGCGCCTCGGCGATGTCGAGGATGGCGCACAGGAGTCCGAGCAGGATTGCCATGGAGCACATTGCCAGGCTCCAGGCTATCTTATACCCGAGGGGCGCGTTCTCCCGCGAGGTGCGGGAGAGATACCACATGAACTGATGCGACATGATGTTTCCTCCTTTTGAGTAACACTTAACGAACAGCACTTCAACACCTCAGATTCTTTATACCACATTTTGCGTTGACTTAGCACAAAGTTCGTTTAAGATAATCGAGTAAGGAGTGGTGATGCATCATCTGATAAAATTGGCCTATTCGCTCGACGACACCATCGGAGATCTTTCCTCGGTGGTGTCCAACAGCTTGCCGCAGGCCATGCCGCGGAGGGGAGCTGAATCCACACATGTCAGATACGGCTCTAACGTGCATTACGGTGTCGGCCCCTATGGTGAGCATGTAGCGATACGCCGGGGTGGGCTTAATATCCATCTCTATGCTGACAGGATTTACATTTCCCCCGTAGGTGGAGGGGCTGGTCTTGAGGTTGACCTGCCGAAGAGTTATCGCCCTTCGGTGGCTAAGATGATATCCAGCATGGCGCCTAAGACGGCCAAGCTGATTCGTAAAAAGATATATGACGATGAGTTGACGCTCCTGCCGGAGTGGGTTAAATTACATAAATCAGAGGAGTAAAGCGGTGGCAATAGTCATATCCGAAAGTGGTGCTCTTGAGGGATATGCTCCGGATGATCTTATCCCGGAGGCTATCGAGCAGGAGTTTGCCTATACCGCTCCGATTGCAATGCGTCAATTGCCCGGCACGGCTCCCTTCCTGGGCACAACTATCACGGGGAGCTTTAAGACAACTGACGACAGGGATATCCCCAGCATAGCATTCATAACGGCGTATCGTGATATCCCGCAGGGTGTAATTAAGGCGATTGCGCATTATTATGACGGATACGGCATAGCCCTAAGGCCCTCGACTAATCCTGATATGCTAAACGTGTTTGTGGTGGACAATGCCCTAGCAGTCCCCACGGTGGTGCTTGAAAACGTCACCCACACCGGCTGGGGCGAGATGTCTTACCTCGCCGCTCGTCATGTAAATATCGAGGCGGATAAGACTTACAACTTCAGGCTAGACTTCAACTCGGCCAATGCGTTGACTTTCTGGATTTGGGATGAATCCGGTAGTATGCCCCTGGAGCCCAGCCTGACCTTTGGAGCTTACACTCCGCAATCGCAGGGTGATTACGTCGGCGTCTCCTGCAGCAAGACTGATAGCTATTTCTGGGATTGGGACGACATCGGGGTGAGTTATCACGACCCGCGGCATGCTGTAAGTTATTACCGCCTGGTGTGTAAAGACTTCGAGCAGCCGTTTGCCGTTAGGGCTTATGCCTACGCCGAGGGGTATGATCCAAACACGTCTTATGCCCAATACGGTATTGACATGTATGTGTGGAATTATCAAGCCTCGCGATGGGATTGGTTCGACGGTCATACCAACGGCCCGGGCGGCTTTGCGGATAACATCATGCTTGAGGCTTATGATTTAGACACGCTTAAGTACCTAGGCGTTGCCTCCGGAGCTTCAGCCAATCTGGCGCAGGTATTGCTCGTCTCGCGTTATCCTAGTTCTTTTACCAATAGCGTGGATAGCACTATCGGCGTGGATTACATCTATGCCGAAAGTTGGAACTCGCGTGGCGGTCATGTAGGCGGTATGGGCGATATCTACATCAAGACGGGCTCTAATCCCTCGGCGGCGTCGTTTGACATTTACAACGTTGACGCTACGGAAAGCATATCGCCGCGCAATCTGCATATCCACGGAGAGATAGCGTGGCCCATCCTGTGGATAGAGAACATTCAGCTACTAGACGCGCAGGGCGAGCCTACGGGGATTATTCTCACGCCAATCGAGCATTGGTCATTCGGGGTTAAGAACCCTAGCCTGAGGTTCTCCACGCGTGACTCGTGCTATCTCAACTTTGCCGGCGTGATAGGCAGTAACGTCAGGGTGAATTACTACACCGAGCCTGCCGTGGCGAGTGCGCAGGCAATTCTCGACAGCGATACCTCGCGAAACGTGACTGATGATTACCTCGCCAAGAGTTACGCCCCATTCGAGCTATACGTCGAGGCGGAATACACTGGCGCGGCGCATCCTACAACCATCAGAGACGTATTATCGCGGGCGGTCAACGGTCAGGTGTTGGAACGCATAGACGCGCACATGCTGGAGGAGTCGATACAATCAGCCCCTGGGGTGGCTAATGCCACCCTTACGCGGCTATCAGCCATGCGGCACAACCTCGACGGGTCGTGTGACATGATTGAAGCCTCCGACGGGGTTTTAACGATTGAAGTACGCCAGCAGTTCATCCTAGTCCCCGATGCGCGTCATGTTGCGTTGGCTAGGCGGTGACATGACCCTCACCACAGGCAACTTCGACGGAGAGGCCCGCATCTGGAACGAACCATCCCCGTTCATCGTTCGGCACTCAGAGTCGCTGGATCGCAGCGATTTCTCTACCGTGTGGAGCTGTCTAGCCGACATATGGGATTGGGTAACCGCTAATCGGGAATACCCCAACGCCATATGGCGCTTCTGGCAGAAATGGCTATCGGCTTTCAGTGTATGGTTCGAGCAGCATAAGCATGACTTCACGCTGCTTTCCGGGCCGTATCGTGGTGATACCAACGAGCCATTTCCGCGCCTGGTTGTGCTCAGTGAAGATACTCGAGTAAGCAACGACCCCTCTGACCCTGCGTATCATAGCTACTACGTCGATCCTGATATCAGAAGGATTGACCAGCTGGATGACTCCCTAGCTAAAGTCGACAGCATGCTTCTGCGCGGTCCTGCCCCGGATGGGCAGTTCAGTTTTACGACGGGTATTCATGACAACGAGTACGGGACAATCAGCTTCCACGATGCATCCTACTGGGATCCCGACATGATATCCTACGAAGATGGCAAGGCTTGCATTGTTCTATGGGCAACGCAGTGGCGAGCTAAGTATTCAGACACCATGGTGGATCGTTTCGGCGAGTTTGTCGATTATGGCCCGGCGCGGAAAAAAGAAAGCCGGACGTATTGGGATCTCTTGACGCTATGGGCTTGTCAGTTGCTCGGCCCGATATTGCCTTCACTAGCTAGCGGTATTTACATTCACAACGACTGGCCGATAGCTCCCGCGAGTGGGATAGTTCAGGCCATGGATAGCTCAAGCTTAACGCTGAGAATCCCCGGTGGGACTATTATCGTGCAGAACGACACAGGTCTGCCGTGGAAGACGCTAGGCGAGACTGGCTGGCAAGACATAGCCATTGGCGATGAAATAGTCGTGGGTGAGTTACTCGTCCGGGCGTGTGATATCATCGACCGCGTGACTGATCCATGGCTGTGGGCGCGTTATCCGATAGGATATCCAGCGACGCATCATACCTTCGTTTGTGCATTTAGCGGCGATCTTCCTATTGATTGGGACCGCGTAGTGGCTTTTATCAATCGCAACAAGCCAATAGGCGACAAGGCATATTACGTAGTGCGTCCTGGTATTCGTGATGCAATCGTCGACATAGTGTACAACGAAACCACGCTGCGCTCGCTAAGGTCGCCGGTGATTAGTCAAAACTTCGGCGGGGTATTGGATCCACGGGGCGGGTTTGGCGTTACATACATGGGCTATGGCTTAGCTCAACTACCCGCCCCCGTAGTGGGTGATCTCAGGATAAGCAATGCCACGCTGAGTGTTGCCCCTAGCATTGCGACGTGTTAGACAACTAGTTTCGTGCTTAATATCGCCCCTGGCGTTTCGGACTTCAGCGGGCCGTACAGTCTAGGCGGTAAGTTGCCCGAGCCAAAGAGATGTTATACTGACTTAGGCTTCGAGATATAGGAGGTATGTCGTGGCTAGCGTTTTTGGCATTAACAACATCATGGACACGCAGATATACGACAAGATCAAGGTCTATGAGGGTGTTGGCAATAGTGGCTTTTGCGGCTGGGGTGTGCGTGACAGGGGCGAGTTAATGCCTGACGATAAAACGCTGTTTTGCAAGTCGTGGCGTCCCTCTGCTGGTAGCACGATATCGTGGTTGCGCTACAGAATAGCGAGTCTAGGCAGTGGGCTTTGTACGCTAACGTTTACGTTCTGGGAAAAGCGTGCTAGCGCTAGCAAGTATACTAGAGTGGGGCGTGTCTTTCTAAGGAGTGACGATGTCGATCTCTCGCCGGGTGAGCACACCTATCCACTCCTGCAGCCGATCCACTTCTCTAGTTCCCAAGACACAGAGTGTGCGATGGCTGTGCATTGTCTCGGGGTTAGGCTGTCCTGTACGCTCGATACGGGGGCTGCTACCGCGCTAATGACCAGTGGGGCTGTTTCCGAGTCCCTCCCGCCCGGCTTCCTCTTTGATTGGAATCCGACAACTAACCCTAATGTTGCACTAAGCCCGACGGCGGTGTCGGCGGAGGCCTTTGATGCCCCCATAGATTGGAGCCTGGTTTTAGAAGGCGGCGCCATCAGTGGCCCTGAAACGGATTGGCAGGATGCTTCTTATTGTACTTCAAGTACATGGTCCAATCCTGGCAATATCTATGACGGCGATGCCTCTACTTCTGCAACGAGCACTGCCGGTAATGGCGCGGCTATCGTTATCGACCTAGGCGCCGGCCTCGAGCCTGAAGAGCCATGGCATAGGCAGAATAAATTCCCGGATTACTCCTCTTTTGGCGTGCGCGCCGTGCATCGCATGGAGATTACGGGAACAATCGCCACGGGTGGGGGTATAGCCGTATCCTACAGCGATGCTGATCAGAGTACAGCTCCCATCAGTGGATGGGAGACTATTTACTGGAATGACACCACCGCGGGGGCGTTTGATGATGAGATCTCCATCCCCGTAGTGGCGCGTTGGATTAAGATAACCGAAGTCGGGGCATCGACTACCGATACGGTGTCGTCATTCAAGGTCTACTCCATGCAGGCGCGTGTGACAAACGGGGAATTCGGAGTCGAGCCCTCTGAAGACCCCAACCTGGTATGGGTGGAATCTTACGTTACTCGAGACAAGGTGTATGCAATGACGATAGGCAACATTGCCGGTGCGGAATCGCCGCTATCGTATCCTTGCACAAATAGGCGTTACAGGGATTAAATGGAAAAGTACGTCCTCGAGCCAGGGGTAGTAGCCAGCCTGGCTGATGATATCATGTCAGTGCAGGAGGCGCATGCGGCTAATGTCGACAAGCGCCTCCGCGTGCTGACGCGCAGTCCGGGAATCTTGATGGATTCCGCAGACTCGTATGAGCTAAAATGCATCAAGGTTGGGACCCAGCTGCTGTTAATCTGCCGCAACGCCTCCGGTGTGGTTTGGCCTGACTTCCAGATGTCTCTACCCGAGGAAGAGATCACGCTGAAGTATCAGCTGGGGCAGTCGTTTAAGGGATACCTGCTGCTAATCAAGAGGATGCACTACGAAGCTCCGGGTGAATACGCGCCGAATTATCATCCCGAGCCAGGCCCGCAGGGTGACAATACCAGGTCTTGTGTGATGCAGGGCTTGCAGTTAAGCACGACAGAATCTTACGGCCCGCACTCGATACCGCTTTATGAGTTAACCATCGACCTGGGTGGCGCGGTGGAGATCTTGTGGGACTTGCGATCCAAAAACAGCTTCACGTTGATACAAGACGAGGCCGTAACTCCGCCGCCAGCGCCGCGTGCGTTGGAGATACATAGCCGCACCGCGCTGAGCGCTGAGCCTGGCAGTAGTACTGCGATAGCTTCTAACACCATCTCGTCGCTAGCCAACGCTTCTGCTAGTCACGTTATGTTAGACGTATCATGGCAGCCGGCGCAGCCCGAAACGGAGATATGGGCCTACGACGTGCGCTGCAGGCCTTACAAGCCCTCCGGAGAGGTGTCGGATACGGTTATCTTCCGCGAGTTGATCCTGCCCAGACACGATAACGCGCCATATCTAGTATCCTTTCCGGCAGTGCATGGTGTAAGATACTGCGCTGACGTGCGCAGCATATCAATCCGTGCGAATCGTCTTCCAGGAGAATGGTGTTCCACGGGTGATATCCTAGCCGGGGCGGATTTGGTATTCAAGCGTCCCGCCGCTCCTAGTCTAGAAATACAGAGGGTGCTTGACGACCCGCTAATAGTTAACCTCCGCGTTGAGATCGAGGCCGGCATACCGATGCCGTATAAGGTGCAGATCTTCAAGCGCAGTAGCACGTTATTCGAGATAGGCTATCAAGAGCAGGTCTTGGTATATGAAGGCCTGGCGGGTGACGTGCAGATCATGGCGGAATCGTCTGAAAGCCCGCAATTCCGCGCTCGCGTGGTGTCCCCCGGCATGTTGTGTTCGGAGTACTCCGAATGGCAATCCGTGCCATGGGGCGTGCCGCCCATTGCGTCTTACAACATCACGCGCAGCACGATATCGCTCCCCATCGCGGTGAAGATCAATGCGAGTAGTGATACATTCAACGCAAGCGGCAGCGTTTACTGCGGGACGTTTTACCCCCCAGCTCCAGGTGCAAGGATCGTGGCAATAGACTTCATCTCACACGGATCGTACGAGCGGAGAAAGGTCAATAACGTAAACGGAATACCATGGACCCCCGCCGGCAAGGTGTGGCTTGAGGTTATCCCAGCAGACAGCTCTTCGGTGCCGGATACATCTAAAGTTCACTGTTCAATCGACGGCAAGCTCGAGCTTGATATTTACGGGTGGCAAAATAATAAGCACGGTTTTAATAATGGTCCCCCCACGGCTGATTATGATAAATACCACCGCCACTGGTATGTCACGCCTGCGTCTAAATCTTATGCCGGTAATATGCTGTCGGAGCAATCATTCGACGCTAACCGGGCGATAGATATTAATTTAGGGTTTGATATTGACGAAACGGCACATCCATCGGGTTATCGCGGTTGCATCATCATGATTGCTGGTGAGGTTACCATCACGCTGGAGCAGATATCGTGAGTAGCGTTACCGTTCCGGTCAGGCCTGCTCTGTGTACGCTGCACATCAGCGATGGGTTGATGACTACGCTAGGGGATTTGTATGATAACCTGCAAGTCGCTCTAGGGCGTAACGCGGAAGCCCTCAGGCGGGCGTTGATTCGCAAACCCGGCTTGAGGTGCTCCGGTGGGGCATTCGAGACTAAGTTGCACGCCAATACGCTGTATATCACCTTGGGCAGTGCGGTGTTTAAGGATTACAGCGTCTTCATCCCACGCATCACCAATCAAGTCGTGCAGATGGAGCTTCCCGAGCCTGGCGAAACAAGTCGCTTATATGTCGTATTGACCCACGCCACTGTCGATTCGCATCCCTATGACCACAAAGCCGGCAGCGGGGCGGTCACTTCAGTTGATGTAGCCACTCGCGATACTGCGGCGATTGAAATCCGCGATACTAGTGGTGGGGAACTGGTCATATGCGAGCTGGAGGATGTCGCTGGCGCGTGGCGGATGACCAACGTCAGCAATAACTACCGCCTTGAGCTGACTAGCAGCTGTTACAATGACGACGTTGCGCTATCTGCATTTGACGACGTTAATTTGCGCACCACGTGCTTAGCGCAGCTGCGGCCGGATAATTACATACTCAATGGCGCTAGCGTGCCCCTCGACCATGAGGGTAACGTTGCATGTGACGTATCCGGCGCGGTGTTGTGTCTAAGCTGGCTAGCCCCCTCTGTAGAGAAGGCCGAACGCGTGGGCGGGATAGCATATTACAAGGTACGCGCCACCCCTCTTGGTTTGGGCGGCAAGCCCATACCCGAGCGGGCCATAGATACTGAAGTATTTCATCACCCCGCGACTGATGGGGCGAGTGTTAAGGTGGCGTTGCCGTGTGCCAATGGGACTAGATATGAGGTTTCGATAACAGAGGTTGACGACACAATAGCGCAGAGAATCGCTCTTCCCGTCACGCTGCCGCCAATCCGCGGCGGGGCGCGTCGTGAGACAATAGACGAGTCCACCAGGCCCGCTCTCGATGTCTATATATCGCAGCCGTTTTCGGCAAAAAACGTAATCAAAATACGCCCCGTGATAAGCGGACTCACTGAGGGGCCGTATATTTGCCAAGTATTTGTCCGCGAGTGGAGCAGTCAGCCTTCATCTCCGGCCGACACAATTGCCGAGCGCGGTAATCTTATCTACGAAGGGCCAGCTAATGCGGTATATCACACCATTGTGCCGACCAATCCGTATTACATGGTGCAGGTTAGGGTTATCGACTGGCTAGGCCAAATAGTGTTATGCGACACCACGCCTAGCGTGCGCCAGTGGGGCAGCGGTTCTCCAGGCGGCATAAGCTCAGGCGCGGAAAGGATCATTACAATTAACGCCACCAACATGATAATCCCCAACGGCTCGACTTCGACAGTTATAGCCTCCTGGACCGACACGCATGCGATGAACATATCGAGAGTATCATGCTGCATGCCTAAGGGCTGTAACGCGGATGGCGAGATGATGTGGGGGAATTCAGATCCTGACGACAATCACCTAATTCCTAATGGTGGCACTATTAGCCTGGTGCGTGATGGCGCGACGGTTCCCTTGCTTAATTTCGGCAACACCGGTAGGGCTTATGTCGTGTTTGATCCAGTGAGGGCTGTCCCTGCGGCGAATCTGCTCGAGCTTAAGATAGAAGGCAATGAGTGCCGCCCATATCTGATGTCGGTGATGCTTTATGTCGATGACGGATGGAATTGGGCGTCATGAATAGATACAATCATGTAAACAAGCTAGCGATATCCATCCCGGATAGTCTGTCTATTCTGCAATCGCTCAATAACGCTAACGTGGCGGATACATTGCGTGTTGCTATGTTGGGCGGCGGATTTATCGGCAATGCCTTTAAGCCCGATCTGGCTACTTCTGCCGCGACAAGCTCTTCGGGGGAATGCATGGTGGCCATGCTGTCGGGTGACGTAATCTTCCCCAATGGAGAAGTCTTCCGCGGCGATAGTTCTACCGTGTCGATTGCAATCCCGCGCAGCGATAATGCTCAGTTTTTGATGTTAGCTTATCAACCGCTGCGGCACGTCAGGTTAGATAAGGCGGATGGGTATGGCGAGAATGATGCAGCATATGGCTTCCGCCGCGATGGAGTTAGGCTGTATCTAATAGACTCCGGCGCAACGTCTGTGGCCGTTAATGATCTATTGATAGCAGAGATAAAAAACCCGCTTGACGGTAATCCAGTTCTGATAGATCGCCGTGCGTCGGCTAGGCAATATCGCTCGTCTTCTGCGCTAGATCCGCGTATCGGCGGCTTGGCGACCATGAAGACTCTATATCACGGCTTTATCGACGATTCAACTCAGCCATGCGGCAATGCAAGCCGCTCCGCGATACACAACGACGATTCAGCCGGGATGGGACTAAGTTTTATTAGCGCCATGCCTGAGATTAGCCCGTTTGTTTACTTATTGTTGCTCAGGTCGGGCCTCGGCTGGCGTGAGCGTTCTTCAGCCCACTGGGGCCCACGCAGGGGCCATGTCTTCGTCCCTGGCCTCGCAGGGGATAACGTGCGCGGAGCAGGTGTCGCCCAGGACCGCAACGATAGTCGCATTGCCTCCGCTGGAGAGGGTTTGGGGCAGCTAACCGTTGGCGTCTTGGACGCAACTATTGACACTACTCTAGAGGCGGTAGCCGACCCGGGCACGCATGGAGTGTTGATTGCTGCGTGTATTAGTCGTAGTGAGGGTGCAGACGTGGAAGAAGCCACCGCCAGGGCTTACACGCAAATCTGGGCGCGTGACGGCAGCATCAGCCACAGCCTTGATCCGGCGATTCTACCCCCACACGCAGAGCGTGACCTTACCCCTCCGGGTACTGATGATGGCGGGTGTTATCCGCGAGTGCGCTACACCCCGATGGGCTCGAGCCGTTTAATCCTCCTGGGATCACGCACGGTATTGCCCGGCAGGGTAACCGCGTCGATGACATCGAGCAAGCTGACACGCACAGGCGTGACCTGGATACACCTCAACCTCGGCCCAGACTTCGGGTGGACGGAGACGTATGGGTGGTATCATCCGGACCTTATGATACCACCTGCCACCGACACCTGGTGGCATTACTACTCTTATCCTCAGAGTGGTGGTATTTCCCCCAACTACGGCCGACAGACGTGGTGGGATAACTCTGAGATAGCCACATTCCGCGCCCCGGGAGACGGCTGGATGCTATCCGAAGTGGTGTTTGTCAATAGATACGTGGCACCGCAGCCTAGCCAACCAGCTTACATAACAGCAACCAAAAACGGCGAGGCAACGGCGGTGGAGGTGGAGTTTGTGTATAATAATAGCAGGACTCAATCCCCGCCCCCCATTCCCCTAGCCGCTGATGATGTTATTACCTTCAGCCTTGACGGTGCTGAGGGTGAGGAGTATTATGCCAGTGGTTACATCAGCGTTGCGTTAGTCAAGGAGGGTAAAGCAGTTACCAAATAACTGACTTTTCTTCCCCAAACCTGAACAAATCGCTTGACAAGGATATGGAAAAGATGTATATTATAGATGAGATTGGTGAGGATTTCGTAGTGGTCAACGGTGAACGCATCGAGGTTGACCCGCCATTCAAGACCTTGCCGGACAAGCAAGAATACGAGACCTGGTTAAACGAGGTAATGACGGATGCTGTTGAGGCAATCGGAAGTAGAGAAGACCTACAGACTTTCCAAGACCACCTTGCATCGGTGGCTCAGGGATGGAAAGCTGACTGACCATCGCACTGTTGGTGGGCACCGTAGATATGACAGCGCAGAGATTGAGGCCCTGTTGTCTGTATCAGATGGAGTTACTGTCACAGAGAAAGATGTAGCTTTGTATGCAAGGGTTAGCACGCAAAAGCAAGCGGAGAATCTTACCCGCCAACACGAGAGACTTATCGAGGCTTGCAGAGAGCGTGGCTATCGCATCGTTCTTGATTGCTATGAAATTGCTTCTGGCTTGAATGACAACCGCCGCCAGTTCTTTAAGGTCATAGACGCTGCTTGTAGGGGCGAAGTCAAAAAGGTTGTGGTCGAACACAGAGACAGACTGACTCGCTTTGGCTTTCGAACCATTGAACGCTTTTTCAAGGGCGTGGGTTGCACGGTAGAAGTCCTTGAACAAGTAGAAGGGAAAAGTGAACACGAAGAATTGGTCGAGGACATCTTAACTATCATTGTAAGTTTTAGTTCGAGAATCTATGGAGCGCGAGGCGGTCGCAAGCGCAAGGAAAACTCCGATGCAGAGAGCGCATAAGGTTCGATTGAATCCAACGCCTGAACAGGAGAAATATCTGCGCCAGGCTTGTGGGACGGCGAGATTTGTTTTTAACTGGGGCCTGGATGAATGGCAACGTCAATACGAATCTGGGGAAAGGCCATCGGCTTATATTCTGAAAAAGCAATTCAACGCCATTCGACACGAACAGTTTTCCTGGTCTTATGAAGTAACCAAGTGTGCGGTTGATACCGGTTTCCGCAACCTTGATAATGCCTTCAGAAACTTCTTTCGGCGGTGCAAAAACGGAGATAGCAAAAAGGGCTATCCCAAATTCAAATCTAAGAAGCGGTCAAAGTTATCTTTCAGAATGGACGGGTCACGGGTTAGCACCGATGGTCATTGGCTCAAGTTGGAAAAGCTAAATGAACCAATCAATATGGCAGAAGAACTGCGATTTGATGGCGAGATTAAGTCGGTTACGATCTCCGAAGATGCAGGTTGTTGGTATGCCGCTATCAACGTAGAGGGAGGGCCGCCAGGACACAAGCATCTGCAAAAGTCGGTTGGGGTAGACTTAGGCGTGAAGACGTTAGCTGTACTGAGTGATGGGAGAGAGTTTGAAAACCAAAAGCTCTTGAGATCAGAACTTAGAAAGCTAAGGCGCTTGAATCGTGAGCTATCTCGCCGTCAAGAGGGAAGCGGTAGATGGAATCGCGCTAAACGAAAGCTGGCAAGGTTTCACCGGCAGATAGCAAACCGACGATTAGACTACCAGCACAAGATGACTACCGAGATTGCGAAAACCTACCGAATTGTTGGCGTAGAAGATCTCAACGTGGCAGGAATGTTACGCAACCATCGCATGGCTCTGTCAATCGCAGATGCCGGATTTGGTGAGATCAAGCGACAGTTGCAATACAAGGCGGAATGGTACGGCGGTGAATTGGTAGAGGTTGACCGCTTCTTCCCATCCAGTCGCCCGTGTTCTGCGTGTGGAGCTATCAAAGATGACTTGACGCTAAATGATCGAGTATTCATTTGTGAGTGCGGTTATGTTGTAGATCGAGATTTGAACGCGGCTTTGAATATAGAACGGCAAGCATTGAATATCATAAGAGGCCGGAGTGGGTTCACGGACTCTCTAAACGCACAGGGACAGGATGTAAGACCCGTAATCGGGCGATCTTGGATGAACTGTGAAAATATGGCTGAAGAAAGGCAGCCTTCCAACCCTGCTGTGGTTTAGGCAGGTTTGGTAAACCAGGCGCGATGAAGCTTAAGCGCATCCTGCTGATATGCGCCATAGCTATTGGTGTATTTTTTATGGCAACGCACGTGAAGTGTAATCGCGGTATGCTGGACGAGCTCATCGCGGGGAGTATCATAGAGCGTGTCGAGCCGGTATTTACCAAGCCATCCTGGTGGACGCATGCAGAGGTGGAGTCTAAACCGCTAGCGACTATCAGATACAAGACTCCCCCGCCGGTATCTCAAGTATCCGGAGGGACGATTTATCCCAATGGAGATATCGAACTGGAGTTTAGGGTTGATTCAACGCTATTTGCGCTGCATCGCTTTGATATAGGCGGCTATCACGGCCGCGGGAGGATATGGATTGACTCCCTAGGCGCTCCCAGGATTAGTTATCCGCGATGGGGTTTTGATCCGGCGGTCGTCTTCGGCCCATCTCTTCGGGGTGCGACTTGTGCTCTGGAGCATGTTTACGTTAATAACTTCCTAGGAGTAACGCACATTCACCCGCTGACCCCGCTAGTTGACATAGAGTTATGGCAACCCGGCGAGACGCGTGACATAAGCCTTGGCGTGGGGGTAACTGCCGACTTAGCTCCTCGTTGGTCGTCTGCGTTACGCCTAGGCTTTGGCTGGCAATGGTCGGTCCATGGCGGCAACGGCCCGACAGCGTTCGTAGGCGTAGCCATTCCGTAGCCTAGCGTGCGATATTTGGGGTTTTCTTCCCGTTTTGGTGTAGTGATACCATGCGATGCGTAAAATCGATTCTACGGCCTCTCGTGGGCCATTACGCGGGTTCCGCGTTTGCTTGACGCTTTAGCCTGGGATGATATAATAAAAAAGATGACTTGGGAGGGATGACATGCATGATGGATCTCGGCTAAAGCTTGCCATATATCAGGAGTTTTTCGACCCGCTGTCGCAGAATGTTGTTCGCTCCAAGGCTCGTTCTGCGTTGCGGGCTACCATGCTGGATCCGGTAGACGAGAAAGAGACCTTTCTTGACAAGATGCGTGCATTCTTCCGTAGGATGTTTAACGTGAATCAGCCGCCGCGAACGGTGAGATAAAAAATAATGCCCAGACTCGACCGGGTCTGCAGACTCTAAAAAACAACAGGGTGGCTTAGGGGCGGCTTGCGCCGCCCCTTGCCGTTTAGTTAAACTCGCTCTTGATGGAGCCCCAGGTGGCTGGGGTGAGGGACATAGTCCCGTTGTAGTCTAGCCACACCCGGAGGTCACCCCCCGTCGGGGCCCAGTTCCAGCCCCACCCCCCGACATGGTGGTAGCTGTGCGGGGGCGCCACCGCGGCAGAGTCCATTACGAACTTGGCCGCCCACACGTTCCCCATCACCAACACCACCTGGACATTAGACCCGTTGTCCAGGGGGATTACGCAGCCGGCCGGGAACGTCACAAGCGAGTCGCCCGGCTCAACTTGCTGAGGGTAAAGGTATGCTGTATAGTCCTCCCGGAAACGTACGCAGCCCGGAGAGGGCTGGTTGAACACGTAGCAGAACACGAGAGTCCTGCTTATGCTATTCACCCTGACCGTGATGGAGTCTAGGGTGATGGCTACCTCTGGGGATGGTGGAATGGCAAACTCCACCAGCACGACTTCCCCCAGCGTATCCAGCACCCGATCCGGGTCGCTGGGGTCGTCATACCTCAGCTGCGCTCCGCCCGCGAGGGCGGCGAGGAGCATGGCGATTACGATAGCTCTCATTTCGAGCCTCCTTAAACGTTCGCGAATAGGTCCGCGCACTGCGCCCCCGCCTTGGGGGCTATTGAGTCCTTCAATCCCGTGTAGTAGTTGGTTATCCACACGGGGATGCCCCTGCGGTGGGCTTGCTCGATGAGATGCCGAATGCTCGGCGTGTCTTCAAGCCAGACCACCACCAAGGCCGTGGCATGATGCAGAAGGTCTATATTCCGCATCATACCCGCGTACGTTCCGTCATTCCAGTCGACGGGGAACGCACGCGCCGGGATGCCCAGCTTTTCAGCCACCAACTGGGCTCCCTTGTCCTCTCCCAAGACTGCAAGGCCGTCCGGGGAGAGGCCGGCTTCCTCTATCGCCCTCGCGCCGGCTTTCCAGTCGCCTAGGCGATAGAGCAGGGGAGACATTGCTAGGGCTATCCTGCTCATGTCTCCTCCTGATCTTCTCCGCGGAAACGCTGCGCACACGCTTCCGCGTTGTGAATCCTGCGCTGCATTTCAGCGCAGTCCCCTGGCAGAAGGTTAGAGTCGCGTAGTACGCGCTCTATGCGCTCCTCCACCAGGGAATTCTGCACGCCGACGGGCACGCCATGCTGCACGTCGTATGCGGTTCGATTCCACGACCGTGATACTGCCGTGCCGTTGAGCTTGTGCTCGCCGACGAGGGATTTTATGCCCCAGGCCACGGCGACCCTTATGAGCCGCTCTGCCTTATCTGAGATGGGCATTGGGACTACCTCCAGTCCCTCCCTCCATTTCATTTATACCAGACTGGGGAGGGCGATTGGGAGTGATGGCTGGGGCGGGAGGGCTCGAACCTCCACCAACAGGATCCAAAGTCCTGCGTCCTGCCAATTGGACAACGCCCCAGCGGTAGATCATCGCACAAAAAGAGTCGCCCGTGCTAGCAGCTCATTAACCACGTAGATATGGGAGTGTCCCAGCGCCCTTAACGTGTCTGAGCGCTGTATCGCCTCGAATGGTATCGCCAGGAGTATGTCGCCGAACTGTATTGTGCAGGTATCGCAACTCCAGTCGGCATATAACATGCCTGCTATGACTGCAGTTGTGATATTGTCGATAGCGATATAGCCATAATCCACGCAGAATGGCTGATCCATGGTGACGTGGATGTTGTCATCCGTGATGGTCACCGTCGCGTGGAGGCTATCCGATAGCAGTTCGTCGATCCACACGGCGTCGCTAAGGTGTTCGGATGATAGGACCACATCCGCGCCTGCTAGCGACGCGCACAAAAGTGCTATGATGACGTATCGCATGTCTTCTCCGGTTTTGACGATCCCTCACGGATCAACCTAGGAGGTGGCGGGGTTGGTTCTCGCAGGGTGAGATTCTCCTCCTCCTCCCGTGGAGAGATCGCCGCGAGGCGTTCCTCTATACTTGCACACACCTGGCGGTGTGCTGCATTGAGTAGACGTGCCTCGCAAGTTGGGCATATCTTCTCTCCGTAGTCAATCAAGACATACGGAGCGTGTTGGCGATATGCCATCTCCAACTGAGAGTGCAGCTGCGACTTGCTGCCGCACACAGGGCATCGCGATGGCACTCCGCGCTCTATGTAGTGTAGCGCGATAGCCAGCACAAAGCTAGCTGCGCTACCGTATAGAGCCATAGGAACGTACCTCTCGAGCCCCGGAGTGAGTAGCCGATTGACGAGCAATCCCAGTATCCACCCTGCGGCGATCCACATCGGCGAGCGTCTATCGAGTGGATCTTGCATCAGCATGGCGGCTCCGATAGGGATGATAGCCATCACCCCGGTGACGAAGGCTATTACGGCGTGTCCGGGAACAAGTATTGATGCGTATAGCGCCAGCATTGCCAGCGCCCATCCGCATCCTACTGATATTAGGGCCATGGTAGCTCCTTTCTGTCTACTTGACATTACCCCAACGTACCGTTATATTTATAACACATAACACAACGTTTTACGCTAGGAGCCGCATTGCCACAGATTAGCGTCATCATGCCCGTTTCGGAGAGCAGAGTCCACAACCTAATGGGGACGCTGAGATCGCTCACGCATCAAACGCTGCCGGCAAGTGAATTCGAGGTGTGCCTCGGCGTGGATGGAGTGAGCATAGATCCCATTCAGCATGTCATTGATATCATATCCCCCGAGTTTGAAGTGAAGTGCGAAGCGCTAGGCGACGTTAAGGAATCAGTCCGCCGCAATGCGGCGCGCAATCTAGCGTGTTCGTTATGCACTTCACCGCTGATGATGATCAATGACGCCGATATGTTATTGCCTCCCGGGGCGTTAAGTGAGATACTGGCCGCGCATCGTTCGGCGTTGGCTGACGGCAGACACGCCGCTATATTTCAGCGATTGGCGCGTATTGAGAACTCCCTGTCTGAATGGCACAAAATCAGCGCTGACTACATGGAAAACAAGCTCAGTCTAGGAGGCCTGTTAACACGCGCTACGCTGTCGAATCGTATTTTTAGCTCTTTTTCAGAAATCAACATCGAGAAGCTGCGCGAGTGTCGGGCGATTAAGGTGCGCAGCGTGCAGGAGAACTTCCCGACCATCGAGACTTGGATGTGGCGTGATCTAGGGGGCTTTGACGAACGCTTTATCGGCTGGGGCGGCAACAAGCAGGAGTTTGTCGAGCGGCTGAATTACTTGTCCAGGCTGGGCCTGATTGACCTTATACTCTTGCCGCATATTGTTTTATATCATCAGCCCCACGCCGAGTCTCCGGATGCTGCTAATAAGGCTTTGCGCAAAAAGAATACAGAGCTATTCCGCGCCGTGGTGAATAGGCCTCAGGGGTGGGAGTGGCGCATAGACAGGGTGAGGCGCAGTTTGGCTAATCATGGGCAACCCGAGTCGGACGGCATTAGCGTAGTGGTTGTGTCTGGAGATGTCACGGCATACCGTGCAGCGGCCGAAGCTCAAGGATTACACGCGCAAGTTATAACGCATTCCACGCTTAAGGCGCGTGAAGAGTATTGGCTGGGCTATGCTCTATCGCTGTGCGGATACTCGAGATGCCTAATCGTGTTGGGCAATACCGACAACATGCCGAAGCAATGGCGTGCGGGTACGGAAACGCGTGCGGAGTGGATACTGGGTGATACCAAAGATATTAGCCAAAAACTGGTTGGTGCATCAGTGTCTCTCGGCTCAATAAGCCGTGCGTCGGAGTTGTTGCAGGTGTCGGATCAGCGGACGCATCAAGCCGCGTTACACGCCGAGATATGGCCGCACCGCTTATATCGTCCCACTGCGGTGCGTGATGAGTTGTGCGTTGGCATTATTACCTACAACCGTCCGGAGATGCTGCGCACCACGATTAAAACGCTGATGGAATCCAAAAGCCCACATATCGACTATCGCATAGTGGTCAGTGACGACAATTCCGCCGAGGCCGCTCGATACATATTGGGGTGGGCTAATGATACTTACGGGGTCGAGATACTAGACAACCCTCAGCGCGGGGGAGTGGCAGAGCAGAGCAATCGCATTCTAAGATACTTCAACGGCCTATCGGGGCTTGGCGTGATTGCCAACGACGATCTATTGTTCAAGCCGGGTTGGGATGAGGCTTATCTTGCAGCATATAAGCTGACCCCGTGGAGTCATTTCGTTTTTATGGACACTGATCTCGAGAAGCGGATTATAGCTAATCTCTACCCCGTCAACGATCTGAGGCTGGACAACGGGGTGTTTCTGGTCAACTGGCGTCCTAGTCGCATACAGGGTGCGTTGATCACTTTTGATCAGCAGTGTATTGACCGCGTCGGGGCGTTTGACTCTGAGCGTTTCGGGTGGTTTTCGCACGAACACGTCGATTGGACGCTGCGCAATCAGCGTGCCGGTCTAGCCCCTGGCGGCAGACGCTTAGTGTCGGGGTGTTATGACGTTTTAGGCATGGATCGTTACGTATCGCTCAACATGCATCACTATCGCAGATCGGTGCCGGATAGTGAGCGAGATGCTTCAAACGAAACTCGTTTCCGGATGGTGGAGAGCAATCTCAACCGTATATATCTGCCTTTGGGGGATTAACATGTCGCAGAATTCACCCTTGCGTTATCCTACAACCATGCCGAGCTCTCGGGTATCTCTCCCTCCTCCTCCTCTTCCTCCTCTCATTAGGCGCAGCGTACCTATCCAGCAAGCCATAGGCGGACGCGCGGTGAAGACTGGCGGAGTTAGAAGGGAAAACACACTCGCGTCTTCACCCATATTATCGATTGTCTCCGTGGCTTGCATTTTGGCGCATGGGGTCAGGCGCAGTGACATTGTCGAAGCCGATCTTGAGTTGCCGGGCAAGACTTCCGTCACGACGATTGGGATGGCGTATGTCGCAAACACTGTCGCAAACCTGTCGCAAACAGAGGCATGCGACGCTGACATAGTGCTCAACGCGGAAGATACAATCTCGTGGCCGACCACGCTGGACGCAATCCGGTCGATGCGGCATTATGACGTTGTGGTGTGGCTAAGCTCTCGCGAGGCTATATCGGGGCTGGCTAATGCCATTGCGGTGTTAACCGGTTCGCCGCATTGGATTATGGTATTGCCCGGAAAGGCGTCTGTTGCGATTAAGACATCCGGCATCCCTGGCGATATCTCTTCTGAGGAGTTAGTAAAAACAATAAACGGGGTTGCGCTGCTGGATGATAACATTGTGAAGTGGGGGGCCCCCTCATAGAGGGGGCCTGTTGATCTCGTTTAGAACATCCTCGAGGGCGGCCTTGGCTGCCCTAACGCGCTCCCACCACGATTCGTCGTTGATGCGGTTGAGTTGCCGCACCAGGTGCGCCGCCTCCGCCCAGACGGCCTCGAGGCGCTCCTCGTGGTTAAGCCCTTGGAGCCAATCGCGATGGTAGTACACGCGCAGCGCGTCGGGCATTATCCAACACGCCACACCCTCATGCTTGATGTAGCGCGTGATGGGATGCCCCAGCAACTCCTCTCGCTTCCTCGCCCCGAATTCGAGGATTTTGTGATTCTCGGGGACGAGGATGGCGATTGACGGCATTTCGGATGCCGCGCTGTCGGCTTCCTTCTCGGGGACCGGCGGGTAGTATGCCACCACCAGTCCGTCGATGAGGCGCGACCAGCTACGCAGAGGCGGCAAGCTTGCGCCTCCACGCCAGGACCACGGCCCCCACCATGAGGGCCCCGACGATGGTGCTGAAGATTATCGCCTTCTTCATGATTCCTCCTTTAGGGTTTGGTTGCTCCGTATTGTTTATACCGCAATCAGGGGGGTATTGACACGCGGAGAAGGATAACATATATTGCTGCTGTAAGGAGGCGATAGCATGACAACGGACCACAAGAGACAATCAGAAAACGTGCGGAGCGTAGCCACTCGCCTCCTAGATATTCTGCAGTGGTGTGAAAAGATAGATCAGGCGGTGCCGGGGGATGACGGCTTAGTGACTGGTGGACATGTTACGCAATACACATCCTACCGGGACGCTATTGATGATAGCCGTCGTGCCCTAGAGTGGCTAGCGCTTTCGGTTTCGTCTATGTTATTAGAGAGCCCGGAAGTGGTTGCGGCACACTTATTGCGCGGAGATCGCATGGTGGAGCAGCGTGACGTGACAAACGGTCTAAGCGATATAATCGTGGAGAACACCGATATATCGGCGGTTAAGGAGGAGTCATGATTATTGCGAGGCCTCTAAGCAGCACGCTATACCAAGGCGAAAACGCTCAGTGGCGTGTTGAGCTGTTTAATCAGGACGGCTCGAAGGTTGTAGCGCTGACTGATCCCGCAACTAACGTTACGCTACGCATTCAGCGAAATATTGATGACGAATACCCTATTGTGGCTGATGCTCAAATGACGGTTTTGTCGGATAGTATCGTGGCGTATGATTTAATGGTGCACGACTCGTGGCTGGGGTATTATTGCGGTCAGATTACGGTTACAATCCCGCCGGCGAAGATGCACGGGGCACCGCCGACGAACATTAGGCGCAGCTCGGTGTTTACCATTAACGTCGCGCGTGCGCTCGACGATATCAACCCATAGGGAGATATAGATGGATCTACATCAGACCAACGATCGCGACACCCATGCTTGCAGCGTGGCGGTATCGCAGGATGCTCTTAACCTGCTTAAGGGCATGTATGCTATTAGCCTTTCTCAGATGGATGAGTTTGAGCCACCTGATCCGGTTACTGCTCTTGCTAGGCTAATTCATGATCTAGTGGCAGTTCATACTTTTGGCAAGTTAGTGTGCGGCGGGAATCCGGCATGGAGCGCTAATCTTGAGATTGTTATCGCCGGCGCGATGACTGATCTTGTTGACATGTGTGGGGTTGAGGATGCAACGGAGGCTCTGGCGCAAGCAATAGATGACATAGATTACTCTGGCGATGAAGATGAGGACGAAGACGAGGACGAAGACAAGGACGAAGACGAGGACGAAGACGAGTGCGTAGCGTACGATGGGCTTGCGAGCAGGGTTAACGACTTGTTTCGTCAGCTACCGGAGCTATACCTGCTTAAGATAAGCCCTGACAAGCCAGCTCACGAGGGAATGTATTACGCCGCGGGTGAGGGGCCCGATCCGGTGGAGACTAGTCTGGGGGATGATGTCGAAGCGTGTGACGATATGTAGCGACTAGCGTGAGCGCGGGGGGCTTAGGCCCCCCCCGCCGCCTTTTGGAGGCGCTTTTATGTACGTGGTTACTATGCTGTCGTATCACCCAAAGCTGTTTGATGCATCAATGCGCCAGTACGAAGGGCGCGAGATGTTTTACTCCAGGTACGACCTTCTCAACATGCAAGCGCAAGCACATAAGGTGTGTCCTGAGGCCCTGTCAAGTATTGATGTGCGCCTGGCTGATATTGAAGAATACTCCGGGCAAGAGCTTAAGCCGACGGATTCTATTGTATTTACGAGGACTGGCGGGGCGGGTGATATCATTATGATACTCCCCTTAATACAGCGCATGAAGAAGGCTATGCCGTCAGTCCGCATTGGGTTGGCAACGCGCAAGAAATACACCCCACTCGGCAGCATGTCGCCTTATGTTGACGAAACGCTATCCATCCCATCGCCGGCTTTGGCCATTGAAAAATACGATTACATCGCCAATTTCTATGATGCCATAGAGTTTCCGTGGGCGCCAGCGAGGACGCTACACGGGTGTGATGTATTCGCAGAGCGGCTAGGCCTGCCTCATCTCACTCGGGAGGAAAAGGTTCCCGAACTAGTCCCCCCTAGGGGTGCCGTGAGGGGATTAGATAAACGGCTACGCAAGGATGGCATTAAAACGAGCGACCGCGTCTTGCTGTATCAGTTCAAGAGCAGCAATATCAATAGATCACTGCCTATCGGCAGGTCGGCGCAGTTGGTTTATGCATTGTCAACCCTCGCGCCTGACGTACACGTTATCGTAACAGGCGGGCCTAGGGATTGTAATCTCGAATGGCTAGGCCGCGACTCCAAGCCGATGCCCAAAATACACAACTGGGCCGGCAAGACGGATCTTTACGATATGGTTGCCCTATGCCAGCGCGCTTCCCTATGCGTCGCCCCCGATAGCATGTTGGCTCATCTCGGGGGAGCGATGGGCATCCCAACCATTGCACTGTTCAATGTCATTCCACCAGAACTGCGTGTGGGGCAATACGATAATGTTTACTCATTCTTCACCCCTTATAGCTGCGCGCCGTGTTTTTGCCATGGCTCCGACGCTTGCTCAAAATGCGCTATACTAATAAGCGATTGGGAGAAGCGTGGTAAGAAAGACGAGCCTCAGCCGGGAGCTCCCTGCTGGGATACGATAACTAATCGCGAGATATGCAACCAGGCGGCGCAAATGCTTGGAGCGGAGGGATGAGATGCAGGGCAAGAATCTAGTAATGGATGCATACGATTTCCAGCGCATGGGTGATGCCGAATTTTCCGAGGGAGCTTTCCGCAAGGTGGCAGAAGCGTCGGGCGAGTTGCGTGATTTTCTCTATCATAGCGGAGACGCGGGTGATCAGCATCGCATGTTGGATACCGAGTTTGCCATCGTGCTAGTTCTGCCCAACGGCGACAGGATGCGCAAGTATCCCATTAATAGCAAGACCGATCTGCAGATGAGCATCGCGGCCTTCAATAAGGTTTACAAGCGCTTGCCCTACAACATGGTTAACATCATCGTAAAGCGCTTCGAGAGTGCTGCTTTGCGTTATGGCGTAGATATCTCGTCCGAGCCGTGGTATAACGCGATAGCTAATGCAAAGGGCGAGCATCTCTCCTTCTTCTATCCCGTGACGGAGGGGTTGCTTGCTACGCTAGACAGCATAATGGAGAAGCAGGCCTCCGCGGAGGAAACGGGGCATTTTGGCATCAATCAAGACATTAACGGGGCTACTTACCAGCGCTATCCTATCAACACCAAAGCGCAGTTGCAACATGCCATCGCGGTAGTTGAGAAGAACGCGCGGCATTGGTTGGCGTCCTATGCGATTCAGATGTCGCGAGCTATCGAAAAGCGTGCAGAAGAGTTGAACGTGACCATTCCGGAGGACTCCAGTGTGCATAAATATGCAGCACGTTCGTTCAGCGACTCCGCCTATGGTCATATAATGGCGAGGACGACGATGGTCAACAACATGGATGGTTACATGGCCTATCGCGATCTCGCCGAGAAGGTAGCCAGTAAGCAGTATTCGCCAGCCCAAGCTGCGGTTACGCTGGACAACCTAGATCACGCCAATAAGTTGCACTATTCCTGGCATGATAGAGGCCTTGCGCGTCCTGTCGATGCTGTTTTGGGCTGGCCTATTAAAACGGCCAAGACGGTATCTATTGGCGGGATAGACATTGATGTCAGCAAGCTGCACGACATGGCCGTCAATGATCCGTCGCTGTTGGTTGAGCGTTTGGGTAGTGATGTGGTGGGCAAGCTGCGCAGCGATCCCGAGGGAACGCTTATGCGCATGGCGGCCCCTCAGCGCACGGTGGTTCTAGACGTGATGGGGCGTAAGGCATAACGATGAGATCTCTCCACGATGTGCTGCGGGACGTAACGTCAACGCCATTCGAGATCGTGACGGTGTTGGATCATCACTTGGATCAAGTGTGGCACTTTTGCGAGCCGGAGACATTGTGGATGGAGATAGAAGACGCCACTGCGCAGCAGGGCGATATCCTGAAGTTTGATGACATACCTCGAGCCATGAAGAACAAAATCATGGCCATCAGGGTATGTTTCAACTCCCTAGCTCCATGGCAGGATTGGGCGGTATTCCCCAACATATGCCTAGCGCTCTCAGGGGTAACTCCAGAGCCGGATTCGTTGCTTACGCCAGAGCCATCTTCCATAGTGCGATGCGTGGAGTTTATGCGCACCATCGAGCCTAAGAACCAGTTCGAGGGCGAAGTAGCCGCGATGATAGCGGTATTGCTATACAAGGAGGGCTTCCTCTGGCTGCCTGGTTATCTAGGTGCGCTAGTAAACACTCCATTGCGTAAATTGCTCGCCGCGGCTACTGCCGGAAACGGCCCTGAAGAGGATGCCGACAGCATCGTCCTCGATATGATTATGGGTTACATGCGCGCTACCTACGGCAAAGAAACGGATTGGCTGATAGAGGAGGAGCCGGTAGCTGTGCATACCGTTAAAGTGTTGGCATTAGAGCATGCCGCCAATGATGCTAAGCGATACTGGCCCCGCGAGCAGCCACAAGGGAAGTGATGTATGTCGTCGATACTTAGTGAGGTGAGAGACTCGTATGGCTTGATGACGGCGGATTACAAAACGCCGCTCATTGATCTCGCCACGGCTAGCATGCCTGAAAAGGCAGAAGACTTTCACGATCTAGCTCTATATATCTACTATACCAACCCCATCGTCAGGTTGGCCATCAGTAAGCTCGCCGAGTATGCCGTTACGGATCTCGAGTATAACGCTGAGACCACGGCGATTGAGGATCGCTATCGCAACGTATTTGAAAAGGTCATGCGCATCAAGCGGCTCCTTATCGTTATCGGCCTCGATGCATTCATCAACGGCAACTGCGTCGTCACGCTTAATTTCCCCGTTGAGCGCAAGTTTTCGTGTCCTAAGTGTGAAGCTCGGCGTGCGGAGCTGACGCAGGCGCTAGAGGAGAAACGCAAGGAGCGTGAAGATACTACTCTTCTTTTCCCCTCGGATGACACACTCATGGCGGGGACTAGCATATCAGGTGAAGGTCCTCGCGAGGAAATCATACCGGATTCCTATAGCGCTAATGCCATAAGTGACTTGACGTACAAGCGCAACAAGTTCAACGGAACATGCCCGACCTGTGGCAGCAAGGTTGTGTTTTCCGCCATTGACGAGCATCGCATTAACGAGCGCGATCTCATAGTGCGCACGTGGCCTATTAATCTAATACGCATCAAGGCGTATCCGTGGAGCGGAAAAGAAGACATCTACTGGGATCCTCCGTCGTCGCTTATTGAAGCCGTTGAAGAAGGGGACATGGATGTCATCAATGAAACCCCCATGGCGGTACTAGATGCTATTAGAGAGAAGAAGATCGTCAAGCTTAACAACGTTTATCACTTCAAGCTGCAAGGCCCGACCGATGTGCATAGCGAGTGGGGTAAGGGGCTGCTGATATGCGCCTTCAAGACGGTTTACTTCCTAGACACGCTAAAACGCGCTAGCGAGGCTGTGGCTAACGAGCATATCACTCCTTTCAGGATGCTAGCTCCGGTTGATACCGACTATGCCTCTGCAGTGGCTATGCAGGATCGCCTGCGGTCGTTTATCCTCGAGGAGTTTAAGCATCAGCGTGAGGATCCTAACTACATAGGGTTTTCGCCAATACCTGTTCAGGAGATATACTTCGGCGGTAAGGGCCGCGCATTCCTTCCTTCTCAAGAAGTAGCTGCAGCTACGGAGGACATGCTTCTCGGTTTCGGCCTGCCGCGTGGGCTAATCGCGGGAGAGGCCACCTGGGCAGGTAACACGATATCGTTGCGTATTATCGAGAACTTCTTCTTGACGCATAGAGATCAGCTTCAGGAGTTTCTCGACTGGAGCTCGGATATCATCCAGTCGCATCTGAATTACGCTCAGTGCGAAGTCAAGATGCGCGAGTTCAAGATGCTGGATGACATTCAGCACAAGCAGATGATATTCCAGATGGTGGCCGGCCAGATGATCCCCTCCAAAGTCTTGATCGAGATGGAGGGTTTGAATTATGAAGACATGCAGGCAGAGCTAAAGGCTGAAAACATCGCCAAGGCGCAGATGCAGGCTGATGCTATGAATATGATAGCCTCAGCGCAGTCTAGCCATCAGGCCAGCCTGATGGAAGACCAGCAAGCCATCATGGTGCAGCAGATGAACGCTCAGCAGCAGGACATGACGGATCAGCTAGTGCGTAACATCCAGAAGATGATGAGTCAAGGCATGACCGTTGATCAAGCTGCGCAGATTATCATGCAGCAGCAGATGCAGCAGAACACGCTCAATCAGATGATGATGTTGCAGATGCAGGCTGACCAGGCCAAGCAGCTATTCCTCATGGATAGGATGAATCAGGCGCAGTGGAGCACTCTAAGGGCGCAGCGTGAGAGCGCGATTCAGGGCATGATGAACATGATGCCTAATATGAACCCTATAGCGCAGACCGGCAACTCTATCTATGACATAGCAATGACTCTCGCTGGATGGGATCCGGATCAGCGTGATGAATTCCTAAGGAAGCAGCAACAGTCTGATCCGGTAGTATACGAGCAGCTTGTGGATTACATGAATAGCATGGGTATCCCTCCTGGGCGACCTCACCCCATGGCTGACAATCAAGGCGGTAGGCGATGAAGGTTTCTAGTCGGCGACGCGTTAGGACCTTTAACCTCATAGTGGAAGCCCACCGCCAGGAGTTTGAGGAGGTATTAAACAACCCCAATGTGTTGTTGGATATCTCCAAAGACGTGCAGTATTTCTTCGACGACAAATCGGGGCGCATCATGGCTGTGGTATATTATACCGAACTCGAGCCCGCCCGTGAACCCGTTCTGGAAAACCCAAAGGCGATACTAGCGGCGACTGAGGAGGCGTGGCGTGGCGACGACGAATGATATGAGCCAGTGTCTTTGTGACGCCATAGGCGAGCGCGAGTTGCTTACGGCAGATGAAGAAGTAGCGCTGGGACGCCGCATACAGCATGGTGACGTAGCCGCGCGCGATGATCTCGTCATGGCCAACATGCGCTTCGCTATCAAGATCGCAGGCGAGTTCAACACCAAGTGGAAGGCAGAGCGAGAGGACGTAATAGGAGCCGCTATTGAGGGTTTAATAGAGGCGGCTAATCGCTTCGATCCTTCTAACGGGACGCGCTTTACCACCTACGCTAACTACTGGATTGACTATAGGATACATCAGTACCTCAATCAGATGGTGCCGATGATTCACGTCCCCGCCGGTCAAATCAACATGGTGCGTGCGTTGCATAGGGATCTCGACGCCGAGTCTAAAAAGCAAAACGACTACTCCTTAACGGAGGAGCGCCTTGCCGAGCAGCGCGGGATAAAGCCGGAGATTGTAGGGGCGATTAAAAACGCCTTCACGGTTGTGTCGGCGGAGGATGTTACTATTTACGAGGACGTCAACGGTGACGACGGTGAACAGCCTGCTGAAGTATTAGACCCCGCCCTGCTGAAAGCTATTGATGAATTGCCGGAGATGCATTGTGACATCATCCGGCGCTTCTTCGGAATAGGGTGTCAGCGCCAGACTCTGCAGCACATTGCGCAGATACGCATGTTAAGTCGCGAGCGTATCCGGCAGCTAAAAAACGAAGCGCTAGAAATGTTGAGAGAGCGGGGCCTGGCAGAACCGTAGTCCCACCAGGCCCCTTCTTGTTACCGGCGGTCGTCCCGGGGCGATGACCGTCTGTCGTCATCGCCCCCGCGTACCCATCCATCGTCCGCCCGGTCTGCCAGGCGGTCGTCGGACGTCCGGTCAGGATCGTATATCATCACTTCACCTCCCTCGGCGTTGTTGATATACCCTCACTTCTTTTATAACGCAAGCACACCCCCTATTGACGATTTAATCCGGAGATGATATATTCCTCGACAAGGAGGTGTGCTATGAGCGGGAGACGCGCCAAGCTTATCCGTGCGTATGTGAGTTCCATTTGGAGTGTGCTATCTGACGAGGATCGCGAAGCGTGGCATCATGACGTGCGTAGATTTTACCGCCATGCCAAGCGTGAGTGGATTAGGGGCAACTTCCGTGGGTAATGAGCTAGTCCACGTAGACGCCATCCTGGCAGCCGCTATATGCGCTGGGATAGCACGCAATATTGCCGAGCTGCATTACTCTAACTTAGACGAAGAGTCTAAACAGCGCTATCATGTCGATGAATTGATGGGCGCCTTTGGAACACTAGCGGGCAATGAGCAGGCGCTGTCGATGATGATGTCGTTGGATACCAAGCACAACAAGGCGTGGTTGGACAATGTTGCGTTAGTGCTGCGAAGCATCTATAATGTAATGGCAAGGCTAATCGGTGAGGGAGAGCAAAATGTCGAGCACGCGTCAGATAGTGCATGATACGTATGTGCGTACTAAGCCGCCAGTTATGGATCCCAACGCGCGCACGATACGTTTCAACTTCACGCTATACTCCATTCCTAGTGGCGTGCCAATTGAGCTGTTGTACGACAATCTAGTCTCGGCCGTGACTAATCGCAGCATGAGTGAATTGGCTGATGCGGTTGCCGCGCTGGAGCCGTATAAGACCAAGATGCACGTCAAGCCGGCGTGGCGTCAGACGGAGATATATGATCCGTTTGACCGCGTAGTGATTAACTGACCATGGATCTATTCGATATATTAGCGCATTATCGCGACCGGTATGCCGAGCTGATTCATGGTGGGCTAGAGGAGTTGCGTCGCTTGATTAAGGAAGCTAACGATAACAATCTCTATCGTGACATCATGGTAGAGGCCATCAAGCACTTCGAGTCTTTCGAGCCAGAACCGAAGCCGGATCCGTTGGGCATCCCCACCGTTGGGTATGGCCACGTTGTGGTAGGTGGAGAGCCGCCGTATCCATGGACTAAAGATCAAGCCGCGTTGTATCTAGTGGACGAGCTTGAGGAAAAGTACGTCCCTCAAGCTAAGCGTGCGTGGAATTCCAAGCCGGGTAAAAAGTGGCGCACGGAGGAGTGGGATCTACTCCCTCCGTGGACACGCGCCGGATTGGTGTCTGCTGTATACAACGCCGGGCCGGGGATCATTACTGGCGGCACGTGGCCGTGCAAAGCAACCGATGCTGAGGCAGGCAATGTCTTCTACAAATACTCCACCGGCAGGGATCGCGCCACCGGGAAAAGGATTAGACTTCCCGGGCTAGTCCGTCGCAGGTTCTTCGAGTGGAAGCTAATGACCGAGGGGGAGATTGATTTTCAACCCGCTGGATGGCGGGAATGGTATAACAGGCACAAGCTCTAAGAGTTAGTCGCATTACCCATCGGGGCCGGCATTTGCCGGCCCTGCTCGTCTGGAGGCGAGATGGCAAAAATCAAGGCCGTGCGCGCGCTCGTATATTCAAGGGTTGTAGGCTATTACACCCCGGTAGACTCGTGGAACAATGGCAAGAAGGAGGAGTTTAAGGACCGTCAATATATTGACGTATCATCTTCTTGGCCTGAGCAGACTAAAAAAGAATCCAAGCCGTTGGGCCTGGTTGTGGAGTTAGTCTCCTAGCGGAGGGCTTCCCCTCCGCTAGGAGCATGATCGTCAGAACGGTATGTCGTCGTCGTAGCCGTCACCCTCGTCGGGTGCGGCGTCTGGACGTGGCTGCGTCGGGCGTGGTGGTGGTGCACTCCTGCCGCCACGTCTGTCGTCGATGGTTGCCGCCAGGATGGTCAGGTCGGGGAACATGTTGAGATGCAGGAGGAACTTGTCTCCTGCTTTCGTGGTCTGCATGCTCCCCAGATAGAAGTCCGGATAACCTTCCGGATTGGCAGCGCGCTCGCGCTCCGTCTTCTGCCGCACGATGCGGTAGCTTCCGGGCCGTCGCTCGTCGACGAGTGCTTGCATATCATAGGGAACGATGTAGAGCTTGATGTCGAAGCCGGGTCCGCGCTCCTCCATCTCTCCTACGGTTAGATACCGCGTGCGCTCTTCCTTCGAGGGGTCTCCCTCGACAATGCTTTTCAGGGCGTACTTCATGTTACTCCATCCTTCTTAGGGCAATTGGCTTGTCGGTGGTTTCGCCGCCGTGGTCGAAGGTCGCGACCATCTCGTGCCAACATCCCGGGTGCATTCCGCACTCTCTGCGGACGACGCGGACGTAACACAGATGGTAGTAGTCGTATACTGTTACATCGCAGGGGGCGTCGTCGGGGCCCAGCAGCTCAGCGTCCTCCTGCGATACTTCGATAACGTCCATAGTGCGCTCTGGATCGATCGGATTGGTGACTTCGACGGGAAAGCACAGTTTCTCTACCACTATGACTTCGGGATCCGGCATGATGCCTCCTTGGATGGTGTGTTATCACACCTGGCTAGCGGCGGCTTCTGTCAGAGTCAGTACTACGGTGCGACTGAGCTCAGAGCCGCTCTTCATTGGGCAACGCTCGCCTGGCTTGAGCATGGGAACGTAATCCCCGCCCGCGGCTGCGTCGATGGGCTGGGCAAGGCCTAGCTTACATGAATATCCGCTATCGGAGCGCAGCTCGCATTTTGTGCTGCAATACATTAACTCGCCACGCGTAAATACGCGCAGCGTGATCGGCGGCATCACTAGTAGCGGGTCTCTCATGGGTCCTCCTTCGTTAAGCTGGCTTCGCTTTATATATACCGCATTATCGCCGTTATTGTTCTCTCCGCCAATACTCCAGCATTAAGGCACACAGCTGGCGCTGAGATGCGACCGCTTGAGCGTGGTCGTCGTAGTAGCTTAGGGTGCCATATACGATGTCGCCGGCATGTGTCCCGTCGGGGTTGCGTGTTGTGGTCCAGTTTCGCCAATATACTCCTGAGATATTGCCGGCAAGTGACATTCCGCGCTCGCAACGCTCGAAATACGGAGACTGGCGGATTGCCAGTTGCGGTCTCGCGCGCAGTTCATTGTATATGCGGAGGGGGAGAAATACCACATGTTTTGGCATCCCGCGGTATGAAGGGTCTTTGCAAAGCCGTGGGATCCAATCGACAGGCATGGTGTTATCACTCATAGTACTTCCTCCAATACAGCAGCATTAACGCTGATAGCCTGCGTTGTTCTTTAATTGCAAGGTCGTGCTCCCAATACATCATGCCGCTCTGGGGCTCACCCTCCAACTCCAAATCATCGTCCCAGTAGAGTTCCTCGCCGAAAAGGGATATTATGTCATCAGCGGAGTTATAGGGTGGTCGGTTTTCTAGCCTGGGCCTCTGAAGCAGCTCGCATCGTACGCTGCGGGGTAAGCACACCGTCCATACCGTCAATTCAGCGTCGTATAGATCATCCTCGAAGAGTCGCGGGACCCAACTAGAGGGCATATATTTCGTCATGATATCGCCCCCTCACGCCACAGGGCCATAATTAGTCCCATGAGGGCGCGTTGGGTGGCTACGGCGTATTCGTGTTTAGTGAAGGGGTCGGTTGTATAGTCTTGCCCCTCCTGATGTTCCTGCCAGGACACTATGATATGCCTCCATCCCTGATCTCGTGCAGGCAGCGTAACGTAGAGCTGAAAGTCCGAGCGCACCCTGCATGCCTTGAGGGGGCCGGGGCGAACCGCACCTGTGACGCTGTCGGGCAGTGTAACCAACATGCCGTGCTTTAGGCGCGGAATCCATTTCGGGTCAAGATGTTTCATCATGGCCTCCATAATAATTCCGGGCGGGGACTGCCACCTTCAGGTAGCAGAGGAAGCCCGTTTTCACCTTTCTTGTATTAGATAGTTGACATAAAACAAATATTGTAGTATATTTGTTTTATGAGTGACACACGTTATCGGCGCAATGCAGGGAGCGTTTACTCTCTGAAATATCACATGGTATGGTGTCCAAAATATCGGCGCAAGGTTCTGATAGGCGATATTGCGGAAGAATTGCGCTCCTTGCTGTACCAGAAAGCGCAGGAGTTGGACGTGACGATTGAGGCGCTTGAAATCATGCCAGACCACGTTCATCTTTTTATCGAGAGTGATCCGACAGAAGCTCCGCAACGCCTTGCCAACCAGTTTAAAGGTTATACTTCCCGAATGTTGCGCCAGAAGTTTCCGCAACTGTGCTCCAGGCTGCCGAGTATGTGGAGCAGGAGTTACTACGTTGGATCGATAGGCCACGTCTCCGACGAAACCGTCAAGCGGTACATTGGAATGCAGAAACAGAGTTAGATTATGTTGCGCACCTACAAATACCTCCTTCGTCCGAACAATGAGCAATTGAACAGCCTGGACTTTTTGCTTTGGCAATCCATGTTGGTTTACAATGCTGCCCTCGAACAACGGATTACAACTTACCAAGAAACGGGTAAGGGGATTGGCTACGGATCGCAGTGGGCGCGTTTTCGAGATATCCGCAGAAATAACCCTGATACCCTCGGACTGGTCAATGCTTCCAGTTTGCAACACCTTTTGCGGCGCCTGGATAAGTCCTTTGCCGCGTTCTTTCGCCGCTTGAAGTCTGGAGAAAAGCCAGGTTTTCCGAGGTTCAAAAGCCGCAATCGCTTCAGTAGCATCGAATATACCTACGGAGACGGTTGCAAGCTGCGAATGAATGAGCATGGTCGCATGAGCTTTTATATTCAGAATGTGGGCGAAATGCGAATGTGTTATCACAGAGCAATCCCTGAAGAAGCGAATATCAAACATGTTATTATCAAACGCTATAGCGAACGATGGTACGTTTTCTTGATGATTGAACTTCCAAATTCTGAAAAGCGGATTGAACAAACCGGCAAGCAGGTTGGTATTGATGTTGGATTGAAAACGCTTGCAGCTCTTTCCACTGGTGAGTTGATCGAGAACCCTCGTTGGCTCAGAGAGAGCCTCGCAAAGCTGCGCAAACTTCAACGTCATGCTTCTCGTCAAATCAAAGGAAGTAATCGACAGAAGAAAACTTATCGCAAGATCGCTCGATTGCATGAAGAAATTTCTAATCAACGTGCAGATTACTTGCACAAAATCAGTAATAAATTGGTAGCTGAGAATGATCTGATTGCAATTGAAAATCTCACTCTCGGATTTATGAATCGAAATGAACATCTTTCCCTTTCTTCGTATGATGCTGGGTTTGGATTGTTTCGGCAAATGCTTGAATACAAGGCTTCGAGTGCTGGTATTCAAGTTGTTGCCGTGAACCCGTCCAACACAACCCAGGCTTGCAGCGGATGCGGGAGTATTGTTCCAAAAAGTTTGTCGGTTCGTGTTCATAAGTGTCCTTATTGTGGCTTAGTCCTTGATCGAGACGTAAACGCGGCTCGAAATATTTTATCTTTGGCTTTGAACAACCCGCTCGGACGGAGCGGTCAGCCGGTAACGTGTCCCGTTGGGGAGAGCGTTGGCTGAGAAGCTGTCGCCTTTAGGCGACAGAGAACGTCACTTACATACTCCTTTGCGTGAAATGCACGAGCTACACTCATGATCTTTATAACCCATAACGCGGGATATTGGCATTGACCCCCGCGGTCTGCTGCCTATACTAGATATTGCAAATCACTACATGGGAGGACATCAATTGCCCAAATACGGACGAGGTGCAAGCCAGCGTTCTGACTACGTTGAGCTGCTTAATGTCATACAACGCCGATTGCAAGAGCTATTTAATGTCGATGGTAAAACGCGCAAGCTACGTATTGAAAACATAGACGTAGGGAACGTTAACGTCGGCATGGCCCTCGAGGAGCAGCTAGATGCTAAATACTACAACCGCGACTTTACCAACCCTGTCCGTGCCGATTTTGTTTTATATGACAACGACGGCAAGGAAATCGAGCGGCTTAATCAGCGCCTTGTGATGCATCTCCCAGCCCTAACCGAGCGTGGCACCTTCATCATGGGCGGCAAGGAGTATTCCGTTAAGCGCCAGCTAAGGCTTAAGCCGGGCATTTATACTACCGAAGTCTCTGATGGCGTGCAGGCATTTATCAACACCTCCACGCGGCAGAATATGAAGGTTAAGTTCAATCCTGACACCTCGATGTTCTCGCTCCACGTCGGCGCGCGCAAGTTCCCCCTCATGGCCGTATTGGAAATGCTAGGCGTGCCCCGTGAGCAGTTCGTCAAGATGTGGGGCCAGGATATTGTTGATGACAATCACGCCTCTGATAAAACAAAGGCTACGGTGCTGAACAACCTATATGCTACGATGTTCTCCTACGCCCCTCAGGGCGTCCCCGCGGAAGAGAAGATAGCTAATCTAAAAGAAGCTCTTAGCCAAAGCTCTGTCGATCCATGGGTTACTAAGGTTACCGTGGGCCGCGAGGCGGAGTCGCTATCCCCCGAACTACTGTTCCAGGTGAGCAAGAAGATGCTTGATGTCAGCGCGGGACGCGCTAAGCCGGACAGGCGTGATGCGCTTTATTTTAAGGTCCCGCTGGGCATAGACGACATGGTAGATATAGCTATTGGCAAGCAGTCCAACAACATATCCAAGAAGGTCAGATTGCGTCTTGACGACCCCAACAGGGCTATTGAGTCGATAGTGAGTCGTCCGTTGGTTACGCTTGGCGGCACGGTGCGCATGAAGTTCTTGCTTGATGAGCTTTCTAGCACCCCAGAGCAGGTCAACCCATTTGACATCTGGTCTGCCCGCAGGGAGTTCACCGTAATGGGCGAGGGCGGTATTCCGTCAACGCATTCGGTGTCTCCGGAAACGCAGGGCATTGACGACACTTATCTGGGCTTTATCGACCCCATACAGTCGCCCACGGGCGGCAGGGTGGGGCTTAACATGTTCATGGCCCGCGCGGCTGATAAGGACGGCAAGCGCCTAGTTGCTCGCGGGAGAGAGGCTCAGACCGGCAAGCCGGTTAGCTTTTCACCTGAAGAGGCATATGACAAGGTAGTGGCCCTTCCGGGGTCGTTCGAGCTTAAAGACGGCAGGATGATTCCTAAGTCGTTAGTCGTGAAGGCCTTGGTGAGGGGCGAGATCAAAGAAGTCCCGGCTAAGTCTGTGGATTGGACTTATGAAACGCCGGAGGCCACTATTAATCAAGTGATCAACGTGCTGCCATTTCTTAATCACAATTCTCCAGTGCGAGCCAATTACACCGGCAACCAGATGAAGCAGGCCTTGCCGTTGAAGTATCGCGAAGCCCCCCTGGTCAAGTCATTCATCGGCCGCATGGATAATAAGGACCAATACGGCGAAGATGACATGTATGAGTTGACCAACCTGAGGGTCCCTAGCCATCTCGATGGGGCTAAAGTCGTATCTGTGGGCAGCGATTACATCAACGTGCTAACGTCTGATGGCAAGAAGGCCAACTTGCGCTTCTACAACGCCTTCCCTCTGAATGGCACTACGTTTCTAGATTACAAGCCGACGGTTAAACCCGGAGACGTGCTGCGCGATGGCGCTATCTATGCTGAGAATAATTTTAGCAAAGACGGCCAGCTAGCCTTTGGGGTTAACCTTAGGGTGGGGTACTTGCCCTACAAGGGCTTGAACTTCATGGATGGCTTAGTCGTCTCTGAGAGTGCGGCGAAGAAGCTCACTTCGGAGCATATCCACCAGATGCAGCACGGGGTAGCTCGTAGCGACATACTCTCCAAGAAGCGCTTCGTGGCGCACTACCCTGGAAGCTATAACGCTGCGCAGCTAGCAAATCTAGATGATGACGGTGTAGTCCGCGAGGGCGCGATTGTTGAGCCTGGCGATCCCCTGATGCTCAAAATGGGCGAGCGTGCCCTAACTGAGGACGACATCCTGCGCGGCAACATCTCGTCAGTCTTCAAGAACCCACTGACTCGCAATGATCACGCATGGGATCGTGATGTGCCAGGGCGTGTCGTCAAGGTGGTCCGTGGAGACGATTTTGTCAAGGTATGGGTGCGTACTGAAGAGCCGCTTGTGGTGGGAGACAAGGCTTCTACCAGGGCGGGCGCTAAGGGTGTTGTTGTAGCAATCATCCCCGACGACCAAATGCCACACGATGCCTCCGGGCGGCCTTTGGATGTGATACAAAACCCGGCGGCGGTGCCTTCGCGGATGAATATATCGCAGATCCTTGAGACTGCCGCGGGCAAGGTTGCCGAGTATGACGGCAAGCCCTTCAACGCCCCCAACCTACACAGCAAGATCGACGCGTCGGTGTTGAAGGAAGAGCTGCGCAAGCGCGGCTTGTCAGACACCGAGATGTTGTATGATGAAAACAATAAGCCTATTGGCCAGATATATGTCGGCCCGCAGTATTTTACTAAACAGAAGCAGCAGTCGTTTAAGGCGCTGCGCGCTAGGAGCAGAGAGGATCCATACGAACTAGCCTCACGCCGGCCGCACAAGGGGCCTAAGCAGGACCTGTTGGGCCTGTTCTCAATGCTGAGCCATGGCGCTAGCAATGTGCTAAAAGAAACCGCCACATTTAAGAGCGAGTGGAATGACGACTACTGGCGCGCGCTAGAGATGGGTCAACCCGTCCCGGCGCCCAAGACTACTTTCGCGTATAATCAGCTCATTAATATGCTTAAGGGGGCGGGGATTAACATCCGCGAGGAGGGCCCCGACCTGCGCCTAGTCCCCCTGACCGATCGAGACGTGCTAAAAATGTCCGGCGGAGAAGTCCCCGATCCAGGACGCGTCGTGCGCATAGGCGAGCCTGGCTCGCATGAGTTCCTCGCCCCTCAGCCTGGAGGGCTATACGATCGACAGATCTTCGGCGGGATGTCTGGGACTAAGTGGGGGCATATTTCGCTGGCTGATGGCTTCCCCAATCCGATGTATGAAGACGCGATACGATCTTTGCTCGATCTTAGCAAGCAGCAATTCATGGGCCTCGTTTCTGGCCGGCTAGGCATAGATAGCGAGGATAATATCAAGCCATACGGCCCTGGCGTTATGATAGGCGGCAATGCCATGGCTAGGCTGCTTAGCAAGATAGATCGTGACGATACCATTAAGCAGCTAGTCCCGCAGATCAAGACACTAAGGGGGGCTTCAAGGGATAAGGCTGTCAAGAAGCTCAAGTTTCTAGCGGGACTCAAGCGCGCTGGGATGCAGCCCACTGATTACATGATGAGCAAGCTCCCCGTTTTGCCCCCAGCTTACCGGCCGGTTTATATGACTAAGGACGACAAGCTGCGCGTGAGCGACTTGACTGTTTTCTATCAAAACATAGGGCGTATCAACAACTCGCTCAAGGACATGAGGGGGTTGCCGCGCCGGTGGATGTATTCTCTCCGAGAGGATGCATACAAGGCTATAGGCCAACTGCAAGGCGTGGAGAAGGGTGACGCAAGCCAGGCTAGGATGGCAAAGGGTATTCTGGAATATCTTAAGGGCGATACTCCGCGGACGGGATATTTCCAGAGCAAGATGCTAGCTAAGCGTCAAGCTCTGGGCGGGCGCGCAGTCATCATGGACGATCCCAAGCTCGACATGGATGAGATTAGGCTGCCTGAAGAGATTGCGTGGACGATATACCGCCCCTTCATCATCAAGCGTCTAGTACAAAACGGCATGCCGGCGCTGAGAGCTAAAACGCTAACCGACAATCGCAGCAAGGTTGCGGAAGACGCTCTCGATCAGGAGATGGCGGAGCGGCCCCTCATCCTCAGCCGCGACCCTAAGCTGCATAAATATAACTACTTAGCCTTTAACGCCAAGAAGTATCCCGGCACGGCTATTTATCTACCTCCATTGGTGACTAAGGGCTTCAACGCCGACTTCGACGGCGACCAAATGTCGGTCACCGTTCCGGTTACTCCCGCGGCAGTGCGTGAGGCCAAGACCAAGATGCGGCCTTCGCAGAACGTGATCAAATACGGGCCGGACAGTGTTCTAGTTAAGCCGGAAGAGGACACCATCGCGGGACTATATCGTGCATCCATGGCGGGTGACGCAAGGCCGAGCAAACGCTACAATAACTTCTCCGACGCACTCGAGGCGTTTAGGGCTGACGAGATAGGGCTGACGGATATGGTTGCGGTGGGAAATCAAATCACCTCGCCAGCTAGGATTATGATCAACGAAAAGCTCCCCGAGGGGTTCCGCAATTACGACACCGTGTGGAGTGACAAGGCGCTGGTCGCAACCCTTAATCGCATCGCTGACGAAAGCCCGCAGGATTACAAGGCCACAGTACAGGGCCTTAAGGATTTGGGCGACATGCTCAGCTACAAGACTGCGATTTCCTATAAGCTAGACGATTTCATTCCCATCAAGAACAAGACCGAGATCAACTCCTTACCTACCATGGGGCAACCACCGGCTAATTTTAATGAAATCCGTGAGCGTGTAATAAACAAGCTCAAGGAGGTAACGGATCCAAAATCCGCCATGGCGGTGTTGGCTGATTCGGGTGCTAAGGGGAGTTGGAGCAATGTGCTTCAGATATTGTATTCCCCCATCTATTCTACGGGTTTCCAGGGCAAGGCCTATCCGCAGCTATTGCGCACTGGCTATGGCGAGGGCATGGACTTCCCTGACTATTGGACTGCCGCCAAGGGGTCTAGGGTTAGCGAGATGGGCAAGACTATCGAGGTGAGGGATCCGGGATACTTTGGCAAGCAGCTAACCAGAGCGGCCCTGGGCGTGACCGTACGTCCAGGCAAGCCTGCTGTGGTTTCTGGTATTGACTATGAGGTGTCACATCCCACAGTGCTCTATCGCTATCTTGCTAAGGATGCCATTGCCCCTAATGGGATGGTTATCGGCAGGGCTGGTCAACCGGTGACGCAAGACATGGTGGTGGCTGCTCAGAAGGCGGGGTTGAAGCAGTTCAACGTGCGCTCTCCGCTTACCACATCAGCCCCCGAGGGGTTATATGCGGAAGACTTCGGGAGGCTCCCTGGTGCGGATAAGCCTGCTGTTGGAACCAACATGGGCGCCATTTCCGCACAGACCCTCAGCGAGCCGGCGACGCAACTGGTGTTGAAGTCGTTCCACCAAGCAGGAGCTGCAGGGGCGTCTAAGAAGATAGAGGGTTTGTATATGATATGGCCCCTACTCAACGGGAGAGCGCCTGCTGGGCAGAAGGCAGCCATGGCTCCGCGCGATGGGGTGATCAAGTCTATCAACACTCTCAAATCCGGAACGAGGATCTTGACCATGGATAATGGGCAAGAGATAGTGGCAAGCCCCGGATTGGACTTGTACGTCAAGGCGGGAGATGCCGTCAAGCGGGGTCAGCAGTTGCAGGATGGGTATATGGACCCGCAGGAGATGCTGAAGTATCGTGGGCTGCGCGAACTTCAGCGTTATCTGGTAGAGCAGATATCTACGGCCTATGGCAAGACCGCGCCCGACAATCGTTACATTGAAGTGCTTGTCGGGGCCCTTACTCGTTTTGCTAAAATAGAAGATCCCGGTGACGCCGATGACTTCGTGTATGGAGATGTTGTTGCGGCAAATAAGCTTGCGGCGATGAACAATCAACTTAAGGCCGCCGGGATGAAGCCGATCGTCTACAAACCGGTGTTTGCCGGCATGGATCAGCACTTACAGCAGCTAGAGCCTGACTGGGCCATGAAGATGCTAGGTGGCGACCTAGTACGTCAGATGAGGCGTGCCGCCGCGACGGGAGCTACCAGCAGTAGACGTGGGGCTAATCCCATTATGCCATTCCTGTACGGCATCAACTTCGGCGATACGCTTGAGGAAACGGGAGAGTATTAATGCAAATCAACACTCTTAGGCCGTCTCATAGATTTGTCCTACGTGCGCTAATAAGCGTACAGAAGCCTGCGCGTGTGATAGAATTCGGGGCCGGCCTTAATAGCACGCAAATGCTGCACGAGCTAGCTCCGTCTTTTACGTCATACGAAAGCGACCCGGAATGGCTTGATAAGATTAAGACTGAAGTCCCCGGAGTAGACATCCGGCCGCTGCCGCTGGATGTAGCGTCGTATCGTATCTATCCATAAAGAATGCGGCAGGGGACTGTCGCCTTTAGGCGACACGGGGAATACCGCGTCATGCGAAGCAGGACTGATCCCCGCCCCCGCCTTCCTCCTTCCTTTCGTTAGTTAGTTGACACAAACCTA
>Ga0209201_1000507_pt1 | contig 53889 bp, 32 predicted proteins | sample AD_UKC055_MetaG_FD_184411 | JGI IMG/M metagenome (GOLD analysis project Ga0209201, IMG submission 184411) | Active sludge microbial communities of municipal wastewater-treating anaerobic digesters from USA - AD_UKC055_MetaG (SPAdes) (version 2) | ecosystem: Engineered > Bioreactor > Anaerobic >... | reverse complement strand
TCGGTCGGCGTCGGTGGCCACATGTCGGCCTGCGACGCCCTGTCAGGGCCGGATCTTTACGAAACCGCCTTCACTCGCGAGCTGACCGAAGAGGTCGATCTGCCCGGCATCGTCTCGAATGATGTCCGCGGCCTGATCAATGACGACTCGAACCCGGTCGGCAGGGTTCACCTGGGAGTCGTACACAGGTTGGTCGTCGAGTCGCCGGTCGTACGTTCGCGTGAGGATGAACTGGTGGATGACGGCTTCGTGTCGCCGGCCGAACTTATCGGCCGTCCGGACGAACTGGAAACCTGGGCGCGCATCTGTCTGGAGAATCTTGGCCGGATTTTGTGAACTGCGACCCGCGGCGTTCTGAATCAGTCCCAGGCCTCGGCTTTCGTGAACCGTCCATCGATATGCGGCTCGCCTCGCGGCTTTACCTTCAACACGAATCTGGTGCCATCTTCTTCCGCAGCGGTGTGCAGCGCGACCGATCCCGGGATGAAGAGTGGTTTCTTGAACCTGACCTCGAAACGGCAGGGCACTTCAACCGGTCTATTCCGTTCCATGACTGCCAGGCAGCGCGCGGCCGAGTACATGCCGTGGGCGATTGCCCGCTTGAAACCGAACATCTTCGCGGTGATCGCCGACATGTGGATTGGGTTCGGATCACCCGCTGGTCCCGAGAACTTCCTGCCCGCGTCGGCCTTCAGTGACCACTCGGCCACCGGTTCGCCCCAGTCCGGTTCCGCGGATGCCTGACCGGCCGGCTTGTAGGTCTTCTTCCGGGCGCCCGCGGGCAGTGGCGACAGATAGACGCTGGTTTCGCGCCAGACGATCGTCCCATCCACGCTGACGTCGGTCAGGATCGTGAACATCTGACCACGCGGACTTGGCGTGATGCCCTCTATGCGCGCCCTGAGATCCATCCTTTCGTCATCACGGATCGGGCGCAGCGCGTCGGTGCTGTTGCTGAAGTGAAGCAGGCCGAACAACCGCAGCGGGAAACTCGGACTGGTGAACATTGCCATGTGCAGCGGCATCGCCATGGCGTGAACGTAAAGCATCGGCAGCTTTCCGTCTTCCTTCAGTCCGCAGACCCGGCGGTACCCGGCCAGCGTCTTCGGATCGGCCACGGCGCCGAGCCACTCCGATTCAAAACACACGCCAAGTCGTTCCTCGGGAGCCTGCGCGGGCCTTCCCGCCAGAATCGACTTGACCATCCCCCAGCCGTTCTTCGGCCGGTTCGTAAACTTCAGGCTGATCGTTGTGCCGTTGTCCATTTCGCCACCTTCCCGTCAGGATATCGGAATCAAGAAAACGCATCGGCGCCATGCCTTCGCGACCAAGCCAGCCGACGGCTGCGTTTGTTCAGCCAACACAAGTATCATCGGGGTATTGGCGCCAGTCAACGGATCGATTCGTCCGGGAACGGGAACCCGCCTTGTTCCCCTCCCGGCCGCCGGCGGTGGCGGGCGTTTTCTTAGTCAGATCCGTCAACACTGGTATCATACGCGCAGGCCCAATTTTGACTTCTCTGCCAACCGGGAAACAGATGGCCCCCAGCAGAAGAAAGCGCCCAGTCTTGCCAAGCCCCTCGCAGGATTCCAGGAAGCTGTCCCTGGTGTCGTCCGTGGCGGTAGTCATCGGCAACATGGTGGGCATCGGCATCTTCCTGACGCCGGCCGAGGTCGCCAAGGCGTCGCCCGGTATCTGGGCATATCTGGGCATCTGGCTGATCGGTACCCTGATGGCCGCTGCCGGTGCGCAGGTCTACGCGCAGCTTGGAACTCTCTTCCCCAAGGCCGGCGGAGACTACAGATTCCTCTACGAGGCGTACGGTCCGCGACCTGCAAAGGCCTGGGGATGGCTGTCGATCTTCGGATGCTTTCCAGGTTCCATCGCCACACTGGCGGTAGGCGTCACCGCCACCCTTTCCCAGACATCCATGGGCGGCGCCCTGAACAATCCAATCGTCTCGCTTGGCTTCATCCATGTGACGCCGGCGCTGCTCGTCGGGCTCGCCCTGATCTGGCTGTCGACGGCCATCAACGTGGCCGGTCTGTCGCTCTCTGGCAAGACGCAGCTTCTGGTCACGCTGATCCCGATCCTGGTGTTCGTTGTGGTCGGATTCGCCGCCGCAAGCGGTGAAACCACCCCGCGCGCGGCACAGGCGGCGCCGGCGGTCTTCGATTTCGGCAAGCTGACAACGGCGTTCTGCGCGGTTTTCTTCACGTATTCGGGCTGGAATGTCATCACTTATCTTGGAAGCGAAATCCACCGGCCCAAGGTGAACATTCCCCGCGTCATCCTGCTTGCGATGCTCGCAACGACCGGAATCTTCTTCATCCTCAACATGTCGTTCCTGGCGGTCATTCCCCTGCCCGACCTGGCCCAGACCCAGAATGCCGGTGTCGCCGTGGCGACAAGCCTCTTCGGCGATATCGGACAGGATGTGTTCGGAATTCTCCTGGCGATGGCAATCGTCGCAGGACTGAACGCCACGGTCATGGCCGGCTCACGCATCACCATGGCAATGGCTCAGGACGGACAGATCTGGACTGGTCTGGCGAAGCTCTCGGGGCCGCGTCAGACACCCGAACGCGCCCTCGTCTTCCAGGCGATTATCTCGTCCCTGCTGGTGCTGAGCGGCAGCTTCTCGTTCCTGATAACGGTCACGGGCGGCGTGATGATCGTCCTTTCCTGCCTGACGGTCTCAACGGTTTTCGTCTTCAACCGAAAGCTGTGCATCAGGCCATCAAAAAGGCTTCCGGGCTATCCATGGACCGGCATGCTCTACCTGGTCACCGGAGGCGCCATATCAGTCCTGATCGCCATTGACGGCTTCTGGTGGTTCCTGGCCGGGGCCTGTATCTTCGTGTTGCTGATGTTCCTGGATTATCTGAACCCGATCAGGCTCATTCGACGGATGCGGCACACCTGAAACCAAAGTGATGCGCCGGCTTGTTCAACGGGATGTACGCCCGCCTGTGGAACGTCCTTGCGTTCTCGGCCGGCCAGTACCATGAACCGCCCCTGACCGACCGCTGCCTGTGTCCGGGACACTTGGCCGCGCCGTCACACGGTCCCTTGGGATCAACACCGGCGCACGCCTCGCCGCAAGCGGCCCAGCTCTTCGTGTACCAGTCGTTGACCCATTCATAGCTGTTGCCGGCCATGTCGAAGATTCCGTACTGATTGGCTGGACGAGACCCGACCGCCCAGGGACGGCCCTTCTCGGGATGGCTTCCCGGCTTCTTTCGCCCGCACCCCTTTCCCGACCTGTCCTCGATGATCGCCCTTTCGCAGGTGGCAGGTTCGTTGCCCCACGGATAGATGCGTCCATCGGTCCCGCGCGCGGCCTTCTCCCATTCCGCCTCGGTCGGAAGGCGCTTGCCGTGAACGCGGCAATAGTTGTCCGCGTCAAACCAGCTTATCCCGTTGATCGGCATGTCAGGTTCGCTGAATCCGGTATACAGCGGCCCGGCCTTGGGACACTTCTTTTCCTTCACGCACGCGAAAAAGTCCCTGACAGTGACCTCGTTGACGTCGATGACAAACGTCTGAACCCAGACCGTCGAGGCCGGGCGCGAGTCGGCCGGACCGTCGTCCGAACCCCGGATGAACGATCCGCCGGGAACACATGCCATTCCCGCCGGAACCGTGCCGCAAGGCAACGGCTCGGGCGTCTGGGCACGCGCGACCACAGACACCGATAAAAGCGCAAGGCAGGAAAACAGGGGCAACAACGTCCGTCCAGTCATCTCATCACTTCCCTGATGAACCGCACGCACTGCATACCACCGCCGGGCAGGCGACGCAAGCGGCACGCGAGGACACGTCTGGACAACCCGTTACTTTGACACCAGGGGTCATACACCCGTAAAATCGTACGGGCTTTCATCACAAAGGTTTGTATGCGAAAGACCCGGAATCTGGTCGCCTGTACTCTTGCCATGATGATCTCATTGTCGGGGGCCGCCGCGCCCGGTGAACCGGCCACTCCGGACAGCCTCACACCCTTGACCCCGGAACAGCACGACATCGTCTGGAACATGACCGGCGACCCCGAACCCGAAGTCCGTGACGCGTTTAAAAAAGAGAATCAGGGGCAGCACTTCCTGACGTGCGACGAACTGAACCTGCACCTGTTCGAACCGGCCGTTCGCAACGCGGGCGGCGCGTATGTCGGGGTCGGCACCGATCAGGCTTACATATTCATGGGGTGGGCCAGGCCGGAACTGGGCTGGATGATCGACTACGACCCGCTGGTGATACAGATTCACGGGCTTTACAGAATCTTTTTCATCGCGGCCGACACCCCTGAAAAGTTCAAACACTTCTGGACCGACGAAGGCGCCGCCGAGGCACGTCAGGTAATCCGGGATCAGCTTTCATTCGGCCCTGCCAGAGAGTCCGCGCTGGCCTTGTTCGCGCAACACAGGGCCCTGGTGAATCGCCGGCTGAACCAGTCGATCAACCTGATGCGCAAGTCGGGAACCAGATTCTACCTGAACGACCAGGACGACTACGCCCACGTTCGCGCGATGATCATGACCGGCCGGGCCAGGGCGCAACAGGCCAACCTGCTGGGCAACAACGGAATCAATGAGATCGGGAACGCGTCGCGAACGATGGGGGTTCCGATCCGCACCCTGTACCTTTCGAATGTCGAGGACTACTGGTCCTACGGTTCGGCCTATGTCGCCAACCTCAGGACGCTCAACTTCGACGAATCGACCGTGATCCTGCGAACCGTCGCATCCAAGCACTCGAACGGCGACTATCGATACGTTCTGCAGAAAGGGCTCAACCTGCTGAAGTGGCTGGACTCGGGGCAGGTGAAACGAATCAGGGACATGTTCCCGCGCGGCGCCGTCCGTGACCGTGAACAGGTACAACTGATCACCATCGAACACGAACCACGGACGGTCGGCCAGTGATGAAGGGTCTCGCCACATGCCTGGTGATCGGACTTCTTGCGACGGGGACGTGCGCCGTCGAAGCCCGTGCGCAGGAAACGACCGGCAAGACTCGACAGACGGAAGTCGCCCCAAAGCCCCTCGCCGGCAAGGGGGCTTCCGCCCGGAAGAAAGCCACTTCGCGATACAAACGATGCACCTACACCCTCAGGAACTGGAATACTCGCAAAGGATCTGTCCAGACGGCCCCGCGAGTCGATAAACCATACCGTGAGGTGACCGAGGACGAGCGGGACCCCGCTGACCCCCGCTGCACTCTCTGCGAAGTCGACCAGGTCAAGATCAACCCGGCCACCCTGGGGTTGAAGGGGGTCAAGTCGTTCAGGATTTGTCGCCACTGGGCGCCGGCGGTCAAGGATGCCCTCAGAAAAATCGCCAGGACCGGCGACTTCAAGGTGGTCGAAATCATCGGTTACCGACCTGGAAGGACGCGCGGCCCTGTCGTCAACGGTGTTCGCACCGTTCTAAGCAACCACTCCTTCGGCACGGCGATCGACATCAACCCGGCCTACAACGGACTCTACAAGAAGTGCACGCGTGAGGAGTTCGCGTTGGACGGACACGGCACATGCAAACTGTCGATCGGCGGAAAATGGGACCCGACGCAGCGACCTGACCGGACCATCACAAAAAAGTCCAGCGTCTACAAGGCTTTCAAACGCATCGGCTGGAAGTGGGGTGGAAGGATCGCCGGCAGCACGCGCGACATGATGCACTTCTCGATCACCGGTTACTGAGGGACGCCACCGCGGTTCGACCGGAGCCCCGATGGACTGCACAACGGCACACCCGCCTTACAGGCGACCCTTTCGGATCAATTTGCCGATGATCTGCGCCGCGGAGTTGAGCGCCTCGCGATCGGGTCTGGCCGCCATCGCGATGATGTACGCCGGCTTGCCCTTGATATAGACGTAGATGACGCTGCTGTACCAGCCCTCGGAGTAACCCGGCTTGCTGAAGAATCTTGCTTTTTTGTTGTTCAGACCCTTGCGCAGATAATCGACGGCCTCGTTGCCACGGGAACGGTCTTCCATCATCGCCCGGAGCAGCGCGTCGTAGTCCCTTTTTGCAAGATCGAACGACCGCTTCGGTCCCAGTTGATCCTGCAGCAACAGCGTGGCCATTCCCTCGGCGATATCCCTGAGGTCGGTGCACACGGACGAATGGCAGGGGCGCTTGGCCTTGCCCCTGGAAGCCGGTATCACCTTGGTTTTTTTCCCCTGCTTCAAGGTGATCTTCGGCGCCACACGCAGGGAGTTGTCCTGCCCCATTGCGGTCCAGTCGCCCTGCTGGTACGCCTTCATCAGCGATGTGTTGGATATGCCGTACCTGGGGATCAGAACCCGGGTGTGCAGACGATCGAAACCGGCGAGTTGGACTAGACGGTCGTACGCGATGTTGTCGCTTTTGATGATGGCGTCCTCGACCAGTTTTCTGACTGTTGTCGAGTACGGCTTCTCTCCGTCGAAAGTGACCCTGGCATCGATATTGAAGCCAAGCGCCTTGACACGGTTCAAGGCACCTACCGCCGCGAAGAATTTGATCGAGGACGCGGCGTTCCAGTTCCGGTCGGTGGAGGTGCCGTTATAGTCGAACGCCTGTCTGGCGACGACATGGTTCCTGGTCCTGTCGAACTTGACCTTGATTACGACAGCCTTGAAATTCGGGGGCGCCACGAAGCCTTCGCTCTTCATCAGGCGTGGCAGGGCTTTCTCGTTCGCCTTCGAACGGGCCGGGGCGGATCGCGGCGGAACCGCCACACAGACAAAGGCCAGCACCAGGATTACGAACAGGGCCGGGAAACAGGTTTTGCCTTGAATCGACATTTCCAACCGACCAGCAGTATCGGGTGCCACGACAGTGCCCAAAGTGGCCTGTCAATCCGGATGGAAGGATAGCTGTCTGGCGGCGAATCCGCAAATCGCGGCCGTGCGATCGCGTCCTAGGGGGCGAACCATTTGTCCGGAGTTTTCTTCAGCAGGATCAGCTCGACTCGCCGATTGCGGGACAGCGCCCTCTGGGAGCCACCACCCTGCAACGGCCTGCGCTCACCGTATGAAAGAACGATAATGCGTTCCTCGGGCACTCCGTATTCGACAATGGTCCGGGCGACCGCCTCGGCCCTGCGCCTGGCCAGTTCTTCGTTGTAGTCGGAGGCTCCGCGCGAGTCCGCATGACCCTCGATCCGCAGAACGCTGTCCGGCGACGCCAGCATCCCACGCGCGATCTCACTCAAGAACGGCAGCATTTCGTCGGACGGCTCGCTCTCGTTGGTCGCGAAATACAGTGCGCTGCTCGGGATCTCGCGGTTCAGGACCCTGAAGAGGCTCTGCATCTCACCTTCGGCCGCCAGCACAGGCAACCCGTTAACCGCGGACATCGCGGCGCCCCCCTTCTCGATGAACCCCAGCCCGAGCGGGAAGAAGCGCAGGCCGGAATCCTCGGAACACTGAACATCCCTGGACGATGAAGCGCACAACAGTTCCGGGGTCGTCTTGAAGACCTGAAGAGTACGACCGCCGGCAACCGGGTCCAGCACACGATTCCAGCTCAACCCGTCGCTGATGCTTCGATAGACGGCGCCATCGGCGCCACTCAACAGAAGGATCCGGTCGTGGGAGTCTATGCGCATCAGACTTGAAGGCCCGGCAAGCGCCGCTGCCGACAACCCCGTTACCTTACTGGACACCCAGACCGCCGGATCGTCTGTCGAACACATCATTCGGTCGGCGGCGACCAGGACGCAGACCTTGCCCGGACTGACGTCTTCAAGACGAATCGTCACCGGATACGCCATCATCCGGCCGCCAGCTCCGAATGCCGGCTCGGCCGGGATGGAAAAGGCCGACGCCACATTCTGGAAGTCCGATACCAGCCGGTACTCGGTTATCAGGGACTTGTCGGCCCCGAAACCTGTCACCCAGAAACGATCCGCGCCGTCCCAGGAGAATCCAAGCAGTCTTTCGAGTCCGAACTGCAGGGCATGCATCTGCCGACGCTCGATGTCCCACAGTGAGAGAGCGCCGTCGGCGGTCTGCACCAGAGCCCATCCCCTGCCCGTTCGCACATCGACGATCGGCGACGGCAGGTTCACGTCCAGACGCTCCCAATCCTTCCCGCAGGACTTCGACACATAGATCGAATCGGACGAGAACATCATGAACTCGGGGCAGTCACGCGAGTCCGACAAGGTGTACAGAGCCTTGATTTCCCCCTTGGGCGTCCTGCCGAACGAACTCCAGCGGTGAATCGGCCTGACCACCACCTGCAACGCGGAATCCTTCTTCATCATGGCGGTCGGCCTGTACCTGATCACGTACTGCCTGGACAGAAGCTCGGCGATCTCCATCAACGCATCGACGTAAGGCTGCGGACTTGTCTCGTCGTCGGGAACCTGCAGGATCTGGCCCTGCAGGCTGGAAGCCATCCGATCGTACGAGGATGCGCCGCCGATGTTCCCGCGGGTGACCAGGAAGAACGGCCTCACCTGCGACCGATCCAGTTCCGTTATGAGCTTCTTGGTCTCGGCGCTTTCACCCCACACGATCGGTTCACCGCACCCCGAGTACATCCCGTTCGCAATCCTGTCGAACACATTGTCGCGGACACAGTTCTGCAGCTGGTACCGGCTGGTACATTTCTTCAGCACGCCGGTTGCCTCGCTCCCCAGGAACCCGATACAGCGCCCCTCGCATCTGGCCCAGTCCTGCCCGATCGCCCTCAACTGACCACGGGAATCATCCAGACGGCATTTGTCGCGACACGTGATCCAGGATCTGACCCTTGAGCATCTGTCGTCGCTTTTTACCTTCAGCGCATTCCGCCCGCCGATGTTGGTCTGGAACGGCTCGTCGGACAGGAAAATAACAACCTTTTCGCCACGCCCGGCCCTGAGCATGACCAGCGAGTCAAGCATGGCCATCACCCCGTCCTCTCCGCTGCCGCCACCCGTCGTATTGTTCAGGTTGGACATCCAGTTCATGAACTTGCGGTAGTCCGGAGTAGCGCTGTTCCGGTCGATTACCTGGTCTGAGAACGACACCAGCCCAAGCCGGGCCTCACGACCGCGGAAGGCGAAATGGTTGGCGAAGAACGATACCGCCTGCCTGACGGCCTCGCGTTCGGTCTCCATGCTGCCCGACATGTCGATTGCGAAGACGATGTCCAGCGGGCGATCCTCCTCCATGCCCCAGAAACCGACGATCTCGGCGTTCTGCGAGCCGCGGAAGAGTCTGAACGCGTCCTTTGTGAGGCCAGAAACACGCTCGCCTCTGGCATTCCTGACGTCCACATATACATCGACGTCGCCGTTCGGCTGCCGAATCGTTCTGGTCACTCGGCCATAAAGCCCGAAAGCGTAAGGATTCCGGAGTTCCATGTGCCACAGGTAACGCTGCTCCGCCTGTGACGCGTACCTGCTCAACGGGAACCATCTGCTGAAGCGCAACCACTCATCCGCGTCGTCCACGTCGTTCACATATTTCCAGAACGCCGCCTCGGCCTGGCCCGCCAGCTTCAATCCCTCCGGTTCGCCCGCGAACAGTCGATGCGCCAGATAGAGCATCGACCCACTCTTCTGATTCCGCGCAAACGTGGCGACCGCCTGTCGAATCGATTTTCCCCTTTCCAGGAACGTCGGCAGCGGTTCGGCCCGTAAAAGAATGGACTCCACTCCACCGGGTGCCAGCGCGATCCGGTTGTCGACCAGGTTGCTGATCACATCAACCGACACGATCGCCATCCCATCCTCGAACCGCGCCGGCCAGTCGCCCCGCGTATATACGGAACGCAGCTCTCCAAGGCCATCGAAGTCGCCTTTCTTCACGGCTTGATCAAGTTCCAGTCCCGCCTCGGCATCGTATGCCGCCGGTTCCATTTCGACCGCCTCGGGCCAGGTCCCGTAATAGGCCCTGAAGTTACGGAATCCGATAGCCGTACCCGTCTTTTCCGCCTTTTCAAAAGCCAGCCTGCATTCCTGCTGACGTAGATCCGCCAGAAGCGATGAAGCCTCGGGCCATTCCTCGAATTCGACCCGGAAACGACGAAGCGCGTCGTCGGTGCCCTCGGCCATGGCCTTGTCATACTCGCGGTTAACCAATAGCTGACGCGCCCTGGACACGCTTGGTGCGGCATCGGGCCGCTGGCCGTAGTCGCCGATGAACTGACGCAGGGCGGCGGTTCCCGACTTCGTCTCGGCCTCCTTCAGAACCAGTTCGGCCTCACGCGCCAGAGCTTGTCCCCGCTCTCTTGCGTTCGGGTATTTCGACTGGAATTCCTGGTAGGACTGAATCGTGTTTCTACGGGTCGTCTCATCGCGATAGAAGGCGGACGCCTCGGCCAGCAGCGCATCATTCAGGAACCCGCTGGCACCGCTCATTCCGGCATATTTCCGTCTGAAGTGACGATAGGCATCAACGTTGTCGACGCCCTTCGCCATAAGCAGTTCCGCCTCGCAGACGAGCAGGCCGATTACCCCGGCCTCCTGCCTGTATTTCGGCTTCCCCGCATGTCCGTCGAGCCACTTCTGACCCTTCTCGGCGGCCTTGACGTGCCTGCCGTCGTCTATCATCTCCCTCAAGGACGACGACAGACTCGCACACCCGCTTCCGGCCATTACCGCAATAGTAACAACTACAACCAGACCCCTCAGGTTCGGACTATTCAAGGTAACCCCCCGAATGGTTTCAGGCACATCGCCGTGTATTTGCCGGTACTCTATCCCCCGGCTGTCCATTTTGCAACTAGACCTTACACTGCGGGATCATGAGGCTGAAACAGGGGATTTCGCGGCGCTCCTGGCGTCACCTTCCGAACACGAAGCGGTAGTAGTCTTCCTCGACGATCAGCGTGGATGCCTGCCGTCGGTTCTTCACATCCTTGATGGTCGTCTTGACGTAAGCGGACGTCTGCTCGGGGGTCATCGAGACGCCGGGAGCGGGTGTGAACTTCGTTGAGAACGAGTTGTACAACCCGCGATCGGTCAGCCAGCTTCTGGACGAGAACACGACCAATCCCTCGGCGTCGGAAAGGATGTCGCGGCCCGCCAGCATCCTGGAGTCGTATTCCAGCCCGAGCAGGTTGGAAACGGTCGGAAGGATATCGACCTGTCCACAGACCTTCTTCACCCTGACAGGATGCTCCATCGAGCCGGACCAGATCACCAGCGAGCTGCGGTACAGATCGAAATCGACGTCCGACTCGTTCAGGTTCTTTATCTTCTCGCCACCGAACTTCCTGCCGGCCAGTTCCTCTATCACCGGAACATCGAAATACGGGATGTGGTCGGGCACCATCACGATTACCGTGTCCTTCAGCTTGCCCGCCTGCTGCAGCCTTTCCAGCAGGTACTTCATCGCCTTTTCGACTTCGAGGTTCGCTGCCAGATATGCCTTGGTCATTTCGCTGTATGGAAGCGCCTCGACCGCGGGCCTGTTCCGAATCGACATGGACTGACCGGTGAAATTCGTCGGCATGTGAGCGCTGATGGTCAGATAGTAGACGTGGAACGGTTTCGTGCCGCCAATGTAGTCGTCGATCGATTTCTCGATCATGAACTTGTCGGACTGCGGCCAGACGCTCCGGCCCGATTTGTTCATCTCGAGTTCCAGGCCATGCCCGCCGTAACGCCAGTCCAGCCCGAGCCGCGGGTGGGACTTGGCCCGCCCGTACATGTCGCTGTTGTTGTGATATCCGAAGCTGGCGTAGCCCTTGCGCTTGAACTGGTTGCCAAGCGTGAAGTACATCGTCAGATTCGCCGCGCCGACCTGCTTCATGCTGATCGGGTTGCCGGCCTTCGGGTACAAGCCGGTCAGATTCTGCATTTCGCCGCCTGAGGTGCTGGTGTAGTGCAACGGAGTGTAGAAGTTTTCAAAGACGAATCCTTCGTTCACCAGCTTGTACAGCGTCGGCGTCAGCCTGGGGTCAATCAGGTATCCGGTGAAGCCCTCGAGCGTGAAGAAGATGACGTTCTTGCCCTTGAAGAGTCCGGTATAGGCGTTCTTCGCGGTAGGCGTCACCGACTTGAAGTATTCGTTAAGCCACAGAACGTCCTTGTTGGTCGTTTTCTTCGACAGTTCGTCGAAGTCGACGTTCATCCGATTGAACGACCCGGCCGTGGCGGCTGTAACCGCCGGCGCCGCCTGCGCCATCGGGACTCCTCCCTGCAACGACGCCAGCAACACCGGGTGATCATCGGGCGCAGGCGCCTCGACCTGGGCCGGTTCGGCAGGCTCTGGCGGCTCTGGCGTTTCTGGCGTGGCGGACGGTTCGGGCTTCGCAGGCGCTTGTTCTTCGACCTTTTTCGCGGGCGGCTGCTCAGGTTCATCGGCCCCGCCTGCCGGCACGTACGCGAACCTGGAGTAGCCCGGCTTGCGGGATGAACGTGATGTTTCTTCTTCCCCGGTCGACGCGACCGCATCCAGGTCTTCGTCGTCGATGGACGACGAGTTGAACAACATGTAATGCGCGTCAACCGCGATCATCTTCAAAAGCCCGAGCTGCATCACCTGGTCGTCCACGTTTTCGTTGGACGCCGCCAGTTCCCGCGGCGTCAGGTCGCCAGACCAGGGCAGGTACATCGTCACGGCACCGACCAGATGGAACACGAGCGCAGACGCCAGCACCAGCACATACCAAGCAGGCTGACGACGACCTTGGCCAACGAAGCGACGCCCGAAGACTATCAGGAATACCAGGGGCAGCAGCATCAGCAGGAATCCGGGCAGGCTCCGCAGGATGCCGGACAGGATCGCCTCGTTGTAATCACCGCCGCCAAGGTTGTCGAAAAACAATCCGGCGCTGCTGAATACCTGGAAAAACTGCGTCATGGTGGTCTTGGCGACCAGTTGAATCAAATAACCCAGGATCACGGCGACGGTCAGCACCCAGGTCACGACAAGTCTGGGAATCCTTGCGGGAATGGCCATCACCAGTGAAAACAGCATGCCGGTCGCCAGGGTCAGCGGCAGCCAGGTGACCAGATGAAGACTCATCGTGCCGGTGAAGAGATGCAGGATCAATTCGAGCCAGACAAGGGCGACCGGAAAGAACAACAGCCCGGTCAATGACCACCCGTCCCTGCCCGCCGTCTGGCGCCAATCGGTGTTTCTGACGAAATCCCTGCCCCATGAAACCAGGTTGACCGCCATTTCACTGACCCGATCCCGAAAATTCATCGCCTGCACTCCAACTCAGTCAAAATCCGTCGACACCAGATTGACGTCCACCCACAGGGGCAAATGGTCCGACGCCATGCGGACGGCCGGTTCATCCTTTTCGGTCACCACGGCCGTGCCGGCGACGGTGTACGCACCGCCCAGATTGCCAAGCACATAGTCCAGCGTCCGCTCGGGCTTGTCCGTCCTGAAAGTGAACGCCCGCGAACTGATGATCCGCCACGCGCCGCCCAGGGTCTGGAACATCCCCGCCGAGGCATCCGGCTCGTTCAAGTCGCCGCAGAAAAACACAGGCAGAGCATTTGCCGCACTTTCGCCATCAACGCGGGTCAATGCTTCAAGACGCTCGTTGACCCTGCCGGCGGACGTCACGCGGTCCTCGGCCGTCAGCGACAGATGGGTGTTGATCACGACAAACCCGTCGAAAGTCAGAACCTGCATCGTCCTGGCCTCTTCCTTGCCGGGAAGCGGCTGGCTGTCGACACTCGCCGCCGCCGCTTTCGAAAGCGCACCCACCCCGTACTGACCGCCCTGGAAATCGATGGCCCGGGCAAAATATCCATGCATTCCGGTCAGCCGTGCCAACTCGGCCAGCCCGTCCCGACGATCGGAACGCTTCGTCTTGACGTCGATCTCCTGCAGACAGACGACGTCCGGGTCGAGGCCCTTGATGATCCCGGCGATGCGTTCGTAGTCGACGCGGCCGTCCAGTCCGAGCGAATGCCTGACGTTGTATGTGAGAATCCTGACCTTGCGCGTCGCCGTGACTTCCGGTTTGTTTTCCGCGACGGCCGCGACCGCTGCCGCGCCTTTGTCCGATTCAACGGATTCAACGGCGACGGGTTTAACGGCGACGGGTTCACCGGCAACCGGTGTCCGTTCAACGCCCGCCGCGCCTTCACCGACCTTGGTCGCGCCGGTCATCGCGCGGTCGCCATCTGGAACCACCGGATGCCCGTTCTGAACGCAAGCCGCCAGGCCCGTCAGCGCCACCACAAAACCAGCGAAAATCAACGATTTAACCACGCTTCGCCTCTTCATCCGGTGAACGTTCCCCAACCCCCGCACCATCGTGGAAGTCTAGCCCCAAACCGAGCCGACAGGAAAAGTCGTGCGCCAAAATCGACTGGAAGGGAGTCAAAGGATTCGGGTTAAGGGAAATTACTTCGTTCCGGTCGAGACTGGATGGAAGATGCGACACGTCGGATTGTTCAGCCCCTCTCGCTCGCAGGAGAGCCAGTCCTGAGGTTCGATCACCAGTCTGTAGTCGGCGTTGTCGGGCTGCAGCGTGTTCTCCAGGCTCTCATCCAGAAGCGTGCCTCCGATAGAAATCTCAAGGGACTCCGAAGGATAGATTCCGTGACAATCGGCCTTGGCATACTCGCTTCCGTTTTCAAGCCATGCCGAGTCCGGCACTCGCCATGCACACGCCCCCGAACTACCTTCCTGGAACACTTCGAACTCGGGAAGATTCTGCACATCTGCCGCGAACAGCCTTTCGGAGAACCAGATGTACATTGAACCACTATTCATACCCAGACTGACCGCGCCCACGGATGCATCGTGGCCCTTTTTGAACCGCAGCCGATACTTGCCGTCGACCATGCGGTATGACGGCGCCGCAACAAGAAAGTCTTTCGCGGACTCCGGAATCCCGAAAGCCAACTCGTACCAGTCGTCGTCATTTAATTCCTCGGAAGGATTCATGGAAATCTTCAAATCCCGATTCTCGTCCCTGAACTCCACGGACACCACGGGCTGAATCGATACGGATGAATCGTCGTACACCCTAAACAGCTGCATGGATTCGGCGACCGCATCGGCCCATAAGTCCGCCTGCTTTTCAGTAACGTACAGGGCGCTGACGATCAGGTATATCTCGGAATCCCCCAAACCCGAAACGAAGTCCCGATGGGACACCCACAGATAGAACTCCGTTGACGAATAGAATCCCTGGCTCGAAACATCATCTTTTACGTCCACCGGCCCGGACGACTGATCCGGCACCGCATCGGTGTTTGCATCGTTCACGACTGAAGTTCCGTCATCAGCGCATCCAATGCCGTGCAACACAACCATGCTCAGTAACAAAACCAACGATAAAAGCCTCATTTTATCACTCCTATATCATAAAAAACCAATTCACTGATAAGTCACACTCTGCGGATACGCATTGAACCGCGGTGTCACATAATCATACTGATCCGGATCTTGAGTAGGATAATATCCTGGAGGCACAGTACCCAAATCTCTCGCTCGGTTCCAACCGCCAGGAAACACCTGGATACACGTACGATCCCATTGTTGGTAATCGATAGTACCATTCCAACCATGATTGCAAACATCCTCACCATCGTTGAAACACAGATTATTCTCCAACGAAATTAAGGAGTTGTTCATTATGGTATGACCACAGTAATACGTGACGCCTCTTCCGTCTGGAAACTCATTTCTTACGCCCAAAGTAGAATGCGCCAACTCATGAGCGGCGACTCTGGACCATTTGTCAGCATCCATTGGATCGTAGATCGACTTGTAAAGCGTTGCGGTACCAGGACTCGTTAAGTAAGAACCTCCTCCAGCCAAGCCCCAAGCATCTGTGTGGAAAGGCGGAATCTGAACGATCGTCAAGTCGCACACCCGTATCGTTTCTCCATCAACAGCACAATTGGCCACCCACGGCTGGTTCTCCTCAGGAATCTCCATATTGCACTCACACTCCACTTGGTTCGGCGCGGTTCCACAAACACAGGGTCTACCACCAAACATCGAAACATTTTCCACAAAAACGGCTCCCTCGGTCGCACCAAAAAGCCGTCGAACTCCGTCCAATACGAACTGAGTCCCAGAGGACGTCAGGTAAGTTGAGTATGTAAAGCCAACCCGAAAATCAGTAAAATGACACCCTGGAAGGTGATGAGAGACCATCATTGAGAAATAACCGGGTTTAGGAGTTCCGCTTGCAAACGCCCATGCATTAATCGCGATATGCCGGTATCCATTACACGTCACATTTGTTGGGAAATGAACCAATTTTGTATTCGTCGAAGTCGTGTTGCTTCGAAAATCGTAAATCGACGGGGTTGGATCGGCGTTACATCTCCCATAGGCAACAAAATTGTTCGATGAATTAATCTCCCTCCATAGTGTCAGAACCTTGTGAGGATCAGTACTGGAGGCAGGAACCTTGACAAAAATAACATCATCCTTCTTAAGCAACAGACCATCCATTCTTTCCATTGGCTGAAGAACATGGGTAGGCGTAGAAGTTCCTGTTGGATGACAACACACTTTCGCTGAAGAAAAATCGAACCCCTTGTATGCATATGGTTCATCTGGATCAGGATTGTTCGCAAGGAATTGAAGAATAACCGCGCCTGCCGTCGATGAATTCATTGTTCGAGATACAGCCCAACCAAATCCAGTTGGATAGTCACCGGATAACCAAGCATCCAGATAGCCATCAACACCAAACAGTACCGAATCCGCAAACCATTCAGTATCCATAAACGAATTATAGACACCGATACGTGCTACACGGGAATTCGCCACTAGAACTCTTGAAGTCAGGATGCGGTCAAGGTAGCGCCCCTCTGGACTTGGGGACATTCTATTAATAGGAATCGCCCAGTTTGCAGCAGTTTTATCCCCACTAGCTTTGAAAGAGTAGCTCACTTCATCGAACGAACTGTCGCCATTACAAACAACACATTGAACCGGACTGAACGAAGCAACGGCGATAGATGGTGAAAACGTAGCACAGAACAATATAGCGCTCAGAGCCTTGCGATACACGTTCACGGGCATACCCCCGCACGGAAATGACAATTTTAGGGTATAGAATCCGTTTCGACATTGCAAACTGATTTCGAATTTGGCGCTATGATAATGACGTCGAAAGCGCGGTGCGTCGGATGAACAACCACCTTCAAGATCTTCTGGAAGTCATCACGGTCGGGCTTCCTTTCTGTGTGTTCAAGCTGGTGACGGGCAAGCTGCTCTTGTTCGACATTGGCTTGCCTGTATGTGGCGGGATACTGCTTGTGCTGGGCTTTATGGACTTGATCATCAACCTGGTCAACGTCGGGTTTCTGGTCATCAAGCAGCGACGCGGCGCCGGGATCTGCACCATGACATTCCTGGTCGGGCTGTTCGAAGGTCGCGCCGGACGCCCATCGGCCCGCCTGACGGAAGTGGCCGCGGCGCTGGACGTGATCCTGTCCTTCATCCTGGTTGTTGTCATGATCAACGCCGGTTTGCTGGCTGGGCTGCCCCGCACCGAGATCCTGATGTGGAACATAGCGGTTTCATTCAACGTTATTGGCGCGGGATACGCACAACTGTCCAGGGCGATCAGGAAATTGAACGATCGTGACCGGCAGGGTGCCGCGACCGGGCAGTGATACTTCCGTGAGACCTAGGAAACGACCGGGAATGTGATGGCCGGGCCCAGGCTGATATCGAGTTCGTCATATCCAAAAAACATCTCGCCATCAATGACCGGATCCAGAAGTTCGCCGCCGGCAGCCTTGACCTGCAGCGACTTGCCCGGAAACTCGTGCCACTGTTTGCCCGGGATCGGTTTTCCCACAACGTACCAGGTCCACTTCCAGGCGCATTCGTGCATCGGCAGGGTGCCGACCACGATGTGAAGCTGGCCCGGCTGACGGGCGTACTCGAACAGCTTCATCGTGCCAAAGTCGATCTCGACCGAGCTGACGTGCAGGCCTTGATACCTGCCGTAATCAAAGCGGCGGCCGTCAGCCACGACCTCGGCCGGTGTTCCGGACAGGATATAGGTCCCGATATCCCTGATCTTTACCGGCACATGCGAACCCACGCCGGCAGGCAGCCTGTTCGCGATATACCCGATGCTGGCCTTCGCGCTGATATCTATGATCCCCATGGGGTTACGATCCGGAAGCTCGTAGTACTTGCTGAAAAACTTCTGGCCGATGCCGCCGACCGCGACCGCGAAACCGGTGCGCTCGAAAGACCAGGTCCCCGGCGCGTCCCCGGGAACCCGACCGCGCACCAGAACCGTGTCCAGAGACACCGTCTTCAGATCTTCCAGGCGGGTCGCCTGATCAGCCAGGAGCGACACGATCTTGCCGGTTCCAGCCTTGATCCCCGCGGTACGCGCCACGAAGTCGATCGTGCCACCGTTAGACGGCACAACCAGCGGAAACGGCTGACCTTCCTTCCACAATCCCTTGAGTCTCAGAACCTCGCGCCCCTCGTTCAGCATCCAGTGCAGCGTCCCGTCGCCGCCATCCGCGACCCAGCAATCACAACCGCTATCGACGAAACACTCCAGCGCCGGGCGTATCTCGGACAGTTCGCGGGTCTGCCGCACCACACAGCAGGCATCGGGCAGGTCAGGCAGCCTTTGCGTTTTTCCCAGGTTCTTCCTGGAATTCAGATTCGTGAGAACTCCGACTTTCATCGCCTGTCACAGCCCCCTGGATCGCAAAATATGCAATGCCTCCGGCACAGTTCCCGTTCAAGTGGACTCGTGTAAAATGGTACGCTGAACCCGAACCTTGTCAACGCTCGGCACAACATCTGAAGGCCGTGCACTTCCCCCCGGGATTTAAAGTGGCATAATGGGCGCTTGGTCTTTCGCGAGGCGCTGCATGCACTCCTACCTGGAACCTTCGAAACCGCTGTGGGATCTTGATCGTTTCTTTGTCATGTCCGCCCAGCTCAACTGGATGCTGACGTCCGATGCCACCCTGGACTGCATTCCGGTCATAACGGCCGGCAGACCCATTTCCGATCACGACCGTGACGTCCTTTCACATATCGTCTGGTACCTGGACAAAGCCTACGCCGGACAACGCCGGATGCTGGGGTCGCTGGCCGTCCTTCACCCGTTGAGGGCAGCCGCCCTGCTGGTGCGCGCGCGCGGCGAAATGAACCTGCTCGACGTGATGACCGAGCTGCTGCACGACAAGGAAGAGGACCTGGAAAGCACCCCGGAACTGGACGCGCTGTTCAGCGACCTGCTGACCCTGATCGACCCCGACTCCGCATGGTACCTGAACGAGCGGATATACTGGCTTACCCGGAAGCCGACGGAGTCCTATCACGACTACATCGTCCGGGTGCTCAAGCAGTCCCAACGCACACCCGAGTTGCTCAGGGCCAAGCTGGCCGACCAACTCGACAACGTGCTTGACCTGCGTATCGGCACCGTGGATCCGCTGCCCGTCGAGGACTTCTTCGAGATCGCCTTCAACATGCTTTTCCGGAAGGACTACCAGGGGTTCAGTCCGACAACCACACACTCGACGCCACGCAAGATGAACGGCGCGCAGCGACTGTACCGCCTGCACAAGGCAGCGACGATTCTGACCACCATCCGGGCAACCTGCACGAAGATGGACGACACGGCCCTGCGCCTGTTCGAGGCGGTCGCGCACGCCGGAGCGTGCGAGGCCCAGCGCATTCTGCTGCATCTGTGGGGATACCACATGAAGGACATGGACCAGCAGCGTCGACTGCTGCACAGCGTGATGGAGTACTCGCACCGTGGCGGGGTCGACACCGTCACCAATCCATCCGCGAACCATCCACTGGACGGCATCTTCAGAACATTCTTCGCGCCCGCCGACAAGAAACAGCGCGAACGCCAGTTGGACTCGCTGTACGAAAACAAGGAATTGATGGTTCAGGCCGCAATCGCCTTCGTAATCCTTTTCGGGCGCTACATCGACGAGCCATGTTTCTGCCTTGCCGACATCGACTCCTGAAACGACTACCAGATAACGTCCACGGGAATGCCTGACTTGGTGATCGATTCACCTGCTCCAAGCTGACCAGATCCGCCGGAACCCCAGCATTTGACACCGCCGGGAGTCATCAACGCGCAAGTGTGGTACAGACCGCCATCGATCTGCATGCCACCCTCGAACAACCCCTGAACCCTGACTGGAGTAAAGCGGAATTCGGTCGAATTATCACCAAGCTGGCCGTCCCCGTTGTATCCCCAGCAGAAAGGCAGACCATCATTGTCAATGGCGCAGCTCATCTGACCGTGAGCGTTCACATGGGCGACATCGTTCAAACCGAGGGCAATCATCGGCATCCCGGGAAGATCGTCACGTCCGTTTCCACATTCTCCGGCGGCGGCATGTCCCCAGCACCCCACCTTTCCGGAGTCGAGCCGAACCAGGTTATGCACCCTGCCGGCGCTGAGCTGTATCGCGTCGGTTATTCCGGGCACCTCGACAGGAGAAGCGCTGTTGACCCCCAATCCATTTCCAAGCTGGTTCTGGTCGTTCACCCCCCAGCAGTAGACATGACCGCTCTGGGCGAGCGCGCACACGTGCCGCTCCCCTGATGAGATATCCGCAATCGAGGGCAGTCCCGGAACGAGCACCGGTACCGCGAGGTCTTCCAGGATGCCATGGCCAAGCTGCCCTTCGTTGCCGCCGCCCCAGCATCGGACTTCACCGGACGCCAGCAGGGCGCACGAATGGGAATCACCACAGGCAAGCGCGGTCACTTCACCGCTGATATCACTGACCAGAACCGGATCCGAACTGTCCACGGTCTGACCGTTTCCCAACTGGCCCTTGTCGTTGCGTCCCCAGCACACGACGCCGCCAAATTCGATGGCCGCGCAGTTGTGATACTTACCCGCGGATATCGCCGTGGCCTTGTCTTCCAGTCCCGATACCAGGGTCGGTGAGAACAGCTTCGCGGTTTCGGGAGCGACACCGATTTCACCGTAGTCGTTCAAGCCCCAGCAGTAGACCCGCCCTTCGGCGGTCAACACACAGTTATGCTTGAAGCTGGAGGTTATGGCCGTCAACACTGGCGGTGTGTTCATGGACGTTCCCGCGCAAACCCCTGCCTCGTCGCAGACATCCGCGAACGTGCCGACCTGCCCATCGGTGCAGGCAAATCCGGATTCCGCCGACGACCACCCGTTTCTGTCGATGGACGGCTCGCAGTAGCCACAGTTTCCCAGAGAGTCTGCCGCCCCGGCGCCAACACACCATCCATCGATGGCGCAGGTGTCATCAAGCGCCAGACATGCGTCCGACGCCATCTGAACCCTGTCGGCGCTCGTTCCACGAAGGGCGAAGACATGGCGGGTCCCGTCGCTCGTGCTGACTTCAAGATCACATTCAAGAAGGGCGGGACGATAATCGACAAGAGCGGAATCGTAGGTCAGATCGAATTCCGCGCACCGATTGAATCCCAGACTGTATCCAAGCAGGCTCAGAAGACCAGCATCGGTGCTGATATCGACCGGAGTGCCATCGATAACGCAGTTGCCGTAACCGAGAGTCTCGCAGGCGCCGTCAAAGACCAGCCCCTGCGAGAAATCGATGGCGAGTTCGACATGACACCTGTTGCACACGGTCACGTGCCGCGTCAGGCTTTGACCCTGCAGCAGAGTCCCGAAATCAACGACATTTTCAACAGATATGTCCGCGCATGACGAGGGATCGCCGCCGTCGATTTCCAGGTCGCCGTCTGTCGGCAAGTCGGTCTGTTCCACGTCCGGGTTATCGAGATCACCGGTGCCGGGGTCGGAATAGCCGTCGTTGAGTCCCTCGCCGGATTCGCCGTCCCGGACTTCGGCATCCGGATCGGACTCCACGTCCACATGTGTATCGAGCTGTGACGCATCGAGTTCCGAACCGTCATCAACCACGTCAAGGACATCCGTGTTGCCGCCGTCGCCGCCGCAACCTGTCAGCAAAAACACGGTTCCTGTCACCGCCAGCACATAACAAACTATGGTCTTCATTATTCCATCTCCACGGGTATTGATAAAATCCTCTGGCCACACGCCCGAATACTTGACATGACGATATACTGCCACACAAACATCGAGACTGACATAACTATTATCAAACAGGGGCGAAGCCTGGAATGGCGGTTGTGCCGAAGTGATATCGCGATGAGAATCGATTCAAACGACGCATAGTCATACCGCCGACTATGCGGAACGCCGCGACACACTACTCGTCGTCCACGGACTCGGGTTCGTCAGCCGACAGATCCGCGCCGGTATCGGTTCCAAGCAGCAGTGCAGCCTGATCGGACGGAAGCGCCTCGACGCTGGCCAGCTTGCGCCGCATCTGTCTGGTTCGGGTCACGGATTCTTCCAGAGTCTTCGAAGCCGTGTTGATCTGCCGCTGGACCTTGTCGAGATACTGCCCGAACCGGTCGAACTCGGTTTTGACCGCCCCAAGCACCGTCCAGACCTCGTGCGAGCGTTGCTCGATGGCCAGCGTCTGAAAGCCGACCCGCAGACTGCTGAGAATCGACGACAGGGAGGTCGGACCCGCCACGATGACCCGATGGTTGTTCTGGATGTCGGCGACCAGTCCAGGCTGACGCAGCACCTCGGAGTACAGGCCCTCGGACGGCAGGAACATGATTCCGAAGTCGGTGGTCGCTGGCGGGCGGATGTATTTTTCCTGAATGGATCTGGCCGCCGCGCGCACTGTACGCGCCAGCGACTCGCTGCATCGCTTGACGCCTTCCATGTCGGCGGCCTGTGACGCGTCCAGCAGTCGTTCATAGTCCTCTTTCGGGAACTTCGCGTCGATCGGCAGCCATACCGGATCCCCGCCATCGCCGGTCTTTCCCGGCAGCTTCACGGCGAATTCGACCCGGTCCGCGTTCCTGGCCGGCGACACGTTCGGGGCGTACTGGTCGGGCGTCAGGATTTCGGACAGGATCGCGTGAAGCTGATACTCACCCCAGGTTCCGCGGTCCTTAACGTTCGTCAACACGCGCTTCAGGCCGCCGACATCGGACGCCAGGTTGCGCATCTCGCCCAGGCCGTGCTGCACCTGCGCAAGCTGGTCGCTGACCTGCTTGAACGATTCGCCCAGGCGTTTTTCAAGCGTGGTCTGGAGCTTCTCGTCGACTGTTTTGCGCATCTCGTCGAGTTTGACCTCGTTCGCGCGCTGCAACGCATCAAGACGGCCCTCGAGCAGCAGCCGCATCCTGTCCTGGCTCTCCTCGGCCTGACGCCTGAGGTCATCCAGAACCCGCCGCTGTCGTTCCGCGTTGTTGTCGAGAGCGTTGACCAGGTCGCGGCTCGAGTCTGCCTGCATGGCGGTGACCTCTTCCCGCAGGGCGCGGGCCGCCACGGCGTTTTCGTCCCTGGCCTGACGCATCTCATCGCGCAGACTGCGATCCAGATCCACCGCGGGCGGTCGCCTGATGATTGAAAGAATCGCCACAAGCATCCCGATCCCGACCAGTGCCAGAACCCCGACGATCATCATAAGAACGTTATCCATAGCGCCTTCTCCAACGAGCCACGTGATCCAGGATACATCCCGCGCCGGCAAGCCTCATGCCGGTTTTGCAACAGCATTCCCCATTCAGGCTGGACGACCTGCCGCGGTACCCGCCGGCCACCGGTTTTCCCTTGCCGGAATATGCGTTCGGGCCTATAAATCGCACGGATACTCTGCTTTTTCCGCTGGATTCACGTGCGGCCATGCAGCCGCACCATCACGGAGGCAATCACTTGTCGGACGCAGTTCAACCCCCGGAGACCTCGGTGGCACCCGTCAGATCCTTCTGGTCAAGGATTCTTCCGGTCAGGGGGATTGCCTGGGTTGCGCCGTTGATTATCTATTACCTGATTCAATCCGTGGTCATCAAGGCCCTGGAACTTTCCCGCGTGCAGACAGAAGCGGGACTGGGGGATATCGCCCTTGCGTGGCTGCCTGATCTGCAGGTAGCCACCTTCCTTTTCATCATCTTCGGCGTCATGTTCTCACTGGCGGGAAGGCGCCTCAGGATCGCCGGATATGTGGTGTTCGTCATCACGATGGTCTGTGCCATCGTTCTGAACGCGGCCAGTTACGCGTACTTCGACGCAACAGGGGCCAATCTCTCCTGGAGCACCATCGATTACTGGCTCAACAACTTCCAGGCGACCAATCAGATCGTTTCGGCGGGACACAAGGGCGCATCGCTGTACTTGATGTTCGGCCAGTTGATCCTGGTCGGTATTCTGGCCGCGCTCCCGATGATCGGGCCGGTCGCGCGTCTTGTAGAAGCACGTCCGTCTTTTAGACCGAGAACGACAGTAACAATCCTTGCCGCCAGCATCGCGGTCTGGGCCGGACTGTTCGCGGTACCGACGCTGGACGGCCTTTCAATGGCATTGAGCCGGTCATTTCCAGCCGATATAGCCTCGGACTTCATGGCGGACAAGATCCTGGCCCAGGAAACGGTCGAGATAACCGAACCTGAGCGACTGGACTCGTCCCTGGAGTTCAAGGCGGCCCCCGATGCCAGGCGACTTAACGTCGTCTTCATCCTGTTTGAATCGCTGCGATGGAACACGTCGGATGCCTACACTCCGGGACTCGGGACCACTCCGTTCCTTGAAGAACTGGCCCGCGACGGCATGCTCGTCGAAAACCACTACTCCATCGTTCCCCACACAACCAAGGCGGTCATGGCGGCAAACTGCGCCATCTATCCATACCTGGACACCGAACCGAAGGAAGCGGCACCCGGAATCCTGCCGCGACGCTGCCTGGCGCACATCCTGAAAAACGCCGGTTACAGCACGGCGTTTTTCCAGCCTGCGGGCAATTTCGAAAAGCGGGACCTTCTGGTCGCGAACATGGGCTACGACGTCTACCGGGGCCACGACGACATGCCCCAGGAAGGCTTCGAAGAGACCAACTATTTCGGCCGCGAGGAACGAATGATGATCGAACCCAGCATGCGCTGGGTCGACTCGGTCAAGGACAAGGGGCCTTTCCTGCTGACCTATCTGACACTCAGCACGCACCACAACTACGTGTCGCCACAGTCTTTTCCGTACGTCGACTACGATGTCGAGGACACCGACCTGCGAAACTACATGAACGCGGTCCGATATACCGACCAGTTCATCCGCGAGGTCTTCGACGAATTCAAAAAACGGGGACTCCTGGACAACACGCTGTTCGTGATCGTCGGTGACCACGGCGAGGCTTTCGGCGAGCACGGCCGCCGGCAGCACGACCTGATTCTGTGGGAAGAGGGGCTGCACTCGTTCTCGCTGCTTTACGCGCCCGGAAATCTGCCGGGCGGCACACGAGTCACCGGCGCCAGATCACATCTGGACCTGATTCCGACCATCACGGACGTCCTCGGTCTGGACCTGGTAAAAGGCGACCTGCTCGGGTCCAGCATGCTCAAGCCGGTTCCTGAGGATCGGACCCTGTTTTTCGGATGCTGGTTCAAGCGCCGTTGCCTGGGCATGCGCGAGGGTTCGATCAAGACCATCTATCACTACGACCAGATGCCGATGGAGGTCTACGACAACAGCACGGACCCGTATGACAAAGTGAACCTGGCAATGACCGGTCCGTACGACGCCGCCTTCCTTGATGCCAGAAAACAACAGATGCTGCGTTTCGAAAAGGTCACGAACCAGCAATACAGGGAGTGGGAACAGAATCTGGTCGGCGAGGCGGTCAGCGACAGCAGGCCGGAGGTCGCCACATCCCTTCCGGCGCGCTTCGCAGACGACATCGAGCTTGTAGGCGTGGATGAGATCCCGAAGTCCGTGCAGGCCGGGCAGGACATCCGGTTGCGGTACGTATTCAAGGCTCTCGACGATCTCCCGGAAAGCGCCAGCATGTTCGTGCATGTGGTCCACCAAGATGGAACGCTGAACGCGGACCATGTCCCAGTCCGCGGCGCCCTGCCCCTTGATAAGTGGGAGACCGGCAAGTACATCACCGACGAGCATATCGTCCACATTCCCGGAAACTGGTCCGGGGGCAAGGCGAGGGTGCTGATCGGTTTCTGGGACAGGAAGACGGGCAAGCGTTTCAAGATATCGGGAACCTCGGCGAGGATCAATGATGAAAGGCTTGAAGTCGGCGTCATGGACGTCTCCGCCGGCGCCAGATCGAACAGCCCGACCATCGAGGCGCTGCGAGAGAGAATCAAGGATCAAATCAGTTTCGACAAACCTGACTTCGGGCAGCCGGTGGGCGCCGTTTTCGGTGATGCCGTCGAACTGGCCGGGGTGACGCTGTCGCGCACGGACGTGCACCTCGCGGGCACCGTGGAAATGACCTACGTGTTCAAGTCCCTGAAAGACAACCCCGGCGGCTGGAACCTGACGGTTCAACTCATCCGGGAAGACGGCGTCGCGATCGACGGCGACCACGCGCCGATCGGGGGCCTCTACCCACCGCGGAACTGGCGTTCAGGCGAGTATGTCACCGACCGGCACCGCATCCACATCGACATGCATCTGTGCAAGCCCGGGACCTACACCGCGTGGCTGGGCTTCAAGAGCGCCGGCAAGCCGGTTCCAGTCGCCCTGGACCAGTCTGCGTCGGGCCATGTCCAGGTCGATTCCCTTCAGCGCGTCAAACTTGGCACCGTCATAATCCGTCCCGGTGAAAAGAAATAGACAAAGCCGGACGGGATGGCTGGACCTGCGGATTAACGGCATGTGCTAGCCTATGGCTGAGGATTTCTCCGGAGAAGACAGATGGCGGACTTGACCGGGGTATGGCCCAGGGAAACGCCCAGGCCATACGAATCGGATGGCGAGGGACTGGTTTACAAGGCGTTCAAGAACGGACTGCCTGATGGATGGACGGCCTGGCACAGCCTCAAGATACGGTCGGCGACCGGCGACAACGGCGAGGCTGACTTCGTCGTGGCCATACCCGACCTGGGCGTGATTATCGTCGAGGTCAAGGACGGGATCATCTCGGTCAGGGATGGCCAGTGGTACCAGAACGGCCGCCGGATGAAGATGCCACCGCGGAGCCAGGCGCTGCGATTCGCCGGCCTCCTGCAGGAAAGGCTTGGCGACGCCGGGTGCAGGGCGCCTTTCGCGGTAGTCACGGTGTTTCCGGACACGCCCGCGGACAACCTTCCGACCCAGGACGACATGCGTAGCAGGCTGTTCGTCGGACAGTCGCTGCCGCAGATGTGCGAGGTGCTTCGACGCGAAGCAGGTCGGATGATCGATGGGAAATTCGGATGCCCGGCGGGACCGTGGATCGAACGGATTCACCAGATGTGGGGCGAGACCTGGCGACCACGGATGACGCTGGGAAACCGCCACGAGTACAACGAAGAACGTCGCGTGATGATGGACGACGACCAGAGGGTCCTGCTGGATCAGACCGAAAAGACCAGGCTGGCATTGATTTACGGGATGGCGGGCTCGGGCAAGACGATGCTCGCGCGTGAGAAAGCCATTCACGCCGCGCGCGAGGGACGGCGCGCAATGGTGCTGACCTTCACGGACCCGCTGGCGACAGGACTGGCCCAGGCGCTGCGTCAACAGGGCATCGCCGTCTGGACGGTCAGGCGTTTCGCACAGGATCTGCTGAAAAAAGCGGGACGTCCGGGCGCGGACGGGACGACGCCGGAGTTCTGGGACGGAGTCTGTCAACGCGCCGTTACGGAGGCCCTGCCGCCCGCTGATGAACTGCCAGACCTGGTGATCGTGGACGAGGCCCAGGATTTTTCGGACGGCGACTGGGCGCTGATCGAACGCCTGTGCGCGAAGGAGGACGGCGTCCACGACTGCTGGGCCTTCTGTGACATGACGCAGAGCTACTGGCCCGAAAGGAAGCCACCCGACTGGCTGAAACATGGAATGGTGTTCGATCTGGAGGGGGTCTACAGGTGCCCGCCCTCGATCATGGCGCTGGCCGGGGCGATCGTGGGGGGAATACCGGTCGCAGACGGGTCGCAGCCCCTGAAGCCGCCGGGTGTCGACAAGGATTCGGGCGGGATCGTTCTGCCGGAAAGCACGATGGACGCGATCCTCGACGGGATCAGGACGGAAGCCATCAAAATCATAGAAACAAGGGATGACGCAGCGATCCCGCACGCGGTCGAGACCGAGGTGGCGGCCCTGTTCAAGGGGCATCTTGAACCGGGTGATATCGCCATTCTGTCGCTGGTGGGAAGGGACGCCGAAGGAAGCATCACGAAACGCCAGCGGATCTTCGTGAACAAGACCGCCGTGGCGGCCGACAGCGAACGCTCCGCCGAAAGGCTGGTCGCGGATACCTGTCTGCGTTTCAAGGGGCTTGAGCGCCCGGCGGTGATCGTCACGGACCTGAACCTGCCCGCCGCGCGCAAGAACCTGGCGGTCAGACTGTTCATCGCCATGACCAGGGCGCAGGATTTCCTGCGAATAGTCGCTCCAGCGTCGGCCATTGACGAAGTCCCCGTCCTGCGTGCAGTGATCAACGCCGCCCGCGCAACCGGAGAGTCAACGAAATGACCATCATACCAAGCATCATCGGAATGATCGGCGCCGCGATGATCCTGGCGGCATACCTTCTGCTGCAGATCGGAAAGATGACGACAGAGGGCCTGTGGTACACCATCGTGAACCTTGTCGACTCGCTGATGATCCTGTTCTCGCTTTTCTTTGACTTCAATCTGCCGGCGCTGTTCATCGAGGTCGTCTGGATAACCGTCAGCGTGATCGCGCTGGCTCGGCATTTCGCCAGAAATCATCGGAATCGTCAGGAGCGGGGTCGACCTACCCTTTAGGGCGCTTGCGCAGACGGTATTCATCGAGCAGCGGGAGCATGCGGGACGCGACGTCCGGAAGGGTGCCCATCAGGTTTTCTTTTTCGCCCGGGTCCGATTCAGAATCTTAGAGCTCGTAAGCGCCGGACTTCACGTTGTAAATCAATCGCCACCCGTCCCAGTCAAGGACGGCGCAGGGATACTGCTGTTTGTGCCCTTCGCTGAAGGCCCAGCCCAGCCCGGCCGCCTTTTCACGCGAATCGGGGTTGAAGAACCCCGAGAGGTCGCGGCCCGTGGTTTTGTTGCGCCTGGTATCCAGGCCGAACAACGACGCCAACGTCGGAACCAGGTCGACCGACTGGAAATAGTGGTCGATTCTTCGGGATTTCTTCATCCACGGAACATGAAAGACCATCGGAATACGGGTGTCGTGCGCATAGCATGTGGAGTGTTTCAGCGTACGTCTATGTTCGCCAAGAGCCTCGCCGTGGTCGCCCATCAGCACCAGCACGGTGTTGTCGGACAGACCCTGCTTCTCAAGCAAACCCGTAAGCACGCCGATACAGCGATCCATCTTGAAAACCGCCGAGTTATACTGTTCAACCTTCCCCTTTCCGAATATCTTGTCCTTCTTGCCCAGTTTGATGGGAGTATGTGTGTCGTACAGATGAAGCCACGCAAACAGAGGTTGATCGCCTTGCCTGGCGGCAAGATACTTCTGGAATACACCGATTATCCTGTGGCAATCACCGCGCGGTCTTTCATGGGTGTCGAAACCCGGCACGTTGTCAGGCGCGAACCGCCAGTTCGAGTGGAAGAAAGCGGCGGTCTCGTATCCCTGAGCCTTGAACAACTCCGCGGCCGTGGGCCACTGCGGCCTGGGTCCCTTATCGTTCTTCTTGAAGCCGAGTTCTCCGACCGGAACGTTCCAACTGCCCACCGAAACGGAACGGAGGGAGCCCAGCGTGTGCGTATAGTTGGTGACCCCCCTGAATCTGACGCTCTCGTCGACCAGCCGACTGATGTTTGGCGTCAGGGGCTTTCCGTCGATTTTCATGCCGATCCTGTCGTCGCGGAAGGCGTCCATCACAACCACCACGACGTTCTTACCTTTGAAGGGCGCCCCTGACCAGGCCGGAACCGGCGGTGTTTTAACCAGTTCGGCCTTGTCGGACGAGGACACGTTCGGTGGAAAAAGCATTGAAAGGGGATACTGCCATTGACGGGCGACCACCGTGTGTCGCCAGACCGTCATCATCGCCTCATCCTTCCGGTCGGAATTCCTCGCGATAACCAGCCCCGAGCAGAACACGACCACGACGATCGCGGCGGCGATTTCAGTAAACAGCCGGGAGCGCCCGCCTGGCAACGCGGGCAGGGCCAGTGCGAAGGCGCCTCCCAGAAGCAAAGTGGCAATGGCGACCAGAACACGGTGGACCTCGGCGTACGCGACCGGTTCGAACATGGCGACAGCCAGGAAGACGGCGCCGGTGCCAAACAGAACAGCAACGGCCAGAGCCCTGAAGAGAAGTCGGTTACGCGCGGCTGGAAGCAGACGGGCGGCAGCCCAGGCATATGCCATCCCGGCCACGATGCCGCCTATGCGCAGAGGCCACACGTACCTCGAAGCCGAGATCCCGTCGCCCGAAGTAATCTGGAACGCCACAAGGGTCACGACAGGCAGGGCAATCAACGCGGCGATCCACGGAACGAACCGGCGGACGCAATCCCGATCACGGACCACACGGTCCACGCCGGACAACACCGCCGCAAACAGCGGCCAGAGCAGCGAATATCCAGCGGCGCCGACCAGCATGAAGCCTGTCACGGCGGTCGACAACCTTCCGCCACCGACCAGGATCATCACCAGGTCGAGTACCAGAAACACACAGACAAGTATAACCGCGGGCATTATTACATCTTCACCGGAGCGGCACTGTCACCACAGCCGCGCCGAAAGCCCCTGTGAATGGAAACTGTATACACAAGCCGCGGCGATCGTAGCCATTGAGCAGTCGCGAATCAATGATGCTTGAGACATTGTCGAAAAATATACCTGGTCAACCCTTGACGCCGCCGGCGGTCAGTCCACCGATCAGGTGCCGCTGCAGCGCGAAGAACAAGGCCATGACAGGTGCGCTGACAAGGATCGCGCCAGCCGCGAAATGGCCCCATTCCGTCGAGTAGTCGCCCACGTATCGCTGCAACGCCACGGGCAGCGTGAACGACGTCTCATCACCCAGGAAGGTCGCGGCCAGGATGAACTCATTCCAGGCGGTCATGAAAGAAAACAGCGCGGTCACGACCAGCGCTGGACGCGCAAGGGGCAGGATGATCCGGAAGAACATGGTCCATCGACCGGCGCCGTCCATTACAGCGGCCTCTTCCAGATCCTTCGGGATCGTGTCGAAATACCCCTTCATCATCCAGACACAGAACGGAATGGCGGTCGTGGCGTAGACAAGCGTCAGACCGACCATGCTGTCCAGCAGGTTCATGGCGTCCAGCAAAAGGTAAAGTGGAATCGCCATCACGACGCCGGGGAACATCTGAGTGACCAGAAAGAGCGTCATTCCGAGCCGGCGGCCGGGAAAGACGAAGCGCGAGAACGCGTAGGCGGCTGTCGTGGCAAGGGCCAGACTCAGCAGCGTGGTAGCAACGGCCACGACGACCGAATTGAACAGCCAGTGTCCGAACAGCCAGTTTCCGGCCATGTCGGTCGAGGTGACCAGATCCTGGAAGTTCGACAAACTGAAGGTCGACGGGAATGGAATCGGCGACATGTCGAACGCCTGTGACGGCGTCAGAGCCATCTTGAGTACCCAGAGGACCGGATACAGCGTCACGGCGCACACGGCGACCAGCGCCAGATTCCAACCGATCGCGACCAGCCAGGTCGGGCGACGGTTCATTTGGTCCTCCTTTGCAGACGGCCGGCTGCAAGGCTCCAGGCCAGCAGGAACAAGAAGATCAGCGTCGCATAGGCAGCGGCATATCCGTACTGTTCCTGCCGCGAGAACGCCCAGCGGTAGGCCTCGGTGATCAGGATCTCGGTGGCGCCATCCGGCTCGCCGCCGCTGACCAGGTAGATGATGTTGAACATGTTGAAGGTCCACACGCCGCCCAGGATAACGGCGGGCAGCAGCGCGGGCTTCAACAGGGGCAGCGTGATCGAGAAGAAGCGCTGGAAGGCGCTTGCGCCATCGATCTCCGCGGCCTCCTCCAGTTCAGCCGGTATCGACTGCAGAGCTCCAAGGGTGACGACCATCATGAACGGGAATCCCAGCCAGGTGTTGGTAGCGACGTTGGCGGCGAACGATGTCCAGAAGTGGCTGAACCATGAAACAGGTTCAAGGCCGACCCATTGGAGCAGGCCGTTGATCGCGCCAAACTGCTTGTGGAACATCCCCTTCCAGATCAGGGCCGTGATGTAGTTGGGAACGGCCCAGGGAACTATCAGCAGGACGCGGTACACGCCGCGAAGCTTCATCCAGGGACGACGCAGGGCCAACGCCAGGGCGACACCTATCGAAACGTGAAGGAACACGTTCACGATGGTCCACATGATCGTCACGGCCAGCGTGAACCAGAACGAGAGCGGGTCGGTGACCGCGTAGTCGGTGCTGCCCAGGATGTTGATAAAGTTCGACAGACCGACGTAGGTGAATTCACCCTGGTAGTGCGAGAAGAACGCGACGCCGGTGCCGACGGCAAACGGAACGAAGACGAGCACCGCTGTCGCGATCGCGGCCGGAGCCAGGAAGGCGTAGGCGTGCGACGAGGCGCGCATCCGCGACCAGGTGTCGTCGCGCCGGAAGCGCCGGGCGGCCCAGATCAGCGCGCCGATGCCGACGATGACCAGACCGACCATCGCGGGCAACGGATTCGCGGCCGCCGGCCTGGGGCGGGTGGCTATCGATATGCGCTTGGACGCGGCCTTAAGGGCGTCCGCCGGTTCGGTGGCGCCGCGCAGCGCGGAACGCAGGGCCTGGGAAGCCGGTTCCCATACGGCGCGCATGACCGGAACGTTCGGCATCGGGATCGCCAGGGCCGAGGCATCACGAAACTGCAGGACGATAGGATCGACCGTGACCCCGGGGGAGTCGAAGGCCGATTCGAGGGCCACCACCTGTTTTGCGTCGACAAGACGCGTGGCGGCGCCCTGCACGGCGATAAAACGGGCCAGGGCGCGCGCGGCTTCGGGTTGCAGCGAACGGGCGGACACCATGGCCGCATCCACGGTCAGAAACGGCGTCGTCGCGCCGCCGGTCGCGGACACGCGCGGCAGGGGGTGGACCGAATAGGGGACGCCCTGGGCCAGTTCACCCAGGAACCACGGGCCGTTGACGACCATGGCGACGCGCCCCTCGTTGAACAACTGCGTGACCAGGGCCGAGGTTGGTTCCTGAGGCAGAAAACCTTCGTTTGTCAGGTCTCTCACAAAGGCGATCGATGCCGCGTTTTCCGGCCGGTCCAGAACGGGCGAGCCCTTGTCATCAAGGATCCCGCCACCGAATCCGAACAGCCACGGGGCGTGGTGATAGAAACTGCCGGCCTCCCACGCGATGCAGAAACTGCCTGGACGGTCCTTTGCGAAACCACGACAGGTGGCGACCATCGCATCGGTGTCCGCCGGGACGGACCCGCCGATCAGGTCGTCACGCACGAACAGGGCCAGGGATTTGAACGCCAGCGGATATCCGTGGGGAGTCGACTTCCAGGTGACCGCCGAGACCGTTGCGGGAAAGAACGCGCCCCAGAGCCCGTCATCCCCGGAGAGCGGCGCGACAAGACCACTTTCGGCCCAGTCGCCAAGACGTTCATGCGCGGCGATGAACACATCCGGCCCGTTGCCGCGCGGAATCGCGGACGTAAGTTTGTTGGCGAACGCGTCATACGGCACGGCAAGCAGTTCCACCGGCCACTCCGGATGAAGTCGCCCGAAGTCCACGACCACCTGCTCCAGCGCGTCGCGTTCGGCGCCTCGGTAGGAGTGCCACAGGCGAAGCGGGACCGAAGCCGGGACGGCCGCGTTGCTTTCCAGGGACACGCCCATCAGCGCGACCAGGACAAGCCCCATCGTCATCCATCGCTTCACGCCGCACCCCCGGATTTCAGTGCCGCGCCCGTTTCGGAGTTGAACAGCTTGACGGCCCCGGGCGCGGTCCACAGCCGGATTGGAGTTCCATGGGTCAACCCTGCGGCATCGTGCGCTTCAAGCTGTGCCAGCACCGGGATATCGCCGCACCGGGCGTGGACGAGCGCGTCCCACCCAAGCGTCTCGACCAGATCCACGACCGCGTCGATGGACCCGCCTTCGGTCGGGGCAAGGCCCAGTTCATGGGGCCGCAGACCGACATCGACCACAGGTCCCGGGATTGAAGCTGCGAGCCCGATCGGCATCGGTATCGAAATGCCCTGCCCCACCAGGCGTTCGCCTTCCGGCGTCAACGGCAGGAAATTCATCGGGGGCGACCCGATGAACGACGCCACGAAACGAGAGTCCGGGTGATCGTACAGACCCGACGGCGTATCCACCTGCCTGGCATGGCCGCCCTCAAGCACACAGATTCGATCGGCCAGCGTCATCGCCTCGACCTGGTCGTGGGTAACGTGGATCATCGTGGTGCCAAGTTCCCGGTGAAGCGCCTTGAGTTCGACGCGCATCTGCCCCCGCAGGTTCGCGTCCAGGTTCGAAAGGGGCTCGTCAAACAGAAACACGCGCGGCCGACGCACGATGGCGCGACCTATCGCGACGCGCTGACGCTGCCCTCCCGAAAGCTCCCGGGGAAGCCGATCCAGCAACGAATCCAGCCCGAGCATCTTTGCCGCCTCGACGACCTTGGCGTCCATCTCGGCCGCTGAAGTCCGGCGGATCCGCAACGAGAACCCCATGTTCTGGCGCACGGTCATGTGCGGGTAAAGCGCGTATGACTGGAACACCATCGCCAGATCGCGATCCTTGGGCGGCACATCGTTCACGACTCGCCCGTCGATCGCCAGCGTGCCCTCGGTGATGGGCTCCAGGCCGGCTATCATCCGCAGAAGGGTCGACTTTCCGCAGCCTGAAGGCCCGACCAGCACCAGAAATTCACCGTCCGCCACGTCCAGGTCGATGCCGGACAGGACACGGACACCGCCGTCATATACCTTGCCAATCCCGCGCAGCGTCAATTCCGCCATGAAGAACCCTCCGTCGCGAACGCCTCAGCGCACCGCGAAGACCTTGGCCGTCCTGGGCCCGAGCGTCAGACGAACCGTGCCACCGGCCCCGACCGTCACGTCGTCGGATGGATCCGGCTCATTCAACAGGTTCACAAGTCTGGTTCCCTGGGCGAATGACGTGATCATGTCGCCGCCACCAGCCTGATCCGCGCTCGTCTGCGCGGTGTTCGTCGCGGAAACGTTAAGCACGACCAGCATCGTCCGGGCCGGAGTGCCGCCGACTGCCGGGATGGTCCGCTCGTAGGCCAGGATGCCGGCGTCCTGAGCGTTTCCAGTGTTCGTCGACGACCAGACGACTTTCATGTCGCCCCTTCTGAGAGGCTCATGGTCGCGACGCAGATAGTTCAGTTGACGAATCCACTGGAACGTCCCGCCGTCGGTAGCGTATCCGCTGTTCCACAGATCCTCGCGGTTGGCAGGGTCGTTGCCGCCATCGAATTCCTGCTCGGTGCCGTAATAGATGCAGGGGATTCCGTCCATCGTCAGCAGCAGGGCCAGCGCCACGCGCAGCGATGCCGGATCGTCCCACTCGTACAGGAACCGCGGCAGGTCGTGGTTGTCCAGGAAATTCACCGTCAGACGCCACGGCGGCAACCCGGTTCCGTCCTCCGCCGTCACACCGCCGGGCTGCGGCGTGGTCCCGTAGTTCAGAATCTGGCCGTCGTCGTCCGGGTTCGGGATGCGCGCCTTCCACAGGTCTTCCAGGCGGCGCGTGGGCGCGCCGTTCTTGATCACGTCGTCGATCACGAACTTCTGCGAGAAATAGAACACCGAGTCGAGCATGCCGGGCGCGGTGAAACTGCCGATCAGCGTGTCGTTCCCGTCGAACGCCTCGCCGAACATCAGGAAGTTGTTCTTGCCTGCCGCCGCTGCCCGCTGGCGGATGCCCGGACAGAATTCCGACCAGAATTCGTGCTCGACGTGCTTGATCGTATCGATCCTGAACCCGTCAAACCCGACCTTCTCAACCCAGGCAGCGTACACGTCGATCATCGCGTCGCGAACCTCGGGCAGTTCGGTCCTGACGTCCTTTAGACCACCCGGAAAGTCGCCCAGGACCTCCTGCATCCGCACGTAGTCCCAGCAGGCCGGCAGCGCCCCCCACCACTCGCTGGAGTCACGCTGCTGAGCCGTGATCCGGCCCGCGTCGAAACACGCCTGCTTCTCCCGTCCCCAGACCGTGACGCGCCCCATCCGGTTATACCAGTCCGGGTTCGCGAATTCGGGAGGCCACGGAGGGACGCGATTGATCTCGGGCATCCAGACCCAGGTGATCGGGGCCTCGCCGGAGTAACCCAACGACGTCCAGGCCTGGATTCCGTCCTCGTTGAAGTCCGGATCCCATTCCGTCGTCCGCGTGATCGGCGAATCGGTTCCCGAGCCCATCACCAGTTCATCCGGCTGGCCGTTGCGGTTGATGTCGTAGTAGAAAAGCTGGCCGACGTGGTTGGTCACGATGTCCAGGATCACCTTCATCCCGTGCTCGTGGGCCTTTCCGACCAGTTCGCGCAGCTTCGGCAGGTCGCCGAAGTGCAGATTCGGCTGGGTGAAGTCCTGGGTCCAGTAACCGTGGTAACCGGCGACGCCAGCGTCTTCCTCGACGTTCTTCACGACGGGCGAGATCCACAGGGCCGTGACGCCAAGCTCATCCAGATAATCCAGGCGGTCGATCAGCCCCTGCCAGTCGCCACCGTGATAACCGGCCATGGAATGTGGCATCACATTGAAATCGTTGTTCCGGTCGCCGTTGGCGAAGCGGTCGATCAAGACCTGATACACGATCTCGTCGCGCCAGTCCTCAACCACCGTTTCCAGGCCGGGAACCTGCTCGGCCACCGATGCGTCGACGCAGCCCGACCAGGCCGAGGCCAATGCCAGCGTTGCCAGTATCCGCAAGGCCAGACGAGCGCCGTTTTCGTGTCGTGGCCGTATCGTTTCTTTCTTCATCGCAGAACCTCCGTTCCACCCGTGCCGTTCGAGTCCGCTCCGGAATCACGCGCCCGCGGACAGGCGCTGCCATGTCCGTCACGGATAGCTGGAACTGTTCAGCCACCACTCCACCTGGACACCCACGAAATGCTGCCACTCCCGTCCCCGCCGCTCGTCGAACTGCGGGTACAGGGCGCGCGCGTCCTCGTTCAACCAGCTTCCCGTGTACACAAGTCGAATCTGCGGACGCTGGTACATCCCGCGCTCAAGATTCAGGGAGGGCATCACCGACATCTGGACGACGTGCGGCTGTCCCACCTTTTCCGCTTCCGGTTCAAGACCCCTGGGCGCCTTCCACTGATGGCTCAGTTCGGCGCCAACATGGAAATGCTCCGTCGCGAACCAGGTCGCGCGGATGTCCGTGATCCCCTCCCAGTAGTCGTCCAGGTCGTACCGGTTGGAGTCCGCGTCGACGAACATGCGGCCATAGACACCGGCCGTCACGCCGAAATGCCGGTTTTCCCAGTTTCCGGACGCTGCCAGCACGAACTCCTTCGCGCCCGACGTGGTTCGATCCAGGGCGATGCCCCACGGCACGGACCACTCGCCGTAAGCCGCCAGGCCCCAGGCATAGCGCGCGAACAGATTGACATGGGAATCCTTGCCGAAACCCCAGAAGCCGATCTGGGCGCCGATCACGCCCCCAGTGTCCCCGGGCAGTTCAGCGACCAGTTCAGGGTCGGGCGCTATCGCGAATTCCTCAAAATAATCAAGAAATTTAGTGTCATAACGCAGAGTCCCCGCGGGGAGCCAGTGGAACTCGCCGTACAGCGAGACCTTCATCGACAGTTTCGGGGCGATGTTATGGCCCAGCCAGGTCGCCTTGGCCGAGGCGATCATCCGCTGACGTTCCATCAGCGTGATCGTCTCCGAACCGTACGTGGCCGGGACCTCGACCCGACGAAGCTGGTAATCGTCCTTCAAGCGGTTCACGCCGACATGCGCGCGGACCTGCCAGGATGGGTTTTCCCAGGACAGGCCGCCCCCCAGCGTGTTCAACGAGTCAAGGGGCCACCAGTCGAGCAGGTAGATGTCGTCGCCACGGTACATGCGCGAGCCGACCCACACCTTCAGGTCGGTTTTCAGGAAACCGGACGCCTCGACATACAGGTTGCGAAGCGCGATGGCCTGCATGGGCTCGCCGGTGAAATGGAAGAATTCGTCAAGAAACGCCGTGGTCATCAGGACACGCACGGCGAAACCGTCGGAGGTGCGGATGCCGTAGCCAAGGTCGATTTCGGCGTACGACCCTTCCATCAGGCGCGCGCCGTGCGAGACGATGTTCGTGGTCTTGCCGCCACCGCCCTTGAAATCGGTCGAAAAACCTACTCGCCCATATGTTCCGAACTGCAGGCCCGTGGTGTAGATGGTCTTGCCGGGCTTGCTCCTGACCAGTTCCCCGCCAGCGGTGTCCGGTTCGGTCGCGCTCTCCGACACGGTCCCGGTGTCCGGCTCGGCCGCGGTGGCCGTTTCGGTCGGGGCTTCCCCGGCTGCGCTGGCGGCCACGATCGGCATCACCATCAATGCAAGCGTCGTCGTCGCGGCAATCCATCGGTTGGAAGCGATCATCATTCCTCCTCGACGCAGCGCAGATTCATCGGCACGAATCCGTCGGCGCAGACATCGCAATGGTCACCGGTGTAGCCGATATCGCAGTCACAGAACGGCTGCGTGTTCAGGATGCGGCAGGTTCCGAAGGCGCACGTATATCCGTCGCAGACGTCCAGTCGAACGCAGCGCAGCCCGCGGGCCACCCATCCCTCGGCGCACTCGCCACAGATGCGGCCGTCATAACCCTCGAGACAGACGCACGTTCCGACGCCAGAGACGAGGACGCAGTTTCCGAAGATGCAGGGATCCTGCGTGCAGTCCAGGGCGCCTTCCGGCACGCAGTCCGGGCCGTAACCGTAGCCATATCCCCCGCACTCCGTACCGGGATTTCCCGGGTCCCATTCGACGGCATCGAAGCCGGTGCTGGTGTCATCCGTGTTCAAGGTATCCAGGTCGTCGAAGACATCGGGCCCGCAACCTGACATCAACGCCACAAGCCCCGCCAGAAGACAGGTTTGTAACACGGTCCGTGTTCCCGGCACGCCGGGCCTTCGTTGCCTGTTCATTGCGCCACCTCCAGATCCACCGGGACATCTGGCGCCGGACACTGGTCGCGTGGAACCACGACCATCATGCCCAGCGCCGGCACGATCATCTCAAGCCTGCCGTTCTTAAGGGCGACGGCGCCGCCAAAGCAATCGGTCGGAACGTCCGCGGACGTCCATGCGCCCGCGGGAACTTCCAGAAGGAGTGGCGCATTGCCTCGATTCAAGGCAACGACCGCCACGTCATCGGGACCGCTCATCCGGAACGCGATGTGATCCACGGCGCGCGCCAGATCGACCCGTGAACCGTGACGGAAGGCATCGATCCCGGCCCTGAGCCTTCCAAGAATCGACACCTGGGCAAACAACCACTGCTGATGCTGATTCCAGGTCGTCTGGTCCGGCATCGGCCGGCGGTTGTCCGGGTCGCCGCCGCCCGCCAGGCCGATCTCGTCGCCCTGATAAATCACGGGCGCGCCAGGCTGGGTCATGGTGAACGCCAGCGCGATCGCGGCGCGACGATATGGTTCCGCGGTGGTCGGCTGGGGCGGAGGATCGGAAGGATCGGTTCCGTCGCCCGCGGCAACGCTGACGAAACGCGGGATGTCATGATTGCCGATCAGAGGGCTCATTACCGCGCCCGAACCGGCCCAGGCAGCGGCCGAAGCGTCCAGTTCGTCCAGCAGCGACGTCATGGTCGCGTTTCCCTCACCGACGACCGACCGCAGGATCCACATCATCGGGAAGTCGAACTGACCGCTCAGCCCGTATGGTCCAAGGTACCAGCGAATCTGATCCCGACCTGCCGAACCGGTGAACGTCTCTCCGACCAGATGGACGCGCGGGGCGCCCGGCGCAAACGCGCGGTTGACGGTATCCCGCAGGTGACGCGTGACCAGCCGGGGCATCATCGGCACGGCATCCACGCGCAGCCCGTCCAGGTCGAAACGCGTCAACCACCACTCGACCTCATCAAGCTGGGCCTGCAGCACCTCGCGACTGCGCCAGTCCAGATCGGGCAGATACTCGGTGAACCAGCAACGTTCGATGTCGGTCACCCACGAGCACTCACGTCCGCAAACGCAGTCGCCTTCAGGCTGGTTGAACCAGTCGGGGTGATCGGCGAACCACGGATGGTCGATGTGCACATGGTTCGGAACGATGTCCAGCAACACACGGATTCCCCTGGCGTGCGCGGCCGCGATCAGGGCGTCCAGACCCGCTTCGCCGCCAAACCTCGGTTCGACCTCGCGTGACGCGACAGGCCAGTAACCGTGGTACGACTCATACGAGCGTCCATCGAAGCCGGGCCAGACACCGTCGGCATTTCGCGCGGCAGGCGATATCCACAACGCGTTGACACCAAGCCGATCGAAGTAACCGTCCTGAATCGCATCCACGACACCGGACCAGTCGCCCCCCATCCGCATCGTGATGCCCGCGTCGACCGCCAGCGGTCCGTCACCGCGCCGGAAACGGTCGACCACGATCTGGTAGATCATGGCGTCGGACCAGTCGAACGGCTGATCTTGAATCCAGAAAGGCAGCATGAACGTCTCGGCGGCCGTCCCGCCAGTGTCCGTGGCCTGTACCGTCAGTCGGTGCTTGCCGTCGGCCAGCGGTTCGGATTCGTAGTCGAGCGCGCCGTTCCTGAACGCGGCCGTCACCGGCACCCCATCCAGAAGGACTTCCACGCTTTCGGGGTCGCACGGCAACCCGCCCGCGCCGGCCACGCAGTTCAGCCGAGCCTGGAAACGATCTCCGTCGACGGTCGCGCTTTCGACCGACCACGCCGCCTTTGTGCAGTCGGGCTGCACCAGGGCGCTGTGCTCAAGTCCGTCGCGGCCGTACATCGTCAACGGATTTGAACCGTCCAGGACCTCTTCACCATCCACCAGGAACCGATACGCATGACGTCCGGGGCCAACCACGAACCGGCCGCGAAACACGCCGTCAGACCCCCGATTCAAGGCATAACCATCAGGCCGCCAGTCGTTGAACTCGCCGACCACGGCGACCTGGCTGGCCGCCGGCGCCGGTCCCCACTTGAACGCCACTTCACAGGTGCGGATCTGTGATTCGATTTCAGGCGTTCCCGTATCGCAGGCCAGATTCGTGACGGTCAGAACGGCAAGCGCCGTCGCGGCCATCGTGGCGCGGACAGAGGATCGATGTCTTCGAATCGGGTTATTCAAAAACACCTCGATTCACCATGTGATCCCGCATGGAGCCTCGGGCGTCACCGGTTCCGCCCGCTGCCACGTCTCCAGCAGATACGCGCCGGCGCCGAAGCCGACCATCGGCACCGCGCCGTCGTAGTTGGAACCTTCCCTTGTGTGCAGTTCCGCTATCAACCCCATGTTGGCCCGCGCCTGCGCGGTCACCCAGTCAAGCAGTTGATCGGCCCTGGCCACGTCGGTCTCACCGCCAAGCGTCCGCAAGGCGCCCGACACGCGCAGATCGATCAGGATCCATTCCGAGCTGTCATACCAGCCGCCATCGTCATTTCGAGCCAGGCCGATGCCATTGGGAACGACCAGTCCCGACAGAAGCCCGTCGACGGTTGCCGCCGCCTCGGCGCCACGCGGATCGATCAGGTTCCAGCGGAAGGCCTCGATCACGGCCGCGTCCACATAACCGGTGTCGGAGGTCAATTCCTCGACGCTTTGCGCCATGAAGTCGCCGTCCATCGCGTTCGCCAGCACTGCCGTGACGATGTCACGCGCCGCCTGCTCCCAGGTCGTCTGCTCTGAAGCGGCGCCCTTGTCACCCGCAAAAATCGACGCCTCGCACAATCCCTTCGCGGCCGCGAGCGACGTGTAGGAATACTGTTTCTGACGACCGTTCCAGTGAACCTCCCAGATCGAACTGTCGGGCCGGATCATTCCGTTTCCGGCGCGCAGACCGACCAGGACGTTCGCGATTTCGTCGCGGATCGTTGCCCAGTGTTCTTCAATTATCGTCGCGTCGCCGGACGCACGGTAGTATTCGCCAAGCACCCCAAGGAACAGTCCGAAACCGTCGAATTCCACGTTCGGGCCATCGGCGTTCCAGTCCGATTCTTCCATCCCACGGCCGAAGTACCGGCACACCGAGATTCGGTAGTCCGCGCCCACGCCGACCTGCGAACCGTTGTGATCGAATGTCTTGTATCCGTTCGCGTCCGCCAGCAGCATGAACTCGAGCGCGGCGCGCGCCTCGGTGTAGTGCCCAGACCGCACCAGCGCCGCGATGGAATAGGCCATGTCCCTGGGCCACGATGTCGCCCACATCCCCGGCGGCAGTGAGGCCAGGATCTGTCCCTTGGACTTGTCGGTCGTTTCCCAGACCTGCCCCATCCGCAACACTGCCTCGGCAGTGCGATAAACCATCCGTTCGGCGGCAGAAAGTCCCGCGGGCGCGGGCTTGCGCCAGGACGCCCATTCGGCCTTCGCCTGTGCCAGCACCTGTTGCGCGTCCATACCGCCGAAGGCGGCAACGACGTCCTGCTGAAGCGTTGTCGAGTCCTTGTTCGGGTCGAACGCGCTCACGACTCCAAACCACGCGGTCTGACCTGGCTCAAGGGCCTGCTGCGGCGCCTGGAAGCCGCAAACTCGATTGTCTCCCGCCTCGATCGACGCCACGTCACCCAGGTCCAGTCCCGCGTTCAGACGAAGCCACGGATCGTAGGTCGAGCCGGCCGCACCTGCCGAGTAGTGACCGACAGTCCCCAGGGGATAATGAAAAACCGCGCCGCCCGCCGCCTTTTCCATGAAGCCGCCGCTGGTGCCGTCACGGGCGATCTCCTCACCGGTCGTGTCCGGGAACTTATGGGAATCATTAAGGGTATTGCCAACATGCCAGTTTTGAACACTGTAGAGCGAAACCTGCCGCGCCGTGGTGCCCGGGTTGGAGACACGGGTCAACATCACGACGGACGGACGCCCCAGTTGCCAGGGCGCGTACAGGAAGGTCTCGACCCTGAGTCCGTCCACGGTCTGAACCCAGTAAGGAATGCCGTCCTGGCCGTAGTAACCGACGTAGTCGCGGGCCAGTCCGTCCAGCCAGGTGCCGACTCCATCGACACGCAACCCCATGAACGTGTCGTACAGAACGTCGCGGGTGTTGACCTGCTGTCCACCGCCGTTCAGGCCCCACGTCTGATATGGGTGAACGAACAGCATGTATCTATGGTTGTCACGATCTGCTCCGTCCGGCAGGACCAGCGGGTCGATGTTCACGACCAGCGCGCCGTGGCCGTTGGCGGACACTATCCATCCAAAGCTGGAATGGGCCTGGGCACATGCCGACTCGTCGACATCACACCTGGGCACGCACACGCCGGCGACCTCGTCGAAGCCCTCGTCGCACGCGCATACGGCAACCCCGCCGGTCGCCACGCACCGTCCCCTGTCCGGCTCCGCGCCGCACGGGTTCGGGTCGCACGGATCAGGCGGTTCCACCGGCACGCAGTCGCTGCCCTGCGGTTCCCAGCCATCGGCGCACGCGTCACAGTTCGCGCCGTCGTAACCATCGTCGCATTTGCACTCCAGGCCGTTGCCGGTACATGAGCCATGGCCGGCGCAGGTAGTTTCCGGGTCGCAGACGACCTGCTCGGTGCAGACGCCTTCAACATCGTCGTATCCGAAATCGCACAGGCAAACCGCGTCGTCACCCTGTACCTCGCATCGATCGCGGTGTTCGCCGGGATGCAGATCCGGACAGGGATTGGCATCACACGGTCCCGGCCCGGGCACGCATTCAAGCCCTTCGTTCACGAAACCTTCGGCACATTCATCACATGTGTCGCCTGCGTAACCTTCCAGACAGGTACACTTGGCGGCGCCTCCGATCTCTTCGCATTTGGAGGCGTGCACGCACGGATCGGGATTGCAGGGGCTGTTCAGCACGCAGGCGCCATCCTCGTCGTGGTAGCCATCGGCGCACCGGTCGCAGACACTCCCATCCCAGCCATCGTGACAATCGCAAGCGACGCCGGCGCCGTCCTGGCGACAGTCGCCGTGATCGCCGCACGGATCCTGATCACACGACGCGTCCAGCACGCAGCGCAGTCCGTCCGTGCCGTCCAGGACGTATCCGTCGGCGCACCTGTCGCAACGGTCGCCGTCATAGCCGTCGTCGCACTTACACTCCAGCAGGTTCGCCGGATCCACGCAGTAACCGTGAACACAGTCAGATGGACGACACGCGTCCGGGACGCAGGACGTTCCGACCGCGTGGAACCCGGAGTTGCAGTCGCACACCGGCATATTCTCCACGCTGACGCATTCCCCCTGCCCCGAACATGTCACGCCATCGCACGGGTCGTCGCCAGTGCCGTCGTCACCGCAGCCGACGGAAATGGATACCGCCAGAATCAAAGCCGCCGACGCCACACGTGCCATAAGACCGTGACCCCACCGCCGCAAACCACATCCGATAATTCCATGCGTCATAGGATTCATCATTTCCTCTCGAAAACAGCCGACTCCAGTCGACTCATTGAAACGTTGGCCGAACCGCCGGAAACCTGTATTTCCCGCCCAGACAGCACGTCCTTGTAAGTGCCGTCCGGCAGGCCGGCCGAGCCGGTCGGCAGGGTCCGCGAACCGGCATCCCCCCGGTTCAGGACAACCAGCACCGCGTTCGTTCCGTCCTTCATCACATACGCCCAGTAATCGCCCGAGGCCTGAATCGTGGTCCTGTTTCCCCGCCGCATCGCCGCGTTCCGCAGGCGGGCCTTGCCGAGCGACTGCACATGGGCGAGCGTCGCCTTCTCCCAGGTGGACAGCCCCGTATCGAACCGCATCATGCGACGGTTGTCGGGATCGCCCGCGCCGGGCATGCCGAATTCGTCTCCGTAGTAGATAAGGGGAGCCCCCTTCTGAGTGAAAAGGAATGTCCACGCCATCCGCATGCGTCTGTAGGGATCCTCGCTGGAGGGCTGCCCCGGCGGGGATGTCCAGCCCTGTTCCTTCGAACCGTTGCCCCACATGTCGGCTATCTGCCCCGCCGCGTGCGAAAGCGCCCTGGGCACGTCGTGGTTGCCCAGGAACGTGGACATCACTGCCGAGCTTCCGTAGTAGCCTTCATTGCCATCCATGAACCCGCGAAGCGAGTCAAGCCCGCGCTCATGCCGCACCAGCGCGGCCAGCGCCGCCCAGAACATCGGGAAATCGAACTGGCCATCCAGCAGCGCCGGGCTGACGTATGCCCTGATGGTCTGCTTTTCGCCGTCACCTTCGCCGGTGAAGGTCTCGCCGACCATGTAGAACCGGATGCCGGGCCACGTGTCGATGTCTTCATCGATTCGCGCCCTGAGCGTGGACGAGAAGTCCAGGATCATGTGCTTGACCGCATCCAGTCTGAATCCGTCGATGTTCGTTTCCTGAATCAGCCATATCGCGTGGTCCATGACCCGATCCATGACCGCGCCGTTCCGGTAGTCGAAATCGGGAAGGTACTCGGCGAACCAGCATTCGATCGGTCGATCCCAGCCGCACACGTACCCCTGGCCGACGGTCCCGCCATTCCAGTTGAACCAGGGCTCGGCGTCGTTGCGATGTTCCGTGTAAAGCGGGGCGTCGGTATGAACGTGGTTCGCGACAAAATCGACGATCACGCGTATCCCGCGGGCGTGGGCGGCGTCGACCATTTCCTTGAAATCATCCATGTCACCGAAATGCGGGTCGATCGGACCATCCAGGCCATTCAGCGGCTGGTCGCCGGTCCAGCCCGTCGCTATGGGCCAGTAGGAGTGATAACCCGTGTATTTGTGACCGTCCGAACCCCAGAAGGCGCCCTGCGTGTTCATTATGGGCGAGGAAACCCACAGGCAATTCACGCCCAGATCGTCGAAATACCCGGCCTCGATCCTGGCCTTCAGGCCGGCGAAGTCGCCCCCCTGCCAGTTCGCCTTCGTGTCCAGCTTCGGATCCGAAACCGGTTTGTTGTTGGACGAATCCCCGTCACGGAAACGATCGGTCAGAATGAAATAGATCGTGGCGTCCCGCCAGTCGAATGGCTGATCCTCGACCCAGAGTGGCACGAACAGTGGTTCGGCGGCCCGTCCAGCCGTATCCTCGACCCGGAACAGATACCCGTACTTGCCCGAAGCCAGACCGGCATCGTCGATCGTGAAGGTGCCCGACGACGCATCCCAGCCAGCGTCAATCGGAAGCCCGTTGCGTGTGACAACGGCCTTCTGCGGGTCCAGTTGCACCCGTTGCCTGCCGTACATGGCGCGAACCTTGAACTGAACCCGGCCGCCCTCGACCGTCGGCTCCTGGTCCAGAACCAGCAGCGGATCGTCGCAATCGGGAACGCGCAGCATAGAGTTCTGGGTCGAGCCGACCCATTTCGTGAATGGGTTTTCGGGGTCAAGTTCCCATTTTTCCTGACCGCCTTCGCGCCAGAACAGCTTGTAGGCGTAGTCGCCGGGACGCAGACCGGACAGGGCGCGCTCCCAGTATGGCCCAACCTTCGTCATTGGATCGGCCGTCTCGGACCAGCCGTTGAACTCGCCGCGCATCGCAACCGGGCCTGCGGTCGACAACCTTGTGCGCACGGTGACGTCGCATGATCTTGTCTCAATGGTCCCGGTGTCCGCCACGCAGGCATCGAACTCGTCCGGCCGGTAGCCATCGTCGCACAGACAGACGTACCCGCCGGCGCCGGAGGACACGCACGTGCCCCGATTCTCGGCCGTTGGACACGGATTCGGGTCACACGGATCGCCGGCCCCCAGGACGCACCAGCCATCGGCAAACACGTACCCCTCGTCGCAAAGGCACAACGCCGACGCCCCGTCCGCCAGACAGACGTTTCGATGCTCGTCATCGCCACCGCACGGGTTCGGGTCGCAAGGGTCGCCACTTACCGGAACGCATCGCAGGCCGTCCCGCTCCCAGCCATTTGCGCAATCCTCGCAGGAGTCTCCACTGTAGCCTTCAGCGCAGGAACAGTCCGCCAATCCACTTTTTGGAATGCAGTCGCCGTGGATGCAGGGATTCGGGTCGCAGACCGAACGTGATACGCACCGAAGACCCTCGGCGAAATATCCTTCGGCGCAACGGTCGCACAAGTCGCCGGCATATCCCTGATGGCAGGTGCAGGAAGTCTGGCCGTCTATCATGGCGCACAGGCCGAAAATGCAGGGATCTCCCTCGCAGGGATCACCGGGCACGCAACGCCCGCCGCGAGGCATGAAACCGTCCGCGCACTGATCGCAAAGGGTTCCGGAGTATCCCTGGTCGCACCGACACGTCGGCTGGGTACCGGTTGCCACGCAAACGCCGAACGCGCAGGGATCCTGGGCGCATGGGTCGGCAACGCAGCCGGTTCCAACGGAAATGAATCCCGAGTCGCACAGGCAGGAAGCCTGCCCGTCGCGAATCGCGCACACTCCGTTGTCGCCACAGTCAACCCCATCGCAAGGGTCGACCACATCGCCGCCGCCACATCCCGAAACTGCAAACGACGCGACAAAACACAGGGCCAGGATTGCCCCGGCCCCCCGCCTCAAAACGAAGCCCCGGATCACCGCTCCCATGGCCCCCCCCATTTTGGTCGGATCGTCGATTGGAGCCAGTCTAGCCGAATGGACCGCATACTGTCCAGCCATTAGGAAGTTACAGGTGAAAACCGAAAAACGCGGTGTCGGGCCAGCCTGCTGAAATATCCTGGACGGCAACGTACACGGATATGCATTCCGGGTATAATCGCGGACCAGTCAATAATTCCCACGAAGGGAGGCTCCTGATGACAGGTCCCGTTTGTTCACTGCGGCGCATTTACCCGGTGCTGGCCTTTTCGGTTCTGATTCTTTCAGCCTGCGGCAATGGCGAGGGTCCTGCCGATATCGCCGGTGACAACGACACCGGGGGTGCCACGGACACCATCGGCAACGACACTGTCGCGCCCGACATCGATGGACGCGACGTCACCGAACAAAACGACGCCGACGACAATGGTCAAGCCGACGATGTCGTCGCGGTGGACGTGGCGGGCAACGACATTGATGTCGAGGTCGGCCAGGATATCCCGGGCGACACGCCCGTCGGCGACGTCTCCGCGGACACGGTCTGCGTCCCTGATTGCAGCGACGGTCCCTGCACCGATGACGGTTGCGGCGGCGAGTGCTGCGACGCCCCGAATGTCTGCGACCGGAACTATGCAGGGGATGCGGTGGTTTGCCTGCCCCCGGATGGAACGACCTGCGTTGAGATTGGCCAGTGTTCCGTCGACTGCACGGACGACGACTGCACGTCCGAATGCTACAACGCCGGCAGCGCCGAAGCCCGCGACGCACTCCTGGCCGTTATGGACTGCGTGACGGCCGTGTGCCCGGAACTGACCCAGGAGTGCGCAGTCGCCGCGTACGGTGACGGTGGTGCCTGTGAGGACGAGTATTCGAACTGCATGAATGCCTGCACACCCGACTGCAGTGACGGCCCATGCACAGACGACGGATGCGGCGGCGACTGCTGCGACGCCCCGAATGTCTGCCAGACTCCCGAATCCGGTATCGGGCTGGAATGCGTGGTTGCAGCCGAAAAGACATGCCAGCAGATATGGGCATGCGCGAATGAGTGCGGCGATGAGGCGTGTGCCCAGGCATGCATCAACGCCGGCAGCCCGGAGGGCCAGGCGCAGCTGATGGCCGTCGTGACGTGTGTCAACGATGCCTGCGGAGGCGCCAGCCAGGAATGCGTGCTCACGGCCATCCAGTCCGGCGGCGTGTGTTACGACGAATACACTGCGTGCAAGTGAACGACCTCACCGCGTGCACATGATTAACGCGCCATCAGCGCGAAGACGCCCCAGCCCAGGTATTCACGGGTGTACGTGACGTGACGGACCGGTTCGCTGGTCAGTTGGGCACGCACCTCGGGCGCGAAGTCGTCGCCCGGGTTTTCGGCCAGCCAGCGACGCATGGTCAACCACTTGGCAGCCTCGTACCTGTCCCAGCCTTCCTGGTCGGCCAGGACCATCTCGACCACGTCGTATCCCAGACCTCCGAAGGACGCGACCAGTTCCGGAAGCAGAAGGAATTCCGACATGGATTCGACCTGACATCCACGGACCACGTCCTGTGAAGGCGGCAGCCGCAGCCAGTAGGGCTCGCCGATCAGGATGATCCCGCCGGGATTGAGGCTCTTTTCAAGCAGTTCGATGGTCCCGGCCACGCCACCGCCGATCCAGGTGGCGCCGACACACGCCGCCACGTCGACCTTTTCCGCCGCGACATACCCGGCAGCGTCGTCATGGATGAACTCGACCTTGTCCGCAACGCCCAGTTCCAGCGCGCGCTGTCTGGCCTGACCGGAAAACAGCTCGCTCAAGTCGACCCCGACACCCCGTACTCCGTAGTCTCGCGCCCATGTGCACAGCATCTCGCCCGAGCCGCTTCCCAGGTCCAGCACGCGGGTACCCGGTGTCAGACGCAAAGCGGTCCCCAACGCCGCCAGCTTGTCCGGCGTGAACGGATTGTGGATGCGGTGAGCACTCTCGGTGATGTTAAAAATTCTTGGTATATCCAATTCGGTCGCCTCTCTGTTTGAGTGTTCCCGGGCCCGATGAATCGCCCCTGGCCCGTAACTTTAACACTACGCAGCCCACTCGTTGCATAGCAGTTCGGCCTGTTCCAGAACGGTCTGAGTGGCCTTTTCCTGCTTGTCAGGCGGATAGCCGTAACGGCGAAGGACGCGTTTGACGATGGTGCGCAGTTCGGCGCGGACGTTTTCGCGGATGGTCCAGTCGATCCTGACGTTGGCACGCACGGTCTTGACCAGTTCGCGGGCGATGTCGCGCAAGGTCTCGTCGCCCAGCACGCGGACCGCGCTGTCGTTCGTTTCAAGGGCGTCATAGAACGCCAGTTCGTCCTCGGTCAGGCCCAGCTTTTCGCCCCGGGCGTCGGCTTCGCGCATCTGTTTCGCCAGGTCAATCAGTTCCTCGATGACCTGGGCGGTTTCGATGGCTCGGTTCTGGTAGCGGCGCAATGACTGTTCAAGCAGTTCGGAAAACGCGCGCGACTGGACGGCGTTTCGGCCCCGACGCATGCGGACCTCGCCCTTCAGCAGTTTCTGCAGAAGCTCGACCGCCACGTTTTTGTAAGGCAGGCCTTTCACTTCCAGCAGGAACTCGTCCGACAGGATTGAAATGTCCGGCTTGTCCAGGCCCACCGCCGCGAAGATGTCCATCACGCCTTCCGGCGTCACCGCTCGCGAAATGATCTGGCGCACTGCGTGATCAAGTTCCTCGTCACTGCGGGCTTCGCCCTTTTTCCCCTTTTCCAGAGAGCTCCTGACGCCCTGGAAGAATTCCACGTCATCACGGATCCGCATCGCTTCCGGATGCATCGGGATCAGTGAAAACGCCTGGGACAGTTCCGTCACGGTCGTTTTCAGACGCTGGGTGCCGCGATCCTGGTCGGTCACATGCTCCAGCGCCGCCCCGAACAACGTCCACCGCTTGTTGCGCGGGGTCCGCCGCATCATGTCCATGTCGAACCCGCCCACGAACCGCCCGCGATCCACATACGAACCAAACAGTCCCAGGCAGACCTCGTACTTTTCCAGCATGACGGCCACGGCCTCTTCCTGATCGATGACCGCGTCCCCTCGCCCGCCGCTTTCCGTGTAGGTGCCAAGCGCCGACTTCAGTTCCTGGGCCAGCCCGATGTAATCGACCACCAACCCGCCCGGCTTGTCGTGGAACACGCGGTTCACGCGCGCGATGGCCTGCATCAGACCGTGACCCCGCATCGGCTTGTCCACATACATCGTGTGCAGGCACGGGGCGTCGAACCCGGTCAGCCACATGTCGCGCACGATCGCCACCCTGAACGGATGCGCCGCGTCGCGGAAATGCACTGCCAGCGCCTCGCGCCGTTCCTTGCCGCGGATGTGCCTTTGCCAGTCCACGGGATCGGTCGCGGACCCGGTCATGATGACCTTGACCGCGCCGTGGTCATCGTCGTCGCCCGCCCAGTCCGGCCGCCGCGCCACGATCGCGTTGTACATGTCCACGCAGATGCGGCGGCTCATGCACACGATCATCACCTTGCCGTCCATCAACTCCATCCGTGCATCCATGTGCGCCAGGATGTCGTCGACAACAAGGTTCATGCGCCTTTCCGACCCGACGATGGCCTCAAGCTGGGCCCACCGCGATTTCAGTTTTTCCTTTCGGTCGACTTCCTCGCCCTCGGTCGCTTCTTCAAACCCGCTGTCGATGACCGGTCGTTCGTCCGGGTCCAGCGCCAGCTTGGCCAGCCTGCTTTCGTAATAAATCGGCACGGTCGCGCTGTCCTCGACCGCCCGCCTGATGTCGTATACGCTGATGTACTCGCCAAACACCGCGCGGGTGTTAGCGTCCTTCAGTTCGATCGGAGTCCCGGTGAACCCGATGAACGAGGCCCCCGGCAACGCGTCCCGCATGTTGCGCGCGAAGCCATCCACGAAGTCGTACTGACTGCGATGCGCCTCGTCCGCGATGACGACGATGTTGCGCCGTTCCGACAGCACCGGGTGCTGTTCATCCTTTTCAAAGAACTTCTGGATGGTCGTGAACACAACGCCGCCCGACGCCACGTTCAGCAGGCGCCGCAGGTCGGCCCGGCTTTCCGCCTGGACCGGAGGCTGGCGCAACAGATCCGAGCACCTGCAGAACGTCCCGAACAACTGTTCGTCCAGGTCGTTGCGGTCGGTCAGCACCACGATGGTCGGATTCCGCATGGCCGGCTCACGGATGACACGCCCCGCGAAAAACGCCATCGTCAGGTTTTTTCCACTGCCCGGCGTGTGCCACACGACGCCGATCCGCCTGTCCCCTGGCCTGCCGCCCTCCGGCTCGCCCGTTTCGTACCGTCCCACGCCCGTGCCGCCATCCGCCACTCCGACCGCATCCCCCGGCCCGACCGCCCTGCTGGCCCGCACGGTCTGATCGAGCGCGACCCGCACCGCGTGGAACTGGTGATAGCCGGCCATCTTCTTGACCAGCCGCGTCCCGTCGTCCTCGAAAACGATGAAGTCCCGGACCATGTCCAGGAACCGCCTGGGCTGGAACACGCCGTCGATGACGACCTTCAGTTCCGGTATCGCGGACGGCGCCAGCCCCTCGCCGTCGACCGTCCGCCACGGCTTCATCCACTCGCGGTCCGCGGTCATGGTGCCCAGGCGCGCCCATGCGCCATCCGACGCCAGCACGATTTCGTTGTAATTGAACAGGTCGGTCAGTTCGGCCTTGTACGTCTGAATCTGCCTGAACGCGGTCTCGACCGAGGCTTCAGGGTCGGCGGCGTTTTTCAGTTCGATGACGACCAGCGGCAGGCCGTTGACGAACAACAGTATGTCGGGTCGCCTGTTGCGCCGATTTTCTACGATGGTGAACTGGTTTATCGCCAGCCAGTCGTTGTTGTCCGGGTCGTCGAAGTCGATGACTCGGACCTGGTCGCCCTTGATGCGCCCGTCTTGCGTCCGGTACTCGACGTTGACACCGTCCACCAGCATGCGGTGCACGGCCCGGTTGCGCCTGACCGCGTCACTGCCTTCGGGCCGCATCAGACGCCTGAATGCGTCGTCCAGCGCTTCGTCCGGCAGGTCCGGATTCAGCCGTGCCAACGCATCCCGCAGGCGCCCTTCCAGCACGACCTGTTCGTATGTGGCGCGTTCACTGCCCGCCTGCCCCGGGACGATGTCCGCCCCGTTCCTGACGGTCCACCCGACGTCCGCCAGCCACTCCATGGCCGTGTCTTCAACGTCAGATTCCCTGAACCCCTCCACATTGCACCCGTCAATTCAGCGAGTGGAACAATGTTAGCAGGATACGTGCGCAATTGGTTAAAGGATTGCCGGCGGATGTTTACAGAAGGTCATGTTTTCGCCGGGCGGTAATCCGATGGATCAAGGCATGCTTCATACGTCACACGATCAATATGCAGCCAGTCCGTGCCATTGATTCCACGTTTGTTCCTGGATGTCGGACTGACCGGGTATGCAGAAACCAGCCTAATCCAACGATTCTTCTCGAGCGATATGGCCCGCACTTCATCCGCGACTTCCGACAAATCCTGGTCCTGGGAAAAGACAATTCCCACGTCGAAATCACCCTGTCTGGCGTGACGGACAACATCAAGCGCGAGCCTGATATCGATGCCCTTTTCCTGGGCAACGGAAAACGTGGCTGTCTTGCCGTCGGGACAAACGAAGGTCTGGTTGCGATACCGAAGAGACCGCTGAAAAGTCCTGATTCCGCGAGTACCCATGGCGGCGAGCTTCGCGACCCAGAATGCATTCCAGGTAGCGTCGTCCAGTCTGTCTGGAACCCCTGTGTAGAAGTAGTTACCCGCCAGCTCGCATCCGCAGGTCAAACATGCCCAGCGGGCCAGCCTTGCCGGGTCAAAATTCGGCCACGAATAACCGAAAGCTTCCTTGGCTGAATGAAAGAGGTTCTGACCGTCGAAGAAAACGAACGCACGCTTGTGCTGCGGTTCGATTCGCATTGAAAAATAACCCCACTGGAGGCCCACTTGCGTGGGCTGGTCCAGTGGGGAGCAAGTGCCCTGATTATGGGCAACCCAAACCGACAAGTCAATGTGCCGGACAACATTACGCAGGTCGAATGACCTGCCCGTGGACACGATAGCCTTTATCGATCGGGACTTGCGGACTGTTTCAGATAATTGGAACACTTCAGTGAGCGGACGGGGATGTCTAACTAGACTCCCCGCACTAAATCCAGTTTCGGGCAAGAAGTTAGAGTCCAAACGCGTGGTGTACGAAGGATCGGAGCTTGCAGCCTGACACAGAAGCGAAGGACTTGGCAGGGATCGTAGAAGTCGGAAGGTCCCCCGAGGGTCCGGGCCGGAGTTAGGTATTGAAGTGACCATCGTGTAATCCTCAAGTGGGTACGACCAAGCAACCACAAGGAGAAAACACGATGGTCGAA
>Ga0209201_1000506_pt1 | contig 53910 bp, 52 predicted proteins | sample AD_UKC055_MetaG_FD_184411 | JGI IMG/M metagenome (GOLD analysis project Ga0209201, IMG submission 184411) | Active sludge microbial communities of municipal wastewater-treating anaerobic digesters from USA - AD_UKC055_MetaG (SPAdes) (version 2) | ecosystem: Engineered > Bioreactor > Anaerobic >... | reverse complement strand
GTCGAAGGAGTGGTCGCCGCCCTCGATGACCTCCAGCGTCCAGGGGGCAGGGAGCTTTTCCAGAACGGTCTGCAGCTTCGCCAGATCGCAGAGGCGGTCCCGCGTGCCGGCGAAGAAGAGCATCGGGACCCCGATGCGGTGCAGGTGGGCATCCCGGAGACGCGACGGATCGTCCGCCGGGTGGAGGGGGTAACCCAGGAAGATCAGGCCCGCCGCGGGCAACGTTCCCGCGGCAACCATCTGGGAGGCGACCCGGCCGCCCATGGACTTGCCGGCGGCGACGACGCGGGAGGGGGCGATGCCGGCTTCTTCCCGGAAAACGCTGCAGGCAGCCGACCACGTGTCCTCGAGGGTTGCGGGCGGATCGGGGATCTTCAGCCCTCTTTCCTTGTAGGGGAAGTTGAAGCGCAGCGCCGGGTAGCCCGCGCCGGCCAGGCCGACCGTGAAGTCGGCAAGCAAGGGATGCTCCATGTCGTTGCCGGCGCCGTGGGCCGCGATCACCCCCGTGCCGCGCATTTCACCCTTGCCGAGCGGAAGGGTCAGAACTGCCGACACGGAAGCACCCCCCGGCACGGGAATGGTCAACCTGCGCTTTTTCACGGAACCCCTCCCTGCACCCGTCATGGTTATTCATCCGTATCATACGGAATCGCGGAAATGGTATACCGAATTTGAAGGCAGGGGCGCCACGGCACGCGCCGCGAAACTACACCGTGTCCCGTCGGGCCGCGATCGGCGCGGCAAGCCGGTTCCGTCCATGCTGGTGATCGGCCGGCTGGGGGAGTGACGGAAGGAGATCATCCCCGCCCTGTCCCGCATCGCCGGCGATCACGAGATCCGCCATGTCGACATCATGCATTCGCCCGATGCGCTCGACCCGGGGCGGCTCGAGGACCGCGAGCGTGTCTTCGCGAGTCACGAGTTCTACCGGGCCCGCGAGGATTTCTTCTGCCTGCTGCCGGAGTCCCTCGGGAGCCGGGTCACCGTCCTGGCGAGACCCTCGGGATTATCCCCGGCGGAAGAGGAGATCAAGTGCGCCTGCTTCTGCCCGGGGCTGAAATCCCTTCCGCCCCGGGAAGAGGCGCAGATCCTCGACCGCCTCCACACCCCGGAGTCCCTGCCGGACAGCGCAGGGAACTCCCCTGCAACCGCGCAGGCATGTCTGTCCCCCTCCGCCGTCAGGCTGTCCGTACGGGGGCCCAATAAACCGCAAGGGGTTGCGTTTTCCGCCGCAACCCCTTTTCGCCTCCTGCCTTCGGGCAATCATCTCTTCAGCGGCTTTGCCGCCGGCGTGAGTTGACCCTGGCCTTCCCGCTACCGCTTGTAAATGTCGACCCAGAGTTCGACGGGGAAGGCAGTCGGGTGGTAAGGCACCTTCTCCCCGGCGAGCGGTTTCTGCGACTGGACGATCCCCGCGGAGAAACTCGGATCGCGAACGACTCGCTCGCGGACGACGATGCGGTTCCGGGTGATCCCGCGGCTGGTCAGGGCATACTGGGCATCGGCGAGAGTCTTTCCGATCGTGTCCGGCATGATGACTTCGCTTGATGGAGTGGACTGTTTGAGGGTGGCCCCTCTCCCCTGCGGCTGCGGCACCTGAAAACCAACCCTGAGCAGGACCGTTGTCTGCTGGGGAACGGCCTGTGAACCGGCACGGGGCGCTTGAGAAAGGACCACGTCTTTCTTGGATGCGTCGTTTGTTGTCTCGCGCCGGACATCGACTTTCCAGCCCTGTTTTTCGAGCGTCTCGCGGGCCTGCACAATGTTCATCCCAACGACACTCGGCAGGCTCGCGAGGGTCGGGGCGGTGTACTTGCCGACGATCAGCGGCACCGTTGCGCCGCGCATGGTGCGCGTGCCTTCGGTGATCTTCTGCGCGATGACCACACCGTCGAGCTTCGGCTCCGCGACGGGCTGCTGGGTCACCTGGGCGTTGAGCCTGTTGTCGGCCAGGATCCGCTGGGCCTCGGCCAGCGGTCTGCCCGTGACGGCGGGAACATGGGCCAGCTGGGCTGCTGCGGTTGCCGTGAAGACAAGCAGCTGAATCGTAACAAGAGCGAAAGACAACTGAACCTTTTTCATGTGATCCTCCCTTTCAGCGAATGCCCCGATAGGGCCGGAAGCATTCTTGCAAAAGGCAAGCCACGGGGAAGGGAAAGGGGGTGCAGGGGGTGCGAGCCCCGACCCCACCGCTCGGGTCCTCCCGAACAGGATGGGGCCCGTTGAAGGCCCCTGATTGGACAGGATGTCAAGGATCGGATGTCTCAGCCGTGCGATTCTTCGGCACGGCCGTCGCGGCTCCCGATCCGCTTACCCCTCAATAGTTCCCCGATGCGCCGCCCCCGCCCGACATCCCGCTCTCGAAGGGCCTGTCGGCCTGCGGCGGTTTCGGAGGCACACCGACCATGCCGGGGATGGCGGCCGCCCCGATTTCGGCCGGGCTGATCCCGTGGTCCTCGGGCCTCACGAGGCTGCGCCGTGAACCCGTTTCTCGTCTCCCCCTGCCTGCTCTTGAGCCAGCGCGCGAGAACGACGGCGGCAACGATCATCGCGGCCCCGAGGATCACCGGGTCCCGGGCGTAGTGCCTGAGTCCCAGGTAGTCCTTTCAGCAGCATCCCCTGGAGTGCTGCGCTTCTCTCCCTGGCAAAATCGCGGGTCTCGGAGCCTTCCGCGCGGATGCTCGTCAGCAGGATCGCGGCCAGGGCCGCCGCGAGAACGATCTTCTCCGCCGCCGGGGGCAGCGACAGGTGGAAGGGCACCGCGGAGGCCGACGCGATGGAGAGGACGGCGGCATAGAGGAAACCGAACCGCAGGTAGACCCGGAAGAAGGCGGCGGCGATTAGCAGCGAGATCGACGTGTCGTACCACAGGCGGCTGTGGTCCGGCACGGGGAGGGCGGTCAGGATGCCCCGGCAGACAGGGGGCACGCTGCAAAGGGCCAGCGCCTCCTCGATGCCGTAGCGGTAGAAGGATTTCCGCCTCGCGAGGAACGCGGCCAGCGCATAGCTCAGGGCGCCGAAGAAGAGCGCGGAGGCCGCCAGGGCCGCCGTCCCCCTCACCTTGAACAGCCGGAAATAGAGGCCGACGACGGCGGTCACGCAGATGCCGGTGAACAGGAAGAACAGAAGGCGGAAGAAGACGTTCGTCTGGTTCAGGCCGTGCACGGTGCGCCCGTTGATGAACTCGAGTTGGGCCTCCGTGATCAGGCCCGACCGGGCCCAGGCTTTTGCCACGCGCCGGGCGAAGATCTTCTCCTCCTGACTGTCGGTGTAGATGCCGAGCCTCATGCGCCCTCCCTGTACCTGCGGGAAAGGGTGAAGATCAGCAGGATGACGGCCGGCGACGTGCCGATGCCGTAGAGAAACATCGCCCCCGTCGAGTCGATGTACCGGAGGGCCAGCGAGGTCAACCCCGCAAAGCCGTACAGGATCGCATAGAGCATGTACAGGAACCGCCTCGAGCTGACGGAATAGGCGGCAACGGCGGCCAGGGCCAGGACCGGCAGATCGGGAATCCTGCGAGGATCCGGCGAGTGAGCCTTCGAAACACGCCGCCGCGCTCGAGCCGGCGGAGAACCGAGCATGTTTTTTGCGTGCGACGGTTGCAACAGGAAGGCCGCAACCGACAACCAACCCCTGCCGGACAGGGATACGGGCGATGTGCCGCCCCTGGTCCCGGCTGGAGGTGCTTGCGGATCGAACCTGAGCTGCGCGTTCGTCACGGGATGCGCACCGGGAAGAAATGCCCGCTGCCCCCGGTCGGCGCCGGGCCTGAAGCTGTGCAACCGCAGCTGCCGCTCGACGAAGAACGACAATACCGCCAAGGGAGGCTGCAATGTCCGGCACGGCTGCCGATCGGGTGACGCGCAAGAAAGTCCCAAGGGTTTCGGTCATGATACGGTGCAGGCTCGCGCTGCAGGCACTGCTCGTCTGGACCTCCGTCCCGCCCGCGCAGGACGCCGCGGCGGAGGCCCGCAGGCATCTGCTGCGCGGCATCGCCGCAATCGAGATGGCAAAGAGCGAGGCGGATTTGACGCTGGCCGCAGACGAGTTCCGCGGGGCGACGGTGATCGCCCCGAACCTGGCGGCCGCATGGTTCAACCTCGGGAAGGTGCAGGCGAAGCTCGAGAATTACGCGGGCGTTATCGAGAGCTACAAGCGTCACCTCGTCCTGGCCCCGTCGGCGCCCGATGCATCGGAAATCGGCGACGAGATCATCAAGCTCGAGTTCCGGCAGGAGCGGTCGGCAACCATCAGGTCCCGCGCGGGCAAGAAAACCTCCTTGACAGACAGGGCCGCATTGACTATCGTCCCGGTTCAGTGAAGGATCGCTTGAAAAGGAGGAGGTTCGAGATGCTCAAGTCCCGCATGAGATTCTGGATCGTGGCCGCCGTGGCCGCCGCCCTGACGCTGGGTGCGGCCCCGCGGCAGTCGCTGGCCCAATCGCAGGAAAAGGTCATCAAGATCGGCACCATCTTCCCCCTGACGGGCCCCGTGGCGCTGGCCGGCCAGCGCTGCAAGGCCGCGGTTGAGACGGCCGTCGAGATCATCAACAACAAGCACCCCAACATCAAGGTCCCGCTGGCGAACCAGGCCGGCCTGCTGGGCGGCTACAAGATCGTGCTCGTGCACACCGACAGCCAGGGCAAGCCCGACGTGGGCAAGGCCGAGGCCGAGCGCCTGATCAACCAGGAGGGCGTGTGGGCCCTCATCGGCGCCTACAACAGCTCGGTGAGCGGGCCGGCGAGCCTCGTGGCGGAGCGCGCCAAGAAGATCTTCATGTGCGGGGCCTCCAGCGCCGCCTCCCTGACCCAGCGCAAGGAAATGAAGTACTTCTTCCGAACGGCGTCGACGGATGAGATCGAATCGCAGGAGTTCATCGACGTCCTGCAGTGGCTCAACAAGACCCAGAAGAGCGCCAACATCAAGACCCTCGGCATCATCTACGAGAACTCCGTGTTCGGCAAGAACGCCTCCCAGCAGGCGATGAAGGCGGCAGCCGCCGGCAAGTTCCAGGTCGTGGCCGACGTGCCCTTCAACCCCGGCGCCACCAACCTCGACAGCGAGGTGCAGACGCTGAAGGCCAAGAACCCAGACGCACTCTTCGGGGCCGTCCTGGGCGCCGACTACGCCCTGATGGTCAAGACGATGAAGAAGATGAACTGGCTGCCGAAGGTGTCCCTCAACTACTGCAGCGGATACCAGGACCCTGTCATCGCCAAGCAGCTGGGCGCCGACGCGGACTTCTTCATGGGCTCGACGGCCTACTCGCCCGAGTTCCAGAGCATGATGCCCGCCGTGGCCGAGGTGGAGAAGATCTTCAAGTCCAAGACCGGCGGCGTGCCCTACGACAGCGACAGCATCCAGGAAACGATCGCCCTGCTGGTGCTCGCCCAGGCCATCGAGAAGGCCAAGAGCCTCGACCCTACGAAGGTGGCCGAGACCCTCTACGCCAACACGTGGGAGTCCCCGCTTTCCCTGAGCGGCAAGGTGGCCTTCGTCCCGGGCGGCCAGAACAAGTACGCCCTGAGCCTCATCACCCAGCTCCAGGGCGGCAAGTACAAGAAGATCTTCCCCACGGAGAAGGCGGACACGAAGCCCGTCTTCCCCATGACGCCGTGGGACAAGCGCTAGGAAAAAAAGGGGACTGTCCCCATTTTCCTCCCCGAATCGCTGTGAGCTGAACCGGTGCCGGGGGCTCTGGGCCCCCGGCACCTTTTGTGAAAACCGAAGTCCCTTCAGAAATATTTGGACCTCGGTCTTCCTCCCCCCTCCGCGGAAGAGGGACGTGACGGATCGGCCCCGGGGCGTCCCCGGGACAGCAAATTCTCTATCGGCCTTGTTACCCAATGGACACTCTGCTGCAAGTGCTTCTGGACGGCATGCTCAACGGCATGCTCTACGCCCTCGTGGCCGTCGGGCTCTGCCTGATCTGGGGCGTGATGGACGTGATCAACTTCGCCCACGGCGAGTACGTGATGATCTCGATGTACGTCACCTACTGGCTGGGGTTTCTCGCGAAGGTGGACCCGCTCGTCTCCATGTTCGCCGGCGGCCTCTTCATCTTCATCCTCGGGGCCCTGACCTACCGGCTGATCATCAAGTACACCGTCGGCAAGCCGCCGCTTTCGGCCCTGCTGGCGACCTTCGGCCTGGCCATGCTGCTCAAGAACCTTTGCCTCAACCAGTTCACCCCGAACTACCGCATCCTCTCCGACACGTGGCTGGGCGACAAAACGTTCCAGCTCGGGGCGATCATCGTCCCCGTCCCCCAGCTCGTCACGGCCGCCCTGGCGCTCGTCGTGATCGGAGCAGTCTTCTACATGGTCCGCAGCACGCGCTTCGGCTGGGCCGTGCAGGCCACGGCCATGGACAAGGAGGCCGCCGAGTTGATGGGCATCAACACGGAGCGCATCTACCTGCTGGTCTTCGGCATCGGCGGGGCCACGGTCGGCATTGCGGGCGGCGTCATGCCCACCTACCTGGCCGTGCACCCCGAGGTGGGCACTATGTTCAGCCTCATCGCGTTCATCTGTGTCGCCATGGGCGGCTTCGGCAGCATCCCGGGGGCTCTCGTGGCGGCGCTGCTCGTCGGCATCGTCGAGGCCCTGGCCGGCTACTACATTGCGCCGGTATTCAAATACGTGGCCGTTTTCGGGCTCTATCTCGCCCTCGTGCTGCTGCGGCCCAAGGGCATATTCGGGTGGTAACCCCATGACCAAAGCGCTCAAGCGAACCGATCTTTTCTGGCTGGCCTTCACGGGGCTCGTCGCCCTCGCGCCGCTCGTCCCGGCCGTTGCGACCAACTCCTTTTTCATGCACGTGCTCATCCTGGTGCTGCTCTACGCCAGCATGGCCCAGGCGTGGAACATCATCGGCGGCTACGGGGGGCAGACCTCCTTCGGGCACGCCGTGTTCTTCGGCATCGGCGCCTACGGGGCGGGCATGGCCGTCGTCACCTACGGCATGACCCCCTGGCCGGGGGCCCTCATCGGCATCGTCTCGGCGGCCGTCGTGGCCGTGCTCATCAGCTACCCCTGCTTCAAGCTGAGCGGTCACTACTTCGCCATCGCCACCTTCGCCATCGTGGAGATCTTCAACCGGATGTTCCTCGTCTGGGACTGGGTGGGGGGCGCGCTGGGGCTGGATTACATGATCGTGGAGGAGGGGCTTGCCAACCTGATGTGGTACGACTCGAAGACGGGATATTTCTACAGCGCGCTGATCCTGTTCGCCCTCGTCTTCGGCATCGTGCGCTTCCTCGAGGGGCACCGGTTCGGCTACTACCTCAGGGCCGTGCGCGAGGGCCAGGAGACGGCCGAGTCGCTCGGCGTCAACTCGACGGCCGTCAAGCTTTCGGCCATGGCCCTGTCGGCGGCGCTCGCGGCCCTGTGCGGCGCCTTCTTCGTGCAGTACAACCTCCGCGTCGACCCCGGCATGGTCATGTCGCTGGACACGTCGATGAAGTTCGTGCTCGTCACGATCCTGGGCGGAGCGGGCACCCTGGCGGGGCCCCTGCTCGGGGCGGCGGTCCTCGTCCCCCTGCAGGAGTTCACCCGGGCAAAGTGGGGCGGTCTCGGGGGCGGCGTGGATCTCATCATCTTCGGCTTCCTGATCATCCTCATCGTCGTCAAGCAGCCCGCGGGCATCACGGGGATCGTACGGGATATCGCGAAACGCTTCCGCCGCAAGTCTGACGCGGAAACAGGAGGTGCCTCCCTTGGCGCTGCTTGAGGTACGGGACGTCACCAAGAAATTCGGCGAGCTCGTCGCCAACGACCGCGTGAGCTTCTCCGTCGAGACCGGGGCGATCGTGGGACTCATCGGCCCCAACGGCGCGGGCAAGACGACGATCTTCAACTGTGTCTCGGGCCTCTACCCGGTGACATCGGGGAAGATCTTCTTCGACGGCAGGGAAATCACGGGGCTCCCGTCGTACCGGATCGCGCGGATGGGCGCGGTGCGCACCTTCCAGGTCGTGCGGCCCCTGAAGGAGATGACCGTCTTCGACAACGTACTGGTGGGCGCCTTCCTGCAAGACGCGAACACGGCCAGGGCCCGGGAGACGGCCGAGCACAGCATTCAAATCTGCGGCCTTGCCGAGTTCGCCGGCAAGACATCGGGCGACCTGCCCATCGGCGTCAAGAAGCGCCTCGAGCTGGCGCGGGCCCTCGCCACAAAGCCCCGGCTCCTGATGCTCGACGAGGTCATGGCGGGGCTCACTTCCACGGAGGTCAACACGGCCCTGGATCTGATCCGGACCATCCGCAAGGAGGGGATCACGCTGCTCATCGTCGAGCACATCATGGAGGCCATCATGCCGATTGCCGACAAGGTAGTCGTGCTCGACGGCGGCGTCAAGCTCGCCGAGGGGCCCCCGGGCGAGATCATCCACGACGAGCGCGTGATCACCGCCTACCTGGGCGAGAAGTTCAGCCGCCGTCTGCAGGCGAGGAAGGAGGGCGCCGATGGCTGAACCGATCCTGACCCTTGCCGACGTCCATGCCGGCTATGACGGCGTCCCCGTCGTCTTCGGCATCTCCCTCGAGGTCATGCCCGGCGAGCTGGTGGCCGTCGTCGGGGCCAACGGCGCCGGCAAGTCGACGACCATGCGAAACATCGCCGGCCTCAACAACCCCCTGAAGGGCGCCATCCGCTTCGAGGGGCGCGACATCTCGCGCCTTCGCCCCCACCAGACCCTGGCCCTGGGCATCAGCTACGTGCCCGAGGGGCGGCGGGTGTTCGCCAAGCTCTCCGTCGAGGAGAACCTCCGGCTGGGGGCCTACACGGAGAAATCGGAGGCCGAGATCAGGCGGCGCCTCGACGAGATGATGCAGCTCTTCCCCGTCCTGCGCGAGCGGGCGCGCCAGACCGCCGAGACCCTCAGCGGCGGCGAGCAGCAGATGCTGGCCATCGCCCGGGGTATGATGTCAAAGCCCAGGCTGCTGATGCTCGACGAGATGTCGCTGGGGCTTATGCCCACGCTCGTGGAGAAGATGATGGAGACCGTCGTCGCGATCAACCGAAGCGGCGTCACCGTCCTGCTGGTGGAGCAGATGGTCCAGGAGGCCCTCGAGATCGCCCACCGCGGCTACGTGCTCCAGAGCGGGCGCATCGTGCAGTCGGGCCCGGCGAAGGAACTCCTGGACTCCGAGGAAATCCGGAAGGCCTACATGGGGATGTAACATCCAGGCAGGAGGTCCTTTTGCCATGGCCGGACGCGCGCTCCCGACAGCCTGCCTCGTTCTCTCTTTCCTCCTCTGCCTGACGCCGTGGGCAAACCCGGCGGCGCAGGGCCTGTTGATCCTCAGGGGCTGCGAGAGCGGGGATTGGTGGGAAAATCACCTTTCGGCCATCGGGGTCTCGCAATGCCCGGAGGAATGCGCCAGCTGCGCCTGGGGCGTGGGGAAGCCGAACTGCAGCATCCCGGAGAACCAGAAGCGTGTCAACCAGGCGCTGGCCCAGAACGGGCTGGTCATCCTGAACCACCCGACGGCGAAGGGAAATGACTGCTGGCCCGGGGGACCCATCGAGCAGGGATGGGCGAGAAACAAAATGCGCGACGCGAAAGGGTATCATGCCATCGAGATCAGCGGCGCGGTGGAGGAGTGGAAGTACATCCTAGGCCTCGGTCGCAGGGTCTGGGGGGTCATCGCCGACGACTTCCACAACGGCAGCCCCGGGACGAAGGGATGGATCGTCGTCAACTCCGGCAACGCCGCGCCCGGACCCGCCGACATCATCGAAAGCATCAAGCAGGGCAATTTCTACTCCGTCCACCGTGCCGAGGGCGGCGGGTCGGGCTACCCGGCGTTCAAGACGATCGATGTCCTGGGCAACATTGTGTCCGTGACGTTCCGGAAGGCGAGTGAAATCCGTTTTATCGACTGCACGCGGGTTCTCGACAGCAAGACATTCCCCGATGACGCAGATGTGGAGCGCTCCGCGAGCTACGTGCCCGGCAACGCGGGCACGCCGCCCATGCCGAAGGCGTATCTCCGGGTCGAACTCGAAGACCGGGCAGGCAATATCGCCTACTCCCAGCCGCTGCAGGTCATCGGGGCCTCCGTTTGCCCCGACACGATGCCCGCACCGACATGCAGCAAGAACTCCTGCAGCGATCTGCCCTGCTGTACCGGCTATCACTGCTGCGGCGATCGCTGTTACCCGAACAGCATGCAGTGCCCCTGAGAGACGGACGCAGAAGCGGCCACCCCGGCCGGTTGTCAATGTCCCTGCGAACCGGCGCCGCAGGGCGCCGGTTTTCTGCTGCGCAAATCCCGGGGCTTCAAGGTCCCCGGGGCCGTGATGCTGCCTGGCTGCGTCCGCGCGGCTCACAGCCCCCGAGACGCCGTCGACAGCGACAACCAGGTATGCGAAGCGGGCGAGACGCGCAACAAGACCCCGTGGCTCGAGGTTTAACTGCCGCGGTTCTGATGTGCTTCATAACGGGCGGACAGACTTCAGAACGCCTCGCGCGGCTTCCAGCTCTCCCAGGGCTTCGTCGGCCCTCCCGATTCGTCCTGCGCGGCCAGGGTCGGCTTGCCGGGCTCCCAGCCGCAGGGCGTCATGCGCCCCGTCGCCCGGTGCTCCTTCAGGGCCCTCAACTGGCGGAGAATCTCCGGCACGCTCCTGCCCATCGGGGCCGCCACCAGCTCCACGGACTGGATCACGCCCTCCGGGTCGATGATGAAGCGGCCGCGCATGTCCGTCTTCTGTGCGGCGTCGTAGACCCCGTAGAGGGTGCCGATCTCGCCCCGAGGGTCCGTCACGAGAGGAAACCGCGCCCCGCCGGGCACCATGCGCTCCAGCCCCTGTTCCTCGAATTCCCGGTGGGCCTCCAGCGGGTCGGTGCTCACGGCCAGCACCTCCGCGCCCAGCTCGCGGAAGGCGGGGTACTTGACGGCCGCGGCGGCGATCTCCGTGGGGCACACGCAGGTGAAGTCTCCGGGGTAGAAGATCAGGACGACCCACTGCCCCCGGAAGCCCGAGAGCGTGATTTCGACCTGCCTGCCGCCGTGAAACGCCGCGGCCTTGAAATCCGGGGCGGCTTCGCCCACGCAGGGAATCCTGTCCATCGACCGAACCCTCCCTTCGCCGATCCGTTTCTTCACCGGCCACCCGAGCGGCGGCCCGCATCCCGTCTACTCCGCTCCCGCCTCCGGCGACGACCCGGCTTCCTCCCAGCCGCCCCCGAGGGCCTTGTAGAGGGCGACGAGCGCCTGGGACTGCGCCTGCCGGCTCTGGGCCAGCTGGTCCTCCGCCGCGTAGAGGGCGGCCTGGGCATCCGTGACGGCCAGGTAACTCTGCACGCCCGCCAGGTACCGGTCCATGGCGAGCTTCACGGCAAGGCCGTTGGCCTCCACGGCCTCGACGAGGGAGTCGCTGCGGACTTTCTCGCGCGACAGGGCCGTCAGGGCGTTTTCGACCTCCTCGAGGGCGATCAGGACCGATCGCTCGTAGCGGGCCAGCGCCTCCTCGCGCACCGCCTTGCTCGCGTCGATCTGCGACAGGATGCGCCGGAAGTTGAGAACGGGCCACCGCAGGGAGGGGCCGATCGCCCAGAAGTTGCTCTCGTCGCGGAACATGAGCCTGCTTTCGGCCGCCTGGTAGCCGAAGGCCCCCGTGAGGGAGAACCGGGGGAAGAGATCGGCCGTCGACACCCCGATGCGGGCCGTCGCCGCCGCCAGCTCGCGCTCGGCCTTCCGGATGTCGGGGCGGCGCCGCAGCAGCTCCGACGGCAGCCCCACGGGCAGATCCGGCGGCGTTGCGGGAAGCGCGCCCGCCGCGCGAAGCTCAGGCTCCAGGCCGGCGGGCTCCTGGCCCAGCAGAACGCCGATCCGGAACACGGCGGCCTTCAGGGAGCGCTCGAGCGCGGGGATGCGGGCCTCGGCGCTGGCCAGCTCCCCCGATGCCCGCGCGTAGTCGAGTTCGCTCGCAAGCCCCGCCCGGGCCCTCTCCCGGGTGATCTCCACGTTGTCCCTCCGGATCCCCGCCTCCTGCCGGGCAATCCCGATCCGCAGCTGCAGCCCCCTGAGTTCGAAGTAATTGCGCGCCAGCTCCCCCCGCAGGGAGATGAGGGTATCGCGCAGCGCCTCGCCGGAGGCGGCGAGGTCCGCATCGGCCGCCTCCACCTCACGGCGGATGCCGCCGAAGACATCGATCTCCCACGAGGCATCGAAGCCCGCAAGCCAGAAGTCCTGCTCCCGGCCCCCGGCCGCCGCGGCCGCGGCGCCCAGCACGGCCGCCTCGTCACGGCGGACCCGCCGGTATTCCCCGGTGAGGCCGCCCTCGGGCAGGAAAGCCGACGATGCCACCCCCGCCTGGGCACGCGCCTGCATCAGCCGCGCAGATGCGATCCGCAGGTCGAGGTTGCGCGGCACGAGCCGCGCCATGAGGGAATCGAGCAGGGGGTCGTTGAAGACCTTCCACCACGCGTCGGGCATGGCGGCCGGCGCGGCGTCGCCGGCCTGCTCGAGGGAGGAGAATCGCGCCGGCACGGCAGGATCCTCCCTGCGGTAATCGGGCCCCACGGCGGCGCAGCCCGAGAGGAACAGCAGCAGGGCGATCATGCAGAGCGGGCGTTTCGTCACGGCTTGTTCGCCTCCCCGTCTACCTTCTTCGGCGCCGGCGCCTGTGTCGAGCGGTCTTCGATGTAGACATCCATCAACTGCCCCGGGAACACCGACAGGTCGCTCCGGCTGAAACTGTAGACGACCTGCATGACCCGCGTGTCGACACGCTCGGTGCTCTCGCCGGTGAGCGAGCGCTTGGGCACCACGTAGTTTTCGACGTATTCGAAGCGCAGCTCCGTCTTCAGGTTCGGGTTGCCGCGCACGTAGGCCACCGCCCGGGACTTCTCGGTGAAGCGCCAGGCGTCGTTTTCGTCGATGTCGACGCGGACATGCAGCCTCTCCAGGCTGCCCAGGAGCACGAGCGGCTGGGCCGTGACACCGCTGGCGGCGTACTCGCCGGGCCGGATGTTGACCTGGAGGACCGCACCGTCCACGGGCGCCCGCACCGTCAGCAGGTCGATGTCGACCTGCGCCGCCCGGACCTCCGCCACGGCGTTGGCCAGGCGGGCCTCGGCCGCCTGGACGGCGAAACGGCGCTTGTTGAGGTCCTCCACGCTGATCGCCCTCGGGTCCTTGACCTTCTCGGCGACCTCGAGCTGGGTCCGCAGGTCCTGCAGGTTGGCCTCGGCCTCGCGCACCCGCGCCTCGCGCACGGCGAGGTCGGCGCGCCTGGCCCGGTCGTCGATGGAGAACAGGGGGCTGCCGGCCTTCACGCGCTCGCCCACCCGGGCGTGTACCCGCGCGACGATCCCCGGCAGATGGGCGCCCACGGCGATGTTGCGCGTGCTGGCCTCCACGATGCCGGCACCCGAGATCCGGTTGACGAACTCGACCCGCGGGGGTTCCGCAACCGGTTTCGCGTGGATGCTCGGCTTCGAACCTTCCTTGACCATCCACAGCGCGATGACGACGCCGAGGACGGCAAGCAGGGGAAGGGCGTACTTTCTGACCATAAGGCCTCCTAAAATGTCGCCACCTGCGGTTCGACGAGGATGATCCTACCGTCGTCCATCCGGGCGATGCGGTCCGCGAAGTTGAAGACCCGGTTGTCGTGGGTCACGATGATCAGGGCCCGCTTATCGGAGAGGGCGTTCTTCCGCAGGACCTCCATCACCAGCCTGCCCGTGTCGGCGTCGAGGGCGCTCGTGGGCTCGTCGCAGACGATGAGCCGCGGGTTGTTGACCAGGGCCCGCGCGATGGCCACCCGCTGCTGCTGCCCGCCGGAGAGCTGGGCGGGATAGACCTCCAGCTTGTCCCCGAGCCCGACGGCCTGCAGGATCTCCGCGGCCCGTGCCAGGGCTTCGGCCCTGCGGCTGCCGAGGATGAGCAGCGGGATGGCGACGTTCTCCGAGACGCTGATCGTGGGGATCAGGTTGTAGGCCTGGAAGACGAAGCCGATGTTGGCGCCGCGGAAGCGGGTCTTCTCGGCCGCGCTCATGGCCTTGAGGCTGCGGTCGAAGACGACGATCTCGCCGTCGTCGTGATCGAGGATCGCGGCCACGACGGAGATGAGGGTCGTCTTGCCGCAGCCCGAGGGCCCCACGAGCATGAGCAGCTCCCCGAGGCGGACCTCGAGGTCGACGCCGCGCAGGGCCTGGACCCGCGCAGGGCCCGTCCCGTAGAACTTGGTGACGCCCCGCAGGGAGACGGCGGTCCCGTTGTCTGCCATGACCCCCCTACCCCTTGAATACGATGGCCGGCTCGAGCTTCATGACCTTGCGGATGCTGATGAGCGCCGAGAGGACGACGATGACCGCGATGGCGCCGCCGGCCAGCACGAGGATCTCCGGGATGAGCCGGAACGACAGCTCCGTGCCGCGCATGGCGTAACCGAAAAGGGCCGCCCCCCCGACCCCGAGCCCGTAGCCCAAGGCGCCGACCACGAGGGCCTGCAGGACGATCATCCGCAGCAGGACCGTGTCGGTCGTCCCCATGGCCTTCAGGGTGCCGAAGTAGCGCAGGTTCTCGAGGGTGAAGTTGTAGAAGGTCTGGCCCGCGATGGCCGTGCCGATGATGAAGCCCAGCATCACGGCGATCCCGAAGTTGATGGGGATGCCGGTGCTCTTCATGTAGTAGTCGAAGGTCAGGTCCTTGAACTCCTGGGCCGTGTAGGCCGCAAGCCCCGTGCCCCGTGCGATCCGCCCGGCCAGCTCCTTCGGGTCGACGCCGTCGGCCGCCTTGACGAGCACGAAGGACAGCAGCTTCCGCTCCCGCGGGGCGAAGGTCGTCGCCCGGCTGTAGGTCGTGTACACGACGGGCTGGGACTGAAAGGTGCGCAGCACCCGGCAGATGCCCACCACGACGGCGCGCCGGTCGTTGATCTCCAGGACGTCCCCCACCTGGAGCGGAACCGGTTTTCCGCCCGGCTCTCTCGGCTTCCTGGCCAGCCGCGTGGCCGCCCCCACGTCGTTGACGATGATCGCGTCCTGCCGGCGCAGGTCCGCGAGGCTCCCCTCGATCATGACGGGCGGCCCCCCGATGAGGGTCGCGTCGTCGAGGCCCAGGACGTTGACGATCTGGAAGTTGCCGTCCTCGAGGCGGGCCTTGAGGAGCCCCTTGTAGAGGGGAACGGCCCACTCGACGCCGGTGATGCCGCGCACCCGGATGAGCTCCGTGTCCTGCATCGGCTTGACGTCGTCGATGAACTGCACCTTGGGGTCCATGACCCAGATGTCGGGCTGGGAGAGGTCGCTGATGAAGCTGTAGGTGCGGGTCATCAGGCCGACGAAGATGGAGGACTGCTGGGTGATGAGGATCGCCGCGAAGGTGAGCCCCATGATGAGGCCCAGGTACTTGCCGCGGTCCCCCATGAGCATTTTCAAGGCGATGCGGTACATTCAGGGCCCTCCCCGCATGCGGATCGTGGACCGGGAACGAACGTGCGGCGCTGGCGTCATGAAATAAAAATTATAGAAAGGCCGCCGACGGGTGTCAACGGCAAAGTGGCCGGGCCTGCGGTGCGGCACCCCCGCGTGTCAGAGACCCCGGGCCGCGTAGAAGCCGCAGAGGCCGTGGACGCCCCCGCCGGGCGGCGTCGAGGAGGAGCAGAGGTAGACGTCCCCGCGCGAGGTCCGGTAGGGAAAGAGCGAAAGAATCGGGCGGCTGTAGAGCTGCGTCCAATCCTGCAGGCCCCCGTTGATGTCGCCGCCCACGTAGTTTGCGTTGTAGCGCTCCATCGCCGCGGGCGGCATGCTGTGCCTCGCCAGGATGAGATCCCGGAACCCGGGCGCGACGCGCTCGATACGCTCCTCGATGAGCCCCGCCATGTCCCCGGGGGAGGCGTGCGGGACATGGCAGTAGGCCCAAGCGGTGTGCTTTCCCGCGGGGGCGCGGGAGGGGTCGAATAGGCTCTGCTGGGCGAGCACGACGTAGGGCAAGGGGAATCGCTCGCCCCGGTGCGCCGCCCGGATCGAGTCGTCGATCTCCTCGAGGGAGGCCCCCAGGTGAATCGTGCCGGCCTTCCAGCAGGCGTCTGCCTTCCACGGGATGGGCCCGGCCAGGGCCCAGTCCGCCTTGCAGACGCCGGGGCCGTAGCGGAACCGGGAAAGCTTCGCGCGATAGCCCTCGGAGAGGCCGAGCCCCCCGATCGCCAGGAGCTGCCGCGGCGTCACGTCGAAGAAGTAGCGCTCGGCCTTCGGCAGGTCGCCCATCGATCGCACCTCGACGCCCGTCCGGATCTCTCCCCCGCTCTCCGTGAAACAGGCTGCAAGCGCGTCGGCGAGTCTCTGCGAGCCCCCCTTGACGACGGGCCAGCCCGCGCCGTGGGCGAGAACCCCGAGCAGGATGCCGAAGGCCGCCGTCGCGGGCTTCTCCAGGGGGATCATGGCGTGGGCGGCAAGCCCCGCAAAGAGGGCCCTCGTCTGCGCGCAGAATCTCGAGCAGGCGGCCGACCAGTTCGGCGTCGGCCATGGGCAGGAGGCGCTCGGCCATCTCCACGACGGTGGTCTCCACGCCCAGGCGCCCGAAAGCCGAGGCGTACTCCAGGCCGTCCACGCCGCCGCCCAGGATGACGAGCGACCGGGGAAGGGTCTCCAGCCGGTAGAGGGTCTCGTTGGTGAGATAGTCGATGCCGGAAAGCCCCGGGATTTCGGGGATGAGCGGGATCGTGCCCGCGGCGATGATGAACTTCCGGGCCGAGAGGGTCTCCCCGCCCGCGCGGATGAGGTGCGGGTCCAGAAAACGGGCCTCCGCCTGGATCACGCGGATGCCGATCCGCTCGAAGGTCTCCGGGAGGTCCTTCTCGTAGGCCTTCCGGACGATGTCCCGGATGCGGGACATGATCCGCGCACCCTCCAGGCCGCCTCCGGGCAGGCGAAGCAGGCCCGTGCGCTCGAGGTGCGCCATCTCGCGGCTTGCGTGGCCCAGCCGGATCAGGGCCTTGCTCGGGATGCAGGTCGTGTTGGTGCAGCTTCCGCCGACCCTCGACTTCTCGACGACGGCCACGCGCTTTCCCAGGCTCGCGGCCGTCACGGCGGAGACCATCCCGGCGATGCCGGCGCCGATGACGATCAGGTCGAAGTCGCGGTCCCTTTTCATGAATCCCCCGGTATCGAGGATTATTCACGATCGGGCCCGTGAATGCAAACGGAAAGGGGCCTGCCCGACGGGGCCGACCCCTTCTGTCCCGGTTCTTTCCGGCTGCGGAAGCGTCTCCTACTTCACGTTCACAATGTAGCCGGCCTTTTTCCAGGCCTCGATGCCGCCGCCGAGTGCCTTCACATTGGTGTACCCCATTGCCGAGTATTTCGCTGCCTGACCGGCAGACGTGTGCTCCTTCGGTCAGGCGCAGTAGAAGATGATCGGCTGGTCCTTTTTCAGCCCCGCGAGTCTGCCCTGGAATTCCTTCAGGGTAATCGCCCTCTCCAGCATGATCGTGCTGCACGTCTTCTCGTTCTCATAGGCGCACACCAGGAGCGCCTTCCCCGAGACGACCTGCGCATAGGCCTCCTGCGGCGGGACCCGGACCACTTGATCGCTGTCGCCTGCCGGGCCCGCCTGCTGCTGCGGCGCACCCGCGCAGGCCGTCAGGGCCAATCGCGCCATGAGCAGCGCCGCCGCAACCCCGTAGATTCCACATTCCCGGATTCGACTCATCCCGTGCCCTCCTTTCTTTGTCGATGGCCCACGATAACGCAGATCGGCCCCGAAAACCGAGGGTTTCGCCGTCCACCTCGGGAAACCTCTGGGATGCTTCTTGCAAGGAAACAAACAGTAAAGGTTTTGCAGAATTTTTCGATCTATCCTGCGGGGGCATGCATCCCCGTCGACGGTCATGAACATCGGCCCCGGCTCCAACGTAGAGATCGTCCTCGAACTGGATGAGCTGAAAGAAAAGATCGACGTCCGCAGGGCGATCGTCCACGACGTCGAGGGGGACCGGTTCATCCTTTCCCAGACGACCCCTCCCGTCCGGTTCTCCGATATCGGGAAAGACGCGCGCGTGACCCGTCTGAACCGGAAAGGCGATCAGCTCCACCGCCGGGGCTTCACGGGAACGCTCGAGGAGATCATCCGCGAATACCCCCTGAGCTCCTCCAGTGCGGTCCCGGCCCTCGTCATCCGCAAGACCTCCGGCTTCGAATCGTACAACCTGCGCATGCACTACCGGGTGAGGCCCGGGTCCGAGTGGTCGACGCGCATCGAGGTCGACTCCCGGGCGGTCAACCTCATCGACATCTCCATCGGCGGGGCCCTCTTCAGCCACGGCATCGAGAAACCCTTCGAGCACAACCGCGCCGTCGAGGTGACCTACAGGGACAGCGACGGGACGCGGCACGGCATCCCCGCCGTGGTCCGGCGGGTCTGGACCCCGTCGGATGCGCGCTGCGACGGCATCGAGTTTGTCGCCGTCCGCTTCACGCACCTGGACAGGGATCTCGAGCGGGAGCTGGCCCGCGAGATCATGGAGATCCAGAGGGGGTCGCTTTACAAAGTGTGACGGAGGGTCTATAAACGATAGGTCATCGGCGATCGCACGCCGATCACGGGTTCATCTTATCCACAGGAGGGCTTCATGAAAAGAACGGTCATTCTTGCACTCTCCCTGATCCTGCTGCTTGCCGCATCCGCGCAGGCGGCGCAGGATTTCGCCTGGGTGAATGACTTCAACATCCAGGCCCAGGCCGACCCCTCGGGCTTCCGCGCGCGGCTTGCCACCCGGTTCCGGATCGGCGATGCCGAGATCTCGGCGGTCATCGGCAACGTCGCGAGCCCGGCCGATGCCTACATCGTGTTCCGCCTCGGGGAGATGTCGGGCAGGCCCTACGACCGCGTGCTGCGGGAATACAAGACCTCGAAGGGCAAGGGATGGGGGGTCATCGCCAAGAGCCTCGGCATCAAGCCCGGGTCGAAGGAGTTCCACGCCCTGAAGCGCAGCCAGGATCTCTACAACGGCACCGACGCGAAGGGCAAGGGGAAGGGAAAAGGCAAGCACTAGCGGAAACAGCCGCAGAATCACAGGGAGACCCCGGGGCCGGACGCCCTCGCCGGCCCCGGGTCGTGCCGGATGCATGGACGGCATTTTGCGGATTCCGATGGGCGGGGCCGAAACGTTCCCCGGGCGATCGGGAAACGGGGGCCAGGCTGGCACGAAGGATGCTAAGGATGCAAATGTTCGGAGAGATTCAGAGTCAAGCGCAGTCGGCCGACGGGTATACCGTCCGATGCCCTCAGCGTCGGAGACCTGTCTGCAACGAAACAGCCCGGCCGCAACCGAAACAGGGTTTCCCATGTCCCAGATCCTCGTCAAGCTGGCTGATTTGAACGTGAGCAACAACCCGGAGGACCTGCTCGTCGTCTACGGGCTGGGGTCCACGGCGGCGGTCCTGCTCTACGACCGGGAGGCTGCAACGGGGGGCATCGCGCACTTCATGCTGCCCAGCTCGGCGTCGGACCCGCAGCGGGCCCGGGAGTACCCGGCCATGTACGCCGACGTGGCGATCCCGCTGCTGGTCGAGTCCTGCACGCAAAAGGGGGCGCGCCGGGAGTCGCTCACGGCCCGCCTCGCCGGGGGGGCGATCCTGATGGGCCAGGGCATCTCCCGCAGCATCAGCGAGGGCAACATCGCGACGGCCCGGCAGATCCTCGAAAAACTCGCCATCCCGCTCACGGCGCAGGACACCGGGGGCAACCACAACCGGACCGTGCGGATGGAGATCGCGACGGGCAAATCTTTCGTGAAACGGCCCGACGGCGGCTGGGAGGAGATGGTATGAACCTGGAGAGCGCAATCCGAAATTCCATGACCCGGCTTCCGGCCTTTCCAGCCACGATTCACAAGGTGACGGGGCTGATCAACAACCCCGATTCCTCCCTGGCGGAGCTCGTGGACGTGATCCGGCTCGACCAGTCCATCACGGCCAACATCCTGCGGATGTGCAACTCGGCCTACTTCGGCCTGCGGCACAAGGTGGACAACGTCCACGACGCCATCATGTACCTCGGCAGGCAGAACATCGTCCGGGCCGTCATGGCCGCAGGCACCTCCCGCTTCTTCAAGAGCACTCCCGGCTACGAGGCAGAGGCCAGGGAGCTCTGGGAGCACGCCGTGGGCACGGCCCTGCTGGCGCAGATCCTGGCCAGGAGAGTCTTCCGGCTGGAGGACTCGAGCCTCTTCACCGCGGCGATCCTGCACGACATCGGAAAGATCGTGCTCGGCGAGTTCGTGAAGGACAAGTATGCCGAGATCAAGAAGCTCGTCGTCGAGCAGTCCCGTTCATTTCTCGAGGCCGAGGAGAAGGTGCTCGGCATGAACCACGCCACACTCGGGGGCGTGATCGCCGCCCGTTGGAAATTCCCGGAAGACATCCGGGACGCCATCGCCTTCCACCACCGGCCCGACCGCCTGCAGGGCAAGACGGATCCGATGCCGTGGGTCGTCCACCTGGCCGACCAGGGCTGCCTCATGCTGGGCATCGGCCGCGGCGCGGACGGGTTGGCCTACGACGGGATCGACGGGGCCATGGGCAAGCTGGGGCTCACCCAGCCGGACTTCGAGGAGGCCCTGGCCCAGCTCGTGAAGGAAATGGACAACGCGCGGGAGATGATCGGGATCGTTCACGCCTCGCCGAACTGAGAACGCCGGGAACACCCCCGAAGGACAGCGGGCCGGCCGGATTTCGGCCGGCCCCTTTTTTGTCCGCCGCGCAACCCGACAGGTTGGGGTTGCAGTCCTCTTCCCGGCCGGGGTATAAGACGCAGGCGGGGTTTCTCCCCGGCGGGTCCGGACACCGATGATCGTCACCAAGCTTCTCACTTCCTTCGCCGTCATCCTCGCGGGGCTCGCGGCGGGCTACGCCGTCCAGGTGCTTGCGACACGCGGTTTCATCCGGCTGCCGGCCCCCGTCGACGCGCTGCGCAAGGGGCTCCAGCGTGCGGCGCTGCTGTTCCTGAACCCCGTGGCCATCGCGGGCGCCACCTGGATCGTGACGATCCGAGACCCGGCGCTGGCGGCCCTGCCCCTCGTGGGCCTCTTCGCCATCGTCTCGGGCGGCGTGCTCGCCCTCGGGGCCGCGAGGCTCCTGCGGCTTCCGCCCCGAAGGACGGGCGCCTTCTTCTGCTGCGGCTCCTTCACCAACATCGGTTCCATCGATGCGCTCGTCTGCTACCTCTACCTGGGCGAGCCGGGCTTTGCGCTTGTGCCGATCTACAAGATCTTCGAGGAGCTCTCGTACTACTCCACGGGGTTTCCCATCGCGAAGCACTACAGCGGCAGCGTCGTGTCCGAGGGCCGCTGGGACCGCTTGAAGGGCCTGGCGCGCGACCCGCTGATCCTTGTCTCGGTTTCCGCCCTCCTCCTGGGAGGCACTCTCAACACAGGCGGACTCGAGCGCCCCGCGCTCTACGGCACCGTCAACGCCGTCCTCATCCCGCTGACGACCTTCCTCCTTCTCGTCTCCGTGGGGCTTGCCCTGCGCTTCCGGCGGGTGGGGGACTACCTGCGCGAATCGGCCGCCGTGGCCGCCGTCAAGTTTGCCGCCGTGCCCGCCCTGACGGGCTCGCTGGCCCTCGCCCTGGGGTTCGGTTCCATCGACGGGGGCTCCCGCTCAAGGTCGTGCTGATCCTCTCGTCGATGCCCGTGGCCTTCAACGCCCTGATCCCGCCATCGATCTACGATCTCGACCTGGACCTGGCCAACTCGTGCTGGTTCGTCACGACGGCCCTGCTCGTTTTCGTCCTGCCGGCTCTGCTCGTCATCATCCAGTGGCTCTAGCGTCGGGCGTCGAGATCTCCATCCCTGCCGCGCGAGGCTCCGGCAAATGGCCCGGGACTTGCAATTCATCAGAAAACAAAAAGAATTTCATCCCAAAAGCCGTGAATTATGAACCACTCCGTGATCGTCATCGACGACGAACAGGATTTCCTGGACAGCGTGAAGCGGTGCCTGCAGATCGCGGGCGTCAAGGATGTGCGGCTCTGCGCGGACCCCCTGAACGCGATCGAGGCCCTGGAGGCGGGGGAACGGTTCGACATCGCGCTCATCGACGTGAACATGCCCCAGATGAACGGGAGGGACGTCCTGAAGGCGGTCCGGCAAGCGTCTCCTTACACGGTCTGCCTGATGGTCACGGGACTGGCCGACGTGAAATTCGCCGTCGAGTGCATGAAACTGGGAGCCGCCGATTACATCCAGAAGCCCTTCACGCCGGACGAGCTTCTCGCCATCCTCAACCCGATCCTGGCGAGCAAGAAGCCGCGGGTGCCGGAGAAGCTGAAGCTGCTGGTCGTCGAAGACAACAGGGTCGAGATGAAGCAGTACGAAAACAGGCTCTCGGGGCGGATCTTCGAGAAGGCCTACGCACGGGACGGGGAGATGGCCGTTACGATGTACCGGGAGTTCAAACCGGACATACTCATGATGGACCTGATGTTGCCCTGCAAGAGCGGCTACAACGTGCTCAAGGAGATCCGCGCCGAAGACGCTTCGACGGCCGTGATCATCGTCAGCAGCCTCGACTCGAAGGACGACATCCTCGCCTGCGCGAAGCTGGGCATCGAGGGCTACCTGCTGAAACCCGTGAATTTCAGCGGACTCAACGTGAAGATCCTCGACTGTTACGGAAAGAAGAGCACAGAGAAGGCCGAGATCGCGGCCGTCTTCAAGCAACTCCTCCTGGAGTAGCTCCCCGCCCGGGGACGGGACGCCGTGCCCCTCCGGCTCCCGCCGAGAGGTCAGTTGCCCCCCTTCATCTTCCCCTGACGGACTGATGCAGGACATCCCCCCTCAGAATTCGTACCCCAGTCCCAGCAGTCCGTGTACCGCGGCATTCGGCACGTCGGCCGATCCGTTGGCCACGGGGACGTGGGCCCAGGAGAGGGTGAATTTCCCCTCCACGCTCGCGAAGAGTCCCCTCCCCAGTGCAAAACGCTTCTCGACGGCGATCTGCCCGGTAGGCCCCGAAACATAGTAGCCGTCGAAGAGGCCGCCATTCTGATCGAATTCCATCCCGCGTATCGTGCTCTCGGGATGGGAGACGACGACCCCTGCGCCCAGACGCCAGATGAACCAGTCCTGTTTCCAGGCCCGGTTCACGGTCAACAGATTGTACCCGTGCGTGATGCTGAAATGCTCGACTTCCGGGGGGCCGTTTGTCAGTGTCAGCTTGTGGTGCACCATCTCCAGTTCCCACGCGCCGTCGCCCCGCCACCACCCCAGACGGACGGCGTAATACATCGGCGGGTCGAATGCGTTCTCATCGTACTTGGCATTCTGGCGGATGGTGTCCTGCCCGTCCTGGCGGATGACCAGGGGGGTGCGGAAGCTGTAGGCTGCCCCGCCGAAGAGCTGGATATCAAAGGTCTCGGCGTGAACCGGCGTGACCCCCGTGAAACAAAGAATACCGATCAGACACAGGATCAGCCTACACTGCATCGCCGTCCTCCTCTTCTTGCCTAAACCGTACAGCGGGAAAACACTGTCTTGCCCTGAAGTCGATCCCTCGCACCCGCGGTCACCCGGACTCTCACCAGGTATAGGCGACGGACAGATAGGGGATGCGGTAAATCAGTCGGTCGCTCATATCAGAGGTATCGGCCTCGCGGCCGTAAATCTGCGTCCCAAGAGTGACATCCCAGTTCCGATTGAGCCGGTAATTCAGGAAGAGACCGACATCGACGAGCCAGTTCTCGGGCCAGTAAAAGCCGTCCGTTTCCAGAAAGAGCGACAGCTTTTCGGTGATCCTGCAGCCCAGCTGCCCGTGGAGATAGGGGAGGATCGTCATCCCCGATGTCTCCGCCGAAACGTCGCCGGATTGGGTCGACAGCTTCGCCGTGTAATACTGCGCCATGAGGCCCAGCCCCGCCTTGAGGATCCAGGGGGATTCCGGGAGGAATTCATAGCGCCACCGGGCCCGCATGTCGTAGAGACGCCAGTCCGAGTTCACGGTCGCACCGGCCGGAAAGGTCTGTCCGGCAAAGAACGTGGGGGTGCTGAAGGTCCCCACATCCTTGGATTCCATGGGCCAGAAGAAAAACGTCAGTTCGTGATGCGCGTCCAGCAAAATGTTGAGATCCACGGCGGCCGTCGTGACGGGGTCGTTGATCTTCTCGAACCCGTTCAGGTCAATCGCGGTGCCGTTGTCGGCCGGGGCAGCGAGATCGTGCTCCTTGAGGAAGGCAGGGCCGAAGGCAAAGTTGAACCGAAACCGGGGATAATCGGTTCTCTGCAGCTCCTCCCGGGCGTTGTCTTTCCCCCCGGGGCCGGAATCGAGAAACGTGATCTGGATTCCCGCCCCTTTCTCCATGGCTACGGGGAGGACTCGGACGGACTCGTCCCTCGGCTTGACCAGGGCCAGGTCGACCAGCAGGGCGATGCTTGCGCCGGCCATCACGTCGTCGATGAAGTGCTGGTCGGCCTGGATACGGCTGTACCCGACAAAGGCGGCCGCGGCATAGGCCGGCGCCCCCCATTGCCAGCCGTACCGGGTCCCAAGGAAAGCAGCCCCCGAAAAGGCGGCCGATGTGTGTCCCGAGGGAAAAGACTGGCGGTCGCTACCGTCCGGTCGCATCTTCCGGACCGTCTCCTTGCCCGCCCAGGTGATCCCCGCGGTCGTCCCGATCGAGAGGGCGGCCTCCTTCGTCCCTTCCCGGTCCCATCGTTGCCCCTCACCCGCACCGGCAAAGAACGTCGATCCCACGGCAAGCGCAGGCAGGGCAAACTGGAGGACATCCCCCGCGGACGTCACGACTTAGTTTTCTGCGTGAATGTTAAAAAGCGGAAAAAGGGCCAGGACTAAGGAAAGCATGGCTGCCGCAGGAATCCCCGCATGTCGCCCTGTCCGCTGCATCGACGATTCCCCGTTCAACGGCCTGCCGCCATTCAGCTTTCCTTTCGGGATACCTCTCATCGTTCAGAGGCCTGCGTAAGCGCGTGGGAAGCCGGACGGGCATACTCCCACCGGTTCATGCGGTGCCTAAGGATGTAGTCGGCTCCCTGGTAGTACGCCATGGCCTCGCGGGAGAGGGGATCCTCTGTTGTCGCTTTCGCGATCCGGTTCTGCACGAGAGGCCTCTCCATCACGTCGATGAGCTTCCGGGGCGACAGGATCACCAGCTGCTCGTCCTTGTACAGACCCAGCTTCTGATAATTGCCGATGAGTGCCCTTTCCGCAAAATCGTCGCGCAGGACGTCATTGCCCCAGAAACGGCTCTCGTAGTCGAATCCCAACAGGGCCAGCAGGGTCGGGGCGATGTCGATCTGGCTGCATGTCTTGGCCACTTCCCGGGGTTCGATCTGCTTCGGGGAATAGATGAACAGGGGGATGTGATACTTCCTGATTGGAAGACCGACCTCGCCGGCGCTGCCGGCGCAGTGATCGGCGACGACGACGAAGACGGTCTCGTCGAACCAGGGCCGCTCCCTTGCGGTCGAGAGGAACTTCTTCAGGGCGTGGTCCGTGTATTTCACGGCACCTGATCGGCCGGTCCCGGAGGGGATGTCGATCCTCCCTTCCGGGTACGTGAACGGCCGGTGGTTGCTCGTGGTCATGACGTGGTAGAAGAAATGTTTCCCGCTGCCGTGTGCGGCATCGGCCTCTTTGAGCGTCCTGCGGTACAGGTCCTCGTCTGCAACACCCCAGGCGTTCTGGAAGGTGATCTCGGCGCCTTCCAGGTCCGTCTGGTCGACGGTCCGGTAGCCGTTCCCGGAGAAGAAGGCGTTCATGTTGTCGAAAAAGCCGCGGCCGCCGTACAGAAACGCAACGTCGTAGCCCCGCTGCCGGAACACGTAACCCAGGGAGTAGAGGTGGGCGTTGTCCGGACGCTTCACCAGCGAACGGCCGGGGGTGGGCGGGATGGAGAGGGTGATGGCCTCCAGGCCCCGGTCCGTGCGGGTCCCCGTCGCGAAGAGGCTCGAGAAAAAGAGGCTCTCCTTCGCCAGGCCGTCCATAAACGGGGTGATGCCCTCCTTATTGCCGAACCGGGTCATGAATTCCGCGCTGAGGCTCTCGATGGAGATGAGGATGACATTGAGCTGCCGCTCCCGGCCGCCGGCGTGGATCGAGCGCGAGATGTCGAAGCGCTCCCCCTCGTCGGGGTTCTTGGCAACGGAGAGCTTCGCCAGCCGGGACAGGTCCTCCTCGTCCCCCCGGGCATAGAACGTATCGTAGTCCAGCGTGTTGTTCCGGAAGGCGCCGACCAGCTGGTAGGGGCCGTTGGAGGCCAGCTCTCTCGCGTAGTTGTTCACGAAGGCATCCCGCGGGGACTGCCCGACGAGGGCCACTGCGGCGATGAACGCCACCCCGATTCCAGACGCCGCGGCCAGCCTACTGCGAAAGCTCTCCCGGACCCGGAACAACTCCGCGAGGGTCTTTCGCAGCCCGAGGAACACGACCACCGACGCGGCGAAGATGCAGGCCAGCAGGCGGATGACCGGGTAGGACTCGTAGATGTTGCGGGTCACCTCGGTGCCGTACACGAGGTAGTCGACGGCGATGAAGTTGAAGCGGGTGCCGAACTCGTCCCAGAAGAACCACTCGGCCACCAGCATGAACCCGAGGGCATAGAGGAAGGCGAAGAAGGCCGCCTGGCCGAGCCAGCCGAAAGCGCGGCTGGTCCAGACCCGGTTCGGCAGAAGCAGAAGCAGCACCGCGAAGAACAGGCTGAAGTAGACGCAGAAGACGGTATCGTAGAAGAAACCCAACCCGAAGACGCGCAGGGCGCCCGCGAAGGACGGATCGACCACATCCCACGACTTCACATAGAGAATTGCCCGCAGCAGGGTGAAACAGAGAAGATTGATCCCGCAGGCAAGGAGCAGTGTGCCATACCGGCTTTTCGGCATCATCATCCCGACATCCCCATCGCCCTTTTCGAAATTCCCCAGGGGAAAGGGCTGCAAAGATGTCCTGCCTATAGCACGGGCAGATTATGGGAAGATTATCGGGACATTATGATTTGGTAATGTCGACACGGAAGGAAACCGCGAAGGGCTAGCGGGGCAGCATGACGGTGAAGGCGCTGCCTTCGCCGGGCCGGCTCTCTGCCGAAACGCGGCCCCCGTGGGCGCGGGCGACGGCCGACGCGAGGCTCAGGCCCAGCCCGAACCCCGGCTGGGAGCGGCTGCTGTCGCACCGATACAGCCGGTTGAAGACGAGGGGCAGCTCTTCTTGGGCAATGCCGATGCCCGTGTCCCGGACTGTCAATTCGACCTCATTGCTGTTGTCCTGCAGGGAAACGGACACGGTCCCCCCGGCGGGCGTGTACTTGATGGCGTTGTCCAGGAGATTCACGACGATCCGCTGGAGGCCGTGCATATTGCCCCGAATGGACAGGGGGTCGGAGACGTCCGAGACGAGGCGGATCCCCTTCCCGTCGGCAATGGGTCGGAACAGATCGACGGCTTCCCCGACCAGTTGCGACAGGTCCACGTCCGCCATGGACATCACTCGGATCCCCGCTTCGATCTCGGAGATCTCCAGCATGGTGTTGATCATCTGCAGCAGGTTGTCGCATTCCTCGACGGTGCCCGCCGCCAGTTGATTGGACTCCTCGCAGGATTTGCCGGAGTTGAGCTCCGCCTCGGCCAACCCGCGGATCCGGGCAATCGGGGTCCGGAGGTCGTGGGCGATGTCGTCCGTCACCTCCCGCAGGCCTTTCACCAGCTCGTGGATGCGGTCCAGCATCCGGTTGAAGGCTACGGCAAGCTGCTCGACCTCGTCACCCCTGGCCCGGATCCGCACCCGCTTCTCGAAGGCCCCTTTGGAGATGTCCAGCGCCGTCCTCGTAACGTCCTTGACGCCGGCCAGGGCGCGGGCCGCCATGAACCACCCGATGAGCGTCGAGAGAGCCATGATGATCAGGATGCCCGGCATGAACACGTCCCGGAACGTCTCGAGAATGCGCGCATCGTTCTCCAGGGAGACGCCAATCTGGATGACCCGGCCCGATTCCAGAAGGCCGTAGACGATCCGCGCCTGGTAGGGCTTCCCCGGAATGGACACCGTCTCGAATACCGGGCCATCCCCGGCCGCCACACGTGCCAGCGCGCCGCCGCTGGCGCCGACCCCCTTCCAGGCGGTCATGTTCGTCGAGGCGATCTCGCCTCCGGCCGGATCGAGCAGGCGGAAGAAGATGTCCCCGACCCCTTCGGACTCGGCCTCGAAGCTCATTTCCTTCCCGAAGGGATCCTCTCCCTTCGATTTCACAATGGCGATCGATTCGGCCATCTCCTTGAGCATCGCCTGGTCGGTATGTTCCTTGACCACGTTGGAAATGATGACGTAGAAGACGGCGAACGCCGCGAGCGTACAGACGGTGAAGACGAGCGCATACCAGAAGGTGAGCCGGAACACCAGCGTCCGGCGGATCTCAAGCACTTCCCCGAAGGACATACCCCGCTCCGCGGATCGTGTGGATGAGCTTCGGACTGAATTCCTTGTCAATCTTCTCCCGCAGGATGCACATCCGGGCTTCCACGACATTGGTCAGCGGGACGAAGTCGTAGTTCCAGACATTCTGCATGATCATCGTCTTGGAGACGACGCGGCCCTCGTTGCGCATCAGGTATTCGAGCAGCGCAAACTCCCGGGGCTGCAGCTCGATCTTTTTGCCCTCGCGGAACACCTCCCGCTTGAGCAGATCCAGGCTGAGATCCCCGACGACGATCCGGGTGGCGTCCCTCGCCCCCGTCGACCTGCGGATCAGCGCCTGCACCCGCGCCAGCAGCTCCGAGAAGGAAAAGGGCTTGGTCAGGTAGTCGTCGCCCCCGCTCTGAAGGCCCCGGATGCGGTCGTCGACAGACGCCTTGGCGCTCAGGATGATGACGGGCGTGTTCACCTTTTCCAGCCGCATCCGGTGAATGAGGGTGAGGCCGTCGAGCCTGGGCAGCATGATGTCGATGATAGCGGCGTCATACGGCTCGTGGAGTGCCATGTGAAGACCGCTCTCCCCGTCCTCGGCATGATACACGACGAAGCCCGCTTCCCGGAACCCCTTTAGCACGAAGGTAGCGATTTTCAGATCATCTTCGACCAGAAGAAGTCGCATGGTCGCCCTCTCGAATCGGTCCTTCCTGTCGGGTGAAGTCGGGGCCATCCGGCCATGCCCGCGATGCAGGCTATCACAGATGACATTTCTTCACAATGGCGGCTGACGAGAAGAACGGCAGAGTCGCTCCAACGGACTGTCTAATGTATCATCCCCTTCTCCTTCAGCGCTTCGGCGATGATCTGCGCCGTCTCGGCGTTGCCCCTGGCCGTGAAGTGCCCGATGGAGCCGTCGGGCCGGTGGATGTAGAACTCTCTGGAGACCGTCGCCGGATTGTGTTTCGCGGGAAGCGCCGCGAGCAGATCGACGACGGGGATCTCGAGTTTCTCGTACAGGGCCCTCAGATGGACGGCCTGGGGCTCGCTTCGGGCACGCGAGAGGGACTCGCCGTTCTCGAAGGCGTTCCCGCGGGGGATGAAGACGACAAGGAGCTTCGTACCCGTCCTGTCCAGATCTGCCTTCAGGCGCGTCAGCAGATATTCCACGAGCCGGTCCGTCTCCTCATAGTAGCCGCCCTCGGGCAGGGTGGACAGGAGCTTGCGCACGCGGTTCTTAACGAATGTCCAGGCGTAGCTCCCGGTGTCGCCGAGGGATTTCTGCAGGGAGGCGTAGACCTCCTTCGGGGGCGGAACGGGGACGTTCTCGAGGGCGTACTGCCCCGTCTTCCCGTCATGGCGGAAGACGAGTTTCGCGTAGGAGTAGCAGGAGAGCCGCGTGCGGTCGTAGTCGTGGGAGAAGATCCCCAGGACGACCACGTCGGGCCGGAGCGCCTGCCCGTGGCGTTCGTACTTCAGCAGCATCTGGTCGATCCCGTAGCTGCCCGCACCCATGTTGAACACCTCCGCCGCACGCCGCTCCCGGAGGATCTTCTCCAGGTAGTGCGGGAAGTGCTCCTCCTCGCCCGCCTCGATCCCCCAGGTGAAGCTGTCGCCCAGGGTGACGACCCGGAACATGCCGGCCGGCTGGGGGCCGGTCTTCCGCGGGCCGCGGATGCGCGAGGCCGCGATCTGGTAGTCCCAGCCCAGCTGCGGGTCGTAGTTCGCGTTGTTCCAGGCGTCCTTCGTCGCGTATTTCTCCAGGAACACGTGCTTGAAGTAGGTGTCGGCGATGTCCGGGACGGTCTCGATGCCCTCGTAGAGCTTAGACCGGTCCGGGGCCATCACCCGCAGGTAGCCCTCCGGCGACGAGCGCGACGGCGATGATCATGACGATGAGTTCGGTGACGATGGACGGCGGACGACGGGTCATGGAAGGCCTTGATTCGGGATGACGCTCGAGCTGTCTCCGGTGAAGCGCAAACCCGGGCATAAATTATAGGGTTGCATCGGTTGCAGCCGCCGCAGACAATAGATCAGCAACGCCGGTTTTGCAACCCTTCTTTGCCGACCCGCCCCGGCAACAAAAAACCCCGCTCCGGGCGGGGCGTCTCGGGGATCCGCACTGCGGTTCACTCCCTGGCGGTGACCCGGTACAGGGGACCGTCGACGCGGATCTCCATCCGTCGCGCCTTGCGGATCTCCTCCAGGGCCGCGCTGTCCGTGCCGAGCATCCCCGCCATCTCCACGTCGCTGCTGATCTTCACCCGGCCGCCGCGCCTCTCGCCCCGGCGCAGGAACCAGAGGTAGTTGTAGTACGTCCAGCCCGAGACGATCAGGAAGATGACGAGCACCGTGATGCCGCCGTTCTGCAGCAGCCGGGCCAGCTCCTCGTAGCCCTTCTCCCCGATGATCTGGTCGTAGATCGTCTGGACACCGAAGACCCACAGCACCAGGGTGAGAAGCGGCAGCAGCAGGTAGAGATAGATCCCCCAGCACACGACGGTGATGGTGTCCTCGACGAATCGCCGGAGGAGGGATCTTACTTCGTCCTGGACGAAGACTTCAGGGTGTGGAGGCCCCTGTCCGGGCTTTTCCATCTGACCGTAACCTCCTTGCTTCGGAACGTGAAGTTGTAGACGCCCTTGATGGCCGCCAGGGACGACAGGATCCAGTACCCCACGGGGTACCAGATCACGAAGAAGTAGTACTTGACGAAGGCCCTGTTCTCGTAGCGCAGGTCGATGAAGAAGCTCGTCAGGAAGGTCATCAGGCACGCCAGCCCCAGGATGGCGCCGTACCAGCGCGGGTACAGCGGGTTCCAGCCGAGAAAGAACCGGTTGTAGACCTCGAGCACGGGCCCGCAGACCGGCACCTGGGCGTAGCGGCACACGCCGTCCATGACGACGAAGAAGAGCCAGAGGAACACCATGGCCATGAAGGTGTGGGCCCACAGGATGCCCAGGACGTACTCGATGTAAACCGGGACGAGGCGGCGGTGCCGGTGATCCTTCCAGATATCGAGATGCTTGCGCAGCACCTCGACGCCGCCTTGCGCCCAGCGGACCCGCTGGCGCCAGAGGCCCTTGAGGGTCTCGGGAACGAGGATCCAGCAAAGGGCCCGCGGCTCGTAGCGGATGTCCCAGAACTTGCGCTGGAGCTTCCAGGTGATGTCGATGTCCTCGGTGACGGTGTCGCTGTCGAAGAGGCCGCACTCGATGACGGCGCTCTTGCGGTAGGCCGCGATCACGCCGGAGACGGTGAGGACCTTCCCGAGGATGCGCTGGGTGCGCTTGATGAGGCCGATGATGTTGGAGTACTCGCCGACCTGGATCTTCGCGAGCAGCGACGTTCGGTTGCGCACCCGCGGGTTGCCCGTGACGGCCCCCACGCGGGGGAAGTTCGCCAGGTGGTGGGCCATCCACTTCAGCACGTCCTTGCCGACGAGGCAGTCGGCGTCGATCGTGAGGATGAACTCGCCCCGGCTCACCAGGATGCCGGCGTTGAGGGCCTTGGACTTGCCGCTGTTGGGCTCGAGGTGGATGATCCGCAGCCACTGCGCGTTCTCGGCCGCGAGCCGGTCCAGGATCTGCCGCGTGGCGTCGGTGCTGCCGTCGTTGACGACGATGACCTCGTAGTTCGGGTAGTTGAGGTCCTTGAGGTTGAGGACCGTCTCCTCGATGACCTGCTCCTCGTTGTGGCCGGGGACGATGACGGTGAAGAAGGGGCTGACCTCGAGCTGCGGCTCCGCCCTGCCCTCGCGGCGCAGGCTGAAGAGGATGCCCCCGATCATCCACACGATGCTCATGTAGAGCGGGTAGAGGAAGACGAAGAGCCCGATGATTTCGTAGATCGACATGTCCTGTTTCGTCGGGGGAGGGCATCCTGCAGGGACCCGTCCCCTTCGGCTTTCCTCCCGGGGTCGTTTACGGGCTGGGGCTGAAGAGCCTCCTGAACAGCCTCTCGAGAGCGCCCTCCGGGGCGATCTCCGGCGGCTCCTTTTTCTTCACCTCGTCCCGGGCCGAGAGGATCACGGCGATCGTGTCGGCATCGGGCCTGTTGAGGTACACGTTGTCCGGGTAATAGGCCACGTGCCGGGCGCCCAGGGCGAGCAGGAACGCCAGGTCGTCCCTGAGCTCCGTGTCGTCCACCCAGGCCTCCTTCTTCCAGTCGTAGGCCTGCAGCTTGAAGACCAGCCGGTCGGCGGCCTTTTCGCCCCCGGCGGCCCGGAAGAGCTCGCGGTACCAGGCCCGGCGGTCCCTCCGGCCCTCCATGGCGGCGTAGGCCATGACGACCGTGTAGTCGTAGCGCTCGAGGTAACGCTTCAGGTCCTGGGCGAACCACCGTGTCGCATCGGGGTTCGTGACGACGGAGCTGTAGAGGTTGCGGGCGACGGCCGCGCCGGGACGGTAGATCCGGACGGTCTTGACGAGCTCGTCGACGTGGCGGTCGAGGGCCTCCGTCTTGAAGGCGACCCACTTTGCGTTGAGCTCCTTGTCCCCCTTCAGGGCCTGCGGATCCGGGGCGACGCCGTGGAGCCTGCGGAAGGCCTCGACGGCCGCGGGGTGGAAGTCCTCCGTCTCGGCCAGGTAGGCGTCGTCCTGGATGAGGATCCCGTCGAACTGCACGCGTGCCGCCAGGTCGGCGAAAATCTTCCGCGTCGCCTCCAGGCTCCGCGGGTCGAAGGGGGAAAGCCTGCGGTACCACGACGAGGTCACCTCGGTACCGGCGCCCTTCCACTCCCGGACCTTCAGCGCCTCGTTGAGCGCCGCGTCGGGCAATTCGTAGGCCAGCGCCGGCATCCAGACGAAGACCTTCATCTCGCGGGAGCGGATCCGGTTGACGGCGTGGCTGAGAAAGTCGAGATCGACGGGGAGCACCGAGTTGGCGACATAGAGGGATTTCACGTTGCCCGTGGCGCCCCTGTCGCTGAAGCCCTGGAGGAACACGGTGTTCACCCCCATCTTCACGAGACGGTCCAGCAGCCGTCCCAGGTTTCGGTTGCTCTCCTCCATGGAGTTGCGGTTGACGATGGGGTCGAGGTCGACCTGGACGCCCCGGATGCGGAAGCCCTCGCGCATCCCGCGCGCCATGGCCGCCTTGAAGGCCTCGAGCCAGTCCAGCTGGGCCTCCATGTAGTAGCGGTTGATGCGGTCGAGCCGGCTCACCTGCGAGTATCCCTCGTTGAGGGTCAGCAGCATCTCGAAGCCGAGCGCCCTGGCCTCCTCGACGGCGATCTCGTTGTAGCTGCCGTAGGGCCAGGTCAGGATCGTGGGCTTCCTTCCCAGCTTCGCCGTCAGCACGTCGATACTCTCGGCCAGGTCCTCGCGGACGCGGGCGCGGAACTCGGCCTCCGTCTCGTAGCGCCGGCTCTCGGGGAAATAGAGGAACGCCGCCGGCGCGGGCTCGATGTTGCCGACGGGGTTAACCTGCAGCATCCGGTGCAGGCGGGCGCTGTGGGATGCGACCGTCACGAGGCCCGAGTCGGCCACCTCGCGGATCTGCTCCCAGCGCATGAAGCGCTTCGTCTTGTATGCCGACGTCTCGGGGTCGTCGATCCAGGAGGTGACGACGGAGAGCACCGCGGGGATGTTGTAGAGGCGCAGCACGGGATAGACGAACCGGTAGAAGCTCTCGTAGGCGTCGTCGAAGGTGATGAAAACGGCTTTTTCGGGAAGGGGCTTGCCTCCCCGTGAGGCCGCGAGGATGTCCGCCGCGCTCACGAAGGAAAACCCGTGGGTGCGGAGGTACTCGATCTGGTTGATGAAGTCCTTCTGCGAAATGTCGTCCTTCTCGACAGGCGTCTCGGGGATGTCGTGGTAGCACAGCGTGATGAACGTCTCCGCCGCCTGCGCGCACGGCACCGCAAGGAACAGGACCGCCAGGACGATCGACATGATTCGTTCTTTGCCTCTTGCCTTTCGCCCTGAGCCCTTTGCCATCTCAAAAATACCAGTTGAGCGTAAGATATGCGCCAAGGACATGCGTGTAATCCCCATCGTAGACTCTGAGATCGTAGGAAACGTTTCCCGTGACGTTGAAGGTCTTCGAGTGGACGTAGACCTGCTCGAAGGTGATTCCCGCCACGGGGTAGGTGCTGTAGTTGTGCTCCCCGCTGAAGCCCGCGCGCAGGTAGACGGCCGAGGTCCACTTCTTCTCGTAGCGGATGTGATTCACCCACTGGACGGCCGAGGTCAGCAGGGCGCTCCACTCGTACTCCGGGCTGTAGTAGTCCACCTCCTGCTTGGAGTAGGTGCCGTACCCCAGGGCAAGGCCCGCCCGGACCTTCAGGTCGGGGCTGTGGTAGACGTTCTGGTCGTAGCGCGCCGTCCCTGAGATGTAGACGTTGTCGTCGGAGAACCACTGGGCGCCCGCGGCGACGCCGTACTCGCGCAGGTCGCTCTCGAGGTACAGGACGTCGACATAGGCGCTGTCGGCCGTGATGCCCCGGGCCCTGGCCCGGATGGGCACGCTCAAGCTGAAGCTGTTGAAGCCCGTCGTGATGCGCAGGGGGTCCGTGGGCCACCAGAAAAGGCGCGTGTCGAAGCCGAAGTCATCGCCCCGGGTGTAATCGAAGCTCACCGACTGCCACCAGGTGAGCTGCGGCAGGACGATCCAGCGGAACCCGAGGCCGAAGCGGTCCCAGTCCTCCCGGTTGGTCGTCCCGTCGTCGTTGTCCGCCCGGGTCTCCTCGCGCAGGATCCGGGCGTAGAGGCTGAATAGCGGGGTGATCGGCTTTTCCAGCAGCAGCGAGGCCCAGTATTCCGTGGCGCCGTCGAACTCCTTGACGAAACGGAACTCGGGCTGGAGGCGCCACATGTCCTCGACCTTCAGCGTCTCCCGGAGATCGCGGACCGTGAGATTCGTCGGGTATTTCTGATGCAGCTCGTCGGCCAGCGCCCGCGCCTCGCGCTTGTAGTTCAGGGTGTTGAGCGTCCAGCCCAGGCCCGTGAGGCTGCGGAAATCCTGCGGGTCGAGGTTGCGGTTGATCTCGAACTGCTCGAGGGCCCTGCGGGGCCAGTTGCGCCAGAGATAGGCGTGGGCCAGGCCCGACCGCAGGCCCGTCTCGGAGGCCGCCTCGGCCAGGTAGTATTCGAAGTAGGCCTGGCCCTCCTTGTGCCTGTCCTGGTAAAGCAGGAACCAGCCTCTCGTCGTGATGAGGCTGTTGGAATCGGCCAGGTAGCGCTGCCTGGCCAGGACCGACTCGTCCCAGGCGAGGGCTTTCTTCTCCCTGTCGATGATCTCCTGGAGGCGCTCGAGGGTCTGCGAGGCGCTCTGCCAGTTCCGCAAATCCGAGTATACGTAGAAGAGCCCCATCGTGGCCGCGAATTGGCCGGAATCGGCCTCGAGAACCTTTTTGTAGAAGACTTCGGCCTCCTCGGGTCTGTGGAGGTAGAGGTGCGCGTCGGCCACGGCCTGGTTGACCCACCAGGGGACGGCCTCGCCGGACTGCCGGTAGATGTCGAACTGCCGCAGGGCGTCGTGCATCCTGTCCTTCTGGCGAAGGGCCACGATGTAGTCCCCCCGGGCCCGGAGATTGCCGGGGTCCTTTTCGAGTATCGCCTCGATCTCGGCGATGGCCTCGTCGACGAGCCCCCAGCGGAGCTTCGTCACGGCCCGGTCGAGCTCGAGGGACCGGAGCTGATCCGGGCGCCCCACCGAGCCTTCCCTGGCAACGGCGAGGGCCTCGAAGCTTGCGCCGTACTGCTCCAGCAGGGCCAGCCTGACGGCGTCCAGCGCCGGTGCCGGGACCTGCCCCGCCTTCTTCGCCTCCAGCCACGACGCGTAAGCCCCGGCGCCGTCGCCCATCCGCATCTGCGTGTTAACGGCTCCCTTGAAGGCCTCTTCGTCTTTCGGATCGTAGGACAGGCCGAGCCGGTACAGCTCGAGCGCCTTCGGGTATTCCCTCAGCTCGTAGTAGGCCCTGGCCATGTGGCGGGGAAGGTAGCGGATCTCGCGGAGGTCCTTCTCGCGGGGGGCGTAGAACTCGGCAGCCTTCTGGTATGCCCCCGTCCAGACGAGGCACAGGGCGTAGTCGGCCTGGAGGTGCCGGTCCTCGGGCAACACCCTCAGGGCCGCCTCCAGCAGGGGGAGCGCCTCGTCGTTACGGCCGTCCCGGATGAGCTTCAGCGCCTCTTGGTAGTCCTCTCTTGCCTGGGCCACGGGGTCCTTCGAGGGGGACGATTCCGGGGAAGCGGCAAAGACAGGAAACGGCAGGATTGCAAGAACGAGGGCTATGAAAAGGGCTGCTAGTCCAGTTCTTTTAGGCATTGAATACCTGATCTCTGTCGCTCTTGGATTCGGTTGACGGCTCTGTGCCTCATGTGAAAAACCCCGCTCGATCCCGAGCGTTGGCATTTCACCGTGACGCATGCAATCATGGTGCCATTATGGCACACTTGAAAAAAAGTTTCCCCGGCGGCAAAAGTCCTTTGCCCTGTCAACAGCGCGGAATATCGATTTTTCTGGTGCGCAAGGTGGAAGGAGGCAGCAGTCTCTCGCCCTCCCGGCCGGTCCCTCAGCGGGACCCCCTTCCCCGGGGACGGGCATTCGGCTGCGGAGCGTCAAAATACCAAAAAGGCCGGGGGCACGCAACGAATTATCGACGGCGGGTGTCGGGTTTTCTTTCAGTGCGAACTTCCGCCTGTCCGCGCGGGCCGAATTATGGTAGAAAGGGTTTCAAGCCTTCGGGCCGGACACTCCGGTCCGCAACCCTCATCGAAACAAACGCATGAAAGGAGTTTCATCGATGCAGGCCCTGTTTACCCTCACACCGGCGGAATCGAAAAGGCTCATCGGGAAAGGCATTGCGGCCCTCCCCGAGGTGCAGAACGCGAAAAAGAACGGGTACCTCCTGGTGAGCCGCGGCTCGACGACGGCCTATTGCCTCGAGGAGATCCTCGAGCAGAAGGTGGATAAGGAACGCTACCTCGCCGGCCAGACCATCCGGGGCGTCATGTGCGTGCTCGACGCCGGGGAGCGCGCCAAGCCCATCACCCTTCACAAGGGGGAGATCCTGCCCGTGGAGCCGACGTCCGTGGCGGACAAGCTGGGTCCCGGCGACATCGTCCTCAAGGGCGGCAACGCGCTCGATGCCTTCGGAAACGTGGGCGTCGTCATGGTCAACCCGGCGGGCGGCACCATGGGGTCCTTCTACATGGGCATGAAGGCCCGCGGCCTCGAGATCATCTACACGGTGGGCCTCGAGAAGCTCATCCCCTCGGTGGAGGAGGCGGCCCGCTACGGCGGCACCATGATGATCGGCAAGTCGATCGGCTGCAAGGCCGGCCTGGCCTGCGTGGCCGACGGGAGGCCCTTCACGGAGATCGACGCGCTGGAGGCGCTCTTCGACGTGTCGGCCGTCCACTTCGCCTCCGGAGGCTGGGGCGGGGCGGAAGGCGCCGTCACGCTCATCGTCGAGGGACCCGACGACGAAGTGAACCGGTGCATGGAATTCATCGAGGCGAAGATCAAGGGAGAGCCGGCCCTGCCCGGTGTCAAGGGCCCCTGCAAGACCTGCCCGATCGGCGCCTGCAACTTCAAGGGCAAGGACGACCAGGACCTGCCCGGCTACCTGAAGTAAAACCGGGGTCAGGCCTGATTATTGACTTTCGCAAGACGGAAAGAGCGATCGGAAAAGGCACATACGCCCATGGCCGACTACACGGAAAAGCCGAAAAACTGGAGGGACCTGCCGCCGGAGGAACTCGCCGCGTTCATGAACCGCAAGAGCGAGGGGTATCTCCCGGCCCTGCTGGGCTTCACGCTCACCTCGGTGGCGAAGGAACGCGTCGTGGCCCGCATGGCGGTCCGGAAGCATCATTTGGCCCCCAATGACTACCTTCACGCGGCCTCCGTCGTCGCACTGGCCGACACGGTGTGCGGCATGGCGACGATCGTCAACCTGCCCAAAGAAGCCGGTGGCTTCACGACGATCGAGCTGAAGACCAACTTCCTCGGCACCACCCGAGACGGCGCCATCCTCTGCGAGGGGAGGCCCGCCCACATCGGGCGGCGCACCATGGTCTGGGACGCCCGCGTGTGGGACGAAAAGACGGGGCATGACATCGCCCTGTTCCGCTGCACCCAGATGATCCTGCCCGGAAAGGCGTAACCATGGCGGTGTTCAAACTCGAGCAAGCCACGGTCGCCGGCGTACACCGGGCCTTCCGGTCCGGAGCGCTCACGGCGGTGAAGCTCGTCGAAATGTGCCTCGAGCGCATCGAGGCCTACGACCGGAAGGGCCCGCGGCTCAACGCCGTCATCACCGTCAACCCGAAAGCCCGGAAGGAGGCCGCCCGGCTCGACGCGAAGTTCCGCAAGACCGGCCCCGCAGGACCGCTCCACGGCATCCCCGTTCTTCTCAAGGACAACGTCAACACGAAGGACATGCCCACGACGGGCGGATCGAAAAGTCTCGAGGGATACGTCCCGCCGAAAGATGCCTTCATCACGAAGAGACTGCGCGACGCGGGCGCCATCCTCCTCGCCAAGGCGAATCTGCACGAGTTCGCCGTGTGGGGCGAGACGGTGAGCTCCATGCTCGGGCAGACCCTCAACCCCTACGACCTCACCCGCACCCCCGGCGGCTCGAGCGGCGGAACGGGGGCGGGCCTGGCGGCCGGTTACGGCATCCTCGGCATCGGCACGGACACGGTGAATTCCATCCGCTCCCCCGCCTCGGCCTGCAGCCTCGTGGGCATCCGCCCGACGATCGGGCTCGTGAGCCGAGACGGGATCATCCCGTACTCCTTCACGCAGGACGCCGCGGGCCCGATGGCGCGGACCGTCGCGGACGCCGCGGCGATGCTCGGCGTGCTTGCGGGCTACGACCCCGGCGATCCCGCCACGGCCTGGAGCATAGGGCACGTCGAGAAGAACTACACCCGGCATCTCCGGAAGGATGGCCTGCGGGGAAAGCGCATCGGCATCCTCCGGAGCTTCTTCGGCACCCGGCCCGTCCACGAGGAAGTCAACGCCGTGAGCCGCAAGGCGATCGCGGACTGCAGGCGTCTGGGCGCCGCGATGGTGGAATTGAGCACGCCGGATCTCGATTCCGGCGCGATCGTCTCCGACATCAGCGTCCACCTCTACGACCTGCGGCCCGATCTGGACTCCTACCTGGGCGACCCGAAGGCGGGAACACCCGTGAAGTCGCTCGGCGCAATCATCGCATCGGGCAAGTACCACCCCGGCATCGAAAAGAACATCATGGAGGCCGTGGCCCTGCAGCGGGACGCGGCCTACTTCGAGCGGCTCGCGAAGCGCGCGAAGCTCCAGGAGCGCGTCATGGCGCTCATGGCCGGAAAGAGACTCGACGCCCTCGTCTTTCCGCACCAGAAGCGGCCCGTCGTCCCCGTGGGCGAGAGCCAGGTCGAGCGCAACGGCAGCCTCGGCTCCGTGACGGGATTCCCGTCGATCGTCGTGCCCGGCGGGTTCACGAGGCCCACCGAAACAGCCGCGATCGGCGTGCCCGTGGGAATCGAGTTCCTCGGGCGGCCCTGGACGGAGGGGCTGCTCATCGAAATCGGTTACGCCTACGAGCAGGGCACGAAGAACCGCCGCCCGCCCGTGACGACGCCGAAGCTCGCCGGCGAGATGTGACTTTGGAAAGGAAAGACAACCAGTGGACAAGAGCGGCTACACCCTTCTCCCCAACCGTGACGACAACAGGTGCTTCGGCTGCGGGCCCGCGAACCCGCACGGCCTCCGGATGCAGTTCTACACCGACGGCGAAACGGTCGCCTCGTGGATCACGGTGCCCCCGCACCTCTGCGGCTGGAGCAACCTGGTCCACGGCGGCATCCTCTTCACGGCTCTCGACGAGATCATGGGCCGCACCATGATCTACCTCCTTCGGCGTTTCATCCTGACCAAGACGATGACCATCGAGTATCTCAAGCCCGTGCCGCACGGCCGCGAATTCAAGGTGGAGGGACGGATCCTGGAGGTCCGCAGCGAGCGGGAGGTCGTAGCCGAGGGCACCATCACCAACGACGCAGGCGAGATCTGCACCCGCGCCACGGGGCTCTGGGCAACGTTCACGCCCGATTCGGCCCGCAAGCTGGGGGTTGCCGACGACGAGACGTTCCGCTGGTTCGAGCAGGTCGTCGCGACAAAGCGCTGAGTAGAAGGTATCGGGTGAACAAGGAATAAGGAATGGGGATTGTCCCCCTCATCACAATTCTCTCTCTCGGGGGGAGAGGAAGATTGAAGAGGGGGCTGTGGTTGGGTGGGTGCGTTTTACAATCGAATGGTTGTGTGCTAGGTTTCCCGAAACGGTTCCAGGAACGCGTCCATGGCCCTGATCATTGAAGGCGGACTCGATCTGCCCCTGCCGCGCATGGTCCCCGTGCGCCAGAAATTCCCCGACGAGCAGATCGCAGATACCTCCGGAGAAGTGTCGCGGCTCATCCGCCTCGACGGCAGGACCTCCCGCATCCGCGAGGGCGGCCGCATCGCCGTGGCCGTGGGAAGCCGGGGGATCCACGCCATCGACCGCATCACCCGGACCGTCGTCGACGAGATCCGGCGCCTCGGCGCGAACCCTTTCATCGTCCCCTCCATGGGAAGCCACGGCGGCGCGACGGCGGAAGGGCAGAAAGCGATCCTCGCCCGCCTCGGGATCACCGCGGAGACCATGGGCGTTCCCGTCGTCTCCTCCATGGAGACCGTCCGGGTGGGCGCCCTCGAGGACGGCACGCCGGTGTGGCTGGACCGGGAGGCGATGGGGTCCGACGGCATCGTCGTGATCAATCGCATCAAGCCGCACACGGCCTTCACGGGCGACTACGAGAGCGGGCTTCTCAAGATGGTCGCCGTCGGTTTGGGCAAGCACCGCGGAGCCACGGATTTCCACTCCTGCGGCATGGACCGTTTCGGGGAGCTGCTGCCGAAGCTGGGGCGCGTGGTCCTGGAGAAGGCGCCGATCCTCTTCGGGCTGGCCGTCATCGAGAACGCATACGAGCGGCCGGCCCGCTTCGAGATCGTCTGGGGCGAAGACATGATCGGACGGGAGCCGGCCCTGCTGAAGGAGGCCCGTGCGCTCATGCCGAGAATCATCCCCGGCGAGATCGACGTGCTCGTCGTGCACGAAATCGGCAAGGAGATCAGCGGCTCGGGGATGGACCCCAACATCACGGGGCGCTCGAGCTCGCCGTTCTTCAAACGGGAAAATTCCCTCAAGGTGCAGCGGATCGTCGTGCTGAACCTGTCGAAGGCATCGGGCGGGAGCGCCATGGGAATCGGCCTGGCCGACTTCACGACGGACAGGGCCGTGAAGGCCATGGACATCGACACGACGTGGATCAACTGCATCACCGCGGGCGTGACGGCCTCGGGGAAGATCCCCATCCACATGCCCACGGACCGCGAGGCCGTCCTGCTGGCGCTCAAGACCTGCGCCCGCGTGCGGCACCCGCAGAGCCGCATCGTCTGGATCCGCAACACGCTCGCCCTCGAGCACATCCGGGTCTCGGAGCCCCTCCTGCCTGAGCTCAAGGGCCACCCCCAGATCGAGATCGCCGGCGACCCCGCCCCCATGCCTTTCGACGAACGCGGCAACCTTCTTTATTAAAAAATCCCCTTCCTCCCCCTTTGCAAAAGGGGGAAAGAGGGGGACTTGTCTTTCCTGCCTTGCGGCCTGTGCCTTGGTGCTTGCGGCTTCCTTATCCCCTGACCAGCTCCGAGTACGCCGCCTGGAGGCGCCGCGTCACGACACCGGGAGAGCCCGTGCCCACGGGGCGCCCGTCTAGACGGACAACCGGGGTGATCTCCTTGTTGGTGCCCGTGATGATGATCTCGCTTGCCCGGTTCAGTTCGTCCCCCCGGAAGGCCTGCTCCTTGCAGGCGATCCCCAGTTTGCGGCACAGCTCGAACACCACGCCACGGGTGACGCCGGGGAGGATGAAGCGGCCCAGCGGGTGCGTTTGAAGGTGCCCGTTGAAAACAGCGAACACGTTCGTGTGCGTCCCCTCGGTGACGACGCCGTCGCGGACGAAGATGGCCTCCTCGGCCCCCTTCTCCCTCGCCTGCTGGACGGCCAGGACGCTGCCCAGCAGGCCGATGGCCTTGATGTCGCAGCGCGTCCAGCGGAACTCGGGGACGAGGATCGCGCTCACGCCCGTCTCGCGCATCTCGGCGGACGACGGGGCCGGAGAGATGAGAATCATGGTCGTGGCGGGGACGGGGGGATCGGGAAAGGTGTGCTTGCGCGGCGCCACGCCCCGGGTGACCTGGAAGTAGAGGATGCTGTCCACCGTCTCCAGCCCGTTGCGGGCGATGAGCTGCGCGCCGGCCACGGCGAGATCGGCCACGCCGGGGAAATCGATGCGCGTTTCGCGCAGGCTGCAGACGAGCCGATCCATGTGCTCGGCCATCTTGAAGGGCTTGCCGCCGTAAGCGCGGACGACCTCGTAGACCCCGTCGGCAAACAGGAAGCCCCGGTCGTCCGGCGAGATGCGGATTTCTTCCTTGCGCAGGAAGCTGCCGTTGAAATACGCGATCATGGATATCGTCCCCCTCTATTGCCTTGTCTTCTCGTTTTCGATCATCTTCGCGAAGCGCTTCATCCCCTCCTCGATCTGGGCCGGGGTGGCCATGCTGAAACTTGCACGCATGCAGTTCTTCAGGCCCCCTTTCGTCGAGAAGCCGACGCCCGGGACGAGCAGGACACCCAGGGCCACGCCGTCCATCTCCACCATCCGGTCCGTGTCGAACCCCGCGGGCAGCTCGAACCACAGGAACATGCCCTCGTTGGGGACATTGAAGCGGATCCCCGCGGGCAGATATTTCCGGGCGGCCTCGACCATGGCGTCGCGGTTTGACCGGTAGAAGCGGCAGTTCTCCCGGATGAGGGCCCGGAACTCTTCGTGGGAGTGGTTGGCGAAAAACCCCGTCAGCAGCGACTGGTCCATGGCGCTCGTGTGCAGGTTGGTACCCTGCTTGTAGAGCTGGAAGTACCCGATGATCTCCGCCGGCCCCGAGGCGTAGCCCAGTCGAAGGCCCGGCGCAAAGATTTTGGAGAAGCTGTCGAGGCGCACCACGCGACCCTCGCGGTCCATGGACTGCAGCGTCGGATGAGGGTCGCGGTCTTCGAGCTGCACCAGCTGGTACGGGTCGTCCTCAAGGATGGGCAGGTCGAAGCGCGAGGCGATCTCGAGCAGGTGCCGCCTGCGATCCACCGACAGGGCCACGCCGGCCGGGTTGTGCCCGTTGGGGACCTCGTAGATGAACTTCGGCATGGCCTGCCCGGCCTTCCGGCGCGCGTCGAGGATCGTCTCGAGCTCGGCGGTCTTCATCCCTTCCGCGTCGATGGGGACGGGGATGTAGTTCTCCGTGAAGGCCCGGAAAGCCCCCAGGGCTCCCGGGTAGGCGGGCTCGGAGAGGACGACGGCATCCGAGCGCTCGAGGAAGAGGTAGGCCATGATGTGCAGGCCCTCCTGCGCGCCCGTGAGGACCTGTACCTGCTCGGGCTTCAGCTCGACGCCGTCCTTCGCCCTGTGCCAGGCGATGAGGTGGGGCTTGAGTTCGGCGTGGGCGTCCGTGGGCCCATACTGGCAGGCAAGGTCCATGGCATTGTCTTTGATGGAAAACCGCCTGCCGCTCTTGAAAACGACCTCCATGGCCTCGAAGGCAAAGGTCTTCGCGTTCGGGTAGCCGCCCCCCAGGGACACCATCCCAGGCTGGCGCATCAGGGGAACGAGCTTGCGGATCGGCGAGGGGGAAAGCCCCTTTGTGCGTTCGGCCATGAGTCGTTTGAAGTCCATAGGGGGCCTCCTGAAGCGAAATCCAGATCCTCCCCTGCCCTCCTTTTCAAAAGGAGGGAGTCAAGACCCCTTTAGAAAAAGGGGGATTGAGGGGGTTTTTTTGCCGAGCCGATCGCCCGGATTCGGGTGAAACAGCCGCGGGAGCGGTCCGGGGCGGACCGCTCCCGCGCTTCCAGTCATCACATCACGTGTGCGAACAACCCTTCCGGCGGCCTACTTCAGGACGCCCTTCTCCTTGTAGTACTTGACCACGCCGGGGTGCAGCGGGATCGAGAAGCCGTTGACGGCCGTCTTGAGATCGATGCTCTTGCCCTTCTCGTGAACCTTCACCACGTCGGCCTTCCTGTCGAAGAGGGTCTTGATCATCTTGTAGACCAGCTCGTCGGGCAGCTCGGCCTGGACGCAAAGAGTGGCGAGCGACCCCGTCGTCACGACGTCATAGTCGATGCCCTTGTAGGTCCCCTTGGGGATGACCGTGGCAGCCGAGAAGAAGGGGTACTTCTTGACGATCGCGTCGATGTTCGCCCGGTCGATCGACAGGATGTCGATCTTGTGCTGCGTGCCGATATCGATGATGCTGGAGTTGGGAGCGCCAGCGTCCACCATGACGGCGTCGACCTGCCCGTCCTTCAGCAGCTCCATGGCCGGGCCGTAGGCCAGGTACTGGGGCTTGATGTCGGTGAAGGGGATTCCGTAGCTCTCGAGGACGATCTTCATGTTCAGGACGCTCGAGCTGCCCTGGATCCCGCAGGCGACCTTCTTGCCCCTGAGGTCCTTGTAGGTTTTGATCCCCGAGTTGGCCTTCACGACCGTCTGGATCGTGTTGGGATACAGCGCGATGAATCCTCGGATGTTCTGCACCGGGCCGCTCTTGAAGTACTCCTCGCCCTTGTAGGCCCAGTCGGCCACCAGGGACTCGACGAAGCCGATCTCCATGGTCTTGTTCTTGATGTGGCGGGCGTTCTCAACGGAGCCGCCCGTCGCCTCGGCCGACACGTTGAGGCCGATACCCGCATTGGTCCAGACCTTCGAAATGGCCACCCCGAGGGGATAGTAGGTGCCGCTCATGGCGCCCGTCCCGAAGGAAATGTTCTTCGTCTGCGCATGTCCGGCCGCGGGCAGGCCGAGCGCAATGGCGAGGACCGCCGTCAGGCAATAAAGGGTCATCTTGTTCAACCGCATGTCCGTGAAACCTCCTTTGAAGAGTTTTTCTTCCGCCCGGCATCCCCGGGCTTTTCTTCCGTCTCGTTGTACCCTATCGCATCCCGTATGTCACGCGAAGGGCTCGGTCGCTGCTTTCTTCTCCTTCTCCGTCTTTCGCTGCCACAGGTAGACGCCCGCGAGAAGGGCAAGCCCCGTGAGGTCCGTCACCCAGCCGGGCGTGATGAGAAGGATCCCCGCCGCCAGCAGTGCGAAACGCTCCCATACCGCGCAGATGCGGTGCAGGTAGTTCCCGACGAAACCCGACAGGGCGATCACGGCCAGCGCCGTCGACGGGATCATCATGACGATGTCCTCCACCGGGCCCCGGAGGATCAGACCCGGATGGTAGACGAAGAGGAAGGGCACGATGAACCCTACGATGACGTTGCGCGTGGCGATGGCCCCCGTTTTCATGGGGTCCCCCTTCGCGATGCCCGCCGCCGTGTAGGCCGCAAGCGCAACGGGCGGCGTGATGTCGGCAAACACGCCGAAGTAGAAGACGAACATGTGGGCCGTGAGTACCGGCAGGCCGAGGGCCACGAGGGCCGGCGCCGCCACGGAGGCCTGGACGATGTAGTTGGCCGTCGTCGGCAGGGCCATGCCGAGTACCAGGGAGGCCACGGCGGTGAACATCAGCGCGAAGATGAGGTGCCCCTGGGAGATCTGCTCGATGAGGTTGGCGAACTTGATCCCGAGTCCCGTCATGCTGACGGTGCCCACGATGATGCCCGCGCAGGCACATGCCGTTGCGATCCCGACGGTGTTGCGCCCGGCCGCGACCAGCGACGCCCAGAAGACCTTCGGCCCGATCCGGGTCGAGGCCTTGAGCAGGCTGAGGACGATGAGCAGGCCCATGGCCGAGAAGGCGGCGCGGGCGGGGCTGTATCCCAGGGTCAGCACGACGATGAGGGTGACCACGGGAAAGATGAAAATCCAGCCGTCGGCGAGCACCGCGGACGTCTTCGGGATCTCCTCCTCGGGCATTCCCTCCAGTCCCGTCCTGCAGGCCTCGAAGTGGACGTTCATGAACAGGCTCAGGTAGTACATAATGGCCGGGACGATCGCCAGGATCACGATGGTGAGGTAGGGCGTGTGGGTGAACTCGGACATGATGAAGGCCGCCGCGCCCAGGACGGGGGGCATGATCTGCCCGCCCGTGGCCGCCGCCGATTCGACGGCTCCGGCGAACTCGGGGCGGTAGCCCACGCGCTTCATCAGCGGGATTGTGAAGGTCCCCACGGTGGCCACGTTGGCGATGCTGCTGCCGGAGATCATCCCCATGAGCCCGCTGGCGATGACGGCGATCTTGGCCGGGCCGCCGCGGAGCCTTCCCGCCAGCGACACGGCGAGATTGATGAAGAACTGCCCGCCGCCGCTTCGCTCCAGGAAGGTGCCGAACAGGATGAAGAGGAAGACGATGGTCACCACGACGCCCAGCGGAATGCCGAAGACCCCCTCGGTGGTCATGTACATCTGGTTGAGGATCCGGTGGACGTCGTAGCCCCGGTGGCCGAAGTGGCCCGAGATATGGTTCCCCAGGTAGGCGTACAGCAGGAACAGCCCGGTGACGATGGGCAGGGGCCAGCCGATGGCGCGCCGCGTGGCGTCGAGCACCATGATGACGCACAGGGTGCCGAGGACCTTGTCGACGTCGTTCATGTCGCCCATGCGGTTGACGAGATCCTCGAAGTCCCAGAGGACGTAGGCGCAGACGACGATGGAGAGGGCTGCCCAGAGCCAGTCGATCCAGGCCAGGGCTCTTCTCTTCCGGAACAGGGGGTACTGCATGAAGATGACAAAGAGGCTGAGCATCAGAACGCCCGCCCGCTGCATCATCGCGGGCAGCGGGTAGAAGAGCATCGTCAAGACGATGAAGAGGGTGATGCCGGCCCCGCCCGCGGCTATCAGGCCGCGCACGATGCGGTTGCTCTCGTCGAATGTTGTCGCCTTTTCCTCGGACAGGATCTCTGCCGGCCGGTCGGACATGGGCTCTCCTTCCGCAGCCCGGCGCGCGCCTCGCGGTGGCCCTTCGGGGGCGGCGTCCGGTGCTCTCCCTTGTATTCTGTATGCATCGGCGGGCCGCGCCCGGACACCCTTCTGGGCTGGGCCCTGACTTGCGTTCTCTGTCTCAGGTCCCCTTGGACCCGGACCCTGCCTGTTCGCCCGGATGTTGAGACCGAAGAACGGTGAGCGCGGAATCGAGGCTCAGCAGGTGCCTCCGCACGGCCTCTACGGCCTTGGCCGGGTTCCGCTCCCGGAGGGCGTCGAGAATCACCGCATGCTCCCGGTCGGTCGTGACGTTTTTACCCCTCCGGTCGAGGAGGCGGAAGCGGACGATCTGGATGTGGGCGTTGAGGTTGCGGTAGATGTTCAGCAGGCGCTGGTTGCCCATAATCTGGAAAAACAGCAGGTGGAACTCGCTGTCGCGTTCCATGTAGGCCTTGTAGCTGTTCACGTCACTCTCCCCGGCACCGAAAGAGATCATCTGCCGGAAGAGTTCCTCGAACCGCGAGACCTGCTCGTCCGTCAGGGAGGCGGTGATGGCCTCCACGGCGGCCGTCTCCAGGATGATGCGGATCTGCAGGATCTCGTGGATGTCCTCGAGGGTCACATCCTTTACGTAGGTGCCCTTGCGGGGGGCGATCTCGACGAGCCCCTCGCCGGCCAGGCGGAACAGGGCGTCCTTGATGGGGGTGGGGCTCACGCCCAGAAGCTCGCTCAGCTGGTTGAGGTTCAGGTTGTAACCGGGGGGGTAGTTGTAGCTGATGATATTGGTCTTTATGAAGTTGTAGACCTTTTCGTTGATGTTGGTCACATCGATCAGCGTGGACTGCTCTTCTGCGGCCATCCGGTCTTTCTCCCCCGTGTTCCGCCGAAAGGTCTGCGGTCTTAGTTCTCCAGGGCGTCGCCCCGTGAAATTCACTGGAGCGAGGCATGTAATGAAGTCTGAAATTTCAGATTATCGGCACTTGCTAGCATGGGCCGGCATCGAAAGCAAGCGCTATTTTAACAGTGTCAAGAAAGCCCTGCACATTAACTTATGTTCAATTATATCAGACACATACAGCATATTCCGGTTCGAAAAAAACCCTTGACACCTTCTGCTCCAGAGTGTATCAAGCCGCATGAATACAAAATTTCAGATTGCTGATCCCTGTTGCTGATTCCTGCTCGGCCGTCACAAACCTGAAAGCACGGGAAAGGAGACCGGCCATTGACATATCAAGTCCTCCTGACTGAACGCATCTCGCCTGTCGGGATCGGCATCCTGGAGAGCGCGGCGGAGATCGTCATCGCACCCTCGCCCTCCGATGCGGACCTGCTGCCCCTCGTCGGCAGCGCCGATGCCCTTCTCATTCGAAGCACCCCCCTGAGCCACGCCGTCATGAATGCCGGCAAGAACCTGAAAGTGATCGGCCGGCACGGCATCGGAATCGACAACATCGACGTGGACGCCGCCACCCGCCTCGGGATCCAGGTGGTCAACACGCCCGGGGCAAACACCAACGCCGTGGCCGAGCATGCCCTGTGGGCGATCATGCACTGCGCCAAGAACTTCAACCGCGCCGAGAAGGCCCTGCGGGAAGGGAAATTCGCGGTTGCCGGCTCGCTGCCGGGGCTGGTGCAGAAGATGGGTTACAGCACCCTTGAGCTCAAGGCCAAGAGCCTGGGGCTCGTCGGGTTCGGCCGCATAGCGCGCAGGCTCGCGGAGCTGGCCCGCAGCTTCGAGATGGACATCAAGGCCTTCGACCCCCTCGTGGGCGACGAGGCGTTCCGGGAGCTCGCCGTGTGCCGCGCAAGAAGCCTTGAGGAGGCGATCCGTGATGCCGACTTCGTCTCGCTTCACGTCCCGCACATGAAGGAAACCCACCATCTCATCGGCGGGAAGCAGCTGTCCCTGATGAAGAAGGAGGCCTTCCTGATCAACACCTCCCGGGGGGGGGTCGTCGACGAGGCGGCCCTGCTGCGCGCACTGCGTGAAGGGAGAATCGCCGGGGCGGCCCTCGACGTCTTCGAGCAGGAGCCGCCTCCCGCGGACCTGCCTTTCTTCGGTCTCGAGAACGTCCTGGTGACGCCGCACATGGCGGCCATGACGGACCTGGCGCTGGTGAACATGGCCGTGGACGTCTCGCGGGGAATCCTGGAGGCCCTCGAGGGCAAGCGGCCCGAGTTTTTGTGCAACCCGGAGGTGTGGGACAAAAGAAGGGTGTAAGGCGAAGGGCAAATGGCAAATGGCTTTTTGTTTACCTTCAGCCCTTTGCCCTCAGCCTTAAGCCGGCTCCATAACAGTCTCCGTTGAAAGGAAATGACCTTGGGTAAAGAAATTCGCTTAATGCAGGGCAATCAGGCCATCGCGGAAGGGGCGATCTACGCCGGGGCGAGGTTTTACGCGGGCTACCCGATCACGCCGTCCTCGGAGATCGCCGAGGAGTGTTCGAGGAAGCTGCCGAAACTCGGCGGCGTCTACATCCAGATGGAAGACGAGATCGCGTCGATCGCCGCCGTCATCGGCGCCTCGCTGGCCGGGGCCAAGTCGTTCACGGCCACCAGCGGCCCGGGCTTCTCGCTGATGCAGGAGAACCTGGGCCTTGCCGTCATGGGCGAGGTGCCCTGCGTGGTGGTCGACGTGCAGCGCGCGGGCCCGAGCACGGGGCTGGCGACGCGTCCGGCCCAGTCGGACATCATGCAGATCCGGTGGGGCCGCCACGGGGATCAGTCGGTCATCGCGCTTTGCCCCTCGAGCGTGAAGGAGTGCTTCACCATGACCGTGACGGCCTTCAACTTCGCCGAGCGCTACCGGGTGCCCGTCGTGCTGATGCCCGACGAGATCGTGGGCCACATGCGCGAGAGCGTCGAGGTGCCCGCACCGGGCGAGTTGGAGATCGTGGACCGCAAGCGCCCGGCAGGGCCTCCCGCCGAATACAAGCCCTTCAAGGTCGACGAGGACGGCGTGGCGCCGCTTGCCGCCTACGGCGGGGAATACGTCTTCCACGTCTCGAGCTCCATGCACGGGCTCGACGGATACAGCAACAACGACCCGGCCAACGCGGCCTGGCGCGTCAGGCAGCTCCACGAGAAAATCGACCGGCACCGCGACGAGATCGTGCTGACGAGGCGCTTCGACACGGACGATGCGGACGTGCTGCTCGTGACCCTAGGGGCGACGACCCGCTCGGGGCGCGCCGCGGCCATCGAGGCCCGCAAGCAGGGGGTCAAGGCCGGCGTGCTGCAGTTGCAGACCGTCTGGCCCTTCCCGGACAAGGAAGTGGCCGATCTGGGCCGGCGGGCGAAGACGGTCGTCGTGCCGGAGATGAACTACTCGGGCCAGATCGCCGGCGAGGTCCGCAAGGCCGTGGGCCCCGACATGGACCTGCGGCGGGTCAACAGGTACAACGGGACGATCATCACGCCCCAGGACATCCTGGCCGTGATGCTCGGTGCGAAATAGAAAGGAGGCGGGCGTGTCACACGCGACGGGAACGAAATACCTCAAGGGCGGGATCCTCCCGCACATGTGGTGCTCGGGCTGCGGCATCGGCACCATGCTCGGGGCCCTGCTGAGGGCCTTCGAGGAACTCGGCTACACCACGACGGACACGGTCGTCGTCACGGGCATCGGCTGCACGGGCAAGGCCGACGACTACATGATCACCAACGCCCTGCACACCACCCACGGCCGCGCCCTGGCCTACGCCACGGGCATCAAGGCCTACAACCCGAAGCTCAACGTGGTGGCCATCATGGGCGACGGCGACGGCGTGACGATCGGCGGCAACCACTTCATCCACGCCTGCCGCCGCAACATCGACCTGACGGCCGTCATCCTCAACAACCTGAACTTCGGCATGACGGGCGGCCAGGTCTCGGGCACGACCCCTCCCCAGCGCTACACCAGCACGACGGCCTACGGCAACCCCGAACGGGACTTCGACATCTGCGCCCTGGCCGAGGCGGCGGGGGCCAACTACGTGGCCCGCTGCACGCCCTACCACGGCTGGGAGATGAAGGAGAACATGAAGGAGGCCCTGACGAAGAAGGGCTTCTCCGTCGTGGAGGTGGTGAGCCCCTGCCCGACGCACTTCGGGCGCCACAACGAGATGAAGGAGACCCCCGACATGCTGCACTGGCTGAGGGACCGGTCCATCGGCATAGAGGACTATCGCCGCCTGCCCGAGGCCGAGCGCGTCGAGCGCCTGGCTATCGGAACGCTCGTGTCGAGGGACTTCCCGGACTTCAACACCCAGTACGAGCTCGTCAAGGCCCGGGCGCAGAAAGGCTGAAAAGGGAGGCTCAACCACATGACGACACAGAGCAATCATTTTGAAGTGATCCTCGCCGGCACGGGCGGGCAGGGCCTGATCCTCTCGGGCATCCTCCTGGCCGAGGCGGCGATCCTCGAGGGCAAGAACGTCGTCCAGACCCAATCCTACGGCATCGCGAGCCGCGGGGGCCTGTCGCTCGCCGAGGTGATCATCGACACCGAGGAAATCGTCTTCCAGCAGGTCCAGAAGCCCGACTGCATCCTCGCCCTGACGGAGGAGGCCGCCAAGAAGTACGAGGCCTGGGCGGCCAAGGGTGTGCCGATCCTCTACGACAGCACCCTCGTGAACGCCCGGACGGCCCCCAACTTCACGGGCTACGCCTTCACGCAGACCGCAAGCGATATGGGCAACGAGCTGAGCGTCAACATCCTCGCCCTGGGGACCGTGGCGGCAAAGACGGGCGTCGTGAAGTTGGAAACGCTAGAGCACATGATCCGGAAGCGCTTCAAGGGCGCTGCCGTCGAGATGAACCTTAAGGTGCTGGCGGCCGGCCGCGACCTGGCGGCCCGCTAGCCGATCGAGTGCAAGAAAGGAGTTCTACGGTGGGCGTTGTGAACGCAAGCAACAGGAAAGTGGCACCGTGCCAGGAGGCCTGCCCGGCCGGCATCGACGTGCCCGGTTACGTGCGATACGTCCGGGAGGGCCGTTTCGAGGAGGCCCTCGCCGTCGTCCGGGAAAGGATCCCCTTCCCCTTCGTGTGCGGGTACGCCTGCGTGCACCCCTGCGAGGCGAAGTGCTCGCGCAACCAGTTCGAGGGCCCTGTAGCCATCCGCATGCTCAAGCGGATCGCGGCTGAGAAAGGCTGGAAGAAACAGCCGAAGCCCGTGCGCCTGTCCCCCACGGGGAAGAAGGTCGCCGTCGTCGGCTCGGGTCCCGCGGGGCTCACCGCGGCGTACTACCTCAGCCTGCAGGGCCACGACGTGACCGTCTTCGAGGCCCTGGCCGAGGCGGGCGGCCTTCTGCGCTACGGCATCCCGGGGTACCGGCTGCCCGATGCGGTCGTGGACCGGGACATCAAGGCAATCGAGCAGGCGGGCGTCAAGATCCGCACGAAGAAGAAAATCGACTCCGCCGAGGCCCTCCTCGAAAAGGGCCACGAGGCCGTGTTCGTGGCCTCGGGGGCCTGGCGAGGACTCAAGATGGGCATCCCCGGCGAGGACGGCCCGGGCGTGGTCGACGGTATCACCTTCCTGAAGGCCGTCAACGCGGGCAAGGCGCCCCGCATCGGCAAGAAAGTCCTCGTCGTGGGCGGGGGCAACACGGCGATCGACGCCGCCCGTGCCGCGCGCAGGCTCGGCTCCGACGCGACGATCCTGTACCGGAGAACCCGCGCGGAGATGCCGGCATCGGCGGACGAGCTCGCCGAGGCCCTCGAGGAAGGCGTGGCGATCCGGTTCCTCACGGCGCCCGTCCGCATCGAGAAGGGTTCGGTGACGTGCATCCGCATGGCCCTCGGCGAGGCCGACGCCAGCGGCCGGCCGCGCCCCGTTCCCGTGAAGAAAAGCGAATACGTCCTCGAGGCCGCGACGGTCGTCATGGCCGTGGGCCAGGAGGTGGACGTCCCGGCGGCAACGCTCAAGCGCAACAGGAACGGGACCGTCGCCGTCGACGTGGATACCCTGGCAACGTCCGCCAGGGGCATCTTTGCCGGGGGCGACGCCGTGACGGGACCCGCCTCGATCATCGAGGCCGTCGGCCAGGGCCGCAGGGCCGCCGTCTCCATCGACCGCTTCCTGGGCGGCACGGGCGTCATCGACCGCCTGACAGGCCGGTCGACGGACGAGGCGGCGCCCGAGGCGGCCCCGCGGGGGACGGCAAGGGCCGAGGCGAAACTCGCGGCCCCGAAGAAGCGTCTCGGCGATTTCGAGATCGTCGAAAAGGTCCTCGATCCGGAGACGGCCGCTCGCGAGGCCTCGCGCTGCCTGTCCTGCGACCTTCGGGAGTTCGACGTCACCGTCAACGAAGCGGCCTGCAAGGACTGCGGCTACTGCCGCGAGATCTGCAGCCTCGAGATCTTCACGCGCTCCGATCACTTCAACCCCGGCGGCTACCGGCCCTCGCTGGCCTCCCGACCCGAACGCTGCATCGGCTGCCTGAAGTGCCTCTACATCTGCCCGGACTTCGCCATCACGATCCGGGATCGCATCGCGAAGTAACGGCCGGGTCCGCCCGTGCCGGCCGCCGCTTCCCGGCAGCGCGGCGGCCCGGGCGGGCACAGCGGCTCTCTTGTGTGGAAAAGCTTTGC